>Ga0070731_10000099_pt1 | contig 164577 bp, 154 predicted proteins | sample Coa_R1_2_FD_66448 | JGI IMG/M metagenome (GOLD analysis project Ga0070731, IMG submission 66448) | Surface soil microbial communities from Centralia Pennsylvania, which are recovering from an underground coalmine fire - Coalmine... | ecosystem: Environmental > Terrestrial > Soil >... | reverse complement strand
GGTCGTGGGCCAGGAGGAGCCACCGCGCCGCCCGCTGGTCGAGCGAGTGGAGCCGGTTGCAGGCGACCGTCTGGGCGAGGTGCGCCTGGAGGGCGATCGCATAGCCCTCGATGGCGGATTGGAAGGCCTCCGACTCGTGCATCGCGGTCCGGAACCGCTCGGCCGGCATCGTCCGGGCCACGCCCGGGACGAGCACCTCAGCATCGGTTCCCGCCGGGACACCGACGGCCGAGCTGAGGCCGACCACACCCTCGTCGCCGACCATCGTCACGCCGGCCGTGCGACCGTCCGGCAGCATCAGCGAGATCGCGATCAGGCAGGTGTCCGGGAAGTAGACGCGGCGGATCGGCTCGTGGGCGCCGACGACCGTCCGGCCCACGTCGAGCCGGACCGGATCGAGCGTGACGCCGGCCGCCTGGAGCGCCTCGGGGCCGATCGCAGCCAGGAGCCGCGACGACCCGCGCACGGTCTGCATGCGCCCAGCCTCGCCCCGTCGACGTTGCAGCGGCGCGGCACCGAACTGTTCCGGAATTGACAGAAGGGCGACGGTCGCCTCGCTACGCTCCGAAACTGCAACGCATCTGTGATGCGAGCCCGTCGACGAGGACCCCGGATGACCCAGCTCGACCCGGCACGGACCCTCCGCCTGGTGGCTCGCATGCGCTGGCTCGGCGAACGGGCGACCGACCGGATGTGGGCCGTCGCGCATCGATTCGGCAGCCACCGCTGGCACGACGGCTACGAGACGAATCTCGAGCGCGGCTGGACGCGCTACCGCGGGGTCCGCTGCGCCGTCTGCGACGAGCCCTGGGAGGGCTGGTAGGCCGGACGCGCCGCCTCGGACGATGGGTCGGGGCCAAACGGTGCGCCGATGCGCCGGACCTTCGGCTGTCGGCAGCGCGACCTTTGACTGCAAGGGCATTGCAAGGGCACGATCGGGGATAATTCGCCGACCCATGCAGGGGCCGGCCGGGTCGCTCCGGGATTGATCGAGGCCGGATGGGAGCCACGAGGGGTTAGCCAGATCGTGCGGTTGATCGGACGCCGGCACGTTCGCCGGGCGGATGAGGGCGCGCAGCGACGGCGCGGTCAGGCCCTCGTCGAGTTCGCCCTCGTCGTCCCGATCATGGCCCTCATCTTCGCCGCCCTCGTCCAGCTCGGGTTCATCTACGAGCGCCAGATCGGCATCGAGAACGCGGTTCGCGAGGGCGCCCGACGGGCCGCGACGTTCACGACGACGAGCGCATCGGCGGCGAATACGAACGGCGCCGCCATCTGGTGTCAGGTGTTCGGGACGGGCGGGCTGCTCCAGTCCAACGTCGAGAACTACGACGGCCTGGCGATCCTCAGCCCCGCGGTGACCTACACGGACCAGACGGCGTCGTCCGGTCTGACCTCGGTCCTCGTCCAGGTCTCCGTGACGTACAAGCACCCGCTGTTCATCCCGCTGATCAACGCGATCCTCGACGGGCTCGACGGCCACACCGACAGTGCCCTGTGGATCAGCACGAGCTCCCAGTTCACGGTGCAGAACGACGCGACGACGAGCTCGAGCGTGGGCGGCACGGTCACCGTGACGAGCGGATCGTGTTGAGCTCGACGATGCAGCGACCCGACGAAGGCGGGCAGGCGCTCGTGGAGTTCGCCCTGGTGATCCCCGTCTTCCTGCTGCTGATGTTCGCGATCATCCAGCTCGGCCTCCTGTTCGGCGCCCAGAACGAGCTCACCAATGCTGTTCGGGAGACGGCCCGCTACGCCGTGCCATACCGCGTCGTCGATGACACGGGTGCCACGTTGACCTGCGCGACGGTGGCAGGCAACCTCACGACGGTCCTGAATGCGAGCCCCCTCACCGCGGACCCGTCGAACAACCGGACATTCCCGACCGTGACGTACAACTGGGTCGCGGACGGGAATGGCGATGGCAAGTACTACGTCACCGTGACCGTCCACGCCGAGTACAAGTTTCCGCTGTACGTCCCGCTTGTGAGCACGATCCTCGACGGGTTCGACGGGGTCACGGACTCCAACCTCCGCATCAAAGCCCAGGAGACCATGCGTGTTGAGAATGACCCACTGGCCAGCAGCGAGACCACCGTCACGTGCTCCTGAGGCCATCGTGAGCGTCTCCTCGACTACCCCGCTTGGAGCGGCCCGCGAGCATCAGCGCGGCCAGATCCTCGTGCTGTTCGCGTTCGTGCTCGTCGGGTTGCTGCTGATCTCCGCGCTCGCGGTCGACTACGGTGGCTGGCTGCTCGCCCGCCGCAGCTACCAGAACATCGCCGACGAAGCCGCGATCGCCGGGGCGTACCAGCTCACGACATCGGTGACGGCCTCCTGCGCGCAGGGGGCCGGCGTCACGAAGCAGGCATGTGCCCGCGAAGCGGCCTGGCAGGCGATCCAGAATCACATCGGTCTTCCGGGCGGCGCGACTCCAACATCGCTCGGTGCCACATCGGCCGCCAGCCTCAACGTGTCGTGGAGCGACTGGACCGTCTGGGTAGCCAGCCCGCCGAGCGACGCCGGCTCGGCGTATACGGGCCTCGCCAGTAGCCAGAAGACCGTCTTCGTCCGCGTCCAGCGGCGACTCCAGGCGAACCTGTCGCGGGTCATCCAGTCCTCGCAGACCGTCGGTGCATGGGCGACGGCCGGCCGCATCCCCGAGAGCTTCGCGATCGTGGTCCTGTGCCAGACGAGCTGCCACGGCTCCGCGACGGACCTCAAGATCAATGGCGGCAGCACGCTGATCCTCGCCAGCGGCGACATCGGCAGCAACTCGTACGTGACCACGAACGGCAGTGGGTCGTACGTGGCCCTCGGGAGCGACAGCTCGGCGTACATGAACCAGCCGGGCCAGTGCACGACCTCGTCGTCGTCCTGCCAGCTGATCGCCTACGACGGCTCGCCGCTCGCGCCCGACACCTCGATCCGCTACAGCGGTCTTGCCTTGCCACAGGTCGTCGACCCGCAATACTCCCCGCCCGGCTGCTCTGGCACGGGTGGCTTCAACTGCAGCATGTCGTCGACCGCCGTGCCGTGGCAGTGCAACGGCACCGGCTCGATCAGCATGGTCGAACCGGACACCGCGCAGGCGCCGTCCAAGATCGCCCCGAATGACCCGAACTCGGATCCATATGTGCTCGCCGGCGCGCAGCTCCCGCCAACACCTGTACCGGTGCTTCTCGGGGCCACCGCGACGGTTTCCGGACAGATCATCGCGACCGCCGCTGCCGGCGGCGCCAAGATCAACGGCGTCGTCGTGACCCTGAACCCGGGCGGGTATACCGCGACGACCGCCGGCGGTGGCTCGAACGCAGGCAAGTACTCGATCTCGAACGTCCCGGCCGGCTCGTACACCGCGACGGCCGTCGACTCCGCCGGCACGTACCACCAGATCTCGCAGCCGCTGACCGTGACGTCACCGACGACGACCTGGAGTCCCACGATGGACAAGAACCCGATCCTCTCCGGCACCGTAAAGGACGGGTCGGGCACGGCCATCGTCGGCGCGACCGTGAAGGTCTCGGACGGAACGAGCACGTGGTCGGCAACGTCGACGGCCGGTGGGGCCTACTCCATCGTCGCTCAGACGGCCGCGGGCGCGGGGCCATGGACGCTGAGCACCTGGGCCACCGATCCGACGACCTACCAGGACGAGACCGTATTCAGCACGGGCTCGATGGCTGTCAACACCACGACGACCAAGAACCACACCCTTCACAAGAATCCCGTGATCTCGGGCAAGGTGGAAGACTCCAGTTTCGTCGCGATCTCCGGCGCGACCGTCTACGTCATGCTGGGCGGCTCGACCGTGGGCACCGCCATCTCCGCCGCCGACGGGACCTACTCGGTCATTGCCCAGGTCGGATCGGGCTCCGGGCCCTGGAGCCTGACGACCTACGCGTCGGCCACGGGCTACGCGAGCGACTCGCCGTACTCGGTGAGCGGCTCCCTCGATGCCACAGTCTCGAACCAGAACCACATCCTGACCGCCAATCCGGGGACCATCAACGGCACGATCACGAGCGGCGGATCGCCTCTCGCGGGGGCGACCGTCACCTGGTCCCTCGGCGGCACGCAGGCCACGTCCGATGCCCTCGGCCACTACACGATCAACAGTGCCGTTGCAGGGTCGGGGGTCGTGACCGCCTCGGAGACCAATTACTCGACCGGCACGTCCAGCCAGACGCTCCCCGCCGGCGGCACCCTGAACAACGTCAATATCTCGCTGGCTCAGGCCGGCGCCATCTCCGGCACCGTCACCGACAGCTCGACGGGGCTCGCGATCCCTGGACAGACGGTCACGGCGACGAATGGCACCACGACCGCGACCGCTACAACGAATGCGTCCGGCTTCTACACGATCTCCGGGCTCACGCCGAGCAACCCGAAATACACCGTCTCGGTGGCGATCACGGGCTATCCCTCGACCTCGCTCAACAACGTGGCGGTCAACTCCGGCGCCACGACCACAGGCGAGAACTTCGCGCTCTATCCCGTGAACTGCGGCAGCGGTGGACAGAGGGGCAACTGGAGCTGCTCGTCGTCGACCTGCGGGTCGAACTGCGAAATCATCTCGGGCACGTGCGTCGTCGGGGCGACCTCCTCGCCGGCGACCGAGAGCTGCTCGAAGTTCGATGCCAGCAATGAGATCCGTCCCGGCACGTACAACAACATCTCGATCGCCAGCAACACCTGCGCCTGGATCGACCCGCTGGGCAGTCCGACAGGGATGGCCAGCGGCCAGACGGCCGGGGTCGTGCACGTGCAGGGCACGTTCTCGATCGGGAACGGCGCAACGCTCTACGGCGATGGGGTGACGGTCGTCCTGGATTCGGGCGCGAACATGAGCTTCTCTCCCGGCTCCGGCTTCGTCCTCAACTACGAGGACGACGCGCACACCTACAACGGCAGCCACTTCCGGACCGGCGGCTACATCGGTGGGGGCGCTGGGAGCTGGATCGGCGGCGCCGGCGGCATCACGTACTGCTCCGGCGACACCGACAGCTTCGCCAACTACCAGCGCGGAGCCTCGTTCGCCAAGAGCACGTTCCTCGGCACGTGGACCGGCTCCGGCACCTCCTGGTGCTACACGGACACGGACACGAGCACGATTAGCCCGGCGTCCCTCGGGCTCACCTGGTACCTGCGTGGAGCGGACACGTCGCATGGCGGCGGCCGCTTCAATTCGAGCTCGAACTTCCAGTTCCTGTTCAACGGCGTGCTGTACGGCCCACAGGACGACATCGGCCTGAACGGCTCGCCGCAGCAGGCAGCCGCCGGGCAGATCGTGGCGTGGACGCTGACGTACGGTGGCGGCACGAACATCTACCAGTCGTACAACGGTGTCGAGGTCGACGGACCGCCGTACCTCATCGAGCCGTACATCGGCGAGTAGCGGAGTCGGGCAGGGCCCGACTTCCGTCGCACCAGACCATCGGCGCCCGCGGCGAAGCCAGGGCGCCGATTGATTCCCCGGCAGAGGCGCCCGGCCAGGACAGACCGCTTAGGCAGCGGCGGCGGGCAGCTCCACGTTGGGTGGCTCGCCGTCGGGGCCGGGCTCGCCGGCCGCGAGGTCGACGTCGGCCAGAAGCCGGAAGCGGTTGGCGAACAGCCACGCCACGACGTACAGCCCGGCGACGACGAGCAGCAGGACGCGGTAGCCCGTCAGCAGCGCGAGGTACTCGAGCGCGCCGCCGACCATCGCCCCGAGCAGGTTGCTGGCGAACGACATGTCGGCCGTCTTCGTGTCCCGGAACGAGTAGGTGAACACGAGGTTGGCGAAGAACACCGGCGCGAACGCGAGGAGCGCCGCAACGACGTAGCGCAGCCACGGCGGATCGATGAGCAGCGTCTCCGGCGGCAGGATGAAGGCCACCGCGATCGCGACGAAGAGCAGCGCGTAGAGGATCCCGGGCCGGCGCAGCGGGAACCTGGCGTTGATCAGGACCGCGAGCAGGACGGACGCGAGGATCGCGAAGAACGCCAGCGCGTTGACCAGCCAGGTCGAGCCGAAGAGGAGCGAGAACGAGACGAGGCTGCGGGTCTCGAGCAGGAGAAATGCCGCGCCGAGGGCGAAGAAGTGCGGGCTGAACCGGCGGAGGGTCGTGCCGGTCACACGCGCGGCGGCGGCGACGCTGGCGAGCGCCAGGACCACGACGAACGCCAGCGCGACGAGGTAGTAGTCGGCGATGAATGGCGTCCGCAGGTACAGGAACGGCCAGTCGTCCGTGGCCGCCTTCGGCGGATCGCCGGGGCCCGGGGAGGGGATCGGGTCGACGCTGTCGCCGGGCGGGGCCGCGCCGTTCAGCGCGGCGACCGCGGGACCGTCGGCCAGGATCGCCATCGTGCTCTGGTAGGTCCGGGCGATCGGCGGCGTCCCGAACGTCGTCTGGAGCATCGAGCCGAGCTTCGAGACGAGCCAGTCCTGCCGGTAGTAGTTGTAGAGGACGAAGATCCCATCGGGCGCGAGGTGGTCCCGGACGCTCGCAAACGCCTCCTGGGTGAAGAGGAACGACTCGAGGCGGATGTTCGCGGTCGAGCTGACGAGGGTCAGCGAGTCTGGCAGGGCGAAGATCACGAGGTCGTACTTCGTGTCGGTGCCGCGCAGGAACGCCCGACCGTCGTTCACGTAGGCCGTGACCCGCGGATCCTGGTAGGGGTGGTCGGGGTGATACGCCCGACCGAGCTGCTGGATCGCCGGATCGATCTCGACCGCGTCGACGTGCCCCGCGCCGTGGGCCAGGGCGATCGCGGTGTCCGTGCCCGATCCCGCACCGACGACGAGGACGTTGGCGTACGTCCTGTCCGGCCACCACTTATAGAGCTGGTCGTAGAACGGCTCCTTGTCGCCGTTCACCGGGTGGAGCGCCTGGTGTGGGATGCCGTTCACGTTCACGTACAGCTGGCCATTCTGGCCGTAGTAGGTGTCGATCCGGTAGTACGGCGACCAGATCTCGCCGGCCGCCGTCTGGGAGATCCAGACGATCGCGAAGAGGGCGACGAGCGAGGGCAGGCGCCAGAGGGTCAGCCCCGTGGCGGCGGACAGCAGGACGACGAGGATGCCGAGGACCGCGAACCACACGACCGGCAGCGTCTGCAGCGCGGACAGCGTGACGAAGCCGGCGATGCCGAGCATCGAGCCGGCGATGTCGAAGGCGTAGGCCCGCAGCGGCGGCATCGACCGGAGCAGCGGGCCGAGGGGCAGGGCCAGGCTCGCCATCACGGCCGTCACGAGCGCGAACACGAACGGCAGGACCAGGAAGTTCGCGTCCGCGGCCGTCGATTCGGCGAGGCCGAAGAAGAGCTCGTTCGATGAGCGGATCTGGACGTTCAGCTGGATCGTCGTGACGAGCCCGACGACGACGAGCAGCAGCACCGGGAAGACGGCGATCGCCTCCCGCTGGAACCGCCGTCCGAGGAGGATGCCGAGCCCGATGCCGAGGAAGCTGGCCATCAGCACGAAGTTGCTGAAGAAGCCGATGTAGCGGACCTCGGACGGGATCCACCGGATCAGCAGCAGCTCGACGTACAGGAGCGTGCCGCTCGTGAGGAGGAGGCGGACTCGCGGATCGCGCAGCCGCTCCCGGAGGTCCAAGGGCGACGCGGCGCGGCTCGTGGTCACGCTGGGGCGACGTCCATTGGCGCGGATGGTGCCATGCGGCCGCATCGCTCGCGTTGCGCTCCCGCGCGCCGTGTCCCTTGCCGTGCCGCTGGTAGCCTCCGCGCGTGCCACCCGGCGACCTGCCCCTCCGGACGCGCCTCGGGCTCCGCGCGAGCCGCTTCGCGAGCGGGCTGTCGGCAGCGCTGGGGCGCGGCCGCGGGACGGTGATCGGCGGCGCGATCGCGACGCGGGTGGATCCGCGGACGCTCGAGCGGCTCGCCGCCGGTCGGACGACGGCCATCGTCTCGGCCACGAACGGCAAGAGCACGACGACGGCGATGCTGGCAGCCGCGGCGCGGACCCTCGGGCCGGTGGCCCACAACGGCGGCGGTTCGAACATGGAATCGGGCCTGATCGTGGCCCTCGACGGCGCCCGTCGTGCCCCGATTGCCATCCTCGAGGCCGACGAGCTCTACCTCGGCCCGCTCGCCCGGGCGACGCACCCGTGCGTGATCACGCTCATGAACCTCGCTCGCGACTACCTCGAGCGGGGCGTCCGCTACAAGCGGCTCGTCCGCCACTGGCGCGACACGTTCACGCGAGTGGACTGGCCGCTCACGATCGTGGCCAACGCCGACGATCCGCTCGTCGTCTGGAGCCTGCGCCCCGTCATGGTCGGCGGCGACGGTCCGGATCGCGATGCGGGACTGGCGCCTGTGCGCCTGGTCTGGGTGGCCGGCGGGCACCGCTGGGCCGGCGACGGCCTCGTCTGCCGCGACGACCTCGTGGCCCTCCAGCGCGACGGCCCCGACTGGTGGTGCGAGGTCTGCGGCCGGCGGCGGCCCGGGTCCACGTGGAGTCTCGCCGAGGGGATCGTCCATGGTCCCGGGATCGACCAGGCCCTCGACCTCGGCATGCCGGGCGACGTGAATGAGGTCAACGCCCTGTTCGCCCTCATCACCGCCGTCGAGCTCGGGATTCCGGCCGACGTCGCGGCCCGCTCGTTCACGGGTGTCGTCGACGTCGACGGCCGGTACGGCCGCCGCATGCTCGATGGCCGGGCGATCCGGCTGCTGCTGAGCAAGAACCCGGCGAGCTGGCAGGAGAGCGTCAACATCATCGAGGCAACCGAGGAGCCCGTCGTGTTCGACATCACGGCGCGCGGCGACCTGAACGCGCGGGACACCAGCTTCGTCTGGGAGGCACCGATCGAGCGCCTGGCCGGCCGGCGCGTGATCGCGACCGGCATCCGGGCGCACGACATCGCCCTGCGGCTCGAGACGGCCGGGCTGGAGGTCACCGCGATCCCGGATCCGTTCGACGCGATCCGGGCCTGCCCGCCGGGCCCGGTGACCGTGGCGACCAACTATCCGGCCTTCCTGGAGCTGCGGGATGCCCTGCCGCGGGAAGCCGATGCGTCCACCCGCGCCACAGCAGAGGTCGCGTCGTGACGGCCGAGGCCGCGTCTTGATGGCCGACGGGCGGCGGCTGCGGATCGTCGAGCTGTTCGCGGGCGCGTTCTTCCCGCAGGGGGACGGCGGCAACGTCCTCGGCCTCGCGTGGCGGGCGCGGCGACGGGGGATCGAGGTCGAGGTCTCGGGCGTGCTGCTTGGCGGCCGCATCCCGCCGGCCGAGCTGTACGCGATCGGCGGCGGCGAGGACGAGGATGCTCCGATCGTCGCGGCCCGGCTCCGGGCCGGGGGCGAGCTCGCCGCGGCGGTCGACGCCGGCGCGGTCCTGTTCGGCTCGGGCCAGGGCTACCAGCTCCTCGGCGAGACGTTCGAGCGGTACGACACGGGCGAGGCCGCAGCCGGCGCCGGGCTGATCGATGTCCGATTCACGCGTGAGGCGTTCGTCGACCGGCGCGTCGTGACGCGGCCGAACGTCGTCCTGGGCCTGCCGCCCATCAGCGGTTACGAATCACATCGGGGTCGCGCGACGCTCGGTGCCGGCGTCCAGCCATTGGCCGAGCTCGAGATCGGGACCGGGAACGGCGGGCAGCCGGCGACCGACGGCGCGGTCGTGGCGCGCGGAGGTGGGCACGTCGTCGGAACGTGGCTGCACGGCCCGGTCCTGCCTCGGAATCCCGAGCTCGCCGATCTCCTGCTCGCATGGGCGCTGCGCCTCGACCCGGCTGAGCTGGCACCACTGGGCGACCGTGAGAGCCGCTTCGCCGCCCTCGTGCGCTCCGAGCGGATCGCGGAGGCCCGCCGCTACGCCACGGAGCTCGTCCCGCACTAGCGTCGGGTTCGCTCGCCCTCTGGTGGCTGGCCCGCTGGTGGCTGGCGCGGTGCTCGTTGACCCGGCGCCCGCCCGCCCCTCGCCGCGACGGCCGTGGCCTCCCCCTTCCGGTTGCCGACCCGCTCGAAGACGTGGACGCTCGCGGCCGCCGCGCCGGTCTGCGTCTCGGCGACCGCCGCCAGCTCCTCGGCCGTTCGGGCAACGAACGCCTCGGGCGCCGCCTCGAGCGTGATGAGCTCGTTCCGCGCCTCGCGATGGACCCGCAGGAGCTCGTCGAGCTTCAGGTGGATGGCCTTCGCGTCGCGGTTCGAGCTGTTCTGGATCACGAAGACCATCCAGAACGTGATGACGGTCGTGGTCGTGTTGATGAACAGCTGCCACGTGTCGGAGAAGTGGAACACCGGACCGGTGGCGGCCCAGACGATCACGAGCAGGACGGAGGCGATGAGCGCCCGGTACGACCCCAGAGCCTCGGTCACGCGAGCCGCCCGGCGGTTGAATCGATCGGCGAGGCGCACGCCCTGATCCTGCATGGGCTCGATCTTCGGCATCGACTCGTTGCCGCGAGGCGCTGCCGAGCCGCTCCCAGGTGACGTCCGCGTGAAGAACCGCCCGAACGCCGATCAGGCCTCGATCGCCGCTTCGAGCTCCGGGACGACTCGCCGGCCGCTCCCGCGCCCCGGTAGGCCGAGCGAGACCAGGGCGACGAGCACTCCCGTGATGGCAAGGATCCCGAACGCGCCGGAGACGCCGTCGGCGGTCACGGTCGTCCCGAGGATCCCGCCGGCGAGGCTCGCGCCAACGACGCCGCCGAGGTAGCGGCCCGTGTAGTACGTGCCCGCGGCCATGCCAGTTCGGGCTCGCTCGACCGCCTCGAGGGCCGCAACCTGGCGCGGCGAGGTCAGGCCGTTCCCGAAGCCGACGACGCCGAGCAGGGCCGCGACGAGCACGGCCGAGCTGGTTCCGGCCGGCAGCCACAGGCCGACGAGCCCGACCGCGCTGATGATCGAGCCGAGGACGACCGGCCAGCGGCGCCCGGATCGATCGGACATCCGACCGCCGAATGGCGACACGATCGCGGCAACGCCGGCGATTCCCAGGAGCACGATGCCGCTCGTCGCCGGGCTCTCGCGCAGGACCTGCTCGACGAGCAGCGGCACCAGCACGAACGAGCCGTGGAGGATGACGGTCGCCCCGAAGATGCTCGCCGTCGCGGCGGCAAAGGCCGGGACTCGGAACAGGCGTGGGTCCACCGCCGGCTGGGCCGTCCGGAGCTCGACGAGCAGGAAGCCGACGATCAGCGGGCCGAGCGCCGAGACGGAGATCGCCCAGATCGGCTCGATGCCGGGACCGCGAAGGGCGACGAGGAAGGCGGCGATCGCGAGGCCGAGCAGGGTCAGCCCGGCGACGTCGACGCTCCGTCGGGGCCGGCTGGCTGTCGTCGTGTGCGCCTCCGGGGCGGGGCTCATCACGAGCCCGACGAGCCCGGCCGCGACGATCGCCATCGGGACGGCCAGCAGGAACATCGAGCGCCAGCCGAAGGCGTCGACGAGGACGCCGCCGACGAACGGCCCGATCGCGGCGCTCGTCGAGGTCAGGAGATCGAGCAGGCCGAAGGTCTCGCCGCGGCGCTCGGGCGGCGCCGACTCGCGGACGAGCACGGCCGCGGACGTCGACACGAGCGCTCCGCTGGCCGCCTGGAGGACCCGCGCGAGCTGCAGCACCACGAACGAGCCGGCGACGACGGCGAGCAGGGACGCCAGCCCGAACCCGATCACGCCGACGAGGAACGTCCGCCGGTGCCCGAACCGATCGCCGAGGGTGCCGCCGACGGGCAGCGCGATCGCGACCGCACCGAGATACAGGCTCACGAGCGTCGCGACGGTCGCGGCACCCAGCCCGAACTCGTTCATCACCCCAGGTAAGGCGACGGCGAGCATCGTCGAGTTGAGGGGAACGAGGATCGAGCCGCTCGCGATGCCGAGCAGGAGCGGCGTGAGGAGGCGGCCCTTCGGCGCCGGCGCGGACGCACCTGCGGCGGAATCCCGCCCAGTCGCGGGCCGCGGCCCGGCCGCGGTCACAGGAGGCGGACGGTGCCCGCGGTCCCGTCGATCTCGAGTGGCCGCCCGTCGGCGATCGTGGTCGTCGCGTCCTTGACCCCGGTCACGGCCGGCAGCCCGAACTCGCGGGCAACCACGGCTGCGTGCGACAGGACGCCGCCGGTATTTGTCACGAGGCCACCGGCGATCGTAAAGACCGGGACCCATGACGGGTTCGACGACGGGCACACGATGATGTCGCCGGGCTTGATCCGGTCGAACTCGGCGGAGGTCAGCACGACCCGTGCCGGCCCGCGAACGACCCCGGCCGACGAGCCGGTGCCCTTGAGCAGGCTCGCGTCATCGGAGGCCCCCTGGTCGCCGTTGAACCGGTCGGGCCCGATCCCGGCCGGCGGCGGAGGCGGCTCCTTGCCGAGGATCCTCGGCGGCTTGAGCGTCTTGTTGTGCTCGTGCCGAGCAGCCCGCTCCGCCGCGAGCGGCCGCTGGTCCGTCCCGGTGCGGAGCGCCGCGGCGGTCTCGGCCCGATGGAGGTGGAAGATGTCCTCGGGTCGATCCAGCAGGCCGGCCTCGACCATGCGTCGCCCGACCCGGAGCGCGAACGTCCGCATCGTCGCCTGGTCGTGCCGATCGATCCAGTAGTTGTGCACCTCGGTGAGGAAGCCCATCTGCCGCGCGTACGCCAGCGTCTCCTCGAACTTCGCGAGATCGTCGGGCCTGTCCGCGAGACGGGCTCGAACCGCATCGGCGAGGGCGTCGGCCTCGGCGGCGAGCCTCGCCCGGCGAGCCTCGGCCGGCTCGGGCGGGTGCTGGATCCGCTTCGAGAGGTCGCCGAGCAGGAGTTCCGGCGCCTCGCGCCAGGACGGCAGGAGCAGGTCGTCGACGCTCTGGCCGAGGTGCCCGTGCTGGGCGATGAACGCCTCGAAGGCGGCCGCGAACGCGTTGCCGCCGGGCAGTGGTCGGAGGTGGTCGATGGATCGGATGCCGGCGTTGAGCGCGTCCGTCAGGGCCGGTGAGGCGGCGATCATCGCCGCCAGCCGTTCGGCCCCGATCTCGACGTCGAACAGCTCGTGCCGACCGCCGTGGGCCAGCCGGAGCGCCTCGCCCGCGGGCGCGCCGGGCATCACGGCGCTGTAGGCGTCGACGAGATCGTCGAGCACCTGGTAAGGCCCCGCGATCACGTCGAAGTGGATGTCCCATGTCCGCTGCGATCGGCGCCAGGCGTCCTCCCAGGCGTCGGCCAGCTCGGCCAGGCTCAGGCTGTCAACGGGGATGGCCTCGATCGCCGCGTAGTGCCCCTGCAGCTCGGGGACCAGCTCGTCCCGCCAGTACGCGGCGGTCGGGGCGATCCGGCCGCGGCAGAGGGCGACGATCCGGTCGTAGAGGGCCTTCCGCTCGTCGCCCTCGGCGACGTTGCGCTGGTACGCGTAGTAGACGTAGCCGTTCCAGACGGCCGAGTACCAGCGCTGCGGGAACGGGCCGTACTCCGGGTACTTCTCGTACGGCGAGCGGAACGCGTCGCTGATGTCGCACGCGAACTCGCCCGCCAGCGTCGTGAATGCGTGGGGCATGTGCATGTCGTCCCATTCCCACGCGATCTCGGCGAGGGATGGGTCGGGGAACTCGTACGGGAAGTCGTCGGTCGGCGTCGGAGCGGCTTCGGTGGTCATCGGGGCGTCTCGGCCTCGGGTCTCGGCTCTTGGGTCTCGAGCACGGCTCTCGGGGCGCTCAGCGGGTCGTGATCGGACGCGCCTGGAGGAGGTACCAGGTGCCAGCGGTGGTCGCGGCTTCGATGTCGACGGCCCGGCCATAGCCGGCCTCGACCCGGACGCTGAGTGCCACGAGCTCCTTGACGGCGTCGTCGTCCAGCGCCCGGTCGCCATCGCCGGGCGTGAGCTCCTCGATCGCCAGGTCGGACTTCCGGATCACGTACGTGTCGGGCGTGACCAGGCCGGAGACCATCGCGTCGCCGAGGCCCCTGACCGCGGTGATGACGAGCTGGTCCTCGCGCCCGGTGACCGGGTGTCGAGTGAACGCGACCGCGGCGGCGTCGGCCGGGACGAGGCTCTGGACGACGACCGCCATCGCCTCGCCATGGAGGGAGAAGCCACGGAAGCGTCGATACGCGAGCGCCTGCGGGCTCCAGAGCGAGGCCCAGCATCGCCGGACCGAGGCATCGACGTCATCGGGATGAACGCCGAGCTCGGTCTCGTGGAGCCCGGCGTACGAGGCCGCCTGGCCGTCCTCGCCGATGGCCGAGGATCGAACGGCGAACACGGGCAGGACCGTGCCGGCGGCGGTCGGCGCTGCGGCTGCGATCGGCGCTGCGGCGACGAGGCGGGCCACCGCATCGCGCAGCATCTCGGCCAACCCGGCTTCGAGCGGCTGATCCTCCAGGCGCTTGGCAATCGTGCCGCCCTGCGCTTCGGGATCGTCGAGATCGACGCCGCCCAACTGCCGGCGGAATGCCTCGGTCGTCAGGCAGAAGCCTGGGGGGATGCGGAAGCCCATCCGGGCGAGCCGATCCAGCGAGGCTGCCTTGCCGCCGAGCGTGTCCGAGCCGCTGGTCGCCCGTCCGAGCCACTCGATGAGCGGCGGGGTTGCGGTTTCCGCGGCGGCGGTCGCGGGGGCGGCGCCAGTCGCGGGCGCGGTTCCCGCTGGCGCCCCGCTCAAGGCTGGTGCCGACGCGGACGGGGTCGCGCCGGAAGGGTCCCCGGCCGTCGCGTCGGTTGCCTCGCCGGCCATCGTCCCAGCCCGCGAAGTGCCCGAAGGTGCGGGCGACATCGAGCTCGGTAACCCTCCCACGTTGCGGACCGCTCCTTGGATTCCTCGCCGCAGTTCGGCGGAGTTTAACAACGTGAAAACGCGGGGCCTGTCCGGTTGGCGACAGGGCTCGGCCCCGCACTTGGGCTCTCGCTTGGCCCCTCCAGGCTGCCGGCCCGCAGATCGATTCATGCCATACGGACACCAGGAGGTCATCAGGAGCGACTTCGATGGCTTCTCGCCGATGCGCGCACGAATCCATCCCGAGCCACGCTCGCGCCGGGATGAGTTCGGCAAGCGGGTTCGGTCCGAGCGGCCCAAATCGTGCCTGAGGGTCTCCACGTGTTCGTATGGCAGGAAATGCCACCCGGGAGTCGGCGGGAACGAGATCGCCCGGCGGCCGGGTCAGCCGCCGGGGAGTCAGCGGGAACGAGAACATCCGGCGCGGCGATGGAGGCTCGGAGGGCCGAGGCCAGGCGCGTGTTCGCCGAGGCCAACGCCACGTAGCGCCACAACCGCGTTGCAGCGGCGTTGCAGTTTGCCCGGAGTGGTGCCCTACAGCACCCCTAAACCGCCCTGAGTGCACGGGTCCCACCCACGCATGACCCAAATGGGGGATACCGAAGGTCATGCCGCCGGGCGAGAGTTCGGGCGTGCGCTGCGGGGGCCGTGCCTGGGTTGGCTGTGCCGGGGCTGAACCGCCGATGGCGGAATCGCTCATGGCCGAATCGCCCATGGCCGAATCGCCGGAAGCCGATTCGCCCGTGGCCGAATCGTCGATGGCGGAATCGCCCATGGCCGCTTCGACGACGGCGGATCTCCATTGATCAATCGCGAGCCGGCTGAGTCGCTGCGCCGCGCGATCGCCGTCTTCGGGCTCGTCGTCATGCCCGCGGGCCTCATCTGGGCTGCCGTCGGCATCATCCTGGGCGAGCGCGAGCTCGCCGCCTGCGGCGTCGTTGCCGCGATCTTCGGCGGCTGGCTGATCGTCGAGCGCGCGACCTCGAGGAAGCGCAGCGCCCGCTCGATCGCGACGCGCGTCGCCCTCATGACCCAGTTCACGGCCCTGATGGCCGTCACCGCCGAGCCGAAGATCGCCGTCCCGCTGGCGATGGGCTCGCTCGTGCCCGTCGTGATGGCCCTCGCCTACGTCGAGCGGAAGGCCCTGACGAGCCTGATGGCGTGCTCCGCGATCGTCGGGATGTACGCCGCGATCGCCCCGTCGGTGATCCCGTGGGGCTCGTCGTTCGGGGCGCTCGACAAGCTGTTGCCGACCGTCTCCCTCATCGTCGTCTACGCCCTGTTCCAGCTGTTCCTCTACAACGCCAGCGTCCAGGTCACCGACACGGCGAGCGAGCTCCGGCACGCGCTCGATATGTCCCACGACCTCGCCGCGACCCTCGATCCCCAGGAGGTCGGCAACCTCATCGCGAGCCACATCGCCCGGGCGGCCGGCGCGGCCGACTGCGCCCTCTCCACCTGGGACAAGATCGACGACCGGCTGGTCACGTTCGGCTACCACCCGGCCGCGCGGCGCGACCGGCTCGAGCCCGCCTACGACCTCGTCGACTACCCGGCGACCAAGGCCGTCCTGCTGACCCAGAAGCCGTGCGTCGTGTGCGTCGACGACCCAGAGGCGGATAGCCGCGAGGTCACGTACCTCAACTCGATCGGCCACAAGAGCCTCGTGATTCTGCCGCTCGTCTCGCGCGGTGAGTCGATCGGCGTCGTGGAGCTGACGTCGCCGAAGCTGAACGCGTTCGAGGCCCGTTCGATCGAGCTGGCCCGGATCCTCGCCCGCGAAGCGGCGATCAACCTCGACAATGCCCGCCTCCACGAGGAGATCACGGCTCAGGCATATCGCGACTCGCTAACCGGGCTCGCCAACCGAGCCCGCCTGTCCGAGCGGGTCGACCACGCCCTCGCCCGCCTCCGCGGTCGGAGCCCCGACCACTGCGCGCTGCTGTTCATCGATCTCGACCACTTCAAGCTCGTCAACGACCGCTTCGGCCACGCCAAGGGCGACCGTGTCCTGCAGGTCGTGGCGGAGCGGATCCGGGTCTGCATCCGGCCCGGCGACACCGCGGCCCGCATGGGCGGCGACGAGTTCGCGATCCTGCTCGAGGACGTCTCGACCCAGGACGAGGCGATGGTGGTCGCCGAGCGGGTGCTCGAGGCGCTGGTCCGGCCGATCGACCTCGGCGAGGCGAACCCGATCGTCGGCGGGAGCATCGGCCTCGCCCTCTCGGGCGTCGGCGGTGAGACCGCGGACGACCTGCTGCGCAGCGCCGACGTCGCGATGTACGCGGCGAAGGCCGCCGGTCGAGCCCAGGTCGTGCTGTTCCGGAGCGATCTCATGGACCTGGCCGCGGCCCGGTCCGAGCTCGCGGCGCTCCTCCGTGGCGCGGCCAATCGCGACGAGATCAAGGTCCACTTCCAGCCGATCGTCCAGCTCGACGGCGGGGCGCCGATCGGGCTCGAGGCGCTGGTCCGGTGGCAGCCGGAAGGCCACCTCATCCACATGCCGGCCGAGTTCATCGAGCTCGCCGAGGAGACCGGGGAGATCCTGAGCATCGGGCGGTGGGTGATCGTCGAGGCCTGCCGCCAGATGCGCTCGTGGCAGGACCGCTTCGAGCGGCCCGACCTTCGGCTCTACGTGAACCTGTCCGCCCGGCAGTTCAAGGACCCGGGGCTGGTGACGCTCGTGTCGACGGCCCTGAAGTCGAGCGGGCTCGACCCGAATACGCTGACGCTCGAGATCACCGAGAGCTCGCTGCTCAGCCAGAGCCCCGAAACCCTCGAGCGCGTCGCCGAGCTGCGGAAGCTCGGGGTGCGCCTGGCGATCGACGACTTCGGCACGGGCTACTCGTCGCTCGGCTACCTGCGGGCGTTCCGGGTCGACGAGCTGAAGATCGATCGATCGTTCGTCTCCGAGCCCAGCCGGTCCGACGGCCGCGTGCTGAGCCGGGCGATCGTCGAGCTTGGCCGGGCGCTCAGCCTCGAGCTGATCGCCGAGGGCATCGAGACCCTCGAGCAGGCCCAGTGGTTCCAGTCGCTCGGCTGCCGGCTCGGCCAGGGCTACCTGTACGCCCGCCCGATGCCGCCGCTCGAGGTCGAGCGCTACCTGCGCCGCCGCCAGACCGCCGCCGCCGATTCCGGCGCTCCGGCTCGCGAAGGCCGCGGCTCGACCCGGGCGCACGCCGGCATCACGTCCGTCGCCGGGAGCAAGCGCACCGCCTGATCGGCCGGAAATGAGGGCGGCAGGTTGCCACGTGGGGCGAACCGCGCGGCGGATGGCCGTATCCTCCGAGCGTGATCTGCCCGAACTGCGGGACCGAGAACCGGCCCGGGGCGAAGTTCTGCTCCGAGTGTGCGACCCCGTTCGGCGTCGTCTGCCCGAACTGCGGGAGCTCCAACCCGGCGACTGCGAAGTTCTGCTCCGAATGCGCGACTGCGCTGCAGGCCGGCGCTGTACCGGCAGCGCCCGTGAGAGCAGCAGCTGCAAGCGCGATCGCCCCAACGTCGGCAGCGCCGACGACTGGCACGGTCGCCGGTGGGCCGGTCGCGGAGCGCCGACTCGTCACCGTCCTGTTCGCCGACCTCGTCGGGTTCACGCCGTTCGCGGCGGAGCGTGATGCCGAGGAGGTCCGCGAAACCCTGACCCGCTATTTCGATCTCGCCCGCGAGATCATCGGCCGCTACGGCGGCACCGTGGAGAAGTTCATCGGGGACGCGGTCATGGCCGTCTGGGGCGCGCCGGTCGCGCAGGAGGACGATGCGGAGCGGGCGGTCCGCGCCGCCCTCGAGCTCGTCGACGCGGTCCACGTCCTCGGGCCGACGATCCAGGCCCGTGGCGGCGTCCTCACCGGCGAGGCCGCGGTCACGATCGGCGCGACCAACCAGGGCATGGTCGCGGGCGACATCGTCAACACGGCCAGCCGTCTCCAGTCGGCCGCCCAGCCCGGGACCGTGCTCGTCGGCGAGGCGACCCAACGGTCGGCGAGTGGCGCGATCGCGTTCGAGCCCGCCGGCGACCAGGTCCTGAAGGGCAAGACCGCGCCGGTTCCGGCCTGGCGGGCCCTCCGAGTCGTCGCCGAGCGACGCGGCCAGAACCGCAGCGATGCCCTCGAAGCGCCATTCGTCGGCCGCGACGAGGAGCTGCGCCAGCTCAAGGACCTCCACCACGCGGCCGAGCGCGAGCGCAAGCCGCGGCTCGTCAGCATCATCGGGCCGGCGGGGATCGGAAAGAGCCGGCTCGCCTGGGAGTTCCTCAAGTACATCGACGGCCTCGCCGACACCGTCTACTGGCACGACGGTCGCAGCCCCGCGTACGGCGATGGCGTCACGTTCTGGGCGCTCGGCGAGATGGTCCGTGGCCGCGCCGGTCTCCGCGAGACGGACGACGAGGCCACGAGCCGCCAGAGGATCGCCGAGGTCGTCGAGCGGTACATCCCGGATCCCGACGAGCGGCCCTGGATCGAGTCGGCGCTGCTCGCGCTGCTCGGCGTCCAGGCCGGAGCCTCGGCGGAGCAGCTGTTCGCCGCGTGGCGGACGTTCTTCGAGCGGCTCGCGGCGACGGCGCCCGTCGTCATGGTGTTCGAGGACCTGCACCACGCGGACACCGGCCTGCTCGACTTCATCGACCACCTCATGGAGTGGTCGCGGGGCTATCCGATCACGGTCATGACGCTGGCGCGGCCGGAGCTCCTGGAGCGCCGACCCGACTGGGGCGCGGGCAAGCGGACGTTCGCGTCGATCCACCTCGAGCCGCTGGCGCCGGAGTCGATGCGGGCGCTGCTCGCGGGTCTCGCGCCCGGACTGCCGGACAAGGCGGTCGACGCGATCGTCGCTCGCGCCGACGGCGTGCCGCTGTACGCCGTCGAGACCGTTCGGATGCTCGTCTCGCAGGGCCGGGTCGTGCTGCAGGAGGGCCGGTATGTGCCGTCCGGCGAGATCGGCGACCTCGCCGTGCCCGAGACGCTGACGGCGTTGATCGCGGCGCGGCTCGACGCGCTCGACCCGGCCGATCGCGACATCGTCGAGGACGCGGCCGTGCTGGGGCAGAGCTTCACGCTCGCCGGCCTCGCCGCCGTGTCGGGCACGGACCGGTCGACGCTCGAACCACGCCTCCGCCAGCTCGTCCGGCGCGAGCTGTTCGTGCTCAACGCCGATCCGCGCTCGCCCGAGCGCGGTCAGTACGCATTCGTCCAGGCGCTCATTCGCGAGGTCGCCTACAACACGCTCGCTCGCAAGGATCGGAAGGTCAGGCACCTGGCAGCGGCGCGGTACTTCGAGAGCCTCGAGACCGAGGAGCTGGCCGGTGGCCTGGCGAGCCACTACCTGTCCGCCCAGCGATTGGCCTCGAACCCGGACGAGGCGGCGGCGCTGGCCGTCCAGGCCCGGATCGCCCTGCGAGGGGCGGCCGATCGCGCGATGTCCCTCGGAGCGTTCGCCCAGGCGCTGAGCTTCCTGGATCAGGCGATCGAGGTGACGGCGGACCCGCGCGAGCTCGCGGATCTGCATCGGCGGGCGGTCGCAGCGGCCACCGAGATCGGGGCCGCCGACATCGCCATGGACCATGCCCAGGGCGTCCTCGACGTCATCCGGCCCACCGGAGATCGCGCCGCGACGATGAGCGCGCTCGCGCTGCTGTCGAGCACGATCTCCCGCGTCCTCATCGACCCCCAGCGCGCCACGACGGTCGCCCAACAGGCCTGGGACGAGTTCTCGGACCTCGCCGACACCCATGAGGGCGCCGAGCTCATGGAGGCGATGGCCTGGGCGACGGGCCTCTCGAACAACAACCCGACGAACATGGAGTGGATCGAGCGGTTGCTGGTCACGAGCGAACGCCTCGATTACACCAACTACATCGCCAGCGCCCTGATGGGCAAGGGCGCCGCGCTCATCAAGGTGGATCGCTCCCGGGAGGGCCTGCTGCTCGTCCAGGGCGGCCACCGGATGGCGATCGAGCGGAACGAACCCGACGTCGAGTGGCGGGGACGCGTGCTCCTCACCTTCTTCGATCAGTTCGGCGACCCGGCCGCGGGGCTCGCGCTGGCGCGCGAGGGCCTCGAGATCGCACGCCGTCGCGGCTCGGCCCGCTATGCGTGGGGCATGACGGGCAACGGTACGGTGTGCGCCCTGCGGGTCGGGGAGTGGGATTGGGCCAGGGCCCTGCTCGACGACATGCTCGGCGGCGAGGGGCTTGACATCGGCCGGACCGAGCTCCTGTCCGATCGGGCTGTCTTCAAGGCCGTCCACGGCGAGGATCCGTCCGCCGACCTGGCCGCAGCCGCCGATGAGCGAGCCGAGATCACCGATCCGCAGTACGAGTCGTACGAGCTCTGGGCTCGATCGTGGGCGGCAATCGCGACGGGCGACCTGCGCAAGGCGGTGGCCGATGCCGATGGCTCGGCGGCGCGAACGGACTACTTCCGCGCGCTGGTCTGGCCAATGGCGGCGCGGGCGACGATCTGGCTGGGCGACGCCGCCGACGCGGCCCGACGTCGGGACATCTTCGACACCGCGGCCCTCCGTGGGGCCGCGACCGATCTCGACCGAGTGACGGTTCGCGCGGGCGTGGCCGCGCTCGAGGGTCGGTCCCCCGACGCGGTCAGCCTGTACCGCGAAGCGCTCCGCGGCTACCGCTCGCTCGGGCTCGCGTTCGATTTCGCCCTCACGACGCTCGACGCGGCGACGGTCCTGCCGCCCGCCGATCGGACGCAGCCGGAGATCGCGGCCGCGATCGACGCGGCGCGGCAGACGTTCGAACGGCTCGGCGCCGGGCCGTTCGCCGCGCGCCTTGAGGCCGCGCTCTCGCGCGGCGCCGGCGCTGACCGCTCGCCGGCCGTGGCCTCTGCGCCCGAGGCCGTGCCCGGCTGATCCAGCTTCGTCCCGCTCGGCCGGGCTTGTCACGCGCCTGCAAGCCTCTCGCGAGGCCGGCCCGGAAACCGGTTCGCTCAATCCGTCGTAGGGAGCGATGAACCTCGCCATGCGTTGAAAAGGAGGCACACTCATGGTCCGACGCATCACGATCGCGCTCGGCACCGCGACCCTCGCGCTCTCCCTCGCCGCCGGGACGGCGTTCGCCGCGGGCAACCCGAACGGCACCGGCCAGCCGAGCCAGGACTGCAGCGTGGAGTCGAGCTCACCGGCCGGCTTCAACACCGCCGGCTTCGCGCACGCCGGGACCGTCTACGCGAATCCGGCGGACACGGGCTCGCAGGGGGGCATCGCGTCCGGCAACAACGTCCATGTCGTGTCGCAGTACGACGTCGCGTGCTATCAGGTGTCGCAGACGCACTGACGCTCCGAACGAACCCGCGCAACGCGAAGAGGCCGGTCCCTCGTAGGGACCGGCCTCTTCGTATGGGAGGGGGAGGGGGGCCGGGAGGATCAGCCAGGTCAGCCTGACGAGCCGGATCCGGTGGAGCCCATATTCGGGCAGTTGGCGTGGGTCGGGCTGGTGCCGTTCGGCTGCGTCTGGGTCGTCGACGGGGCCGACGAGGTCGACGGGGCCGGGCTCGCCGCGAGCACGGCGGACACGCCACCGACGGCCAGGAGCCCGAGCGAGAGGGCGACCGTCGCCACGATGCGGCGGAGGCCGCTCGCCCTCCGGCCCGGCGCGTCGGCACCTTGCGGAGTGGGGGCGGTGAGCGGTGAGGCCGCCGCGGCGGCCGGGCCGGCCGAGGTGGCCGGCGCGGCTCCCGCGTTGGGAGCCGCGGCCGACGTGTCGCCGAGGCTCGAGCCGTCGTCCTCCGGCGGGGCGGGCTGCCAGTTGAGGTCCATGTCGGGGACTCCTTCGGGTTGGGACGGCGTCGAGGAGGAGGCGCCATCGATGTCGACAAGGTCGGGCCGCGACATTGGGTTTTCGTGAGAGCGTCGACGACCGTCATGCCGTCGGCAGGACGAGTTCGCCATCGACACCGGCGTCCGACGCCACGACCCTTTCGTCGAAGTGCTCAGGACCGAACGGCTCTTCGCGCGTTCCCTGCTCGTGCTGTCGATCGCCGCGATGCCGGCGATCACCTTCACCCGATTCGGCTCGCTCGGCAGCGCCTCACCCCTGCAGGCGGCGGCGCACGTGAAGCCGACCCACACGCCGCGCCCGACGGCCACCCCAAAGCCGACCCCGGCGCCGACCGCGACCCCGCAGCCGACGCCGAGCCCGACGGCCAGCCCGATGCCGTCGGCCACGGCCGGCGGTGCCTGCAGCCTGTTCCCGTCGACGAACGTCTGGAACAGGGACATCTCGAACCTGCCGGTTCGATCGGACTCCGCCGCCCTGATCGCCGCCATCGGCTCGAGCGCGCCGCTCCATCCCGACTTCAGCTCGCTGGCGTGGAACAACGGCCTCGGCTACGGGATCCCGTACAACGTCACGAACGCCTCGACCCCGACGTACAGCGTGACCTTCCAGTACGCCTCGGAGTCGGACGCCGGGCCGTACCCCATCCCGGCGAACCCGTTGATCGAGGGCGGCTCGGACGAGCACCTGCTGTCGTGGGACACCCAGGACTGCTACCTGTACGAGCTCTACGACGCCGTCTACGCGAACGGGTACTGGACGGCCGGCTCGGGCGCCATCTGGAACCTGACCTCGAACGCCCTCCGGCCAGCCGGCTGGACGAGCGCCGATGCCGCCGGCCTGCCGATCCTGCCCGGGCTCGTCCGCTACGACGAGGTCGCGGCCGGCGCGATCCTCCACGCCCTCCGGTTCACCGCCCCGTACACGGCCCAGTCGTACATCTACCCCGCCCGGCACGAGGCCGGCTGCACGGGCACGAGCTGCCTGCCGCCGATGGGCCTGCGCCTCCGACTGAAGGCGAGCGTGAACATCTCGGGCTTCAGCGCCGCCGACCAGGTGATCCTGCTGGCACTCCAGCACTACGGGATGCTGCTCGCCGACAACGGCTCGCCGATGTACGTCACCGGTGCCCCCGACGCCCGCTGGAACGACGACGACCTGCACGCGCTCACGACCCTCCACGCCTCCGACTTCGAGGCGGTTGACACCTCCAGCCTGGTGAACGGCTAGAAGACCGCGCGGTTCATCGAGCGCGGCGCGGAATGCGTCTTACGATGCGACCGTGCGGACCGACGCCGAGCTCATCGCCGCCCTCGATCACGCGGGCGAGGTCTTGCTCACCGAGATGTGCGAACGCGTCCCGGGCGCTCGCGTCGAGCGTCCCGATGGGCTGATCCTCGCCATCGGCGCCGTGCCGTCGCCGGTGATCGTGAACACGATCGAGACGACGAGATCGGGGGTCGGGATCGCGGCGATCGACGCGGCCCTCGCCCGCTATGAGGCCGAGGGCAAGCACCCCTCGATCATGAGCCGCGACCACGCCGACCTGCCGCTCGAACCCCAGCTTGAGGCAGCCGGCTGGCACCTGGAGATCAGCCTGCCCGGCATGGTCGTCGAGAGCCGGCTGCCCGAACGAGCCCCTGCCGAGGGCGTGACCTTCCACCGCGTCGAGACGGAGCGCGATCGCGAGCGCTTCGTGACCGCCTGCCTGGCCGGCTTCGCCGGCGACGACGACGCGTTTCGCGAGGGCGTCAGCTCGGCGTTCTCCACGCTCGAGAGCCTGGTCGGCGATCCCGTGACGGGCTACTACGCCATGGTCGACGGCCAGGCCGCCGCGTGCGCGTTGAGCTGCACCGATCTCGATGCGGGCATGGGCGTGGTCGGCTGGGTCGGGACCGATCCCGCCTTCAGGCGCCGGGGCCTCGGCTCGGCCGTGACCGTCCTCGCCACGAATGCCTGCTTCGATCTCGGGGCGACCGCGGTCGGGCTGCAGGCCTCGCCAATGGGCTTCCCGATCTACCAGGCGCTCGGCTACCGAACGTTCACCGGCTACAAGGTCTGGTTCAGGCCCTAGCAGCGCCCGGCGGTCACGCCCGCCGTCGCCGGCCGAGCCACGCGCCCACGCCGACACCGGTGATCACGACGACCAGCAGGATGATCCCCAGGACCGGCACTCCGCTTGATGGCCCGCCGCTGTCGACGTCGGTCCCGGAGCCGGGCAGAGGATTGCCGGCGGCGTCGACCTGACCCGTGGCACGGGGGCCACCTGCGCCGACCGCGACCGGACCGGCCGACGACCCGGGCTCGAGCGTCTGGCCGGGCGCGAGGGTCCCGCCGGGCGGTGAGGTCACGCCGGGCGGTGGGGTCACGCCGGGCGGCAGGCTGCCGCCAGGAGCCGTGGTCGCCCCAGGAGCGGACGTCGCCCCGGGAGCCGTCGTCGGGCCGGGTGTCTGACCCGGCGCGAGCGTCGGCGTCGGGGCGGTCGTGGGGCTGGCGCTCGCACCGCCGGTCGGCGACGGCGTCGGCTCGAGCGTCGGGCTCGGCGTCGCGGGGGGGACGACGGAGAAGGCGATGCACGGCGCCCGGTCGCCGAAGTACGTCGAGTCGCCGCCGTAGGCTCCGCCGGCGGAATAGCTCCCGGGCGTCAATCCGAGACCGGGGGTCGTGATCGTGCCCCCGGTGAGCGAGCCAGCCGTGTTCGGCCCGACCTTCGTCACGCAGCTCGAGCCCGAGTAGATGTCGATCTCGACCTGGCCCGTCGGGTCCCCGAACCCGCCGCTCACGGTCATCACCACGTGGACGACCTCGGGCTCCGTGAAGGGGCTCGTGGGGACGCCGTTCGGATCGACCGAGGCAAGCCTGATCACGGCAGATGCGCGCCACGTGACGCCGATGCATGGCGACGTCCTTGGCGCGTAGTGGCTGTCGCCGTTGTAGATGAACCGCCAGGAGTGGGTGACCGGCGCGGCCGACGTCTCCGAGAAGTCGCCGACATCGGTCGGATCCAGCCCACCGTTCACGAGGGCGACGGTGCTTGAGGCCCGGAACTGGCCGCAGACGGTGTCCGTATAGCCGGAGATCGTGACCGTGCCGGTCGCGGTGCCGTGGCTGCCGCTCACCGAGATCTTGGCGAACGCGGTGCTCCCAGTCTGAAAGACCTGCACGTCGGCGTCGCTCTTGTCGACGGCGCGAAGGCTCAGGCTGGCTACGTCGCCGATCCAGGCGACGTTGATGCACGCGCTGATGTGCCCGAGGTACGAGGCGTCGCCGCCGTACTTGGTCAGGAACGACTCGCTGGCGACCGTGTCCCAGCCGAACCCGTTCGAGCTGGCGGTCGTCCCGGCGAGCGTCACGACCTGCGACACCGACGTCCCGCTGCAGCCCGAGCCGAGGAAGTGCTCGAACGTGACCGTGCCCGTCGGGGTGCCGACGGGGCCACTCATGGTCACCACGGAGTGGACGATCTGGCCGACGACGATCTGCGACACGCTCACGTCGCTCACGTTCTCGACCTGGAAGGTCATCCCAGGCGTCGCCTTGACCCAGGTGATCGGCTCGCAGGCCGCCGTCTTGGCGGCATAGGTGGAGTTGCCGAGGTACCGGGCCTGGAACGCGGTCAACTTCGGCAATGTCTCGGTGACCTCGAATGCCGTGACGTTCGCGACCGCGGTGTCGAGGCCGCTCGCAGAGAGCGTCGCCTCGGTCGACTTCGTCGCCGAGCCGGAGCAGGTCCCGTTCTCGAAGTAGCTGAGGGCCACCTGGCCGGTGGGCGTCCCGAGGGCGCCGCTCACGGTGACGACGTCGTGGAGATCGGTGCCCACGCTCGCCGACGTGACGACCTGGCTCAGCTTGTTCTCCACCTGCGTCGAGACGTTCGGTCCGCCGGTCACCAGCCCGGGCTCGACCGCCCCGACCGGTCGGGCCGCGATCGCCGCCAATGCGATCACGGCCAGCACGACAGCCGCGCCGATCGTCAGCACGGCTCCCGCGACCCACTCGAGCACCAGCCATCCGACCATCTCGGCGATCCGGCCCATCGTCGACTCCCGCTTCGTGTCGTCCACGAATGGGATCCTGTCGCGCGGCCGTTCCCGCGCCGTTCCCGCGCGGCGTCCGTGCCGTCCCTGCGGGCAACCGCGCGCGGGCTCTTGCGCGACGTGCTAGGGTAGTTGCGTACTCAACTACCTGCGCAACCGCGCAACCCGCGGAGCCGCACCCATCGGAGCCCAGCACCCATGATCACCGAGGTCCCAACCATGCCGACCACCATCGAGCCGGCCGCCACTCGCGACTTCGCCGCCCCGGTCGACGACGCGACGATCGAACGGACCGCCGAGGCGCTCCGCGCCAAGGGCTACGAGGTCTTCGTCGCGGACGACTTCGCGACCGCGCGCCAGATCGTGCTCGACAAGCTGCCGAAGGGCGCAGAAGTCAGCCAAGGCGCGTCGAACACGCTGCAGGAGACCGGCATCACCGGCGTGATCGAGGAGTCCGGCGACTACGACGCGATCCGGCCGAAGACGCGGAAGCTCGACTACACGACCGAGGAGGGCCGGCGCGAGGGTCGGCGGATGGGCGCCATCCCGGACTACTGGCTCAACAGCGCGGCCGCCTTGACCGAGGACGGCCGGTTCGTCTTCGCCTCGAACACCGGGAGCCAGCTTGGCCCGATCGCGTTCGGCGCGGGGCACGTGATCCTCGTGATCGGGAGCAACAAGATCGTGCCGGACCTCGACACGGCGATGCGCCGTCTCGAGGACTACGTCTTCCCCCTCGAGAGCGACCGCCTCTTCAAGATGTACGGCTCGCCGAGCAACATCAGCAAGGTGCTCATCCTGAACAAGGAGATCCGCGCCGGCCGCCTGACCGTGGTGCTGATCCGGGAGCCCGCCGGGTTCTGAGGGCTCCGAGTAACGAGCCGGCTCTGCTAGCGTCCCTGTCCGGGAGGGCAGGGAATTGATTGAGGTACCAGCGGCCACAGCGGTCGCGCCCGCGAAGCTGAACGTCGCCTACGTCGCGATCATCGGGGTCGCGACCGGGCTCGTGTCGCTGATCACAGTCTTCGCCTGGCCGTTCGCGATCCTGACCGGCATGGTCATCGGGCTCTCCGACGTCGAGCGGCGGGCGGGCATCAGGCACCCGGCCGCGGCCACGATCCTCCGACTCCTTGAAGTCACCGGCGGCGTGCTGGGGATGCTGTTCTTCGGCTTCTTCTTCGGCATCGTCGGTGGGTTCGTCATCGTGGCCCTGGCCGCGTTCAACGAGCGGGTCATCGCCGGGACGAGCTCGACCGATCGGGCGATCGGGCGGATCGCGCTCATCGTCGTCGCCGTGCTGACCTGGCTGATCCTCGCGGTCGTGCTGAACCTGCACATCACGCTGGGCGCCCCGCAGACGACGATCGTCAGCGGCTAGGCCGGCCCGGCCTCCGCCGGCTGGTCACGATCAGGACCGCCGTCACGAGGATGACGAGGAGGCCGATCGATCCCAGCCCGATGTCCGGCCCGTCGATCTCGGTCGTCGTGGTCGTGTCCGCCGACGAGGCGTCGGTCGCCTGGGGGGCGGTCGCGTCCGCGGCCTGGCTGACAGCCGGGGTCGCGGCCGAGGTCGCGACCGGGGTCACAGCCGGCGAAGCGGCCCATGCACCGGTGGGCAGGAGGAGCGCGATGACGAGCGCGGCGGCTTCGAGCGGGACGACGAGACGGGCGGTGGCGGACACCAGGGCTGCGAACGACCGCTCAGCGGCTCATGAGAACGGCTTCACCACCATGTCGAACACGATGACGAACGGGATCAGGATGTCGAGGTAGAGCAGGTAGCGGGCGCGTGGGCTGTCGAACAGCTCGCGGACGGCGGGCGGGATCGGCTGGGCGACGTCCGCGGCCATGAGGAGCGGGCCGAGCTTCCGGCCCGTGGCCGCGTTCTCGAAGAGGCCGATGAGCATCGCGACGACGAAGAGCACGTACGCGATCAGCAGCCACGGCGCGAGGAGGTCGACGCCCGAGCTGAGGGCCGTCAGCAGGCCGAAGATCCCACCGACGATGAAGAGGACCGGTACGGCCGGGCCGACCTTGCCGGCCGCGTACCCGACGCCGCGCATGATGCCGACCTGGCCGCTCATGTAGGCCACCCGCAGCAGCAGGGTGACCCCGTAGCCGACCGTGATCGCGGTGAAGATGACCGCGATGTGCAGGAACAACCACAGATGCAGCAGATCCACGCCTGTCCTCCGCTCCCTGGTCCGACGCCCGGCGAGCGCAGGGTAGCGAGTGACGCGCCGCTCCGCCTGAGGTAACGCGCTGCCCAGCAGGCGGGCGGCCCCCAAGAGCTCGGCCCACCACGGCCTCACGCGCCTCGCCCTACAGTCCGCGTCGCGGTGGCTCGGTAGAGGTGGGCTGGCGGCTGTTCCGACGGGTCCGGATCGCGCCCGGCGTCCGGCTGAACCTCTCGCGCTCGGGCCCGAGCCTGTCGATCGGCCCCCGCGGCTTCACCCGGACGATCGGCCCGCGCGGCGTCCGGACGACGATCGGGATCCCGGGCACGGGGCTGTACTACACGCAGCTCCAGGGCCGTTCGACGTCGGGCTCCCCGCGCCTTCGATGCGCGAGCTGCCACCACACGGTGCCGCGAACCGCCCGGTTCTGCCCGACCTGCGGGGCGCGCCTCAGGCCCTGAGGGGCCGGCGGACCGGCCCGACCAAACGCTGGCAGACTGACCCGATGACGACGACGAAGCTGGGCGTGCTGCTCTGGAACCAGGCCACCGAATGGGCGCCGTACGAAGCCGCCGCGAAGCGGGTCGACGAGCTCAGCTACGACAGCCTGTGGGCCTGGGACCACCTCTACGCGATCTTCGGCTTCCCGTACCAGCCCATCTTCGAGGGTTACACCTCGCTCGCGGCGTGGGCCAGGGTCACGTCGCGGGTCAAGCTCGGACTTCTGGTGGGGGCGGTGCCGTTCCGGAGTCCCGCAGTCGTCGCGAAGATGCTCACGACGATCGATCACGCGAGCGGCGGGCGGGCGATCGCGGGCATGGGCGGCGCCTGGTTCGACCTCGAGCACGAGCAGGCCGGCATCGATTTCGGGACGAGCGTCGGCCAGCGCCTCGACTGGCTCGAGGAGACCTGCGCGGCCCTCGAGACTCTCTTCGCCGGGCAACCGGCGACGTCGCCGCCCGACGGCCATTACCAGCTCCGGGACTTCGTGCTGCTGCCGCGCCCGATCCAGCAGCGCCTCCCGATCATGATCGGCGGCGGAGGCGAGAAGAAGACCCTCCGAACGGTCGCCCGCCACGCCGACCTGTGGAATGTCATGGGCTCGGTCGAGTCGCTGCGCCGCAAGGTCGAGATCCTCCATGGCCACTGCGAGGACGTCGGGCGCGACCCCGCCGAGATCGAGCTAACGGCCGGCTGCAAGCCGATCATCCGAGACTCGCTCGAGGCGGCCCGTCGCGTCTGGGGGGCCCAGATGACGCACAACCGGACGCCGATGGCGGACGTCCTCGACGACGACACGTTCTGGGTCGGCCCGCCCGACCTCGTGGCCGAGCGGATGGCCGAGCGCAAGGCCCTCGGCTTCCACACGTTCCTCGCCGAGATGGCGGCGCCCTACGACGACGAGACGCTCGAGCGCTGGATCGGCGAGGTCCGGCCGATGGTCGACGGGGCCCCGTAGAGTCCGACGGAGCGCCCCGCCCGCTCAGTCGCTGAGCACCTCTGCCGGCAAGCGACTCGAGAGCGGGTGGTCGTAATCGGCGTTCACCGCAGCGAGGCAGGCGGGGTCGATTGACCACGGATTCGTGACGGCCGTTCAACATGAGGAGGGGGAACGGATCTGCGAGGACTTCGCGTTGGGCCTGCTCACTAAAGAATCCGGTCGTCACGAAGGCACCGACCCAGCCGCGGTCGGGCACGCCGTCGGGCCTCGATCAATACTTAAGCGCGGGCTTGACTGATTCGGCGGAACAGCGGACACTTCAGCCCGTGCTTAACCAAGCCGCTGACATCGATCAGGTCCTGGCGGCCCTCGCCGATCCCACGCGGCGGGCGATCGTCGAGCGGCTCGGGAGCGGTCCGGCGAGCGTCACGACGCTGGCAGCGCCGCTCCCGATGTCGCTGCCGGCGGTCGTCCAGCATCTCCAGGTGCTCGAGCGGAGCGGCCTCGTCGTCTCGGAGAAGCACGGTCGGATCCGGACGTGCCGGCTCGACCCGACGCGGCTCGAGACGGTCGAGCAGTGGATCGCTGATCGGCGATCGACGTGGGAGCGCCGCCTCGATCGACTCGGCGAAGTCCTCGACAAGCCCGGTCAGCAGCCACCGAAAGCAGGGATGAAGTGACGACCGCGACAATGGAACCCCAGATGGCCACCGAACGGACCGTCGTCCACGACACCTTCACGCTCGAGCGGACCTATCCGCACCCTCCGGCGACCGTCTTCGCCGCGTGGGCCGAGCACGACCAGAAGGCCGCCTGGTTCGGCTCGGGGCCCGACTTCTTCACGAAGGTCGACCGCTACGAGCTCGACTTCCGGGTCGGCGGCCACGAGCGCATCGAGGGCCCACTGGCCTCGGGCCGCCAGTTCGCGTACGACGCAACCTACGTCGACATCGTGGCTGACCGCCGGATCGTGGCGGCCTACGACCTCCACATCGCCGGTCGCGCGATCTCGGCCACGCTCCTCACTGTCGAGTTCGAGCCCCAGGGCGCCGGGACGCGCCTCTTCCTGACCGAGCAGGCCGCCTACCTCGACGGGCTCGACGGCATCGAGGACCGGATGCCGGGCGTCGACGCGATGCTCGACAAGCTCGACGCGTACATGGCGACGATCGCCTAGGTCGCGCTGCGGCGGCGCGCGCCGCCGCTAGGCTGCGGCCGTGCGGTGGCGTGGCACGGCCCTGGGGATCCTCGCGGGCATCGTCGGCCCGATCCTCACCTGGGCGCTGACGATCGTCGTCATCGCGAGCTGGCCCGGCTACGACCCGATCAGCCAGTCGATCAGCATCCTCGTCACGGCGCCCCTCGGCTGGGTGCTCACGGTCTCGTTCGCCATCAGCGGCCTGGTCGGTGTCGCGTGGGCGTTCGGTCTGTCGGCCGTGCTCGGCTCGACGTCGCGCAATCGGGCGATCGTTCGCTGGCTGCTCCTCCTCCAGGCGGCGATCTCGTTCGGCTTCGCGATCCTGCCCACCGATCCCGAGGGCGCCCCGGTCACCGCCGTCGGCACGCTCCACCTGTACGACTTCTACCTCTACGCGGTGACGATGCCGCTGACGCTCCTCGCGCTCGGGCTCGTCATGCGCCGCGACCCGCGCTGGCAGGGGAGCGTTCGGCCGACGCTCCTGGCGGCGGCGCTCGCGCTCATTTCCATCGCGCTGGTGCCCGCTACGATCGACGGCCCGCTGACGCCCTGGCTCGGCCTCCTCGAGCGCCTCTTCGTGGCGATCCCATCGATCTGGCAGGTCGGCGCGGGGATCGTGGCGTGGCGGCAGCTCGGCTCCGCCCGCGCCCGGATCCCGGAGGCCGCCTAGGCTGCACGGCGTGCAACGAACGTCCATCAGTTTGATCGCGGCTCTCGTCGGCGTCTTCTGCGCCGGCTGCAACGGCGGATCGAGCTCGGCGGTCTGGCCGGGCCCGTCGTGCGCACCATCGACGCTGCAGGAGCAGCCGATTACCGCGCCGCCGTCCTCCGCCGCGAGCCCGATCGACGTCTCGTCGCCGAACGGGATCATCGTCTTCGCGATCGGTGATCCGTCGTCGACCGCCGGCCAGCTCGGGGTTGCCTGGCCCGATGGCAGCCACCTGGCGCCCCTGAGCGCCGCGGCCACGAACGGCTTCGCCGTCTCGCCCGACGGCCAGTGGGTCGTCTTCGGCACCGCCGGCGGTCCGCGGCTCGTCCGAACGGACGGCACCAACGAGCATGCCCTCTCGGTCGGCACGATGAACGCCGACACGTTCGCCTGGGCCCCCAACAGCCAGTACATTGCCTTCCACGGCTGGAACCCGACCAACCCTGGTGTCGAGGGGATCTACGAGATCGCGCTGGGTGGCTGCGAGCCGTTGAACGTCTCGGCCAAGGGCGGCGAGAAGGACCTGCCGATCGCGATCTCGCCGGCCGACGGCTCGATCCTCGCCGATGGCGGCGTCCAGCTGAGCAACGGCAAGCTCGACGTCGGGACGATCGTCATCGACCGCCCGGGCGATCGCAGCCGGACCCTGATCGATCCGAGCGGCAGCATCTCGCTCGTCCAGCCCGGTGCCGGCGCGCCGGCCGCGTTCTCGCCGGACGGCAGGCACCTTGCCTTCACCGCGGCCACGGCGACGCCGGCCACCTTCAGCGCGGCCGCGAATGGGATCTTCCTGGCCGATGCGAACGGCGGGAACGTCGAGACGATCGTCAGCGGCGGCGTGGCAAGCGGGATCGCCTGGTCGACCGACGGCCAATGGATCGCGACGACCCGGATCGACGATAGCGGCACGCCCCAGGTCTGGTACGTGAAGTCGGACGGCTCGACCGCCACCTTCCTGACGCGGTTCCAGGAGCCGGGGGCGTGCTGCCCGGTCTGGTCCCCGGACAGCTCGGCGGTGCTGACCTGGGGCGGGGCGATCATCCCGCTCCAGGGCGCCTCAGCCAGCCAGATCGCGGCGGCGAGCGGCGCGACCCCCTACGACTACGCCTGGGTCAAGCCGGCGCCCTGAGATCGCGGGGAGGCGCTAGCGCCCACCCTCCATCGCGCGCAGGACCAACCGCACGAGGATCGATCCGAGGATCGCGAACACCAGGGCCCCGAAGAAGCCGCCCGGCGTCCCGAAGCCCATCTGGAAGGCGAGCCAGCCGCCCACGATCCCGCCGAGGATCCCGACGAGCGATGTCGGCAGGCAGCCCTGGACGCTCCGAACCCCGACGAACCAGCCCGAGATCGCGCCGGCGATGAGCCCGAAGATGATCCAGCCGATGAGATCGAAGAGGCCCATGCCCGGATCGTAGCGGGAACGACGCGGGACGGCGCGGGAACGGAGCGTGGCCACGCTCGACGCGGCGTCGCCGGCGGGCTACCAGCTGACCCGCGCCCTAGGCTTGGGCGGTGCCCGCGATCTCCCGACGGGCGCGGGCGCGGCTGGCGTACGTGGCGATGTTCACGGCCGTCGGGGCGCAGGCGCCGTACTTCGTCCTGTACTACCAGCTGCGCGGCCTCGACCTGGGTCTAATCGGGCCGATCGTTAGCCTCGCGGCCGTGGCCGGGTTGCTCGCCTCGCCGGCCTGGGGCGGGGTGTCGGACCGACTCGCCGGCGCGCCCGTCGTCATCCTTGGGCCGGCGCTCCTCGCCGTCGCCGGCATCGCGCTGTTGTGGGTCACGACGGACTACCTCGCGATCGCTGTGGGCATGGCAGCGGTCGCGGCGGGGATGGCCGGGATCGCGCCGATCGTCGAGGCGCGCGGCCTCGAGACGAGCGGTGACGATCGGGCCGGCTATGGGCCGCTCCGGGCGTTTGGCTCGCTGTCGTTCATCGTCGCCGCGGGAGTGGTCGGCGTCGGCGTCGATCGCTGGGGCGTCTGGGCCGCGCTCGCCGGACTCGTCCTCGCGGTCGTCGTCACGGGCCTGATCGGGCTGACGCTCCGGCCCGCCGAGCGGCCGCTGATCGTGGACCGGCCCGGCCTGCGCGAGATCGGGGCACTGTTCGCCGTCCCGGGGCTCGGGCTCTTCCTCGCGGGCGCGGCGCTGACGTGGACGACGATCGCGGCCGTCGTCGGCTACTACGCGCTCCGGTTCAGCGAGATCGGCGCGCCGGCGACGCTCGTCGGGCTCGCCTTCGGGCTCGGCGCCGCGATCGAGGTCCCGATGATGACCCGGTTCCCGTGGCTCGCCGAGCGGTTCGGCGCGAACCGCCTCATCGTCGTCGGGGCGCTCCTGCTGGCGTTCCGGACGCTGCTCGCGGGCGTACTCACGTCGGCGCCGCTCCTCGTCCTCGTCGCGGGCTTCGGCGGGTTCGGCTTCGCGCTGACGCTGGTGGGCGGCGTGACGTTCGTGTCGCGGAGCGCCCCGCCCGAGCTCCAGGCCACGGCGCAGGGTGTCTTCCAGGGCATGACCAACAGCGTCGGCGCGATCATCGCCGGCCTCCTGACCGCGGCCTTCGCCGCCCCGCTCGGCCTCGGCGGGCTGTACGTCTTCCTGTCGGGCCTCGGCGCGATCGCCGCGCTCCTGATGGGGTTGGCCGTGACGCGCCAGGTCATACCATCCGCGGCATGACGACGACCACGGAGCGGGACCTCATCGAGGCCGCTCTCGAGATCCAGCCCAACACGATCGCGATCCGGCGCCGGATCCATCGCCATCCGGAGCAGGGCCTGCACCTGCCCGAGACGCAGCAGACGATCGTCGACGAGCTCCTGCGGATCGGGCTGAGGCCGCGCAAGGGCAAGGACCTTAGCTCGGTCACGGCGTGGATCGGGGAGGGCCGGCCCGGCCGGGCGATCGTGCTCCGGGCCGACATGGATGCCCTGCCGCTCAACGAGGACACCGGCCTCGAGTTCAGCTCGGAGATCGCGGGCACGATGCACGCCTGCGGCCATGACACCCACGTCGCGATGCTGCTCGGCGCCGCGCGCCTGCTCCGCGACAAGGTCGACGAGCTGCCAGGGCCGGTCCTCCTGATGTTCCAGCCCGGCGAGGAGGGCTACGCCGGCGCGCGGGTCATGCTCGAGGAGGGTCTCCTCGAGGGCCTCGATCCGAAGACCACCCGCGCATTCGCGATCCACATCGACGCCGAGTACCCGTCGGGCACGGTCCGACTCCGCTCCGGGACCCAGATGGCCTCGGCCGACAACGTGTTCATCACGGTTCACGGCCGCGGCGGCCACGCCTCCCAGCCGCACCTCGCCCTCGACCCGATCCCGGTCGCGGCCGAGATCGTGCTGGCGCTGCAGGCCGCGGTGACCCGCCAGATCGACATCTTCGATCCGGCTGTCGTGACCATCGCCCACATCACGGCCGGCACGACCCACAACATCATCCCGCCGGTCGCGAAGCTCGAGGGCACGTTCCGGACGGTCTCGAAGGTCCGCCGCGACGACATGCCGCGGCTCATCAGGCAGGTCGCGGAGGGCGTGGCGGCGGCCCACGGCACCACCGCCGACGTCGAGTTCCGGCCGGTCTACCCGGTCACGGTCAGCGACCCGCGCGTCTTCGACCTCGTCCGCGAGATCGCCCTCGGCCTCGTCGGCGACGATGACGTCGTGACGATGAAGGACCCGCTCATGGGCGCCGAGGACTGGTCGTTCGTGCTCCAGCAGGTCCCCGGGATCATGGCGTTCCTCGGCGCGCGCCCGCGCGGCACGCCGCTCGAGGGCTTCGCGATGAACCACTCGAACATCGTCGTGTTCGACGAGGAGGCGCTGCCCGTCGGCGTCGCCCTCTACGCGAAGGTCGCGCTCGAGCTGATATAGGCGCGGGTCCCCCGACCCGGGGTCAGCGCCAGGACGGCTCCAGCTCCGAGATCGTCGCCGTCCTCGTAATGTCGACCAGGGTGCCGTCTGTCATCCGCAGGTACAGGTCGGCCTTGAAGGCGCTGTTGAACCGGCTGAAGAGGATCGTCTTCCCGTCCGGGGACCACGTGGCGTACTCGTCGTCGGTTGTGCCCGACGTGACCTGGCTGACGTTCGAGCCGTCGGCCGAGGCCTCGAAGATGTGCTGGACCACGTTGTTCGGGTCCGACTCGTCCTGGCGCTCGAAGACGATCTTCTTGCCGTCCGGAGACCACGCCGCGAAGCTGTCGATCCCGTTCGTCACCTGCGTGAGGTTCTTGCCGAGGGGCGAGATCGTCCAGATCCCGCCGCCGTTCGAGTTGGCGAAGGCGATCTTCGTGCCATCGGGTGACCACGCCGGTCGATCGCCGCCGGCGATGCCCGTGACCTTCTTCAGCCCCGTGCCATTGACGTTGACGGTGTAGAGCGCCCACTGGGCGAAGTCGACGCCCAGGGCCGAGGTCTCCAGGAATGCGAGCTTCGTGCCGTCGGGCGACCAGGCGGGCGACTGGACGGGATGGCCGGTGATCGACGCGACCAGATGCGGGTTCGATCCGTTGGCGTTCATGACGTATATGCCGGGCTTCTTCGCCGGGCTCGTGCGGGTGAACGCGATCTGCTGGCCGTTGGGCGAGAGGGTCGGCTCGATGTCCGTCCCTGGGTTGGCCAACCGGTGATGGTCCGATCCGTCGGGCTGGATCATGGCGATCCAGTTCCGACCGCCCGCGTACTCGTCATATACGATCCCGCTGACCGGGCTCGCGGTGGGGACCGGCGTCGGCGCCGCGGTCGGCTGGGGAGTGGCCGGGGTCTCCGGCGATGCAGCCGGCGTGACGGTCGGCACCGCTTCGCTCGGGCTCGTCTCCGCCCCGGCCAGCGAGGTGCTCGGGCTCGTCGCCTGGCAACTGGCCAGGACGATCCCGAACAGGATCGCGAGGCTCCTCCCCTTCACGTCGACATTGTGCGAGGTCGGGCCGCTCGTGGCGACCGTCCTGCAGACTGCCAACCCGGTTGACGCGCTGCCTGGCGGTTCAATGCGGCCGTCGGGCCAGACCGAGGCCAGACGCGGCGCTCAGCGCATGAGGTAGCCGAGCTTCGAGGCGACGCGGGCCAGTGGAAGGGCGAGGCCCGGATGGGAGAGCGGCAGGTGGACCGCGGGCGTTGACGGGATGAAGGCCAGGGCCCGTTCGTACAGGGCGAGATTGAGGGACCCACCGGCCATCGCCGACCGGTACAGCAGGCCCGTGACCTCCGCGTATGAGCGATGGATCGCGCGGCTCCAGGCCTGGGCGGTCGGGCGCCGGCCCGTCGCGATCGCCTGGCTCGCCCCGGCGCGCGTCGGCCACAGACGGGTGAGGTCCAGCACGGGCACGCCTTCGGCAGGATCTGCAGCGTCGGCGGACGACGACCCGAGCCGGAAGCCAGCCAGCCACGGCTCCTGCCGTCGACGATCGATCGTCCGCGTGTCCTGAAACGACTCGGCGATGGCCGCGACCGCATCGAGGCCGACGTAGAGGATCGCGCGAGCGGGATCGTCGTGCGGCGGCGGCTCCTGGTGGTCGAACCGGCCGGTCGCCGCCGGGCCGAAGTGGCGGAACTCGGACCACGTCGTGGCGTGCTCGCCGCCCGCTCGGTAGACCCGCCAGCACGTCGTGCCGGGACGGAGGATCCGGACGTCGCTAGCGCGGAGGCGCGGCAGCTCCGGCGGCGGGGCGGGGAGCTTGGCGTCCAGCCGCTACAGCTCCCGGGCGATCGCGACGACAGGGTCCGGCGAGCCGCCCGATCGCAGCCAGTCGAGGGGTGAGACGTCCCGATCGCCGAGCTCGAGATCGGCGTTCGGCTCGTTGAGGAAGCGCCACGCCTCGACCGGATGGAGGTCGAGCGGCAGGGCCATCGACACGGCCGGCAGGCCGCGGATCGGGGCGGTCGAGCTCGGCCTCGCCGTCGAGGTCGACTCGTCGAACTGGGCGACCGGGAAGCGCCACTCGTCGCCCTCGCGAATCGCGAGCAGGCTGTGCTCGAGCGCCCGCTGACGCACGCGGGCGCGGGTGACTCCGAGGCGCTCCGCCACCTGCCCGACGTCCTCCGAATCGGCCAGGAGAGCGGCGTACCGCGCGGCGAACGCGGCGAGCAGCACCGGGTCGCGAGCCCGGCGGGGGCTCAGATCGAGCCCGGCCATCACGAGGTCGCGGCGCTCGGGCTCGGACAGCTGAGTCTCCGGGTCGTCGATCGCAACGCCCTCGGCGGCGCGCAGCTCGGCGATCGCAGCGGCCGTAGCCAGGGCGAACCGATCCTGGGCGATCCCGGCGTCAGCGAGGATCACCTCGAGCCGACCGAGCGGCGTCAGCACCGCGGTCCGGCGACCCGTGCCCGCCCGGCGTGCGCGTCCGGCCGGTTGCAGCGTCACCGCTTGCGGCTCCTTTCGTTGCAAGGTAACGATAGCACGACCGCCAATCCCTAGCCGATCGAGCTCCCGAGTCGCATCAGGCTGACGAAGGCACGGAACGCCTCGACCGGATCAGCGGCCCGATAGCGGACGCCGCGGTCGCCGTCGCGCCAGGCGCCCGGGATCGTCGCCGCCCAGGCGGCCTGGATCGGTCGGTGGAAGTCGATGCCGACCTCGATCGGCGGATCGAGCCGGAGCGGTCGCAGTGGCGCCGCGTCGCCGGCCGGGCCCGTGATCCGCCGCACGGCCCGCTCCGAGGCGGCCCGGATCCGGGCGCAGGCCTCGGTCGGGTGGACGGACTCCGCGGCGAAGGTGCTGATCCCGCGCTTGACGACGACGGCCTCGGCCCACGGCAGCCAGTCGGCCATCTCGGCGGCGAGGGCGTCGTCACCGGCCACGAGCCCGACGGGGATCGCGAGCGCGCCCAGGTACAGCGCGTTCATGCCGGCCTCCGGCACGGGCCGCCCGCCGAGCAGCGTCAACGTCGGCTTGCCGGTGTACGTGTGGGCGATCGTGCCGGTCGGGTGGCCGGCGCGGGCGTGGTATCCGACGAACAGCGCGAGGTCGAAGCGCCCGTCGGCCGCGGCCTCGACCATCGAGTACGGCTTGCTGCCCTGGACCAGGGACGCCCGCGGGTCGAGGTCGGCGGGCGGCAGGTTGTGCATGTCGCCGTGGCTGTCGTTGACGACGACCGCGTCGGCGCCGCCGTCGAACGCCCCGGCGATCGCCGCGTTCGCCTCGCCGACCATCAGCGCCACGTTGCGCGGGTACTCCGAGTCGTCCCGACCGGTCGGCCGGGGGTGGCTGACCCCGGCGATGCCCTCCATGTCGACCGAGATGTAGACCCGCATGACGCCAGCCTATGCCTCCGTCCCGCCGGGCTGAGCGTTGCGAGCCCTCAGTGCGCCATCGTCACCGGCGAGGTTGTCGACGGCCCGGTGCAGCGGGGCAGGCACGGGACCATGTCCGAGGGATCGGGGTTGGGGTTCGGCGGCGCCAGCGGGGCGATGAGGCCGGCGAGGAAATCTGCCATGAGCTGGGTGTAGCCGGGCACGCCGCGTTCGTAACCGATCGCCCAGAAGCCGGCACCGGCGAAGCCCGCCGCGCGTGCCAGGGCGAGCTTTTGCTCGAGCGTCCGAGGCGAGTCGTAAAAGACGGCGCGGTACGTCGTGCTCGGGCCGATGGAGGTGCCCGCGCTCGGGGAAGGCGGGGCACCGCCCGGTGGCGCGACCGGTTCCGAGAAGAACTCCGAGACCTCGAGCGGGTCGAGATGTGGGCTGAATCCGGGGGCCGTCAGCTCGGCAGCATGCGCCGCCGGTGTCCACAGAACGCCGGGCCCGATTCGCGGGGCATATCGATCCGGCGACGCGGTGGGCCAGGCCATGCCATACGTGGGCAGGCCGAGAAGCACCAGGTTCGATGGCACCCCGATCGATTGGTAGATCGCGATCGTCGAGCTTAGGCTCGGCCCGCCATCGAGGCGATCGATCGGCGCTTGCCCGCCCGGACCGGAGCCAGTGTAGTGAAAGTCGTATCCCATGACGAAGATCCGGCCGACCCCGGCGCCGATCGACACCGCCGCGAGATTCGCTCCGGCCTGGCTGGCCATCGTCGCCGCGCTCAGGCCTGAGTGCGGGAGGGCGGCCGACAGCGCGCCTCTGAGATCGTGCACGAAGGCCGCATAGCCGTCGTACGAGGTCGAGGAGATCTGTTCGATGTCGAGGTTGATGCCGTCGACGTGGAGCTTCGTTGCCAACGCGATCAGGTCCGAGATGGTTCGCCGCGCTTGGAGCGTCGCGGCGGTCGCTCCGGCGACGTCGACCGCGGATCGCCAGCGGGGGTCGAGCGGTTGAGGAGGCACGGTCGTTCCGAACAAGGCGGCATTCCGTTTGAAGCCGAAGCTGGAGAACACGAGCTCGACCCGAAGTCCGCGTGCGTGCGCGCCCGAGATGATCTCCGCACCGATCGGGGCGGTGATTCGCCGGTACCCAAGCTGGCGGGCATCAAGGCGGCCGTTCGATCGGCTCGTGACCGAGAAGAGCTCGAGCGAGGTCAGTGGCACGCTCTGGAGATAGGACGCCATCGTTGGCGTCATGAGCCAATAAGGAAGATAGCCGTACAGCTCGGTGCCACCCATGTGATCCAGTGTCGGACCACCCGGTACGCCAAGGTCGTTGCCCGCCGTCGAGCGCTCCGGTTCGCTCGTCGGACGCGGTGCCACTGGTGCACTCGCGCGCGGCGTTGAGACCGGCCCCGCCAAGCAGCCCGCGAACGAGCACAGCATCGCTGCGAGCAAGATGCGGCTCGAGACGCAGCGTGCTGAGCTGGTGCGCGCGATGCTGTCGCCCTCCGTCTTCGATCTCCGCCCCGACGAACCGTAACGCGTCTCCGACTTCAGCGATCATTCACGCGTGACGCGACTTCGTCGTCGGTCTGCGATTGGTTTGGCGGCCGCCCTCGTCTCGTTCGGACTCGCCGGGTGCCTAGGCCCGACCCCAATCCCATCGAGCCCCGTCCCAACGACCGCGGTGACCGCCGAGCCGACGGCGACCAGCACGCCGTCCTCGCCGAGCCCGTCGCCAAGCGTCTCGCCGTCGCCGTCGGCCGAGGTGGCCCTGGCTTCCGAGCCGTGCCCGGGCACGGACCGAAACCCCGGGGCGCCACCCGGGCGGCAGCTGGCAGGATCGAGCACGAACTGGTCCGGCTACGTCTCGGCCGTGAAAGAGACCGGGGTCACGTGTGTCGAAGGCAGTTGGATCGAGCCGGACGTCGTCTGCCCGAGCACCGGTCACCAGGCCGTCGCGGTCTGGATCGGCATCGACGGGTTCTCGGCCAAGGTCCTGGGCATCCCGTCGACGAATGTCCTCGTGCAGATCGGGACCCAGATTGACTGTGACAACGGCGAGCCGCGTCATGGAGCCTGGAAGGAGGTCCTGCCGGCCGAGATGCGCGAGGAACGGATCAGCGGCGTCGTCCACGCCGGCGACCACCTCTCTGCGCGGATCAGCTACGCCGCCGCCGAGTTCACAATCGCGATCTTCGATGCCGACACGAACCTGGACTACACGATCACCCAGGCGGCCCCCGGCGCGCCACGCAAGAGCGCCGAGTGGATCGTCGAGGCGCCCGCGGTCAACTGCCCGAGCTCGTGCTCACCGGTGGCGATGCCGAAGTTCACGACGGTCCGCTTCACAGGGGCGTACGTGACGATCGCCGGCCAGCGAGCGGCGATCGACGATGCCAGCTGGTCGAACGTGAAGCTGAAGATGGTTCGGAACAACATCATCCGCGACACGACCTCGAGCCTGATCGACGATGGGTCGTCGTTCAGCGTGAGCTGGCGCCACCGCTAGGCGACCCGGCGAGCAGCCGGTCGGTCGCCTCGTCCAGCCGGCCGCCGAAGTGGCGATCGAGGACCTGTCCGAAGGCGGGCTCGGACGGATCGGCTCGCTCGAAGAGCGTCATCGACGATCGCAGCTTGACGGCGTCGATCGATCCGAAGATCGCCTGCGCCGATCGATCCGGCGGTGCCTCGAGGACAGCCGTCGCTGCGGCGCGGATGCGGGCACCGAGCACCGGGTGCGCGAGGAACGCCCGCGCCTCCTCGAGCGAGGCGATGGCGTAGTACCGCGACGTCTCGCTGCGGCCGAGCCCGGCGAGCTGGGGATACACGAACCACATCCAGTGCCCGACCTTCCGCCCGGCTCGGACCTCCGCGAGCGCCGCCTCGTGGACGTCCTCCTGGGCCCGCACGAAGCGGTCGAGATCGGTCACGGGTTCGCGGTGGTGGACCGCCGACGCTCCTCGTGGCCGTACAGCGCCTTGAGCTCGGCGATCGTCGCCTCGAGCTCGCTCCTCGCCGGGTCGTTCGGGGCCAGCGCCGCGAGGCGTCGCTCCGCCTCGCGCCACTGGGCCAGGATCGTCGCCATGATCATCGGCCGGTTCATGACGATCCGCGATCCGGAGACCAGCCGGTAGCGGCTGACCCACGTACCGGGCTCAGGGCCCGGCTCCGTGCCGAGGAACCGCGCCGCGACCTCATCGCCGCCTCGGGCCCGGAGCCGAACCGCCGGATGCGGCGGGATGGGCAGGTTGTCGTCGACGAAGCGGCGCCAGACGGTGCGGCCCGTCTCGGCCGTGTTCCCCGTCAGGGAGCCAAGCGGCATCGCCCGCAGCTCGTCCAGGTCGAGTCCGAGCAGCTCGAGCGCGTTCGGCGAGGCGTCGACGTAGCGACCATCCTCGCTGATGACGATCTCGAAGACGTCGGAGGGCATTCCGGTGGCGCCAATCTAGCGCGGGACCCGCGCGTCCCGTTGCAGATTCGCGGCAGCTTGGGGAGCCCCGGGCGATAATCGCGTCGTGCTCGGCGAGATCGCGCCCGACGTGTCCTCCTCGGGCCTCCGTCTCGTCGACGGAGGCGCGCTCGATCCGCTCGTCCAGCCGTCCTGCTCGCTGGCCGTGCAGCTCCGCCGCGCAACGGGCTCGGTCGTCGGTCGGGCCGTCGAGCTCGAGGCGATCGCCCGGGAGATCCGCGACGCGAAGACGCGCCTGAGCGCGGTCACGCTCGAGGGCGAGCCGGGGATCGGCAAGACCCGACTGCTGCTCGCCGCCGCCGACCTCGCGACGGCCACCGGCTTCACGACCGTCGCGGTCGCCGCCGACGAGGAGATCCGGGGTCCGTTCCTGCTCGCGCGGAGCCTGTTCGCCAGCACCGCGATCCGCGACCTCGCCCAGGGCACGTCCGCAGAGGGCGCCGTTCGCCGGGTCGTCGACGCGATCTCGGGCCGCGACGAGCCGGGCTTCGAATCGCTGTCGCCGGACGCCAAGCAGCTCCGGGCGTTCGACCTCGCCGGCGTCGCGATCGGCGCCCTGGCCGATGCCAGGCCGCTCGCCGTCTTCCTCGACGACGTCCAGTGGGCCGACGACGACACGCTGCGTCTTCTCCGCTACGTGGTCCGGAGCGACGCGGACCGGCCGATCTTCCTGTTCCTCACGATCCGTCCCGAGGAGCTGGCGCAGGTCACCGAAGCCGTGAACTTCGTGGCGGACATGGAGCGGATGGGCCTCGTCCGACGGCTCCGGGTCGGGCGGTTCACGTCGGTCGAGACCACCGAGCTCCTGCGCCACGTGCTCGGCGGCCCCGTGGAGGCCGCGTCGGCGGCCGCGATGCATGCCCAGTCCGAGGGCGTGCCGTTCATCGTCGAGGAGCTTGCCCGGACGCATCGCGAGGCCGGCACGCTGCAGCTGCTCGACGGCGAGTGGCGGCTCGGGCGGAACGCCGCCCGGCTCGTGCCGTCGGCGGTCCGGACGCTGATCTCCCGTCGCGCCGCGCGCCTCCCCGCACCGACCCGGGCCGTGCTCGCCGACGCGTCAATCCTCGGACGGAGCTTCTCCCTCCGGGACCTCGCCGCGGTGCGCGCGGCGACCGGTCCGGCCGCGGGCGCGGCTGCCGGGGAGGACGGCGCCGATGGCTCGGGCGGCGACCTCACCGAGGAGCTGAAGCCCGCCGTCCAGGCGGGGCTGCTCCTCCCGCATCCGGCCGGTGACGCCGCGGACTACACGTTCACCCACGACCAGGTCCGCCAGTTCGCGCTGAACCAGCTGAGCCAGGCCCGGGCGCGCCGCGTCCACGCCGCGGTCGTGGACCTCCTGCTCGAAGGCGGCGAGCCGGCGCCCGCCGGCCTGCCGATGCTGGCCCAGCATGCGCTTGCCGCCGGTGACACCGAGCGGGCGGCGCGCTTCTCGATCCAGGCCGCGACCGCGGCCCTCGACTCCAACGCGCCCGAGGAGGCGCTGCGGCTCGTCGAGGCCGCGCTGCCGATCGTCTCCGCGCCGCGGGACCGCCGGCAGCTCCTCCTTACCCGCGACGACGCGTACGCCGCGCTCCGCCGCCCGCAGGAGCGGCTCGACGGCCTGACCGAGCTCGCCGCGCTGGCCGAGGCGTCACGCGACGCGACTCTCGAGCTGGAGGTCCAGCTCCGCCGGGTCGCGGCGTTCCGGAGCAGCGACGATCCCGAGACCGCGGCCGAGCTGGCGCGGCGCCTCCGGACGCGGGCCGCCGAGCGCGGCGACAGAGCGTTTGAGCTGCGTGCCAACCTCGAGCTCGGCCAGGCGGCCATGCGCAGCCCGCTCGGGGAGTCGTTCGGCTCGGCGGGCAGCGAGGTCGATCGGGCGGGCGGGGAGGAGGCGTACACCCGCGCCGCTGCGCTGGCCGAGGAGCTCGGCGATGAGCGGAGCCTCGCCGGGGCCCTCCGCGAGATCGCGATGATCGAGCTCTCGAAGGCCCGCGACTGGTTCTCCGGGGCGGTTCGAGCGGGCCAGGCGATCGAGTTCATGCAGGAGATCAACGCCGGCGCGACGCTTGACGACGTCCTGCCAACGCTGCCGATCGCCGGCAGCGTCTACAAGGCGACCTCGAGCCTCGAGCGCGCTCTCGCGATCTACGAGCGCCTCGACGACCGGACCGGCGTGATGTCGACGGTCATCGCGATGGCCTACACGGCGTACGCCCCCATCATCCACCTCGCCTCGTCGGCCCGACACCTCGAGGAGATCCGGCGGGTCCGCTCGCGACTCGCGGAGCTCGTGACCGAGAGCGAGCGCGATCGCCAGGAGCTCCAGATGCTCTACGGGATCGCGGTGTATGCCCGGGCGAAGGTGGTCCCGGACCTCGCGATCACGCGCGCCGTCGACACCTATCGCGCCGCGCGGATCCAGGGCGATCGCTCGGTCGAGTTCCTGGCGGCCGGCAACGCCGCCATGGCCCATCTCGACCTGGGCGACGTCGCGGAGGCCGAGCGGTGGCTGGCCTCGGCCGCGACGGTCCTGTCCGCCGTTCCCAGCACGCTCCGCGCTCGGCAGCTCGCCACCTGGCGCGGCCTCGCCCGGGCCGCAGCCGGCGACGCGGCCGGGATGCGGCACGAGCTCGAATCGGCGGTCCGGCTGGCGACCGAGCAGGGTCGCGCGCCCGCCCGCTGCGAGGCTCTCGCCCGCTTGGCGCTCGAGTCGGCCCGCCTCGGCGCCGCGACCGCGGATGCCGAGCTCCTGGAGCTCGCCGACCGGACGATCGATCAGGTTCGCGACCTCGCGGCGCAGCTGCCCGGACACGCGCCGTGGGGCGCCCAGGCCGACGCCGCGCGGGCCACCGTCGCGCTCGCCCGGGGCGACATCGCCGCGGCGGTCGAGTCGGGGGCCGCCGCCATGGAGGCGCTGCGCTCCAGCTACCACGAGGACCTGAGCCTGGACGTCGTCGTGCCCGCGGCCCGGGCGATCTTCGCCGGGGCGCCCCCGGAGGCCCAGGCGCCGGTCCGGAACTATCTCCAGGTCGCGCTCACCCGCATCGCCCAGGGCATGGCCGACGAGACCGTTCGGGTCCGCTGGCTGCGCGGGCCGGTCGGGAAGGCGCTCGTGGAGCTCGTCGGCCCGATCGAGGGGGCGGACGCGTTCGGTCCGGACGGCGCCCACACCGAGGCGACCGCCCACGGCGCGGGCCCGGATCTCGACACCTTCGATCGGCGGCTCCTGCATCTCCTGACCGAGGGCCTCACCAACGGCGAGATGGCCGTCCAGCTGGGGCTCGACGAGGAGGCCGTCGGCGCTCGCCTGGCGAAGCTCCTCGCCCGCCTCGGCGCCTCGAGCCGGGCCGAAGCCACGTCGCTCGCCTTCCGGGGCCTGGCCCCGGTCGGGACCCGCTAGGCCGCGATGCCGATCCGGGTGCACGTCGACCGCCACAAGTGCATCGGGGCCGGCAACTGCATCACGATCGCCCCGACGGCCTTCGACTGGTTGAAGGGCGACTTCGGCAAGGCCGAGATCGTCGATCCCGACAGCGTCGACGAGGACCTCCTGCGCGAGGCCGCGTTCGCCTGTCCCACGAGCGCGATCACGATCGAGGATGTCGCCGAGCTCCTGCCGTGGCAGCTCCGCGGCAAGGCCGGCCCGACCCGGCGGGTCATGAAGACGTTCATGTTCACCGACATCGTCGGCTCGACGAACCTCGTCGAGGTGCTCGGCGACGAGGCCTGGGGCACGCTGCTCCAGTGGCACAACACCGCCCTTCGGGAGGTCTTCACGGCTCACGAGGGCGAGGAGATCTCGACGACCGGTGATGGCTTCTTCGTCAGCTTCGATTCACCCGACCAGGCCGTCGAGGCCGCGATGGCGATCCAGCGCCGGCTCGCCGAGCATCGCCGGACCGCGGGCTTCGCGCCCCAGGTCCGGATCGGGCTCCACGCCTCCGATGCTACCCGCGTCGAGGGCGACTTCCGCGGCAAGGGCGTCCACGAGGCGGCGCGGATCGCCGCGATCGCCGGCCCGAGCGAGATCGTGGCGAGTGCCGGGACCGTCGGGGAGGGCCATCACGTGTCGGCCGCCCGGAGCGAGGCCCTGAAGGGCCTGTCCGAGCCGATCGACGTCGTGACCGTGGAGTGGCGCTGACCCAGGGGCCGGCGCCAGGGTGACCGCCAGGGTGATGGCTACGGTGACGGCGAGGGCGACGCCGAGGGGTTGATCCCAGCACGCGACGGCCCGCAGGCCCTGGATGTCCTGGCGAAACGCTTCCTTGCGCCGGGCGTCCTTCGGCTGGGCATCGCGCTGCGGGGCGTCCGGCCGATGGGCGTGCTGCGGGCATGCCCGCGCCTCCGAGCCTCCAGATGCCGCCCACCCCATAACCCGCCGGACAAACGGGGGCGGCGTCCCGCGGTGGCACGGAGGCCGGCCCCGACGGGGCGTCCTGTTCCGAGCGGAGCTGGGCGCTGATTAGACTGCCGACGAGATCCTCGGTTGAGCAGAGGTGGTGTCATGACGAATCGGGGTCGCCTTCTGGCAATCGGCCTGCTCTCGGCCGGTCTGGCCGCCTGTACTTCGGGCGGCTCGAGTGGGACGCCGACTCCGACTCCCGCGGCGACCGGCAATGCCGGGGGCGGCGGCGCCGGACTCGTCTACCACGCGCAGATCAACTTCACGGGCTTTGCCCCGATCCAGGGCACGTTCGACGACAACTCTCTGGGCGTGGACTTCGGGTCATGTTCCGATTTCGCGAAGAGCGGCATGAACCCGGACGGGGGCTGGGCCGGACCAAGTCCGACCCGGGTGTCGATCGGCGGCCAGGTCGTGACCTTCAGCCTCCTGATTGGTCAGAGCCAGTTCAAGGGTCCGGGTTCGTATCCGGGCACGAGCTTCCTCGGTTTGATGATCGGCTCGGACCTGTACGCCGGCGGTTCGGATGCGATCACCATCAACGCCGACAACTCGGGGTCGACGTCGTTCGCGAACGCCCAGGGCAAGGGCACGGACATGGTCGAGTCCGGAACGATCACCTGGACCTGCTCGGGCTAGCGGACCAGGCTTCCGGCGCCCGACTGAAATTCGGCCGCGGGTCTTGTCGAGGCGATACTCCCTCCGGGTATTGACAACAACCTTGTCAAGAGGGGTCGCGATGGGGTAGAATCTCGATCAACGGGCTTGTCAAGACTTGACAGGCCCACAGCCATGTTCGGCACCTCGCGGTCGGAGCGGACGTCGAACGGGCGATGCGTCTTGGAGGTCCTATCACGGCAGGCGGCATCGCAGCCGAGGTCAAGAGCCGGCTCAGCATCGTCGACGTGGTCGGCGAGACGGTCCAGCTGAAGAAGGCGGGCACCACCTTCAAGGGCCTGTGCCCATTCCATGGCGAGAAGACGCCGTCGTTCACGGTGACCCCGAGCCGCGAATCCTGGAAGTGCTTCGGCTGTGGGCTGGGCGGCGACGTCTTCAGCTTCGTCATGCAGCGCGACGGCGTCGCGTTCCCGGAGGCGCTCCGGACGCTGGCGGCCAAGGCCGGGGTCGAGATCGACGAGCGGACGAAGCGCGACGAGACCCAGCGGGCCCGCCTGCGCGAGGTTCTCGAGGCCGGATTCGAGTTCTACCACCAGGTCCTGCTCTCGACCAGGCAGGGCGGGCCGGCGCTGGCATACCTGAAGGGCCGCGGCTTCACCGACGAGACGATCGAGGCGTTCCAGCTCGGCTGGGCGCCCGGCGGCTGGGATTCGATGAGCCGGAAGCTCGTCGAGAAGCGCCAGATGCGCCCGGATGAGCTCGTCGAGGCCGGCCTGTCGTCACCCGCCCGGTCCTCGTCGCGTGGCATCGGCGTCATCGACAAGTTCCGCGGCCGCGTCATCTTCCCGATCCGGGACCAGAACGGCGCCGCGATCGGGATGGGCGGCCGGATCCTCGGGGCGGAAGGGGAGGGCGGCCGCGACACCGGTCCGAAGTACCTGAACACGCCGGGCACCCGGCTGTTCGACAAGAGCCGGACGCTGTACCTGATCGATCGGGCCAAGAGCCCGATCCGGAAGTCGGGCCAGGCCGTGATCGTCGAGGGCTACACCGACGCGCTCATGGCCCACCAGGCCGGCTTCGACAACGTCATCGCCTCGCTCGGAACGGCGCTGACGCCGGGACAGGTCGGGCTCGTCACTCGCTATGCGAAGCGGATCGCCCTCGCCTATGACGTCGACGCGGCCGGGCAGAAGGCAGGCACGTTCGGTGTCCAGGCGCTCCAGTCGCTGATCGGGCAGCTGGCGGCGACGGAGTCAGGGGTCGAGCTCGACGAGGTCCGGGTGGTCCGCCTGCCCGATGGCAAGGACCCGGATGAGGTCGTCCGCGACTCGCCGGATCGCTGGCGCGAGGAGGTCCGGACGGCGCAGCCGATCGTCGAGTACCTCGTCGACACGTTCGCGAGGACGTACGACCTGAAGACGCCCGGCGGCAAAGCGCGCTTCGTGGACGCGGTCATGCCGACGATCCGCGCCGTCCCCAACGTCGTCATGCGAGACGCGTACCTGCAGCTCGTCCGCCAGGCGTCCGGGGTAGAGGAGCGGGTGCTGCTCGAGGTGCTCCGCGGCCAGCGCGTCGGCGGGGCCAGCGGGCTCGCGAAGATCGCGGTGGGCCCGGGCGGGACGGCTCGGGACCCGGCGGTCGAGGGCCGGATCAACGTCGAGTCCGTGCTCGCGGCGCCGGACACGCTGCCGGTGACGGACATCCTCCGCGGCGTCCTGCCACAGGAGGCGGAGCTGCTCCGACTGTTGCTGCTCGTGCCGGAGATCCAGCTCCGGATCACCGAGTCGATCGGGCCGGACCGGCTGCCGAGCACGGTGGCCCGAGAGCTGTTCCGCGCCGTCGTCCTCGCCCGCGAGCCGAACGACGAGGGCGTCCATCCGCCGTTCAGCATGACCGCGCTGGTCGAGGGCCTCGATCCGGAGACCGCCGCGCTGGCGCAGGCGGTCCTCGCCCGGCAGGGCCCGAGCCCGCGCGAGCTGACCGACGTCGATCTCACCTATGAGCTCGAGCGCCTGACCATCGATCTCGAGGAGCGGGCGCTCGCTGAACGCTCCGAATACCTGCAATCCGCCCTGGCCGAAGCCGAGCAGGCCGGCGACCGCGACGCGGTCGACCGGCTCGTCCGAGAGAACCAGGGCATGAACGACCAGCGGCGATCGCTCGATCGACGCCGCGACCAGACCCGTCTCATCAGCGCACGGAGGTAACCCGCCACATGGATCCACTCGACCAGCAGCTCGTCGAAGCCGTCCTCACCCGTCCTCGTCGGGCGAAGGCCGATCTCGAGGAGGCGAAGCTCGCCGGCTTCCGGCCGGGCCGCGCCGGCCTCGACGACGACGTCGACGAGGAAGAGGAAGAGGTCGAAGAGGAGGCCGAGGCCCTGGCCCCGGACGCCCTCGACGAGGACGACGTCTCGGTCGAGGTGGTCGGCGACGATGCCGACGCCCGCGAGGCGCGCCTGCCGTCCGATGCCCCGGCCAAGCTCGACGCCGCGGAGCTCGAGGAGCCCTCGGCGGAGGAGCTCGAGGCGCTCTCGGCCGACATGATCGGCATCGACGACCCGGTCCGGATGTACCTGAAGGAGATCGGCAAGGTCGCCCTGCTGACCGCCGAGGAAGAGGTCGTCCTGGCGAAGGCCATCGAGCTCGGGGAGCAGCTCGTCGACGAGCCCTGGAAGGGCATCGTCTCGCTGCACGAGTGGACGCTCCACGACACCGAGCGCAAGACCCGGACCGCGAAGCCACAGCACCGCCTGCCGCTCGGCGAGGAGGCGCATCGGCTCGTGCGGGACGCGATCTCCGCGCCGGAGGCCACCGACCTGCTCGTCACGCCGCCGGACTTCCACCTCGTGAAGGCCGCCCGCGACGTCCAGTCCGATGGCACCAAGGAGCTCATCAAGGAAGCCCGTCGCCTCGTCCACCTGTACTCGGAGACCCCGTCGCCCGAGACGTTCCTGCCGCTCCTCGACTGGTCGTACCTCTCGGTCCACAACGGCGACCTCGACTCGCGCGACAACATCGGCCTCCGAGCGATCTACGACTGGACCCGTGACGCCGTCGCGTTCCCGGCCCTCGAGCGCTGGGTCATGGCGGGCAAGGACGCCGACCTCCTGAAGCTCATGGGCCACGACCCCGAGGTCCCGAAGAACACGAAGCTCGCGCACCGCAAGGGCGAGCTCGTGCGGATCGGCCGGGATGCCCGCGAGCAGCTGACGTCGGCCAATCTCCGGCTCGTCGTGTCGATCGCGAAGAAGTACATCGGCCGCGGCATGTCGTTCCTGGACCTGATCCAGGAGGGCAACATCGGCCTGATCCGGGCGGTCGAGAAGTTCGACTACGAGAAGGGCTACAAGTTCTCCACGTACGCCACGTGGTGGATCCGCCAGGCCATCACCCGGGCCATCGCCGACCAGGCGCGGACGATCCGCATCCCGGTCCACATGGTCGAGACCATCAACCGCCTGATCCGTGTCTCGCGCCAGCTCCTGCAGGAGCTCGGCCGCGAGCCGACGGTCGAGGAGATCGCCGAGGCGATGTCCCGTGGCCAGGAGGTCCAGGTCACGCCGGAGAAGGTTCGCGAGATCATCAAGGTCTCGCAGGAGCCGGTCTCCCTCGAGACGCCGATCGGTGAGGAGGAGGACTCCCACCTCGGCGACTTCATCGAGGACCGGGGCGCCCTGGCTCCGGCCGAGGCCGCCTCGCACCAGCTCCTCAAGGAGCAGGTCGAGAGCGTCCTCGACTCGCTGACCGGCCGCGAGCGGCGGGTCCTACAGCTCCGGTTCGGCCTCGAGGACGGGCGTGCCCGAACCCTCGAGGAGGTGGGCAAGGAGTTCAACGTTACCCGCGAGCGCATCCGCCAGATCGAGGCGAAGGCGCTCCGGAAGCTCCGCCATCCGTCCCGGAGCCGGAAGCTCAAGGACTACCTCGAGTAGCCCGTCAGCGGCGATGAGCTCCGTGCCAGACGTGCCGCGCGAGTCGACGGCTGACCGGGAGCGCGTTCCGACGGACCGCGAGCGGGCTCGAGCGCTCGCGCGGGCTCGCCTCGAGCGGGCCCGCTCGGAGGTCTCGGCCGGCGCGTCGCCCGCGTTCGTCGCCTCGCCGGCGGCGCTGCTGGATGGACCGGCCCACGTCGTCGTCCACGGCAACGGCCCGTTCCTCGCCGAGTTCGGCGAGGCGTGCCTCGGCCTGCCGGCCGCCGAGTCATTGCTGGCCCTGCCCGGGGTGGCCTTCGAGGTCATGCGCCGGGTCTACGTTCGAGGCACGCCCCTGGCGTGCTGGCTCGAGATCTCCGGGGAGCGGCGGCGACTGACCGCCGCGCCCCGTCGCGACGTCGAGACCGGCGAGGTCTACGGCGTCGCCGTGCGCCTCGCCGGGCCGGGAGACGCTACTCGCTGAGCCCGACGACGTGGCCCTCGGGGTCGGCGAACATCGCCAGCGTGTTTCCGGGTGCGGGGCTGAACTTTGGCATCACGACGTGACCGCCGAGGGCCTCGACCTTCGCAAGCGTCGCGTCGATGCTGTCGACCGCGACGTAGAAGGTCACCCAGCCCGCGCCGCCGTCGGGCGCCGGGCCGGTGCCCAGGATGATCCCTGACTCGGCCGAATCCGTCATGGCGTAGCCGCCCGGGAACCCGGTGTTCTGCTTCCAGCCAAAGACCTCGCCCCAGAACTTGTGGAGCGCCGGCCCATCCTTGCCGACGACTTCGGCATGCACGATCTTGGCCACTGTCGGGACCTCCAGTTCGCCGCGGCTGGTGCCGCGCTCATCACCATGACGATCGGGTCACGGCCGAATCGACAGCCACATCGTCACGACCCGGTCAAGTCGCGGCGGACGACCACCCGTGGCTTCGTGCTCGAGGGGTCCGACGCCTTGTCGGCCACGACCCGGAAGCCGGCCCGCTCGAACATCGCGAGCGTGCCGGTGTACACGGCGGCGGCGTCGACGTGCTGGCCCGGCTCCAGGGCGAGCGGGTAGGCCTCGAGCGCGGTGGCGCCCCGGGAGCGGGCGAACGCGACGGCGCCGTCGAGCAGCGCCCCGCCGACGCCGCGGTGGCGAGCGGTTTCCGAGACCGCGAAGCACACGATCGACCAGACCGGTCGGTCGTCGATCCTCGGGATCACCCGCGAGTGGACGATTCGCTGGTAGTCGTCCCGTGGCGCGACGCTGACCCAACCCAGGGCCCGATCAGCCTCCAGGGCGACGAGCCCCGGCGGCTGTTCTGACCCGGCCTGGTCGTGGAGCCGGTCGCGGAGCTGCGGCACCTTCAGCGCCGCGAAGTCCTTCGATCGCAGCCGCCAGAACTGGCACCAGCACCAGCGCGGATCGCTGCCCTCCTGGAAGAGGGCCGCGAGCGCCTCCCAGGTCGCCTCGCCCAGGGGCTCGATCCGGAGGGTCCGACTCACCACCACGGGTCAGGCGCGGGCGTCGGCGGGCGAGCCGGGCTCCGCGCCGGAGACCACGGGCCACTCGGACCGTGACCAGTCGCTGTACGAGCCGACGTAGAGGGTCGGGTCGGGCAGGCCGGCGACTCGGGCCGCCAGGATGTGGAGGGTCGCCGACGTCCCGCTGCCGCAGGAGGTCACGACCTCGTCCTTGCCGCCAAGGCCGATCTCGCCGAGCCGGCGACGGAGCTCGTCGGGCGGCAGCAGCCGGCCATCGGGCCCGACGTCGAGGTCCCATGGCGCGCTCCGCGCGGTCGGGATGTGGCCCGCGACGGGGTCGATCGGCTCCGTCTCGCCGCGATAGCGCGCCGGCGCCCGAGCGTCGAGCAGCACCAGCGTGCCGAGGCGGTCCCGGAGGTCGTCGCGGGCGATGATCCGGGTCCAACGGTCCAACACATGCAGCGTGCGGGCCCGAAGCGCCGGCACCGGATCGGATGACACGGGCAGGCCGGCCGCCCGCCAGGCCTTCCAGCCGCCGTCAAGCACGGCCGCTCCGCCACGACCGGGCGCGTCGTGGCCGAGGTTGTCGAGCATCCACCAGAGCCGCGAGGCGATCCAGCCGCCGGCATCGTCGTAGGCAACGACGAACGTGTCGTCGCCGATCCCGACGGCGCCCATCCGGGCGGCGAACTCGTCCGGCGTCGGCAGGGGATGGCGCCCGGGGGCGCCGAAGCCGGTGGGGGAGGCGAGATCGGCGTCCAGGTCGAGGTGGATGGCGCCGGGAACGTGGCCCGCGTCGTAGTCCGCGCGGCCCTCGCCGGGCTTGCCGAGGACCCAGCGGGCATCGACGACGACGAGATCGGTCAGGCCCAGGCGGGCGGCGAGCTCGTCGACGGAGATGAGCGGAGAGGGGCGAGCCGGATGGCGCATTGCGAGGAGCCTACGTCCTGAATCAGAACCACGGGTCCGAGACGCAGATCCGGGCTGCCGAGAAGGCCTGCCAGGGCTGACCGCGCTCGCGGCCGCCCTCCCTGGTCGGTCGGCGGCGACCCCGGTGATATCCTCTCCGCCGGTCCGGCGCCCGATCCGCGGCACCGAGCCTCCGTCGCCCTCGGGCGACCCCTCGCTCCGGCGTAGCTCAGTGGTAGAGCGGGCGGCTGTTAACCGCTTGGTCGTAGGTTCGAGTCCTACCGCCGGAGCCAGCTCACTCAGACCTCGGGTCAGCGCCCACTGAATGCCGCTGCGTCGAGCTCGGCGTCGATCCTCGCCAGGAGCGCTGACCGCTCGACCTCGATGTCCTCCGCGAGACGAGCGGCGAGGATGGGCAGGCGCCACCTGACGAGCTCCGCACGATCGATCGGCCGCCGCCGCTCCAGCTCGTGGAAGTAGCGAACGGCGAATCGCCGCCGGATGAAGAAGACGACCGGGCGGCGGTACCAGGGAATCGCTCCAGCGTCGCTCTCGAGCAGCAGGAACAGGGTCCGGGCGATGTCGGCCTCCGGCGGGCCGAAGCACGCGGCCTCCCAGTCGATGGCGACCGGACCTCGCGACGTCAGCAGGACGTTCAACGGGTGGAGGTCGCCGTGACCGAGCGCCGATCCGCGTCGGAGCGTCTTCATCCGCTCGCGGACCGCGGAGGCGCGCTCCTTGCCGAGGATCGGGCGGGCACGCGAGAGCTTCCGGTCGAGGTAGACGAACAGGTCGGGCAGGCCGGTCCCGTCCCGCTCGAGGATCTCGGCGTGGACGCCCGCCAGCTCGACCGCCAGCCGATCCGCCTCCCACGGATGCGCGAGCAGCCGGTCCAGCATCGACGGCCCGTCGAGGCGCTCGTAGCGCAGCGCCGGGCGACCGTCGTGCCGCTCCAGCCCCAGGAATCGCGGCGCGGGGACGCCCAGACGATCGACGATGCCGGCGAGCTCGGCCTCGAACGCCGCGTCCTCCTCGGGCAAGCCCGGTCGGAGGACCTTGAGGACCTCGCCATCGCCGGCGCCATACACCTCGGCCGTGCGACCGACGGCGAACGGCTGGGGATCGACGGGCCCGGGTGACATCGCCGGGATCATCGCCCGTTTGACGGCCTCGCGCGCGTCGGCGACGATCTGGCTCCACGCCACGTGGTGCAGCCCTCGGCCTGCCGGGCGCCCGCTGCGTGGCACAGCCTCGCCCAGGGGGAACCGATGCCTGCCCGACGCCTCTCGGTCGTCTCATCCGTCCTCGCCGCCGTCGCCCTCGTCGCCGGCTGCAGCTCGGCCGCGAGCTCCGGCTCGCCGGCCGCCACCGAGGCCGCGAGCGCACCCGCGACGGCGGGCGCCGCCACCCCCGCCGGCACGGTCGCCGCGGGCGAGACGCCCGGTGCGTCCGTCGACGTCGGTGACTCGGCCCAGCAGCTCGCCAACCTGTCGTCGTACAAGATCACGATGCAGACGACCGGCGCGACGAGCTCGAACGTCACGGTCATCGTCGTGAACGGCGCGAGCCCGGCTCGCCAGGTCACGAGCCAGTCGGGCAGCGAGTCGTTCAGCATCATCGAGATCGGCAACGACGTCTGGGTCGACCAGGGCACCGGCAAGTACGTCAAGAACGCGATGTCGAAGGCCGCTGCCGACGCGATGCTGAACGCGTTCGACCCGCTCGTGATCATGACCGCGATGGAGAAGCAGCCGGACCTGTCGTACCTCCAGAATCAGGGCACCGAGCAGAAGAACGGGGTCAGCGCGGTCCACCTCCACGCCGACTCGAACACCACGCTTCCGGCCGGCGCGACGCCGCTGCCGGCGGGCACGGTCTTCGATCTGTGGGTCGCCACCGACGGTGGCTACATGGTCGCCCTGGAGGGCTCCGGCCTCGCCGCCGCCGGCAACGGCGACATCGACACGATCCAGCTCGAGGTCACGAACATCAACGACTCGAGCCTGACGATCACGCCGCCGGCGTCATGACCGCGCGGCCGGAGCTGGCTCGGCGGATCGCCGAGCTCAGCCCGATCCAGTACGCCGTGACCCAGGAGGCGCAGACCGAGCGGGCCTTCACCGGGGCGTACTGGGACCACCACGGCGACGGCACCTACCGCTGCGTCGTCTGCGAGACGCCGCTGTTCGACTCGACGACGAAGTTCGAATCCGGCACGGGCTGGCCGAGCTTCTTCGACGTCGCCAGCTCGGACAACGTCCGGACCCACGAGGACCGGTCGCTCGGGATGCGCCGCGTCGAGCTGACCTGCGCGACGTGCGGCGCGCATCTGGGGCACCTGTTCCCAGATGGCCCGCGGCCCACCGGCCTCCGCTACTGCATCAACTCGGCGTCGCTGGACTTCGCGCCGCGCGAGGGCGCCAACGCCGAGGACCGCGTCAGCTCGCCCGAGCGGCCTGCGTCCTGAAGACCCGGGCCATCAGGAAGGCCCAGATCGGGAAGAGGATCACGTAGCCGAGGCCGCCGATCACGCCGATCGTGCGATCGCCGCCGATGATCGGTCCCAGCCCGACGAGGACGAACGCCAGTCCGGAGAGCGCACCGAGCCACCGCAGACGGCTCGGCAGCCATGGCCCGGCCAGCGGCGGCGCGCCCGTGAGCCAGAGCCCGACGACGATCAGGGCGACATCGGCGACCAACCGGACACCCGAATCCGGCGCGCCGCCGTTCGACGGAACGATGCCGGCCAGCGCCGCGAGCTGGATCATGGACCAGACGACCGTGCCGGCGATCCCACCGGCCAGCGAGAGCCGTGATGGCCAGAGCGGCGTGACCCCGCCCAGCTCGTACGAGCCGAGCATCATCGGCCCGATCGCGAGGGTCATCGCGATGAGCGCCAGGTCTCCGAGCCAGGAGATCGGTGCGCCCGTCGCGATCTCCAGCAGCACGACGATTAGGGCGACGAAGCCGCCGATCGCGGCGATCCGGGCGGCGAGCGCAGCCCGATCGGCTCGATCGCGGGTCAGCTTCGGGCGCATCTGGCCTCCCGGCCTCAGAACTGCGTGGAGCAGTACGGCACGTCGTCGGTCCGCAGCAGGCGATCGAGCTCGAGCAGGGCACCCGGCCGCGCCTCCGCCGCGCCGCCGGCCCGTGTCGCGTCGACGAGGCGGCTGCCCCCGAGGATCGCGGCACCGAGCGCCGCGGCGCTGATCGTCACCTCGGCCGGCTTGGTGGTGGAGTCGCAGCTCGACCCGTCCGGGCCGGCTTCGAGCCGGAAGCGGCCGGCCGCCGGCCCGGTGGTTCCGTTGACCCGGTCGTCGATCTCGACGACGAGGTCGGCTTCGCGGTCGTAGGCCCGCGACGCGAGGAGACGCGGGACGTCGTACGGCCGGACCCAGAGCGCCTCCTCCATCTGTGCCAGCTGCATCGCCCGGGCGTCCTCGAGGTACCAGGCGAACGGCTCGCTGGTGCGAGCCTTCCGGACCCGGACCGTGGCGACGAGGTCGAGGGAGCTGAGGAACCGCCAGAGCTCGACCTCGGCCGCCGTGCTCGTCGCGAACAGGTCCTCGAGGACCGCGACGTTGTCCGGGATGCCGTCGTCCCAGTGCTCCTCGCCGGAGTACCGGACGAACCCGTCGACGGCTCCCGCGTCGTCGTGGTGGACCGCGACGACGCCCTTCCATTTCGACTTCCCGGGCGGCGGGGCGATGCCAAGATCCTGGTCCCAGTAGCTGACGGGGCGTCGGATCTCGCCGGGCTGGCGGACGCGATAGCGGTCGTAGAGGGCCTCGACGATCGGCCGCGCCGCCGCCGCGTTCAGGATCTCCATCGAGCCGGACGGCTCCGTTCGGAACGAGGCGGCCCTGGTGCGCAGCGTCCACCGCCCCTGCCAGGTCGCGGGCCCGTAGCCATACCGGCCATAGATCGGCCACTCCGCGGCGAGCAGGACGCTCGCGACGTCGCCCCGGGCCACGCCACGGGCGATGTCGTCCTCGACGAGCTCGCTCAGGACCCCACGCCGACGATCGGTCGAGCGGGTCGACACGGCCGAGACCGCGCTGACCGGGATCGTCCGGCCACCCGGCATCGTGAGCTCGGTCCCGAACGTCCGGTAGGTCCCGACGATCCGGTCGCCGTCGAACGCTCCGATCCGGCGATCGAGGTGCTCGAGCGCCGACGGCCGGGACGCGGACGCCTCCGGGTCGTAGCCCCAGATGAAGAACGTCGAGGCGAGGGACTCGTACCAGGCCAGCAGCTCATCGGACGTGACGGGCCGGATCGTGAAGGGCACGGCCCGGAACGATACAGGAGGCGAGGGTAGACTCGGGCGCAGCGGGCCCGACTCCGGGCTCGACGTCCGGAACCTCCCAGGAGGAGCGTGTGAGTCACCACGAGAAGGGCATGAAGGCCGGGACGCCGACGAAGAAGACCGCGCCGGCGACGAAGACGACGAAGAAGAAGTAGCCGAGCGGGCCGGCCACCGGCCCGACACAGCATCGAGGGCGGCCGCGAGGCCGCCTTCTCGATTCCCGGGGCGGGGTCAGGCGCCCAGGCAGTTCACGCGCCCGGGCCGCAGGGCTCGTTCCAGCGGAGGATCACGTGCTGCTCTCGCTCCCACCCGAGGACCGAGACGGTTGCCGTCGACAGCGCGAACAGGCGGCCATCCACGGGCTCGAGGGCCAGCCATCGGGCGGCCAGGACCCGAAGGACGTGGCCGTGGGCGAAGAGCAGGACGTCGCCGCTTGCCGCCAGAACGCGGGCGATGATCCGGTCCGCGCGCGCGGCAACCTGGTCGATCGTCTCGCCGCCCCGCGGGCCGTCGGCCCAGATCGTCCAGTCGGGCCGATCCGCGCGGATCTCGGGCGTCGTCCGGCCCTCGTCGCCGCCGTATTCCCACTCATGGAGGTCGTCGTCGACCTCGACGCGCTCGCCGAAGCCCGCGATCCGGGCCGTGTCGAGCGCCCGGGACATCGGGCTCGACAGCACCTCGGCGAAGGTCTGTCCGGCGATCTTCCGGCCGGCCGCGACAGCCTGGGTCCGGCCGAGCTCGGTGAGGGGCACGTCGGTCCGGCTCGTGTGCCGGCCGTCGCGCGCCCAGGCGGTCTCGCCGTGCCGGATCAGCCAGGCTCGCGGCCGGCCCTCGTGGGTCCCGTCGGGGTCGGGGAGGTCGGCGCCCAAGCCTCGGGCTCGCTCAGTCGACGTACTGGAGCGGCGTGACCTCGAAGTCCGTGGGCAGCGTGACCCCGGTGCTGTGGTTCGGGCAGTAGCCGTTCGGGACCTTGTCGAGGTACTGCTGGTGGTAGTCCTCGGCGAAGTAGAAGGTGGGCGCTGGGGGTCCGACGATCTCGGTCTGGATCTGGCCATATCGCGCCGCGGTCAGCTGCGCCTGGTAGGCGGCCTTCGAGGCCTCGGCGGCCGCCCGCTGCGCGTCCGACTGGACGAAGATCGCCGACCGGTACTGCGTCCCGACGTCGTTGCCCTGGCGCATGCCCTGGGTCGGGTCGTGGCTCTCCCAGAAGACCTTCAGCAGCTGCTCGTACGAGACCTTCGACGGGTCGTACACGATGCGTACCGACTCGGCCTGTCCGGTGCGGCCGGTGCAGACCTCCTGGTAGGTCGGGTTCGGGGTGAGGCCGCCCTCGTAGCCGACGGCCGTCGTCCAGACGCCGGGGACCTCCCAGAAGGCCTTCTCCTCGCCCCAGAAGCAGCCGAGCGCGAACTCGGCGATCTCGAAGCCCTCTGGGTACGGACCGCCGATCGGTGTCCCGAGGATCGTGTGCTGGCCGGGCTTGACGATCGGGGTGGGTCGACCGGGGAGGGCATCGGCGGCCGACGGCATGGTCGCGGGCTTCGAGAACAACCACATGGCGCGGGGACTCCTGGCGAGGCTGGGCTGAGAGATCGAAGTCTACTCAGCCCGTCGTTCAGCGCCGGCGCATCGCCCCCGCGATCAGGAAGATGCCGATGACCACGAGCACGGATGGCAGGACGAACCGGTCGTCGAACGCCGGGATGTAGTTCCGGACCAGGAACCACGCCCCGACGATCACCAGGCACGCCCCGAAGACGATCGCGCCGCCACCTTCGCGGTGCACGCGCTGGCCGGCGGTCCAGGTGTTCGGCGCGGGTGTCGTGCCCGCTCCGGCCGCGGCCGCGTCGCCCGCCGACGGAGGCCCCGCCGGGACGCCCGCGACGTACCCGAACGGCTCCTCGGGGATCACGATGGCGGCGACGATGTAGAGCAGGAACCCCGCTCCTCCGGCGAGAACGAGGAGGGCCCACACGATCCGGACGACGGCCGCATCGACGTCCAGCCACTCCGCCATCCCGCCCGCGACCCCGAACAGCATCCGGTCGGTCCGTGACCGGTACAGGCGCCTACGCACCGCATGACCCTCCCCGCTCGAGGCTGAAGCTTCCGGCGTTCGCGCTCACGTCGAGCGTCACGTGGGGCGCGGTCAGGTCGAGGCCGTGGGTCGACCAGGTGTTGTCAGGGCCCTGGACGAGGCCCGCGTCGGCAAGGTCGTTCGAGGCGATCGTGCCGCTCCAGTGGACGGCGATCGGCGCGCTCGAGGGCACGCAGACGTCGAGGCTGCCGGCATTCAGCGACAAGTTCATCGCCCCGTCGAATGCCGGCATCGAGATCGAGGCCTTGCCGGCGTTCACGGTGGCGTTCAGCCCGTCCGGCGGCAGCGAGGCCGCGCTCGAGAGGTCCGCGCTCATCGAGCCGGCGTTGACCGTCAGGTTGAACGCGCTCAGGGCCGCACCGCCGAGGTCGACCGTGCCGTCGCCGGCGTTGAGCGTGACGCCGAGCTCGAGCTGCGGTCCCTTCGGCACGCTGACGTGCCACGTCGCCCGCTGGACGTTGAACGCGAAGTCACTGGGCTGGCCCTTGATCGTGACGGCGCCGTTCGGGTCGGTCTCGATGACAGGCCCGATCCCGCCGCTGTCGCTGCCGTTCACCGCCCAGGTCGAGCCGTCGGCCGTCGTCACGTCCAGCGAGCCGCAGTTGAACTCGACATTGAGCCGAGCCGGGCCGGCGAAGGAGCTCGTCTGGGTCTGGAAGGCCTGCCCGCCCTGGCTCGTGCAGCTTGCGGCCATGGGGATGCCGGAGAAGCCGGTGGCGATGAGGCCGCCGCCCATGACACCAAGCGTGATCGCGGTGACGGCGCCGCCGAGCCAGTCGATCGGCGTCGCCCGGAGGACGAGCCCGAGCCCCCAGCCGATGAGCAGGAGCGGCCACAGCTCGGCCCAGCGCCCGACGAGATCCGGATCCACCGCACCCGCCCGAACGGCCAGCGGCACCACGCCCAGCAGGATGAAGAAGATGCCCCAGCCGAGGAGGCGTCGATCGAGGCGCATGGGATCCCTCCGTCGGCTGTCACGATATCGGCTCGACGGCGTCTGACGTACGGCCGTCGGACCCGTCCCGACCGGCCGATCGGCCCATCGAGCCGCGATGGCCGGTGCTACGGTTCGGCCCGAGGCCGGGAAAGGGGAGGGCGGCATGGCGGCAGCGTCCGGTTGGGCGACGCCCGGTCTTCCGCGGGCCGATCTTTCGCCTCGCCAGCAGCGGCTGCGCATGCTCGCGATCCGCGTCTTCCTCTGGCTCGCCGTCCGGTCGGTGTTGCGAGTCCGGCTCGAGGGTCGGGACCGGCTGCTTCCGGGTCCCGCGATGTACTGCTTCAACCACCTGAGCTGGCTCGACCCGATGGTGATGATGGCCGCGTTCCCGCTCCGGAGCCGGCTCTACTTCTATGGGCCGCGCGAGGAGGACATGCAGGTCGGTGGGCGGAACCGGCTCATGTGGTGGTCCGGGATCTCGGTGCCGTTCAAGCCGGCCAAGGAGGACCTGATCACCTCGGTCCGACGATCCAAGGCGATCTTCGACTCCGGAGCGATGCTGGCGATCGCCGGCGAGGGCCGGATTCACGTCCACGAAGGCGACCTGATGCCGCTCCAGGAGGGCGCTGCCTATCTCGCCCTGCGAGCTCGCGTGCCGATCGTTCCGGTTGCGATCACGGGGACGTCATGGGTCGGCTTCCGGCGAACCGTCACGATCCGGGTGGGCGAGGCGATCCCGACGGGCCCGCGGCCCTCGAGGGCCGTCGTCGAGCGCTACAGCGCCCTCACGTGGCACGCCCTCCGGACGATGGTCGGGAACGATCGCGACCTGCCCGTGCCTGGCCGCTTCGGCCGTTGGCTGAGCGACAAGTTCAACGACTGGGGGTCGGGTGGTCGCGCCGCCGCGTCGGCCGAGTGGGGGCCGCGACCCGGGGAGGTGCCGATCCCGGCCGAGGAGCTCGGCGACCGCGATCCGGCCGGGGAGCCGGCCCAGGACCCGGTGGGCTGAGGGTCGGGGCTGGCATACTTCGGCCGTGGCCGACACCGGGCTCTCTGCCGATCCGAAGGAGTACCGCAAGCGCCTCGCCGAGCAGTCGGACGAGCAGATCGACGCGTGGGTGTCCGAGCTGATGCGGGACCTCGTGAAGCGCCGCGGGATCGTGAAGGTCGTGGCTGACTTCCGGCGGTCGGCGAAGCTGTCCGAGCCTGAATTCGAACGGGTGTTCGCATCCGGCGGCGGGCCGCCCGCCGCCCTGGGCCGCGATCGAGGAGGCAACCTCGTCGTCCCGGCGGTTGCCCTGTTCGCCCTCGTTCCCGGGCTGCGGGCCCGGGTCGCCGACAGCCGGTCGCGCCTGATCGACTACCTCGTCTCGAACTTCGGGGAGCTCGTGTACGTCTGAACGGATCGCCGGGATCGTCCGGCTGACGCATCCGTTCCCGTCGCTCCTCGTCTCGCTCACGACCGGGCTCCTCGCCGTCGTCGCGTCCGGCGACGCCGTCCATGGCGCTCGGCTGGGCGTCGCGATGCTCGGGCTGCAGGTCTCGATCGGGGCCCTCAACGACCTCGTCGACGCAGCCCGGGACGCGGCCACGAAGCCGGGCAAGCCGATCCCGCGCGGCGCGGCCTCGGCCCTCGAGGCGCGGCTGATCACGATCGTCGGCCTCGCCCTCGCGGTCGTCCTGACGGCGCCATCGGGGCCGCTCGCCCTCGCCGTCCTGGCCGTCGGTGCGGCCTGTGGCTATGCCTACGACCTGTGGCTCTCTCGATCGGCGCTGTCGTGGCTGCCGCTGGCCGTGGCGCTGCCGCTCGTCCCGGTTTTCGCCTGGATCGGCCCGGACGGCACGGTCCCCGGACCGGTCCTCGCGATCGTGCCTGCCGGGATCCTTGCCGGAGCGGGTCTTGCGCTCGCCAACGGCCTCGCCGACCTCGAGCGCGATCGGTCGCAGGGCGCCGTCGCGGCGGCCGTCCGGCTCGGGCTGGCGCGGACGTGGGCGATCCAGGCCGGCCTTCTGGGTCTGGCCGTGGCCTGGCTCGCGGTCGCCGCGCTCCTGACGTCGGGCACCGGCTCCGGCGGCTCACCGGCCATCCGGGCCGCCGGAGCGATCGCCGGCGCCGCCACCATCGCCCTGGGGATCTGGCTCGGGCGAAGTGGGGGACCGGCCCGCCGGGAGCGCGCCTGGGAGCTCGAGGCGCTGGGCGTCGCGCTGCTCGCGATCGGCTGGTTCGGCTCGCTCGTCGGCCAGGCCTGAACCGCCGGGCCTGGCGTCAAGCGCAGCGGCGCCATCCGGATGGGGCATGGCCCGAGTACGAAGAGGTCAGGGCAGCGCCGCACCGCAATGACTTCTTCACCCTAACGGTCGGCCCGCTCCAGCCGTTATCCTCGCGACAGGTGCCTCAGACGGGGTCAACGAGGAAGGGACACGTGACAACCGCCATCCGCCGCCTCCCGGGGTTCGCCATCGCCATCGTGGCCCTGGCGGCCTCCGCCAGCCTGGTCTTCGCTGGTCAGCCCGTGGGCTCCGTCGCTGGCCTCGGCACCGCCGCGGGCCACGCCGGCAAGACCGTCCCGGTCCAGGCCACGTCGGGAACCGACGGAGCCGGCCAGGACACGCAGGACAACCAGGACAACCAGGACCAGAGCTCGGAGACCGAGACCGACTCCGGCTCGGGCGACTCGACCAATCAGTGCACGGTCGACCTGACGCAGGACATCAGCGTTCTGGAGACCCTGCCCCACGGCTCGGTCGTCTGCACGGCTGCCCAGGACACGTCGACCCACGACGGCTACGCCAACCACGGCGCGTGGGTCTCGCACTGGGCGCATCTGGGCAAGGGCGGCAATGCCGCCTCGACCAAGCAGCACGGGAAGAGCGGCAGCCACTAGCCGGCTCCCGGAACGTTCGAAGCCGGCGCCATCGGCGCCGGCTTCGTGATTCAGGACCCTGTTCGAGGGTACCCGCCTACGGGCCCTCGGTGCTCCGGACCATCGCGATCGCGTTCTCCAGGCGGAGCTTCGCGATCGTCAGGTACTTCGCGAGGTTGGACCGGTCGACCGAGCCGATCGAGCCGACGACGTCCGGCACGCGAAGGACGTCGAGCACGGCTTCGACGGCATCCGCGAGCTGCTGCTTCGCGGTGACGAGGGCATCGTCCCGGAGCGGTCCGGCATCGCCGCGGCTCCGGCCCGTCCAGGCGGCCTCGGCGTCGGCCGCCGTCTCGTCGGCAGCTGGAGCGGCCTCCGGTCCAGCCACCGCCGTGTCGTCGACCGTCCGCCGTCGCGTCCGGCCCTCGATCTTGTCATGCAGCTTGAGGAGGGTCAGCTCGCCCCGCGCGACCTGATCGGCCAGGCGCTTCCGCTTGCGCGGGTCCTCGACCTTCATCAGCTCATAGGCATGTGACAGCGTGTCTTTGCGCAGAGACACCAGCTCGCGGATCTCCTGCGGGGCATCGGCGAGCCGCAGGCGGTTCTCGAGGTAGCCCTTGTCCTTGCCGAGCTTCTGGGCGAGCTTCCGTACCGAGTAGCCGTGCTCCCGGACCATCCGGTCATACATCGCGGCTTCGTCGAGCGGGGAGAGGTCCTCGCGCTGGAGGTTCTCGATGATCGAGATCTCGAGCGCCGTGTCGTCGTCGATCTCCTCGACGAGCGCCGGGATCGTGTCGAGACCGGCGGCCTTCGACGCGCGCCAGCGTCGCTCGCCGGCGATCAGCTGGAACTCGTTGTCATCCAGCGGCCTGACGAGGATGGGCTGGAGCACCCCGTGCTCCCGGATCGACGCGGCGAGCTCGTCGAGCGTCGCCTGGTCGAATGCGAGGCGGGGCTGCTCGGGATTCGGCGTGATGCGATCGACGTCGATGATGCGGACGCCGCCCTTCGACCGACCCTGGCGGTCGTTCGAGAGGAGGCTGACGATCGCCGGCGAGAGCTCGCGCTCCTCGGACAGGCGCCGCGCTGCAGCGGCGCGGAAGTCAGTTCGAGCCAAGGTCGACCACCTCCCGGGCAAGCTCGCGGTACGTCCGCGCCGCATCGGTGTGACCTGCGTACACCGTGATCGGTCGCCCGACGAGCGGCGCCTCACCGAGCTTCACCGTGTTGCGAATGATCGAGTTGAAGACGTGGTGATCGCCGACGACCCGCAGCTCGTCGAGCATGTCCTTCGCCAGGTTCGTGCGGCCGTCGTAGAAGGTCGGCAGGAGGCCGAGGATCTTCAGCCGACGGTTGAGCTTGCTCCGGATCGCGTTGATGACCTTCACCAGGTTCTGGAGGCCCTTCATCGCGTAGTACTGCGTCTGCACCGGGATGATCACGCCGTCCGCGGCGACGAGGCCGTTGACGGTGAGGAGCCCGAGGTTCGGTGGGCAGTCGATGAGCGCGTAGTCGTAGCGCTTCTTCAGCCGGCCGTCGAGCGCGTCTCGAAGGATCGACTCGCGACCGAGCATCGTGAACAGCTCGCCCTCCGTCGCCGCCAGGTCGATGTGCGACGGGGCGACGTCGATGCCGGCGGTCTCCGTCGGCCGGATGATCGCGTCGATCGTCGCGCGTCCCCCGAGCACGTCCGCCATCGACTGCTCGACCGAGTTCATGTTCACGCCCAGGCCCGCGGTCAGATTCGCCTGGGGATCCATGTCGATGCAGAGGACCCGAAGCCCGTCTTCGACCAGCGCGCCGGCGAGGTTGATCGCCGTCGTCGTCTTGCCGACGCCGCCCTTCTGGTTGGCGATCGCGATCACGTTGGTCACCGGATGCTCACCTCGTTCCCTCTCTCGGAATCAGCTCGGGCGGCGACGAAATCGCATCGGTGGCGTTTCGTGGGCCACCGATCCTACTCCTGCACCCGCATGAGCGGCAGTCGAGTTATCCACAAGAAGGGCGAGTTGTGCACCGAAGTGTGGATACTCGAATCGGGCCGCTCGGCACATCCGGCGTGCCCTTCCGCCCGACTATGATGCTTCGCGCGGACGGCCGCGGGCGTTGTCCTTGCACAAAGACAGCAGGAGCACGTGGTGCCGACCAACGACGAACGGATCGCGCGGCTGGACCGATTGCAGGCCGAATCGCTCCTCGGTGGGGGAGCGGAGCGGGTCGAGAAGCAGCACGCAATGGGCAAGCTCACGGCCCGCGAGCGGCTCGAGCTGCTGTTGGACCCCGGAACGTTCGTCGAGCTCGACGCATTCGTGACGCACCGCTCCACGGAATTCGGTCTCGCCGACCACCGACCACTCGGCGACGGTGTCGTCACCGGCCATGGTCGGATCGATGGTCGACCGGTCTTCGTATTCAGCCAGGACTTCACGGTCTTCGGTGGCTCGCTGTCGGAGGCCTACGCCGAGAAGATCTGCAAGGTCATGGATCTGGCGATGAAGGTCGGGGCGCCGGTCGTGGGGCTGAATGATTCGGGCGGGGCGCGCATCCAGGAGGGCGTGGTCTCGCTCGGCGGCTATGCGGACATCTTCCTGCGCAACGTGCTGGCGTCGGGCGTTGTCCCGCAGATCTCGGTCGTGCTTGGGCCCTGCGCCGGCGGCGCGGTGTACTCACCGGCCATGACGGACTTCACGGTGATGGCCGAGGGCACGAGCTACATGTTCGTGACCGGCCCAAATGTCGTCCGCACGGTGACGCACGAGGAAGTCGATTCGGAGTTCCTCGGCGGCGCCGCGACGCACACGACCTTGAGCGGTGTTGCGCACCTCGCGGCGCCGGACGAGGCGACCGCCCTGGATTCGGCGCGGCGGCTGCTGTCATACCTGCCGTCCAACAACCTGGAGCACGCGCCCAGCGCTCGGAGCACCGATCCTGCGGATCGCGCCGACGCGGCGCTCGACGGGATCGTGCCCGACGACCCGCAGACGCCGTACGACATGCAGGACGTCATCGAGCACGTCGTCGATGACGGCGAGCTGTTCGAGCTCCAGCCCGGTTGGGCCGCGAACATCATCATCGGCTTCGCACGCCTGGGCGGGCAGGCGGTCGGAATCGTGGCCCAGCAACCGGCGGTGCTCGCCGGCGCGCTCGACATCGACGCCTCGGTGAAGGCCGCGCGGTTCGTCCGCACCTGCGATGCGTTCAACGTGCCACTCGTCACGCTCGTCGACGTGCCGGGCTTCCTGCCGGGCGTCACCCAGGAGCACGGCGGGATCATCCGTCACGGCGCGAAGCTGCTGTATGCCTACTGCGAGGCCACCGTGCCCAAGCTGACGGTGATCACGCGCAAGGCCTATGGCGGTGCCTACGACGTCATGAGCAGCAAGCACATTCGCGGCGACATGAACTTCGCGTGGCCGTCAGCGGAGATCGCCGTGATGGGCGCGGAAGGCGCGGTCGCGATCATCTTCAAGGAGGCCCTCGCCGAGGCGGCCGATCCCATCGCCGAGAAGGCTCGCCTCGTCCGCGAGTACGAGGCCGAGTTCGCGAGCCCATACGCGGCCGCCGCGCGGGGCTACATCGACGCGGTCATCCGGCCCTCCGAGACGCGGCCTCGGCTCGTCGCCGCGCTCCAGCTCCTCGCGGACAAGCGGGACGTCAACCCGCGAAAGAAGCATGGCAACATCCCGCTCTGACAGGCGCGGCCGTGCCGCCTCCTATCGGGCGTCTTTGCGCAAAGACGCGCCGCCGTTCCGGCGCATCCTCATCGCCAACCGCGGGGAGATCGCGGTCCGAATCATCCGTGCCTGCCGGGACCTGGGCGTCGAGGCGGTCTCGGTCTACTCCGACGCCGATGCGTCGGCCGCCCACGTTCGGATGGCCGACTCGTCCGTCCGTCTCGGGCCGCCGCCGCCAGCCGAGAGCTACCTCCGCATCGACGCCATCGTCGAAGCGGCGGTCTCGAGCGGCGCCGAAGCGGTCCATCCCGGCTATGGCTTCCTGGCGGAGCGGGCGGCGTTCGCGGGCGCCGTCGAGGCAGCCGGGCTGGTCTTCATCGGCCCGAGGCCGGCGGCCATCGAGGCGCTGGGTGACAAGCTGCGCGCTCGTCGTCTGGCTCGCGAGGTCGGCGTCCCCACGGTGCCCGGCACCCTCGAGCCGGCGCCGGTCGATCGGCCGGACCAGGTTGACGCCATCATCGAGGTCGCCCGGGGCGTCGGCTTCCCGCTGCTCGTCAAGGCCGCCGCGGGTGGCGGAGGCCGGGGCATGCGCCGCGTCACCTCCGAGCGGGAGCTGCCTGCGGCGCTGGCGGCTGGCTCCCATGAGGCCCTCTCCGCGTTCGGCGACGGCACCGTCTACATCGAGCGGGAGATCAGCCCGGCTCGTCACGTCGAGGTCCAGCTCCTGGGTGATTCGACCGGCCGGGTCGTCGCGATCGGGGAGCGGGACTGCTCCCTCCAGCGCCGACACCAGAAGCTCGTGGAGGAGGCGCCGGCCCCCGGCCTGACCCCGGCCCGCCGGCGCAAGCTCCACGCGATGGCGGCGCAGCTCGGGACCGCTGCCGGCCTGTCGAACGCCGCGACGTGCGAGTTCCTGCTCGCCCCCGACGGCTCGTTCGCGTTCCTCGAGGTCAACACCCGCCTCCAGGTGGAGCACGGGGTGACCGAGCTCGTGACCGGGCTCGACATCGTCGCGGAGCAGCTAAGCCTGGCCGCCGGGCGGCCGCTGTCCGGGGCCGTCCTCGCGGCCGCCGAGCGTGCCGCCGATCCGGGGCGGCACACGATCGAGGTGCGCCTCTCCGCCGAGGATCCGGCCCGCGACTTCGCCCCGACGCCGGGCACCGTCCGGCGGTGGCGGATGCCCTCGGGTCCCGGGGTTCGCGTCGACACGGCGATCTCGGAAGGCGACCGCGTCCCGCCCGACTACGACAACCTGATCGCCAAGCTGATGGTCGACGGGTCCGATCGGGACCAGGCGATCGACCGGCTCCGGCGCGCCCTCGACGAGGCGGAGATCGGCGGCGTCCAGACGACGCTGCCGTTCCATCGCTTCGTGGCTCGGAGCTCGGCGTTCCGGGCCGCCGAGCTCTCGACCGGCTGGGTCGAGCAGCACTGGGACGGCGCGACCGATCGCGAGCGGGCCCGGGGCGTCGCCCTCCTGGCCGTGGCGCTGGCCGATCGCGGCGAGTCCGACAACCTCGCGCGCCCCGGGACCGACGGGCTCGCATCTCCGACCCCCAGGGCCGGCGCGGGCGGCTGGCGCCGAGCGGCGCTCGACGCGGAGGTCGACCGATGGCCACGGTGAGCGGCGAGGCCCTCCGGGTCATGACGGCCGATGCGGCCGGCGAAGCGTTGGTGATCGAGCCCGACGGGCAGGTCCTGCCGGCCGACCGTCAAGTGCTCCTCCTGCCGAGCGCTCTCGATCGGACCTCGGGTCGCCGCCGTCGGGAAGTGGTGGTCGATGGTTGGCGGTTCGAGGTCGACGTCGAGCCCGACCGGCGAGCCCGCCTTCGCGAACAGGCGGCGCGGGCGTCCGGGCACGCGGCCCAGGACGGACGGCTCGAGATCCGGGCGGTGATCCCCGGTCGGGTGGTGGCGGTCGCGGTCAACCCGGGCGACCGGGTCGAGGCCGCCGGACAGCTCCTCGTCGTCGAGGCCATGAAGATGCAGAACGAGATCCGGGCCCCCAGGGCGGGTACCGTCGCGAAGGTGGCCGTCGGCGCCGGACAGAACGTCGAGCTCCGGGACCTGCTGATCGTGCTGGAATAGCCGGCAGATGGGAGCGGGCAGGCAGGATCCGGGCCGCGAGCGCTGGCGGGCGACGACCCGCCGGAAGGCGCTCGAGGGCGCCCCGGAGCGGCGCGACCGGTTCGAGACCTCCTCCGGGCTCGAGGTGGGGGACCTCTACACCGCCGCGGACACGGCCGGAATCGACGAGGAGCGGGATCTCGGGCGACCCGGCGAGTTCCCGTTCACCCGGGGCGTGCAGCCCACGATGTACCGGAGCCGCCTCTGGACCATGCGCCAGTACGCCGGCTTCTCGACCGCCGAGGAGACGAACCGCCGGTTCCGGTACCTCCTCGAGCAGGGCCAGACGGGCCTGTCGGTCGCCTTCGATCTGCCGACCCAGATGGGCTTCGACTCCGATTCGCCCGAGGCGGACGGCGAGGTCGGTCGGGTCGGGGTCCCGATCTCGAGCCTAGCCGACATGGAGACGCTCTTCGCCGGCATCCCGATGGGCGAGGTCTCGACCTCGATGACCATCAACTCGACGGCGGCGATCCTCGTCGCGCTCTACGTGACCGCGGCCGAGCGGCAGGGCGTCGCTCGCTCCGCGATCTCGGGCACCGTGCAGAACGACATCCTGAAGGAGTACATCGCCCGGGGGACCTGGATCTACCCGCCCGTGCCATCGATGCGCCTCGTGACCGACATCTTCGAGTTCGGGGCGCACGAGCTGCCACGCTGGAACACGATCTCGATCTCGGGCTACCACATGCGCGAGGCCGGGGCGACGGCGGCCCAGGAACTGGCGTTCACCCTCGCCGACGCGATCGCCTACGTCGAGGCGGCCCTCGCCCGGGGCCTCGACATCGACGACTTCGCCCCGCGGCTGAGCTTCTTCTTCGCGGCCTGGTCGGAGCTGTTCGAGGAGGTCGCGAAGTTCCGGGCAGCTCGCCGGATGTGGGCCCGCATCGTGCGAGACCGGTTCAAGGCGTCGAACGTCCGTTCGATGATGTGCCGGTTCCACGTCCAGACCGCGGGCTCGTCGCTCACGGCCCAGTCCGTCGACAACAACGTCGTCCGGACCACGCTCCAGGCGCTTGCCGCCGTCCTCGGCGGTGCCCAGAGCCTGCACACGAACTCGCGCGACGAGGCGCTGGCGCTCCCGACGGAGGACAGCGTCCGCCTCGCGTTGCGGACCCAGCAGATCCTGGCGTACGAGGCCGGCGTGACCGAGACCCCCGATCCGCTCGCCGGGTCGTACCTCGTCGAGACCCTGACCGACGAGCTCGAGGTCGCGGCGAGCGGCTACCTCGCCGAGATCGACGCGATGGGCGGGACCCTGGCCGCGCTCGAGGCCGGCTTCCAGCAGCGGGCGATCCAGGAGTCGGCCTACCGGGTCCAGCGGGCGATCGACCGGGGCGAGCAGATCGTCGTCGGGGTCAACCGCTTCCGTGACGAGAGGACCGTGACGCCGGCGCTCCAGCGGATCGACCCGGAGGCCGAGCGGCGCCAGGTCGAGGGCGTCCGGCGCGTCCGGGCCGAGCGCGACGTGGCCGCCTGGGAGGCGGCCATGCGGCGCCTGGAGGAAGCGGCGCGCGGCTTCGACAACCTGCTGCCGCCCATCATCGACGCGGTCCGGGCGTACGCGACGGTCGGCGAGATCTCCGATCGGCTCCGGACCGCGTGGGGCGTCCACCGGGAGCTCATCACCGTATGACCGCGCCGCGCCGGGTCCATCACGTCGCCGTCGTCGTCCGATCGATCGAGGCCAGCCTCGGCCTCTACCGCGATCTCCTCGGGATGCCCGTCCACGAGATCCAGGAGATGCCGTACGACAAGGTCCGGATCGCGTTCCTCGGGGTGGGGGAGTCGAGGGTCGAGCTCGTCGAGCCGACCGACGACACGACCGGCGTCGCCCGCTTCCTCGCGAAGCAGGGTGAGGGCTTCCACCACGTCTGCTACGAGGTCGAGAACCTCAGCGAGGAGCTAATCCGGCTCGCGATCAACGGCATCGAGCTCATCGACAGCGCGCCTCGGTGGGGCGCCGAGGGGCCAGTGGCGTTCCTCCACCCGCGATCGTGCCAGGGCGTGCTCGTCGAGCTCATCGAGGCACCCGGCGGGCCGTCGTGGAGATCGCTCGGCTATCCCGTCCCGGCCGCGACCGGGACCGCTCAGTCGCGAGGGCGGCGGGCGGTCAGCAGGAAGAGCGGGTAGTCCCGGCCGTCTCGCTCGATCGAGGTCGCGGTCGCGAAGGCGATCCCGGTCAACCCCGCAGCGGCGACGATCGAGGCCAGGCGATCGCGCTCGAAGCCGTGGTGATGGATGCCCTCGGCCTCGGCGTCGTGGAACGTGCCGTCCTCGGCGTCGAGGTCGGCGAGCGCGAGCTGCCCGCCCGGCACGAGGAGGTCGTGCACGGCCGCGAGCGCCGCCGCGGTGTCCTTGACGTGGTGGAGCATCAGCTGCGAGAGCAGGAGGTCGAAGCCGCCGGCCGGCGGCGGGTCCGTCACGAGCTCGTATCGCCGGGTCGCGACCTGGCCCAAACCCGCGCGACGGATCTTCTCGTCGGCGACCTCGAGCATGCCGGCCGATGGATCGGTCAGCAGGAGGGACCCGATCCGGTCCGCGAGCTGCAGGCCCAGGAGGCCGGTCCCAGCGCCGATCTCGATGACCCGCATCGAACGACCGAGCGGGATCGCGGCCGCGATCGCGTTTGCGACGGCGACGGATCGCTCGATGTGCTCGGGCGTGTCCCAGTCCTTCGCCCGCTCGTCGAAGGTCGCCATCAGCCCAGGGTCCAGGCGCTGATCACGACGGGGGCGCGGTCCGCCCGGCGAGCGAACTCGACCACGTCGCCGGCGAGCCGCCGCATCTGGGGCTTCTCCTCGCGGGGCAGCTGGCCGGTCTCCTCCTCGACGAGGTCGATCCAGCGCGCCGCGACCGGTCCCACGTCGCCGTCGAGGATCCGGGCGATCGCCGTGATCCAGCCAGCGTCGACCCGCTCGACGGTCCGGTCCGTGGAGAGGTCCGGGTCATCGATCTCGGTCCGCGCGTCGAGGAAGTCCTGCGGCTCGGAGCGGTCGGTGACGGACCGGACGGCGGCGCTGAATAGGTCGAGCCAGGTCGGATCGAGCTCGCCGCCGAGGGTCAGATGGGCCGCGAACCGATTCCGATCGTCAAAGGCGGCCCAGTCCTCGGCCTTGATCGCGGCAAGGATCGCCCGCCGCTCGCCGGCGACCAGGTCCATGACGAAGCCCAACGGTCGTCCCCCTCGGTTCGGCGAGGTCAGTCGCGATAGCCGGCGGCGCGGAGCATGGCCGGCAGCTCCGTCGGCGAGCCGGCGACCTGGAAGCCCGCGGCCGCGAGGGCCGCGACCTTCGAAGCCGCGGTCCCGGAGCCGCCCGAGATGATCGCCCCGGCGTGGCCCATGCGCCGACCTTCCGGCGCCGTGCGGCCGGCGATGAACGCAGCCTTCGGGATGTCGCGGAGATGCTCGGCGGCCCAGGCCGCGGCCTCTTCCTCGGCCGCGCCGCCGATCTCGCCGATGAGCACCAGGGCGGTCGTCTCGTGGTCCGCGGCGAAGAGCTTCAGGGCCTCGAGGAAGGTGGTGCCGATGATCGGATCGCCACCGATGCCGAGGCAGGTCGACTGGCCGATGCCCGCATCGGACATCGCCTGCACGGCCTCGTAGGTGAGCGTGCCGGACCGCGAGACGACCCCGACCGAGCCCTCGCGATGGATCGACGCCGGGATGATCCCGACCTTTGCCCGAGCGGGCGACGTCGCGCCGGGGCAGTTCGGGCCGATCAGCCGGGCGCCCGCCCGTCGGACCGCCTCGACGACCGGGACCATGTCGAGGGCCGGGATGCCCTCGGTGATGCAGAAGATCGTCTGGATGCCGGCGGCCGCGGCCTCGAGGATCGCGTCCGGAGCCCCGGGGGCGGGGACGAAGATGCAGCTGCTGTTGGCGCCGGTCTCGGCGACCGCGCCGGCCACGGTGTCGAATACCGGCACGGACCCGTCGAGGGCCCGCTGGCCGCCCTTGCCCGGCGTCATGCCCGCCACGACGTTCGTGCCGTACGCCTGCATCGCCCGGGCGTGGAACTCACCCTCGCGGCCGGTGATGCCCTGGACGACGAGCCGGGTGTCCCGGCCGATGAGGATGCTCACGCGGCGCCCGCGGCCCGCGCCGCGGCGACGGCCTTCGCGGCGGCTTCGTCGAGCGATGCGGCGGTCTCGAACCGGGCGGCCTGCAGGAGCTCGGCCGCCTCCGCCGCGTTCGTGCCCACGATCCGGACGACCATCGGCACGTCGCGGGTCTGCTGGGCCCGGGCTTCGATGAGGCCATGGGCGACCTCGTCACCGCGGGTGATGCCGCCGAAGATGTTCACGAGGATCGCCCGGACCTTCGGGTCGACGAGGATCAGGTCCATCGCGGCGGCGACCTTGTCGGCCTTCGCCCCGCCGCCGATGTCGAGGAAGTTCGCCGGCTCGCCGCCGGCCCGCTTCACGAGGTCCATCGTCGTCATCGCGAGGCCGGCGCCGTTGACCATGCAGCCGATCGTGCCGTCGAGGTGGATGAAGTTGATGCCCGCGGCCCGCGCCTGGGCGTCGGCCGGGTCCTCCTCGTCGGGATCGCGGAAGGCCTCGAGCTCGGGATGGCGGTACAGGGCCGAGTCGTCGAGGGTGATCTTCGCGTCGAGGCAGACGAGTCGCTCGACGTCGGCCCCGTCGGCGCCACGCTCGCGGACGATCGCCAGGGGGTTGATCTCGACGAGGTCCGCGTCGTTGGCGCGCATCGTCGCGACGAGGCCCTTGGCCACGCTGACCGCGGCCTTCAGCTGGTTGCCGAGGCCCATCCGGAACGCGAGGGTCCGGGCCTGCCAGTCCTCGAGGCCGAGCTCGGGATCGGCGTGGATCGTGACGATGGCCTCGGGCCGCTCCGCCGCGACCTGCTCGATCTCGACGCCGCCCTCGGCCGAGCCCATCAGCAGGATCCGGCGGCCGGCCCGGTCGAGCACGGCCGAGAGGTAGTACTCCTTCACGATCTCGGCGGCGGGTGCCACGAGCACCTTGCTGACGATGCTGCCCTTGATCGACATCCCGAGGATCTGGCCGGCCACGGCCGCCGCCTCGTCGGCGGATGCGGCGAGCTTCACGCCGCCGGCCTTGCCTCGGCCGCCGACGAGCACCTGGGCCTTCACGACGACGCTGTCGGTGCGGGTGAGCAGCCGCGCCGCCGCCGACCGAGCCTCGGCGACGCTCCGGGCGACCTCCCATTCGGGGACGGGCAGGCCCTGGGCCAGCAGCAGCCGCTTCGCGTCGGCTTCCTGGATCTTCACGGGGAGCCGAATGGTACGCGAGGGTCGGCCGGCCGGCCGGAGGTTGCCTCCTCCCCGGCCGCGCCACCCACTCCGGCGCGCATCCGCACACCCCGAACGGCCCGCACGTGACGGGCCGTTCGGCCATCCCGGGCCGGCCGCCGCCCACGGCTAGAATGCCGGCATGCCCCACCGAGTCACCCTGATCCCCGGCGACGGGATCGGCCCGGAGCTGGCGGAGGCGACGCGGCGCGTCCTCGACGCCTCGGGTGTGGCCTTCGAGTGGGAGGTCGTGGAGGCCGGCGAGGCCACGATCGCGACCCACGGGACCCCGCTGCCGGAGTCCGTCCTCGACTCGATCCGGCGGAACCGGATTGCGATCAAGGGCCCGATCACGACCCCGATCGGCGAGGGCTTCCGAAGCGTCAACGTCTGGCTCCGCCAGGCCCTGAACCTCTACGCCAACCTGCGTCCGGCCCGCTCGATGCGGGGCATCGAGTCCCGCTACGAGGACGTCGACCTCGTGATCGTCCGGGAGAACACCGAGGACCTCTACGCCGGGATCGAGCACATGGTCGGGCCCGACGCCGCGGAGAGCATCAAGATCATCACCCGGGCCGCCTCGGAGCGGATCGCCCGGTTCGCGTTCGAGTACGCGGTCACGAATGGCCGCCGGAAGGTCACGGCGGTCCACAAGGCCAACATCATGAAGCTCTCGGACGGCCTCTTCCTCGAGGCCTGCCGCACCGTGGCGGCGGGCTACGCCGGTCGGATCGAGTTCGAGGACCGGATCGTCGACAACATGTGCATGCAGCTGGTCCAGAAGCCGGACCTGTATGACGTCATGGTCCTGCCGAACCTCTACGGCGACATCGTGAGCGACCTGTGCGCGGGGCTCGTCGGCGGGCTCGGCGTCGCGCCCGGGGCAAACATCGGCGAGGACGGCGCCGTCTTCGAGGCCGTCCACGGCTCCGCGCCGAAGTACGCCGGCCTGAACCGGGCCAACCCGACGGCGCTCATGCTGTCCGGCGTCCTCATGCTCCGCCATCTCGGGTATCCGGTCCTCGCGGACCGGGTCGAGACGGCGATCCGCGACGTCATCGCCGAGGGTCGGGCGACGACGCCCGATCTCGGCGGCGACGGCACCACGAGCGGCTTCGCCGACGCGGTGATCGCCAGGCTCGAGACCGGCGCCGAGCGGCCCGCCGCCGCGCTCGCGAACTGATCCCCTCGATGACCGCCCAGCCATCGACGATCCCGGCACGCTCGCCGGGCCGTCCGATCGCGCCGCCGCCCAAGCCGCGGGGCACCGCACCGGCCGGGTTCGGCATCACCCGCCGGCTCGATGCCTGGTTCACCGCCCCGCTGACCCAGCTCGTCGTCTTCACGGTCTGCGCGACGTACCTGGTGGTCAGCGGCGTGATCTGGGAGCCGATCTTCCACACCGGCTACCAGATCGACAACTACCTCTCGCCGCTGTTCTCGCCGCTCATCCTCATCAACAACCCGCCACCGTGGCTGAGCCCCGGCCTGCTGATCCTCTGGATCCCGATCGGCTTCCGGGCCACCTGCTACTACTACCGGAAGGCGTACTACCGCTTCTACTTCGCCGACCCGCCGGGCTGTGCGGTCGGCGAGCCGACGATCCACCGGAAGTTCGCCCTCGAGCAGGCGTTCCCATTCATCCTCCAGAACCTCCATCGCTACTTCCTCTACCTCGCGTTCATCCCCCTGTTCTTCCTCTGGCTGGACGTCTTCAAGGCGTTCCTGAACGTCGACGCCGCCGGCGCCGCGCATCCGCGCCTGGCGTTCGGTGCCGTCCTCTTCCTCGCGAACACCGCGCTGCTGACGGGCTACTCGTTCTCGTGCCACTCCCTCCGACACCTCGTCGGCGGGCGCCTGGACTGCTTCTCCTGCACGCGTCGGCAGCGGGCGCGCTACGAGGCCTGGCGCTGGCTGAGCTTCCTGAACCGCCACCACATGGCGTTCGCGTGGGCGAGCCTGCTCACGGTGACCGCGACGGACCTGTTCGTCCGGCTCCTCATCGCCGGCGTCATCGTCGATCCGTCGGTCCTCCTGCGCTGACCGCCGTGTTCGCCACGACGTCGCGCACGGGGCAGCTCGAGACCCACCCGGTCGACGTCCTCGTGATCGGCGCCGGCGGGGCCGGGCTCCGGGCCGCGATCGCGGCGCACGAGGCCGGCGCCACGGTCGCGCTGGTCTGCAAGTCCCTCCTCGGCAAGGCCCACACGGTGATGGCCGAGGGCGGTGTCGCGGCAGCGATGGGCCACGTCGCAAGCAGCGACAGCTGGCAGATCCATTTCCGCGACACGATGGTCGGCGGCAAGTACCTGAACAACCCGCGGATGGCCGAGCTCCATGCGCAGGAGGCGCCGGCGCGCGTCCGGGAGCTCGAGGCCTGGGGAGCCGTGTTCGATCGGACCCGCGACGGGCGGATCCTGCAGCGGCCCTTCGGCGGCCACTCCCACCCGCGACTGGCCCACGTCGGTGACCGAACCGGGCTCGAGATGATCCGGACGCTCCAGGACCGCGCGGTCTCGCTCGGGATCGATGTCTACATGGAGTGCACGATCACGCGGTTGATCACGGGGCCGAAGGGCGTCACTGGCGCCTTCGGCTACTGGCGGACGACCGGCGAGCCGATCCTCTTCCCGGCCAAGGCGACGGTGATCGCCACGGGCGGGATCGGCAAGGCCTACGAGGTCACCTCGAACTCCTGGGAGTACAGCGGCGACGGCCACGCCCTGGCCTTCGACGCCGGGGCCGAGCTCATCGACATGGAGTTCGTCCAGTTCCACCCGACCGGGATGGTCTGGCCGCCCGGCGTTCGCGGCCTGCTCGTCACCGAGGCCGTCCGGGGCGAGGGCGGCATCCTCCGCAACAAGGACGGCGAGCGATTCATGTGGAAGTACCTGCCCGAGGAGCGCCGCCAGGAGTACGCCGCCGACGACGCCGAGGCGGCCCGCTGGGTCACGGCCCTCTCGCAGGGCCGCGAGTCGAAGGACGCCCGCCGGCCGCCGGAGCTCTCGACGCGCGACAACGTCTCGCGGGCCATCTACACGGAGGTCCGGGAGGGTCGCGGCTCGCCCCATGGCGGCGTCTTCCTCGACATCAGCTACCTGCCGGCCGACCACGTCCGGCGCAAGCTGCCGTCGATGTACGACCAGTTCAAGGAGCTGGCCGACGTCGACATCACGAAGGGCCCGATGGAGATCGCTCCGACGACCCACTACGTGATGGGCGGGATCCGGGTCGACGCGGAGACCGGCGCCTCGACCGTCCCGGGTCTGTTCTCCGCGGGCGAGGCCTCCGGCGGGATGCACGGCGCGAACCGGCTCGGCGGCAACTCGCTCTCGGACCTGCTCGTGTTCGGCGCCCGGACCGGGGCCGGCGCGGCGGCGCACGCGGCCGGACAGGCCGCTCCGTACATCGATCCCGTCCAGGTCGAGCAGGCTTCGCGCGAGCTGGCGGCGCCGCTCGAGCGGAGCGGGGAGGACCCCTACGCCGTCCAGCGCGACCTGCAGGCGGCGATGCAGTCGCTCGTCGGGATCTTCCGGGTCGACGCCGACCTCGCGACCGCCCTCGACCGCATCGCCGAGGTTCGGAGCCGGTGGCAGGGGATCGGGGTCAAGGGCGGCCGGGCCTACAACCCCGGCTGGAACCTCGTCTTCGAGCTCCGCAACCTCATCACGGTCTCGGAGGCGATCACGCGCAGCGCCCGCCAGCGGACCGAGAGCCGCGGCGCCCACAGCCGGATCGATTACTCCCAGACCGACGACGCCAGCTGGGGCCACCGGAACAGCGTCGTCCGACGCCGGAAGGACGGCTCGATGGAAGTGGCGACGACGAGGCTGCCGCAGATGGCCGGCGAGCTCGAGACCCTGCTGGGAGCGCACTGATGCCTGACGCCCACCTTCGCGTGTTCCGCGGCAGCCCGGGCGAGGAGAGCCGGTTCGAGGAGTTCGACGTCCCGGTCGAGGAGGGGATGGTCGTCCTCGACGCCCTCCACTGGATCCAGGGCCATGCCGCGCCGGACCTCGCCGTTCGCTGGAACTGCAAGGCGGCCAAGTGTGGCTCGTGCAGCGCCGAGGTCGACGGTCGGCCCCGCCTGACCTGCAAGACCCGGCTGTCGGACTTCGATCTCGAGCAGCCGATCACGGTCGAGCCGATGCGGGCGTTCCCCCACATCCGCGACCTCGTGACCGATGTGTCCTGGAACTACGCCGTGAACCGGACGATCCAGCCGTTCACGCCGCCCGACGACGTGCCGCAGGAGGAGTGGCGCTGGCAGCAGCAGGACATCGAGCGGGTCCAGGAGTTCCGGAAGTGCATCGAGTGCTTCCTGTGCCAGGACGTCTGCCACGTCCTGCGCAACCACGAGACGGCGACGCCGTTCATGGGCCCGCGCTACCTCGTCCGGAGCGCCGGGCTGGAGATGCACCCGATGGACCGGGCCGATCGGCGCCCGTACTTGAAGGAGGCCGGCGGGATCGGCTACTGCAACATCACGAAGTGCTGCACCGAGGTCTGCCCGGAGCACATCAAGATCACGGACAACGCGATCATCCCCCAGAAGGAGCGCGTCGCGGACGAGTTCTACGACCCGATCCAGTGGGCCTGGCGGAAGCTCCGCGGGCGCGAGCCCGCTTCTGCGGCCGGCACCCAGCTGCCGGTCCTGCCCGGCCAGATCACGTCCGGCAGCGGCTCGGTACCCGGCGACGGCTCGGCATCCGGCAGCTGATCGGCCCCATCGGCGCCCGAGGCCCCAGGCCATCGATCCGCTGACGCTCGGCCTGGCCGATCCCGCGGCCGGCGAGCGGGCCGTCGGCCGCGAGCCCGGCTTCGTCGTCCGGACCGACGGGGCCGCCCGGGGCAATCCCGGCCCGGCCTCGTGCGGCGGCGTCCTCATCGACCTCGCGCGGGCCGACGCGCACAGTCCGCTGGCCCGGCCGGACGCCTCGATCTCGGACTACCTCGGGGTCCAGACGAACAATGTCGCCGAGTACACGGGGGTCATGCGGGCCGTGCGGCTGGCCCGCGACCTCGGCGCGCGACGGGTCGAGCTGCTGCTGGACTCGAAGCTCATCATCGAGCAGCTCCACGGCCGCTGGCGGGTCAAGGACGCGAAGCTCCAGCCGCTGTGGGCGGAGACGCTTCGGACCCTGCGTGGCTTCCCGGGTGGCTGGAGCGCCAACCACGTCCCGCGGGCCCAGAACTCCGCGGCCGACGCGCTGGCGAATCTCGCGATCGACCGCGTCCTGGCAGGCGGTCCAGAATCGGTGGTGACGCGGCCAGGCTGAACGGGGCCGGCTTCTCGGGTCGCGGCGAGGAGGGGTGGCGTGGTGGAATTGGATCTCGAGGCGTTCTTCCGGCGCTACGCCGAGCTCTACATGGCCAGCGAGGCCGAGGCCGTGGCCGACTTCTACGACGCCCCGTTCCTGGCCGTGCGATCGGGTCGCCCGGTCCACCTCGGCGATCGCGCGGCCATCGTCGACCATCTCTCGGGCCTCATGGCGGCCTATCGCGCCTCGGGCGCCGCGGTCGCGAACGTCAAGTCGATCCAGGCCCTGTCGCAGGGCGACGGCGCGCTGCTGGCGACCGTCCACTGGGACGTCCGCGCCGCAGATGGCTCCGCGATCCGCGACTTCCGGACGTCGTACCAGCTCGCCCGCGACGGCACTCCCGACAGCTGGCGGATCGTGTCGTACGTCAACCACGACATGCTGATGGCCCGCTGACGATCGGCTTCGGCCGGCTCGGTCCGCGTCGCGACGAGGGGTCGCGACTAGAATGCCCCGGCCAGCGAGGCGATCGGATGGCCGCGCGACGACGGGGCAACCCGTCGGCGTGAGGAAAGTCCGAGCTCCACAGCGCACGGTAGCGGGTAACGCCCGCCCGCCGCGAGGCGAGGACCAGCGCCACAGTGACGATGCCGGCCGGACTCCGGTCCGGGCGGAGTGAAACGGGCAAGCTCTACCGGGAGCAAGGCCAAATAGGAGGGCGACCCACCCGGCTTGCCGGGAGACAGGCGCGCTGCCCAGCCCTCGGGTCGGCCGCACAGATGGATGGCCATCCCCGTCGGTCCTCGGACCGGCGGGACAGAACTCGGCTTACAGGTCGCCTCGCTGGCGACGAATCGCGGCCCTAGTCCTCGTCGGGCCGGAAGATGTGGGCTGCCGTGCAGGCGTTGCAGACCGGCATGGCCGCCTCGAGGTCGCCGAGCGGGATCGGCAGCTTCCGGTCCGGGTAGAGGCACTCGACGTCGTAGACGCGATCGCCCTTCGTGTCGACACGGATCAGCCGGCGGAACGTGCAGCGCTTGATCCGGTGCGGGGCGAGGTGGGATGGATCGGTCAGGGCGGCCGGGTCGACCACGGGAAGCGGCAGCGCCATCGCCGGGGTTCGGGCCTCCCTCGAACGGTCGTCGGCGGCGGTCATCCCGACGCCGGACCGGGGCAGACTAGCACCAGCCTGCGCGGCACCACCACGCCGAAAAGGTACTAGAGTCTCCGCCCAACCGAGCCAAGGGAGGGCCGTTGGAGCCGCCGAGCCGAGCGCAAGCTCGACGCACGCTGACCCCCGCCGTGATCCTGGCGACGTTGTTCGCGATCGCCTGCGGCGGCCTCTCCATCATGTTCGTGGCCGCCCATGGCGGCCTCGCGGTGCCGACGGCCGGCCCGACGACCGGGGTGGCCGTGGCCAGTCCGACGTTGCCCGGCGGAGAGCCGTCCGCCGCTCCTCCCAGCGCGACACCGGCCTCGACGCCGACCGGCCCGACGGCGTCGGCGACGCCGTCGTCCACGCCGGGCCCGGTGTCCAGCCCGACACCCGCGGGCTCCGCGTCGCCGGCACCCTCGCTCGACCCGCTGGCCGTCCTGCCGCCGTGCCCCGACCACCCGGGCTGCTACCTGTACGTCGTCCGTCGCGGCGACACCCTCGGCACCATCTCGGATCGCTGGGCGATCGGGCTGTGGATCGTCGAGGCGCTGAACCCCGAGATCATCGATCCGAGCACGATCGTCGTCGGCCAGACCATCTACCTCGGCCGGTCACCGGTCGTCCGGCTCGATCAGTGCCCGGACACCCCGGGCTGCTACCTGTACGTCGTCCGGTCGGGCGACCGCCTCTCGACGATCGCCGGGCGCTACGGGACGACGACGACGGCGATCCTGGCGCTAAATCCGTCGATCTCGGACCCGAACGAGATCCACACGGGCGAGACCATCCGGATCCCCGGCCCCGTGCTCTGAGCCTCCGCCGCCAGCAGGCGGAGGGCTTCGCGCCGCTCGATTTTCCCTGTTGACGGCGTCACCGCGGGCGCTATGATCCCGGCAAGTGGCGAGAAGTGGGGAATAGTGGGGAATCGCGAGTCCCAAGCCCCTGACCCGCGACCTGACCACCAGCGAGCTTCCGGAAGGGCACTCCGGAACCCCGCGACACCGATACGGGCCCGCGGTCCCCGCGGGCCCGTCTGAATCCGGGGAGAGCGGGAGCAGCGGGCGAAGGTGTTCACCGGGGAGTACCGCCACACGGTGGACGACAAGGGTCGTCTGGCCGTCCCGGCGAAGTTCCGGGCCCAGCTCGCGACCGGTGCGGTCGTCTCGCGCTGGATCGATGGCTGCCTCGCCATCCACGACCAGGCCGGCTGGGAGGCGCTCTCCGCGAGGCTCTCGGCGCTGCCGCTCACGAACGAGGCTGCCCGCCTGTTCCAGCGCCAGATCTACGGCGGGGCGTTCGACGTCGAGCTCGACCGCCAGGGCCGGATCCTGATCCCGGGCTACCTCCGCGAGGAGGTCGGCCTGACCTCCGATGCGGTCGTCGCCGGCATCCGCGACCACGCCGAGATCTGGGCTCCGAAGGCCTGGGACGACTACCGCCGGGCGATGACCGACCCGAGGACGTTCGCCGACGCGATCGCCGGGCTCGGGATCTGACCATGACCGTCCCGGCGCCCGTCATCCACGTGCCCGTCCTCGCCGACGAGGTCATCGAGATGCTGGCCCCGCGATCCGGCGGCCGGCAGATCGACGCCACCCTCGGTGGCGGCGGGCACACGGAACGCATGCTGACCGCCACCGACCCTGATGGCCGCCTCCTCGGGATCGACGCCGACGAGGCGGCCATCGCCAGGGTTCGGGCACGGCTCGGCCGTCGCTTCGGCGATCGGCTCGTCCTCCGCCAGTCGAACTTCCGGGAGCTCGAGGCGGTGGCCCCCGAGGCGGGTTTCGCGGCGGTCGACGGCTGCCTCTTCGACCTGGGCCTGTCGAGCTTCCAGCTGGCGGACGCCGAGCGTGGCTTCGGGATCCGGACCGGTGGCCCGCTCGACATGCGCTTCGACACCGGTCGCGGCGTTCCGGCAGCCGATCTGCTCGCGACCCTCGACCAGGCGGAGCTCGCCGCGCTCCTGAAGCGATATGGCGAGGAGCCGTTCGCGGGCCGGATCGCCCGGGCGATCGTCGAGGCGCGGCGCACGGCCCCGATCACGACCGCCGAGGAGCTCGCGGTCATCGTCGAGCGCGCCGCGCCGAGCCGTGCGCCGGGCCGTCGCCGGGTCCATCCGGCGACGCGCGTCTTCCAGGCCCTCCGGATCGCGGTCAACGAAGAGCTCGACGCGCTCGCGGCCGGGCTCGCCGCCGCCGTCGACCTGCTCCGCCCTGGCGGCCGGCTCGTGGTGCTCAGCTACCACTCCCTCGAGGACCGGATCGTCAAGCGCTTCTTCCAGGGCGAGCGCCGAGGCTGCACCTGCGCCCCCGAGGCGCCGGTCTGCATCTGCGGTCGCCAGCCCCGGCTTCGACTCGTCACGCCGAAGGGGATCGTGCCGAGCCCGTCGGAGATCGCCGCCAACCCACGCGCCCGGAGCGCCCGACTCCGGGCCGCCGAGCGCCTCGCCGCCTAGCGCCATCGAACCCGGATCGGCGGGAAGGAGCCGCCGGACGGACATCACTGGGAGGAGGAGTCCCGTGAGCAAGCGCCATCAGTCCAGCCGCCGGCGGTCGTACGGTCGACGGCAGCACGAGGTCCACGAACGGCACGACCGGCGTGCCGAACGGGACGGCCTCGAGCTCGACTGGCGGGCCGGGTACGACGACGTCCAGCTCGACCCGCTCGCGTTCATGGATCCGCGCGGGCCTCGGCCCCGCTTCGGCTTCCTCGACTGATGGCCGTCTACCAGGGCGCCCGCCGGCGGCCGGCCTTCGAGCTGCCGTGGCTGCGCCCGGATCGGGAGAGCCGGCCGGCGATCCGCCGGTCCGTCACGCCCGCGGGTACCCGAACGGGCTCCCGCGCCCGCGGCGCCTCCCGGGCCACCGCCCGGCCCGGCATCCGCGGACAGCGCCGCGTGGCGACGATCCTGTCGGGGATCGTCATCCTCTTCAGCCTGGCGTTCGTCCAGCTGAGCCAGACCGTCCGCGTCTCGGCCACCAGCTACGACGTCGTGCGGCTGCAGGCCGAGCACGATCGACTTGTGGCCCTCCAGCAGGACCTCGTCTCGAACGTCGAGCGCCTGAACGGCGAGCCGGCGATCCGACAGGAGGGCCTGGACGCCGGCCTCGGCCAGCTCGGCGCGCCCGTCGTCCTGCCCGTCGTGGGCCGCTGAGGGCCATCGAGGGTGCTCGGGCGGACGGACTCCGCTCGCCGGCTCATCGCCCTGCTGGTGGTCTTCGGGATTGCCGGCAGCGGCCTGCTCGTCCGGCTCGGCTACTGGCAGATCGCCCAGCGCCAGGCGCTCGTCGACGCGGCGAACCGCCAGATCTCGCTCACCACGACGGTGCCCAGCCGACGGGGTGACATCTATGACCGCAGCGGGACCGTCGTCCTCGCCTCCAGCGTGGTCACGAACCGGCTGATCGTCGCGGCCAACAACCTCGACGAGGTTCAGCAGGCGGCGATGGTCGCGTTCCTCGTGACGCAGCTCGGGCTCGACCAGGCCGACACCGACTCGCTCCGGCAGAAGCTCGCCGCGGGCAAGCCCTACAACGTGGTCGCGAAGGACCTGACGACCGAGCAGGCCGACGCGATCCGGACGGCGGCCGACGCGGCCGGGATCACCGGCATCAGCTTCGAGAGCCAGGCCATCCGCGACTATCCGCAGGCCGGTGGCAGCCCGGGGACATCCCTCGCGGCCCACCTGCTCGGGTTCGTGAACCTGCAGGGTCAGGGCCAGTACGGGATCGAGCAGTACTACCAGTCGCAGCTGGCCGGCACGCCCGAGATCGTCGAGGCCGACAAGGACGCGAACGGCCAGCCGATCATGGACACCGAGCACGTCGTCTCGGCAGGGACGACCGGCCAGGATCTCCGCCTGACGATCGACGCGTCGCTCCAGCTCGCGATCGAGCAGGAGGTCATGGCGGCCCAGATCGCCGACCACGCCGACAGCGTCTCCGCCGTCGTCATCGATCCCTACACCGGCGAGGTCTACGGCGAATCGACGTACCCGTCATTCGACGGCAACAACTACGCCGCCGCGGCGGCGGCCGACCCCGGCGTGTTCCTCGACCCGGTCGTGTCCTCGGTCTACGAGCCCGGCTCGGTCTTCAAGATGCTCACGGTCATCGCGGCGCTCGAGCAGGGGACCTCGACGCTGCAGACGAAGTACCGCGACCCCGGCTCCCTCAGGCTCGACGGCGGCAAGACGAAGATCGAGGACAGCGATCGCCGGGGGATGGGGACGCTGGCCCTCCAGGACGGGGTCGCGTACTCCCGAAACGTCGTGGCCGCCCAGGTCGCGCTGGGGCTGGCACCGACCACGGCCCAGGCCTCGCAGATCCTCCACGACGTCTGGCTGAAGATGGGCTTCGGCGCACCCACCGGGATCGACCTGTCCGGCGAGGTCAACGGCATCGTCAACGACCCGGCGATCAACCCGTGGCGCCAGATCGACCTCGCCAACGGCTCCTTCGGCCAGGGCGTGGCGGTGACCCCGATCCAGCTCGCGACGGCGTTTGCGGCGATGGTCAACGGCGGGACCCTCGTCCAGCCGCACGTGGTCGCATCGATCGGCGGTCAGCCGGTCGCCGCTCCGTCACGCGGCTCCGTCCTCGACCCGTCCATGAGCCCCGTGCTCGTGAACCTCATGCACCACGTCCTCCAGATCCCCTGGTACAAGCCGCTGACGACCGTCCCCGGCTACTGGCTCGGTGGCAAGACCGGGACAGCCCAGATCTGGGATCCGCAGAAGCACCGGTTCCTCGCGAACACCTACAACTTCTCGTGCGTCGGGTTCATCGCCCGGACGCCGGGCCGGCCCGACCTCATCGTCGCGGTTCAGATCCACGCCGGCCGGCCGGCCCGGAACGCCCAAGGAGCGATCGTCACGCCGATCGCGTCGACCGAGCTCTTCCGGCGGATCGCGACCGACGCCGAGAGCACGCCGGGCCTCCTCGGGCCGGCCCCGGCCGCCACGCCGACGCCGACTCCGACCCCGACCCCGGTCCCGACGCAGGCCCCGACGCCGCCGGCAGCCCCGGTCGACGCGCTGCCGGCCAGCACCGACCCGATCCTCCCCAGCCGATGACCGCGGGTCCCTGTGCCACACTTCCGGACGTGACCGCGGACCGGCCAGCGTCGCTGCCAGCCGGCGCGACGAGGCCCCCGGAGCCGCCCGCGCTCGGCGCCGACGACCTCCGCCGACTGACCGGTGGCCGCCTCCTCCGGACCTCCTCGCGGCCCGTTCGCGGTGCGGCGGTCGACTCGCGGATCGTTCGGCCGGGGGAGCTGTTCGTGGCCCTGACGGGCGAGCGGACGGACGGCCACGGCTATCTCGGCGCGGCGGCGGCAGCCGGCGCGGCCGCTCTGCTTGTGTCGCGCGCGCCGTCGCCCGCCGAGCTCGACGCGCTCGGGGACGTGACCGTCGTGATCGTGCCGGACGCGCTCGTCGGACTCGGCGCGATCGCCGGCGGCTGGCGGAGCCGCTTCGACCTCCTCGTCGTCGGCGTGACCGGCAGCATTGCCAAGACCTCCACGAAGGAGGCCGCGGCCGCGGTCCTCGGCTCGACGTTCCGGACGCTTCGCAGCGAGGGCAACCAGAACAACGAGATCGGGCTGCCGCTCACGCTCCTGCGCCTCGGTCCGGAGCACGGCGCGGCGGTCCTCGAGATGGGCATGTATGCCGGCGGCGAGATCGCCGACCTCGCCCGGATGGCGCGTCCGCGGATCGGCGTCGTGACGGCGGTCCAGGGGGTCCACCTGAGCCGGATGGGGACGCTCGCCGCGATCGAGCAGGCGAAGGGCGAGCTGGTCGAGGCGCTCCCGTCCGACGGCACCGCGATCCTCAACGCCGATGACAAGCGGGTCCGGCGGATGGCCGATCGGACCGCCGCCCACGTTCTGACCTACGGCTTCGCGGCCGATGCCGACGTCGGCGCGGAGGACGTCACGTCGGCCGGCTTCGGCGGCATGCGGTTCAGCCTGCGGCTGCCGGCCTCGCGCGGTTCGGGCCGGCCAGCGCGCCTGACCGCGACGATCCCCGGGCTCGGCAAGCTGTCGGTCCATAACGCCCTCGCCGGGGCCGCCGTCGGGATTGCCGCCGGCATCGCCCCGCAGGCCGTCGTCCACGCCCTCGGCACCGGCTGGTCGGCGGCACGGCGCGTCCAGGTCATCCGCCTTGGGTCGGTCACGCTGATCGATGACAGCTACAACGCCTCGCCGGCGTCCGTGACCGCGGCCCTCGACCTCCTCGCCGGGCTGCCCGGCCGGCGCGTGGCCGTCCTCGGCGAGATGCTGGAGCTGGGGGACCGCTCCGCTGCGGGTCATCGCGAGGTCGGCGTGGCCGCCGCCGCGACGGTCGACCTGCTCGTGACCGTGGGCCCGGGCGCGGCCGGCATCGCGGCCGGCGCGCGCGACGCCGGCCTCGACGCCCCGCGCGTCCTCCATAGCCGCGATCGCGAAGCCGCCCTCGACCTCCTCGCCGGTCGGCTCCGCGACGGTGACGTCGTGCTCGTGAAGGCGTCCCGTGGCGCCGAGCTCGACCAGCTCGTCGACGCCCTGCGGGCAGATCGTGGGCTGGCCCGATGAGTGTCGAGCTCATCCAGGGGCTGCTCCTGTCCTTCGCGGTCGTCGTCATCCTGATGCCCGCCTACATCCGGCTCCTGCGCTACGTCGGCATGGGCAAGCAGATCAGCGTCGAGGGGCCGGAGACCCACCAGGCGAAGGCCGGCACGCCGACGATGGGCGGCCTGCTGCTCATCGGGGTCGTGCTCGCCCTGTTCGTGCTGATCCGCGGCACGCCCCAGTTTGGGGTCGTGGCCCCGTTTGCCACGCTGATCCTCGTCGGCGGCCTCGGCGCGATCGACGACTACCTGAACGCCCGGACGGGGGAGGGGATCAGCCCCCGGGCCAAGATGCTCTGGCTGATCGTCGTCGGCGGCTTCGCCGCCTACCAGATCCAGAACACGTACGCGATCGACGTCATCAACGTCCCATTCGTCGGCAACGTCGCGGTCGAGCCGTGGGTCTACATCGTGTTCGCGGCGTTCGCGATCATCGCGACGGCGAACGGCGTGAACCTCACCGACGGCCTCGACGGCCTCGCCGGCGGGACGCTCGTCTTCGCCTTCGTGGCCTACCTCCTGATCGCCCTCCTGAACGAGCCGACCCAGCCGAACCTCGCCACGCTCTGCGCCCTCGTCATCGGGGCGCTGCTCGGCTTCCTGTGGTTCAACGTCCACCCGGCCCAGGTCTACATGGGCGACTCGGGATCGCTCGCGTTCGGGGCGACCCTCGCCGTCACAGCCCTGATCACGTCGCAGATCCTGATCCTGCCGCTCGTCGGCCTGATCTTCGTCATCGAGACCGCCTCGGTGATCATCCAGATGAGCTACTTCCGGGTCACCGGCGGGAAGCGCCTCTTCCGCTTCACGCCCCTCCATCACCATTACGAGCTGCTGGGCTGGGACGAGGAGAAGATCACCCTCCGCTTCTGGATCGTCGGGATCATCGCCGGGCTCATCGGCGTGACCCTGTTCCTCGCCTCGGTCAACCGGCTCCAGTGATCGCGATGACGCTCGACCGGCCGACGCTGCCCGGCAACCCGATCGATCCCGACGACCTGACGCTCGACGCGGTCCGCGCCGGCGCGCTCCGGGACCGCCCGGTGACTGTGCTCGGCCTCGCTCGCAGCGGGATCGCCCTGATTCGGTTCCTCGACCGCGTCGGCGCCCGGGTCACGGCCTACGACATCCGCCCGCGGTCGGAGCTCGGCCGGGCGATCGAGGCGGTCGGCGACGGGCCACACCTGCTCGTCGGGCCCGATGTGGACCCGGAGCTGGCCTGGGCCGGCGCCGACCTCGTGACCAGCTCGCCCTCTATCAATCCCGCCTTCCCGACGACCGAGCCACGGATGCGGGCCGCGCTCGGCGCGCTCGTCGAGCGGCGGGCCCGGGGCGACCGAACCGTGCCGGCGGTGGTCTGGGAGCCGGACCTGTTCCTGCGCCTCTGCCCGGCCCCGACGGTCGGCATCACCGGGACGAAGGGCAAGACGACGACCGCCTGGCTGACGCAGGCGACCCTCGCCGCTGACCCTCGCCATCGGGCGATCCTCGGCGGGAACATGGGCGTCCCGATCGTCGAGCGCCTGCCGGACCTCACGCCGGACGACCGCGTCGTCTTCGAGCTGTCCGAGCTGCAGCTGCCGACCCTCTCGCGCGGCACGACGGTCGCGGCCTACACGAACGTCACCGCCGACCATCTCGACCGGCACGGCTCCCTCGCGGGCTACCGCCGCGTCAAGCATCTCATGGCCGAGCTCGTGGATCCGGCCGGCGCGCTGATCCTCAATGCCGACGATCCCGTCGTCTGGTCGTACCGGCGCGAGGCCCGGGCCCGCGTGGTCCGATACGGGCTCGATCGCGCCGTGCCGGGCGGCGTCGGCCTCGAGGACGGCTGGATCGTCGCCCGGGACGTGGAGCGACTCGAGATCGCCGGTGGAGGGCTCGCCGAGACCGGGCCGGGCGGGCGGATCCTGCCGCTCGACGAGCTGGCCATCCCGGGCAAGCACAACGTCTCGAACGCGATGGCCGCCATCGCGGCCGGGCTCGTGTTCGGCGTCCCCGCGGCCATCATCCGGCCGGCCGTTCGGGCGTTCCGCGGCGTCGAGCACCGGCTCGAGCTCGTCGCGGTGATCGACGGGATCCGGTACGTAAACGACTCCCAGGGCACCCAGCCCGACGCGGTGGCGGCGGCGCTGCGCGCGTTCGAGGCGCCGATCGTCCTCATCGCCGGGGGCCGGTCGAAGGAGGTCGATCTCGGGGCGCTCGGCCCGATCGTCGCCGAGCGGGCAGCCGCAGCCGTCCTGATCGGTGAGAGCGCGGCGGACCTCGAGGGCCTGTTCACCCGCTCCGGCCTGCGCCGGATCGAGCGGGCGCAGACGCTCGAGGCGGCGGTCGATCGGGCCACGGACCTCGCCCGCGAGCTGGCCGGTGGTCGGACGGCGACGGTGCTGCTCAGCCCGGCCGCGGCCTCGTTCGACATGTTCCCGGACTACGAGCACCGCGGCCGGGCGTTCAAGGCGGCCGTGCATGCACTGGCCGAGCGGGCTGGCTGATGGGCCTGATCGGCTGGCCGCTCGACCGCCTCGGGCCGTTCGGAGGCTCCGGGTCGCGTCGCGCCCGGCGCCAGACCCGGCCGGAGCCACCCCTCGGGCGCCGCCGCCCGGCGTCGGCCGCCGACACGCGCCCGGCGGCGCCGGTCCGCGACGACGTCCTCCGCCGCGAGCACCACGAGCCGGACTACTCGATCCTCGTGGCGGTCGTCGCGCTCGTGGCGATCGGGATCCTCATGGTCTATTCGTCGTCCGCGCTGCGGGCGTACATCAACCAGGACGACACGCTCGCGATCGTCGGGCCGCAGATCCTGTGGGCGGCGATCGGCCTCGTCGTCATGGCGATCGTCATGCGGATCGACTACCGGATCCTGCGGCTCTTCTCGGTCCCCGGGTACATCGCGGCGATCGGCCTGCTTGTCCTGGTCTTCGTGCCATCGCTGAACCGCGTGGTTGGCGGCTCGGCTCGGTGGCTGGTCATCGGCCCGCTTCCGGCGGTTCACCCGGCCGAGGTCGCGAAGCTGGCCCTGATCGTCTACCTGGCGCACTGGCTCGCGAACCGCGGCACGAAGATCGTCGACTTCCGGACCGGCACGATCCCGTTCCTGCTCATCACCGCCCCGATCGTGCTGCTCGTCCTGCGGGAGCCGGACCTCGGGACGACGATCGTCATCGCCGCGACCGCCTTCACGATGTTCTTCGTCGCCGGCGCCGGCCTGTGGCAGTTCCTCGGCATCGCCGCGATGGGCGCCGTTGGTGGCGCCCTCTTCTTCCTGCGCGGCTACCAGCTCGACCGGATCCGGGCGTGGCTCGATCCGTGGGCCGACCCGCTGGGCTCTGGCTTCCACACGATCCAGGGCCTTCTCGCCCTCGGGCTCGGCGGGCTCCTCGGCAGCGGCCTCGGGGAGTCGAAGCTGGCGGGCGGGCTGTACCTCCCGAACGCCTGGAACGACTTCATCTTTGCGATCATCGGCGAGGAGTTCGGGTTCATCGGCGCGGCCGTTGTCATCGCGCTGTTCGGGATCCTCGCGATCGCCGGCATCCGGACGGCGCTTCGGGCGCCGGACACGTTCGGGGCACTCCTTGCCGCCGGGATCACCGCCTGGCTGTGCCTCCAGGCGTTCGTGAACATCGGCGTCGTCGTCGCGCTGCTGCCGGTCACCGGCATCACGCTGCCGTTCATCAGCGCCGGTGGGTCGTCGCTCGTCGTGAGCTTCGCCGCCGTCGGCATCCTCCTCTCGATCTCCCGGGAGACGCTGGAGGCTGCCCCGCGCCCGGCCAAGGAGTTCCAACCCAGCCAGGGAGTCGCATATGCGCCTGCTGATCGCGGGCGGGGGAACGGGCGGTCACATCTACCCGGCCCTCGCCGTCGCGTCGTCGCTCCGGCGCCTCGCGGGCGCGGCTGAGATCGACTGGATCGGCGGCCGGCGAGGGCTCGAGGCGCGCCTCGTCCGCGAGGCCGGCTTCCCGATCCGGTTGCTGGCCCTCCGGTCCCTCCGGTCCGTCGAGCGCGACGTCCACCTCGTCCTCGACCCGATCCGGCTCGCGATCTCGGTCCCGCAGGCGGTCTGGCTTCTGATCCGCCGCCGGCCGGCGGCGATCTTCACGACCGGCGGCTACCTCGCGATCCCGGTCCTCGTCGCTGCCCGCTTGCTCGGGATCCCGGTCGTCCTCTGGGAGGGCAACGTCGTGCCGGGCCGGAGCGTTCGGGCCACGGCCCGGCTGGCACGGGTCGTCGGCGTGTCCTTCGGCGCGACATGCCAGTCCCTGGGGGCCGGGCGGTGCTACGTGACCGGCACCCCGATCCGCGACACGAGCGGGGTGGACCGGCTGGCCGCCCGCGCGCGACTGGGCCTCGGACCGGCCGATCGGATGCTCCTCGTCTTCGGCGGCTCGCAGGCCGTCCGGACCCTCAACGAGGCGGTCGCGGCGGCCCTGCCGCGCCTCGTGGAACGCTGCCACCTGCTCCAGGTCACCGGCGAGACCGCCTACGCCGAGGCGCTGTCGTCGCGCCAGGCGCTGCCGGAGGCCCTCCGGCCCCGCTATCGGCCGGAGCCGTTCCTGCGCGACGGCATGGCCGACGCGCTCGCTGCGGCGGATCTGGTCGTGGGACGGGCGGGCTCCTCGACGCTCGCCGAGGTCGCCGCGTTCGGCCTGCCGATGGTGGTCGTCCCGTACCCGCACGCGGGCGGCCACCAGCGGGCGAATGCCGAGGCGTTCGTGGCCGCGGGCGCCGCCCGGCTGGTTGAGGACGAGGCCTTCGACGCCGACGCCCTGCTCGGAGCAGCCGCGATCCTCGATGACCCGCGGGCGCATGCCGCGATGGCCGCGGCCGCCCGTGGCCTCGCCCGGCCCGGCGCTGCGGATGCCGTCGCCGAGCTCGTCCTCGCGCTCGCGACGCGATCGCCGCTGCCCAGCCCCGAGGAGATCGCCCGGCGGGCCGCCGCCGCGCCCGGAACGAGCGTCGCCGCGTGAGCCCGACGCATGAGCGGTTTCGCATGAGCCCCGCCGCATGAGCGCTGACGCCATGACGTCTGCCGCCGGCCCGGACTTCCTCGCGCTGGCGGGCGAGGTCGCCCGCCGCGTCGGCGTGAAGGCCGAGCGCGACGCGCCGCTCGGGCGGTTCACCACGATGCGCGTGGGCGGTCGAGCCGACCTGCTGGTGACCGCCCACAACGCCTTCGAGCTGCGGGCCCTCGTCCGCTTCGCGCGCGGGCGCGATCTGGCGTTCCAACTCCTCGGCCGTGGCAGCAACGTCGTCATCTCCGATCGCGGCGTGCGCGGCCTCGTCATCCAAGTCCGGGCCGAGGGGAGCCGGATCGAGGGCGACCGCTACGTGGCGGAGGCCGGGGTCCCGATGGCCCGGGCCGCGACCGAGACCCAGAAGGCCGGCCTGTCGGGGCTGGAGTTCGGCCTGGCGATCCCGGGCTGCGTCGGCGGCGCGGTGTGGGCGAACGCCGGCGCCCACGGCTCGGATGTCGCGGCGATCCTCGAGACCGCCGACGTCCTCGGGACCGACGGCCGCGAGGCGCGCCTGCCCATCGCGGACCTCGGGCTCGGCTACCGCGACAGCCGCTTCAAGCACGAGCCCGGCGAGGTCGTGGTCGCGGCTGCCTTCAGGCTCCAGCCGGCCGACGCCGCCACGATCGCCGAGCGGCTCGACGACATCCGGCGCTGGCGCCGGGAGCACCAGCCGCTCGGGATCCCGTCCGCCGGCAGCACGTTCCGGAACCCGCCCGACGGACCGTCGGCCGGAGAGCTCATCGATCGCGCCGCGCTGAAGGGCTTCCGGATCGGCGGTGCCGCCGTGTCCGAGAAGCATGCCAACTTCGTCGTGAACGACGGCAAGGGCTCGGCGGCGGACGTCCGACGGGTCGTCGATCATGTCCGCGACGTGGTCCGAGATCGTCACGGCGTCGAGCTGACGCCCGAGATCGAGTTCGTCGGCGACTGGTCCGGATGGCCGTGGCCGACCGAAGGCGAGGTCGCGGCATGACGTCGCCGACCGGCGCCGCCCCCGAGGGGCCCCACGGCTACCCGCCGATCGTCGTCCTGCTCGGCGGGCCGTCGGCCGAGCACGACGTCTCGATCGTCTCCGGAACCGCGATCGCCGATGCCCTGCGCGACGCCAGCCTCGAGGTGAGCCAGGTGCTGATCGATCTCGACGGGGCCTGGTGGTGGCTGCCGGCCGACCATCGCCGCGACGGCCGCCCGCAGGCGACCTATGACGCGCCCGCCACGCTCGGCGCGGACGGGCCCGTGCCGGTCGGGGCCGCCCTGGACCGCCTCGCCACGCAGGCCCCGCGGCCGGTCGTGTTCATCGCCCTCCATGGACCGTTCGGCGAGGACGGCACGGTCCAGGCGCTGCTCGAGGCCGCCGGCTTGGCGTACACCGGCGCGGGCGTGCTCGCCAGCGCCGCGGGGATGGACAAGGCCGCCCAGAAACGGATCTGGCGCGGGATCGGCCTGCCGGTCGTCGACTGGCGCGAGGTCCGGATCGCTCGGTGGCAGTCGGACCGCGGCGGGGTCCTCGCCGAGCTCGAGGCGTTCGCCGGCGGCAATGCCGAGCCGCGGCTGATGATCAAGCCCGCGCGCCTGGGGTCGTCGGTCGGGATGACCCTGGCCCACGGTCCCGACGAGCGCGCAGCCGCGCTGGACCTGGCCTTCCGGTACGACACGCTGGCCATCGTCGAGCGCTACCTGCCGCGGGCGCGCGATCTCGAGATCTCGGTCATCGGCAACGAGCCGCCGCTCGGCGTCTACGGGCCCGGCGAGATCGTGGCCGGGCACGAGTTCTACGACTACGAGGCGAAGTACGTGCCCGGCCTCTCCGAGACCTCGACCCGCGCGGAGGTCCCGGCCGGGACGCGTGAGGTCATGCGCAAGCTCGCCCGCGACGCCTACCGCTCGCTCGGCTGCGAGGGCTTCGCCCGGGTCGACTTCCTCGTGGCCGGTGACAGCCTGTACGTCTCGGAGATCAACACGATCCCCGGCTTCACGCCGATCAGCCTCTTCCCGACGATGCCGTCCGAGGCGGGCCTCGACTTCACGGCGGTCTGCCTGCGGATCATCGACCTCGCGATCGAGTGCCACGCGGCGCGACCGGCCGGCCACCTGCAACCCGCGGACCTGCCGCGATGACCGGGCGGACCGACCGCCGCCGGGTCCGCGCGGACCGGTCGTCGGGCCGCCGGTCGTCGGGCGGCCGATCGTCCGGCACGCCCGGGCTCCGCTGGCGTCCGCTTCGCGCGCTCGGCTCGCCGCGGCTGCTGACCCCGGCCCGCGCCGGCGGCCTGCTCGGCATGCTCGCCGCCGGCCTGCTCCTGAAGCTCGTGACGGGGACCGCCCCGTTCGGCCTCGCTCGGATCGACCAGCCGACGCTGCAATGGACCGCCTCGGACGCCGTCCTGGCCGCCGTCGCCGTCCCGCTCGGGTCCAATGTCTTCGAGGTCGACACCGCGCCGATCGAGGCCAGCCTGCGCCGGCTACCGACCGTCGCCGACGCCAGCGTCACGGTGTCGCTGCCGTCGACCCTCATGGTTCGGGTGACCGAGCGGACGCCGATCCTCGTCTGGCGGGTCGGCGACAGCCGCTTCCTCGTCGATGCCGCGGGCGTGCTGTTCGCCAGCGCCGACCCGGGCTCGGCGGGCGCGGCCAGCCTGCCGACCGTCATCGACGATCGGACGATGTCGGCCACGCTGCTGGCCGTCGGCGGCACGCTCGACCCGGTCGACCTCGACGTCGCCACCCGGCTCGCCTCGCTGGTGCCGGCGGACATCGGGAGCGCGGCCAGCCACCTCGCCGTCCATGTCGACGACGAGTCGGGCTTCACGATCCGGGGCGCCTCGGAGCACTGGACGGCGATCTTCGGGTGGTACAGCACGACGCTCCGCAGCCCGGACATCATCCCGAGCCAGGTCCAGCTGCTGCGGAGCCTCCTGAGCGGGCGCGAGGACACGATCGACCAGGTCATCCTGGCCGGCGCGACGACCGGGACGTACACCGTCCGGGCCACTCCAAAGCCATGACCGCCCTGCTAGCCTTTGCCCGAACGCACCGCAGCAGCGAGGACGCGCTCCGTGTTGCTCCCCCTGGCAGGTCTGCTGGTGGGCGTCCTGCTCGGGCTCGTCCTCAACGTCACCGTCAGCTTCGAGCTCACGCGCTATTCGGCCGTGGCGATCCTCGCCGCGCTCGACTCGGTCCTCGGAGCGGTGCGGGCGGAGCTCGACGGCGTCTACGACAATCGGATCTTCATCTCGGGCTTCGTGACGAACGCCATCGTGGCGGTCATCCTGACCTTCATCGGCGATCGGCTGAGCCTCGACCTGTACCTGGTGGCGCTCATCAACTTCGGGTTCCGGATCTTCAACAACGTCGCCCTCATCCGGCGGCACTTCATTCGGGGTTGACGTGAGGTTGCAGTGGTAGAAGGCGTCCTCGTCGGGATCGACGTCGGCACGAGCAAGGTCTGCGCCCTGATCGGCGAGATCGGTCGCGACGGTCGCCTCGACGTGATCGGCCACGGCACCGTCCCGTCATCGGGCCTGAAGAAGGGCGCCGTCGTCAACATCGACCAGACCGTCCGCTCGATCCGCGACGCGGTCGAGAAGGCCGAGCGCCTCTCCGGCTGGAAGATCGACAAGGCCTTCGTCGGCGTCGGCGGTGCCGCGATCGAGAGCCTGAACTCGACCGGCCAGGTCGCGGTCAGCGCCCATACCCGCGAGATCTCGCGCGACGACATCCGCCGAGCGATCGAGGTCGCTCGAACCGTGGCGATCCCGGCCAACCGCGAGATCCTCCACGTCGAGCGGCGGGGCTTCATCGTCGACGGCCAGGAAGGGGTGAAGGACCCGCTCGGCATGAGCGCCCTCCGGCTCGAGGTCGAGACCCACATCGTCACGGCGCCCCAGACGGCGATCCAGAACCTCGTGAAGTGCGTCGGCCAGGCCGGCGTGAAGATCGACGAGCTCGTGGTCAACGCGCTCGCCTCGGCCGAGGCGGTCGCCAACGACACGGAGCGGGAGCTCGGCGTCGCCGTCGCCGACATCGGCGCGGGCACGATCGACCTGGCGATGTTCAACGAGGGCTCGCCGTTCCACACGACGGTCTTGCCGGTCGGCGGGAACTTCGTCACGAACGACGTGGCGATCGGGATCAAGACGTCGCTGCCGGTGGCCGAGGAGCTGAAGGTCCGGCACGGGACGTGCGACCTCCGGAACATCGACCCGGCCGAGGAGATCTCCGTCTCGGTGCTCGGCGAGGACGCGGGCCGGACGGTCAGCCGTCTCGAGCTCTGCCAGGTCATCGAGTCGCGGATGCGCGAGACGTTCGAGCTGCTCGGCGCCGAGATGCGGAGCGCCGGGGCCGGGATGCTCCCGGCCGGCATCATCCTGACCGGCGGCGGGGCCCAGCTGGCGGGCCTGGCCGAGCTCGGCCGGGAGGTCCTCGCGATGCCCGTCCGGATCGTCGCCCCGACCGGCGTCGGCGGTCTCACCGACTCCATCATGACCCCCGCCTACTCGACCGCGATCGGCCTCCTCCAGTGGGGCTCGACGATGCTCGACGAGGGCGAGGCAGGACGGTTCGAGTCCGCCCCGGCGGGCGGCATGCTCGGCCGCCTGCGGGACGCCGTCAGGGGCATGTTCCCCTAGGAACCAGCGGATTCGGGGTCGTCCCGGGCGGGACCCGGTGCTAGACTCGCGGGCAACCTTCAGGGGGCCGTCGCGCCGAGGAAGCGACCCTCCCGGGGTTGACCACTCAGCCCCAATTGACGGCCCGGCGAAGCCGTCCCGGAGGATTGCCAGATGGCCCTGCGTTCCGATTCGGAGAACTTCGCGCTCATCCGCGTGATCGGGGTCGGCGGGGGTGGCAGCAACGCGGTCAACCGCATGATCCGGGCCGAGATGATGGGCGTCGAGTTCATCGCGATGAACACGGACGCGCAGGCCCTCCTCCAGTCGGATGCGCCGCACAAGATCCGGATCGGCGACAAGATCACCCGCGGCCTCGGCGCCGGCGGTGACCCGTCACTCGGGGAGCGCGCGGCCGAGGAGGACACCGAGAAGATCGCCCAAGCCCTCGAGGGCTCGGACATGGTGTTCATCACGTCGGGGCTCGGTGGCGGGACCGGCTCGGGTGCCTCACCCGTGGTCGCCGAGATCGCCAAGGAGGCCGGCGCCCTCACGATCGGCGTCGTCACGAAGCCGTTCGGGTTCGAGGGCGCGAAGCGCCGGCTCACCGCCGAGAAGGCGGCCGAGGCCCTCAAGTCGAAGGTCGACACCCTCATCACAATCCCGAACGACCGGCTCCGGGACGTGGTCCAGAAGAACACCTCGATCCTCGACGCATTCCGGGTCGTCGACGACGTCCTGCGCCAGGGCGTCCAGGGGATCAGCGACATCATCACGGTGCCCGGCCTGATCAACCTCGACTTCGCCGACGTGCGGGCGATCATGAAGGACGCCGGCTCGGCGCTCATGGGCATCGGTCGGGCGTCGGGCGAGAACCGCGCCGTGGACGCGGCGCGCCAGGCCATCGCCAGCCCGCTTCTCGAGGTCAACATCCAGGGCGCCCAGGGCATCCTCTTCAACGTGACGGGCTCCTCGAACCTGTCCCTGTTCGAGGTCACCGAGGCGGCCGAGGAGATCCGGGCGGCGGCCGATCCCGAGGCGAACATCATCTTCGGGACGAGCTTCAACGATCGTCTCGGCGACGAGGTCCAGATCACGGTCATCGCGACGGGCTTCGACGCGAAGCGGACCCACGCCGCGGCGCGGCCGACCCAGGCCGCGACGTCGATGCCGGCCGACGCCGGCGCCCGGCCGCAGCGCGACTTCCTCGAGGAGCTCGAGCGGCAGCGGAGCCAGATGACGGACGTCGGCGTGCCCGACGCCCCGACGGCCCGGGTCGACGGCGGTGATGGCGACCTGCGAGCGGCCCGCTCCGTCGGGGAGCCCGTGCCGATGACCAAGAAGCCGACCTACGACGCCGACGACCTCGAGATCCCGAGCTTCCTCCGTCGAGGCCGGTAGCCCGGGCTGATCCGGGCGCCCGGCATGCCCGGGCACGTGTCGATGCCTGACCTGGCCGAGGCCCGCGACGCCGTCCTCGAGCGGATCGCCCGCGCGGCCACACGTGCCGCTCGTGCGGCGGACGCGGTCCAGCTGGTCGCGGTCACGAAGACGCTGCCGCCCGAGCGCGTCCGGGACGCGATCGCCGCCGGGCTGACCGTCCTCGGCGAGAACCGCGTCCAGGAAGGCGAGGCGAAGCGATCGCTCGCGCCGGGCGCGACGTGGCACCTCATCGGGCCCCTCCAGTCGAACAAGGCGCGGCGGGCGATCGAGACGTTCGACGTCATCGAATCGGTCGATTCGGTGGAGCTGGCCGAGCGGCTGTCGCGTCTCGCGGACGAGGCGGCACGCGACCCGCTGCCGGTGCTCCTTCAGGTGAACGTCGACGCTGATCCGGCCAAGGCCGGCTTCACGCCCGATGGCTTGGCGGCGGCGCTGCCCAGGATCCTCGACCTGGGCGGCCTAGGCGTCGATGGGCTCATGACCGTCGGCCGGCTCGTGGAGCGACCCGAGGACGCGCGGCCGACGTTCGTGGCCCTGCGCCGGCTGTCCGAGCGGCTTCGCCGGGTCGACGGCCGGCTCGGGGCGGCGCTGTCGATGGGCATGACCGACGACTTCGAGATCGCCGTCGAGGAGGGAGCGACGATCGTCCGGGTCGGCCGGGCGCTGTTCGGCGAGCGGGCGTGAGCCGCCGCGCTGCCGAGGAGGCGCGCTTCCCGGTGACGGTAACACCTCGCGCCGGCGTCGACGACGTCCGGCTCGACGATGCGGGCCTCGTCCGGGTGCGCGTCAGGGCCGCACCGGCAGATGGCGCGGCGAACGTGGCGGTCATCCGGGTCCTTGCCGGTGCCCTGGACGTCTCCCCGGGCACCATCCGGATCGTGGCGGGCGCCTCGTCGCGACGGAAGGTCGTCGCGGTCGCGGGCATCACCACGGCGCTGGCGATGGCGCGTCTCGCGGAGCGCCCGGCGTACCATCGCGCGGCGCTTCGGGGCGATTAGCTCAGCGGTTAGAGCACGCGGTTCACATCCGCGGGGTCACTGGTTCGAATCCAGTATCGCCCACCAAAGTGACCTCACGCGAGAGCGGAGCTTCGGCTCCGCTCTCGCGGTATGCGCGGATGAACTTCGTATTCGGGCCTCGGATCCGATCGCCTGCCATTTCTCAACGATAGTTGATTTCCAGGGATCCTCGGCGTAGAGTCGGCTCCTCGTCGCTGCCCGCCGCAAGAAGGGAAATGGCTGTGAATCCGTTGGTCAAGAAGTTCATGCACGTCGTCGTGACCGTCCCGGATCTCGACGAGGCGCTGAAGTTCTACCGGGATGTCCTCGGATTCGTCTCGGTCTTTCACACACGGACAGACGAGGCGGACGGCAGGTTGCTCGGTTTCGACCAGGACGAGATCGGCATCTACGCGCATCACCTCCTCAATGCCGGCGCCGATGGCCACGCGACCGAGATCAACCTCATCGAGTACACGAACCCACCGACCATGGTCGCCAATGGCCCCTACAGCCAGATGAACCACGTCGGGATCACCCGCCTGGCCGTGCTGGTCGACAGCGTCGACGCGGCGTACGAAGAGGTCCGGGCGTATCCAGGGGTCGAGATCGTCTGCGCGCCCAAGGACATCGTCATCCGCGCGCCCGAGGCGACGTTCACCACGAGGTGGTTCAGCTTCAAGGACCCGTGGGGCGTGTTCCTGACGATGACGCAGGCTCCAGCCGCGTAATCGCAGCTCGAGGCGTGTCAGTGACTCACAACCCACGGAACGGGGAAGACATGGATCGGTACATCAACAGGCTGTTCCACGTGTGCATCACGGTCCCGGACATCGAGGAGGCGCTTGCGTTCTACCGGGATGTCCTCGGGCTCGAGTCGATCGGGAGCCTGAGGAACGAGAAGGCGGATGGTGCGGTCCTCGGCTTTCCGGGGCAGGAGATTGAGATCCACGCCGACCACCTCTGCGGCAAGCGCAAGGACAACGCCACGGTCATCGATCTGATCGAGTTCATCACGCCCAAGACGGTCATCGGTGACGGGCCTTACGGGCAGATGAACCACGTCGGGATCACGCGCATGGCCTTCGACGTGGACGACACCGACGCGATCCACGAGAAGCTGCTGCAGCGTGGCGACATCGAGATGCTCTGCGAACCCCAATCCGTCCAGGCACCGACCGGCGGGATTCTCCGGATCCTGACCTTCAAGGATCCATTGGGGATCGTGCTTGAGCTCATCGAACACCGCCCGCAGGCGGCCTGAGACGAGGGACGAGCAGATGGGCACCGACGACACCGTCGAGATCATCCAGGTCATCAACCTCTATGGGCTGGCGCTCGACGCCCATGCCTGGGACCTCCTCGACAACGTGTTCACCGGCGATGTCCACGCCGAGTACGGTCCTGCTGGCGCGCTGTGGTTGGGCCTGGCCAAGGTGAAGTTCGCGTTCAAGGATTTCCACGAGCGCCTGGACAATCAGATGCACACGATGATGGGTCACGTGGTGCACGTGGACGGCGACAGGGCCAACGCGTTCACCTACGGTGACTGGCTGCTCGTGCGCGATGCGGCGGAGGGTGGCTCGGACTGGATCGGCCGCGGCTGGTATGACGATGAGCTGGTCCGCACCGATGCTGGGTGGCGGATCAGTCGGCGGGTCTGCCGGCTGATCTCCTGGACCGGCAACCCGCTCGTCCCGGAACCCGCCTTCGAGCAGCATCCGGTCATGACGACCTTCGCCCTGCGGAAGAACCGCGAAGAGGGGAGGGTCAGATTCCTCGAGGTCATCGCGAGGGCGCAGGAACGCGACGGATGAGCGCCACACCCGTGATCTGGACCGTCGGGCTGGAATGCCGACCCGAGGACGAGGACAAGTTCAACACGTGGTACGACGAGGTCCACGTCCCGATGCTGCTCAAGGGCGGCCACGTCATGAGGGTCACCCGTTACAAGCTGTCGTCCGAGTCGTACGACGTCGCCGATGGCGCCATGGCGTCCCCGACGTACCAGACGGTCTACGAATTCGCGAATGCCGAAATGTTCGAGGCTTGGATGCACGGAGCGGACAGGGCGGCGGCCGGCACGGACAAGGCGGCAACTTGGGGAGACCGCGGCTATGAGGTCATCTGGGCCGCGCGATATGACCGCATGAACACTTGGGAGGCGCCAACCCGATGAGCCACCCGGACGGCGTGTTCCTGCCCGCGTTCCCGTACGACGAATCAGCTGAACCAAGTCTGTTCGCGAAATTCGAGCCCGGGACCAGGGTCCTGCCGGCGGGGTTTCAGACCCTGCCGCACTTCATGCCGATCCCGGTCGACATCGTCTTCGAGAAGGACACCGCCGTCACCCTGCGCGATGGCACGACGATCTACGTCGACGTGTTTCGACCGGCGGGGAACGAGAAGGTTCCGGTCATCGTCGCTTGGGGCCCATATGGCAAGAGCGGCGGTACGCATCCGAAGAACTGGGAGCTCTTCAAGCTCCTCGGCGTGGACCAGAGCCGGCTCTCCGGGCTCGGGAAGTTCGAAGGACCTGATCCCGCGTTCTGGTGCGCGAATGGCTACGCCGTCTGCAATCCGGACGCGCGTGGCGTCTTCGACTCCGAGGGCGACAGCCTCATGACCGGGCGGCAGGATGGCGAGGACTGCCACGACGTGATCGAGTGGCTCGGCCTCCAAAACTGGTGCAACGGCAAGGTCGGCATGAGCGGGAACTCGTACCTCGCGATCGCCCAGTGGTTCGCTGCCGCCGAGCGACCACCGCACCTGGCCGCGATCGCACCGTGGGAAGGATGGACCGACACCTACCGCGACCTCCTGTTCCGTGGCGGAATGCCGGACCTTTCGTTCGCGTCCACATGGGCCCCGTCGTGGACCGGCAAACAACGACGCGAGGACCTCGTGGCCGAGGCCGAGCGGTACCCCCTCATGAATGGCCTTTGGGAATCGAAGGTGGCTCCGCTCGACCAGGTCACGGTCCCCGCGTACGTCGTTGCGAGCTACTCGAACTCGATCCACACCCCGGGGACCTTCCGCGGGTGGCGCCGGATTCAGTCGGCCGAGAAGTGGCTGCGGATCCACAACACCATGGAGTGGCCTGACTACAACGAGGAGGCGAGCAGGGACGACCTCCAGCGCTTCTTCGACCATTACCTGAAGGGCCAGGACAATGCGTGGGACGAGACGCCGCGCGTTCGCTATGCGCTCCTGGATCTCGAGGGTGGCGATCGCGTCAACATTCCCGCGACGGTGTTCCCACCTGAGGACTTCGGCTCGGTCCGATATTTCCTTGACGGCGCGTCAGGCGCGCTGGTCGGCGAGGCACCCGTCGAGGCAGCGACGGCCAGCTACGACGCCGTGGCCGATCGGAATGGCGTCGCGTTCACGATCCGTTTCGACGAGGAGACCGAGCTCGCCGGCTATCCGAAGGCACGACTCTGGGTCGAGGCGCTCGGCTCGGACGACATGGACGTTTTCGTCCTGTTGGAGAAGCTGAATGCCGCCGGTGAGCGCCTCGAGCAGTTCAACGTGCCGAATCACGGCGCGCCGATCGACATGCTCACCCGGGAGGGCTCGTCGGTCCTCAAGTACAAGGGCTCGAACGGTCGCCTGCGGGCCTCGATGCGCCATCTTGATCCGGCGACGGCGACTGACGAGGTCCCCGCCCACACCTTCGATCGCGTGCAGAAGCTCGAGCCGGGATCCATCGTCGCCCTGGACATCGACCTGTTCCCGGTCGGCCTCACGTTTCACGCCGGCGAGCAGCTCCGACTCGTGATCAGCGGATACAACCTCCTCGGCGGAGTCATGCCACAACGGGGGACTGTGGTGCCCGAGAACAGTGGACGCCACGTGATCCACACGGGCGGCGCCCACGCCTCCTTCGTCCAGGTTGCCGTGAAGGCGGGTGGGGCCGCATGACGAGCGAGATTGCGTCAGAAGTCCGCCATGCCGCTGGATCGGATGCTCCGGCCACGTCGGCTTTGGGCCGACGTCGTGGCCGACGGCCAGGTGCGACCAGGACGCGACAGGCGATCCTCGACGCGGCGCGCGCGTGCTTTGCCAGCAGTGGCTATGGAGCCACGACGATCAGGCAGATCGCCGAGGACGCCGGGGTCGACGCATCGCTAGTGATGCAGTTCTACGGGAGCAAGGAGGAACTGTTCGGCGCCTGCATGTCGATGACGCCGGGCGCCCTGTCGCGCTTTGCCGTTGCGTTCGATGGCCCCGTCGAGTCCCTCGGAGATCGCGTCGCGCGAGCCTTCTTCGGCGTCTGGGAGGGTGCGCCCGAGGACGCGGAGCCGATGCTCGCGATGCTTCGGAGCGCGGTCAGCAACGAGAAGGCAGCCGCCCAGCTGCGTGGGTTCCTGCAGGCGCGCCTCACCACGGCGCTCGGCGCCGAGAACGCCATCCGCGTGGGGGTTGCGTCGTCGATGCTGGTCGGTCTCGTCATTGGGCGAGACATCGTTCAGGTGCCGTCACTTGTCGAGGCAGACACCGAGTTGCTCATTGCGCTCATCGCCCCCGCCATCCAAGCCATCCTCACCGGGCTAATCGAAGGGAGAACGACGTGATTGACCAGACCATGACCGCGGTGCGCGAACCCGTGGCAGTCGAGCTCATTTCGGGTCCAACCGAGGCCGGTGGACTCGCTCACTTCGAGCTTGCCCATGCACGGCTGGTGCTGGCACAGCTCAAGAAGCTGCTGGGCCGCCAGGGCCTGCTGGACCTCCTGGCCGACGAGATCGAGCGCGGCAACGCATACCTCCGCGATATGGCGTCGCAGTCAAACGGAGAGCTGAGGCCCACCACGATCGTCCTGGAAGCCCGCGGTATCAAGGCGGGCCAGTTCCTGCGGTGGCTCGGCGCTGCGTTCCAGGACGAGCCGGTCCTTCTCGCCGCGGAGCCCGACCACTACGCGATGTTCCTCAACATCGACACGAGTGTCACCGTCGTCGAGCGGTTGGGGTTGCATGCCTCCCGAGTCCTGCTTCCAGCCTTCGACAAGGCTCCGGCCTGGACCGCGGACACTGCCGATGCGCTCTTGCCCGAGTCGGACTACCCATTCCGCCGGATCGCCGACATCACGCTGTCGGACGGCACGATCGTCGGCCGGATGCTGAACCAGTTCGGGGACACGGACGACGGCTTCAGGGCAAACATCACCGCGTACTTCCCGACCGCCTGCCCGGAGGAGTTCTTCGAGCACCACCGGCAGCACATTGCTGTCGAGTTCTCCAATTGGATCAGGGCCGCCGCGGAGGAGCAGCACTAGTAGCGCGCCGCTCACGCGCCGACGACCGAGACTCGCGCCGAGTCTGTGCATTCGCTCGCGTACAGCGGGTAGACCAGTATCGCCCACCACGACCCGCAGCCTCGGGTCTTGACATCGACCTGCTCGACCTTCATCTTATGTTCAACAACTGTTGAATGGTTGGAGAGGGTCGAATGCCAGGGTCTTCGAGGGCGGGATCGCAAGCCGAACCGGCGGGCTCCCCGGTGGCACGCCGCTCGACCCCCTCGACGGGCTCGACCGGGTCGGTCGTCCCGGACCTGCCAGGGCGGGCCGAGGTCCGACCCGACGCGGCCGAGCCCGACCCCGAGCGGCTGATCTCCGACGTCGAGACGCTGAAGGCGCTCTCGGACCCGCTGCGTCTCCGGATCCTCGAGACGATGGTCGCCCGACAGTCGACCGACTGGAGCGTCAAGGAGCTGGCGGTCGCACTGGACGTGCCGCAGACCCGCCTCTACCACCACGTCGAGCTGCTGCTCGAGCGCGACCTCCTCCGGCTCGCGTCGCAGCGTCTCGTTTCGGGGATCATCGAGTCGCGCTATCGCGTTGCCGCGCTGTCCTTCCGCCTCGACAGCCAGCTCCTCGCCGGCGACTCGCCCGCGGCGGACGAGGCCGGGCGGGAGCTGATGCACGGCGTGTTCGACTCCGCTCGCGAGGAGGTCGGCCAGGCGCTCCGCGACTACCTCGCCGTCAATCCCGGCGCCGACCTGACGGGCGGCGGCGATCCGGATCCGAGCCGGCCGCTCGTGACGCGCGGCCTGGCGATGCTCCCGCCGACGCAGGCCGCCGAGTTCAAGACCCGGCTCCTCGCCCTGATGGGCGAGTACGACGCCGCGTCCACGGCTTCGGACGCGGTGCCGTTCGGCTTCCTGGTCGCCCTGTACCGCGTGCCCGCGCCGAAGGGGACGAGCCATGACTGACGCCCGCCCGGCGGCGATGGGGAACGGCGCGGTCCTGCGCCTGCCGGCGTTCCGAAAGCTGTTCGCCGCCCAGACGATCTCCAACGTCGGCGACGGCATGACGTACATGGCGCTCATGCTCCTCGTGAACGCTCTGACCCACTCGACCGCGGCCCTGGCCGTGCTCGCGATCGCCGTCGCGGTCCCGTCGATGGTCGGCGGCATCGTCGGCGGCGCGGTCGCGGACCGGTTCGACCGGCGGCGGATCATGCTCGCCTCGGACACGGCCCGGGCGATCCTGGTCCTCGGGTTCACCGTCGTCGCGACGGCCGATCGCCTTCCGATCCTGTACCTCGTCGCGTTCGCTCAGGCCGCGATCGGCACCCTCTTCTCGCCCGCCCGAGGCGCCCTCATCCCGCGGGCCGTCCCGGCCGAGGGTCTCATGGCCGCAAATGGGCTCGGGCAGCTGAGCAACGTCGTCTGCAGCCTGCTCGGCACGACGGTGACCGGCATCGTCTTCGCGCTGACAGGCTCGGCCTGGCCGGTGTTCATCCTCGACGCCGTGACCTTCCTCGCCTCGGTCGCGATCGTCTACCGCGTCGACCGGGCCCTCGGCACGCCATCGCACGAGGCCCATGTCGCGGGGGCGAGCTTCGCGTCGTCCGTGACGGCCGGCCTGCGGGTCATCGCCGCCTCGCGGACCCTGATCGCGACACTCCTCGGCCTCTTCGTCGCGATGCTGGGCATGGGCGCGATCAACATCCTCTTCGTGCCGTTCCTGATCAACGTGCTCCACGAGAGCCCCGCGTGGGTGGGGCCCGTCGAGGGCGCCCAGACGCTCTCGATGGTCCTCGCGGCGGCCCTCATCGGGACCCTCGCGTCAAGGTTCTCGGCCCGTTCGATGGTCGTCGGCGGCCTCGCCGGCACCGGCGTGGTCATCGCGCTGTTCTCGCAGGTGCCGAACGTCTGGGTCCTGTTCCCGCTGGCCTTCCTCGTCGGCTGGTTCGTGACCCCGCTCAACGCGGCGGTGTCGACCCTGGTTCAGACGACGGCGAAGGACGCGATGCGCGGCCGCGTCCTCGGCGCCCTGAACGCGGCGATGTCGACCGCGACGATCGTCTCGACCGCGGCGGCCGGCGTCTTCGGCGCGGCGATCGGCATCCGGATGGTCGTCCTCATCGGCGGCCTCCTCTGCATCGCCGCAGCCGTTGGCACGGGCGTCCTGTTCTGGCTCGACGGGCGGCGGGTCGCGACGCCGGCGGGGGCGGCCGCACCGACGCCCGCGACCCTGGCGCCCGAGACCACGCTGCTGCCCGAGGCCACGCTGGCGCGCGACGTCGCCCTCGCGCACGAGGCCTGAGCCCCGGATCAGCCGGCGGCGCCCTCGCGGGCGAGCCGCCGCAGGACGGCCCGGAGGATCCCGCCGCCGCGGTAGTAGTCGAGCTCGATCGGGCCGTCGATCCGGCAGATCGCCTGGAAGGTCCGCTTCGAGCCGTCCTCGGCGGTCGCCTCGAAGTCCAGCGTGGCCCGCGGCGCGAGCCGATCGAGGCCGCGGATCGAGAGCACCTCGCGGCCGCTCAGCCCGAGCGCGGCTGCCGACTCGCCGGCCTTGAACTGGAGCGGCAGGATGCCCATCCCGACGAGGTTCGTGCGGTGGATCCGCTCGTAGCCCTCCGCGACGACGGCTCGCACGCCGAGCAGCAGGGGGCCCTTCGCGGCCCAGTCGCGGGACGATCCGGAGCCGTACTCCTTGCCCGCCAGCACCACGAGCGGCACGCCCTCGGCCTGGTAGCGCGTGGCGGCGTCATAGATGAAGAGCTCGTCGCCGCTTGGGAGGTGCATCGTGTACGGGCCTTCCCGCTCGGGCACGAGCGCGTTCCGCAGCCGGATGTTGGCGAATGTCCCGCGGGCCATCACCTCGTGGTGGCCGCGCCGCGCGCCATAGGAGTTGAACTCGAGCGGGCCGACCCCGTGGTCCTGGAGCCACTGGCCGGCGGGCGACCGCGCGGCGATCGAGCCGGCCGGCGAGATGTGGTCGGTCGTGACCGAGTCGCCGAGGATGGCGAGGATCCGGGCCCCGACGATGTCGGCCACCGGCTCCGGCTCGAGGCCCATCCCGTCGAAGAACGGCGGCCGGGCGACGTACGTCGACGCCGGGTCCCAGTCGTACCGGTCGCCGTCGGGGATCGGCAGGGCCTTCCAGCGTTCGTCGCCCTCGAAGACGCTGGCGTAGGTGCGCCGGAAGAGCTCCGGGTCGATCGCGTCGCGAATGACGGAGCGGATCTCGTCGGGCGCGGGCCAGATGTCGGCGAGGAAGACGGGCTTGCCGTCGTCGTCGATGCCGAGCGGCTCGCTCGACAGGTCGATGTCAACCCGGCCCGCCAGCGCGAAGGCCACGACGAGCGGTGGCGAGGCGAGGTAGCTTGCGCGCGCGAGCGGATGAATCCGGCCCTCGAAGTTGCGGTTGCCGGACAGGACCGCGGCGGTCGTCAGGCCGTGGGCCTCGATCGCGGTCGCGATCGGTTCGTCGAGCGGCCCCGAGTTGCCGATACAGGTCGTGCAGCCATAGCCGGCGAGCGCGAAGCCGAGCCGCTCGAGGGGGTCCATGAGGCCCGCCTCCTCGAGGTAGGCGGTGACGACCCGGGAGCCCGGCGCGAGCGAGGTCTTCACGGTCGGCGGCACGCGCAGGCCGCGCCGGACCGCGTTCCGGGCGAGGAGCCCGGCGCCGACCATGACGGTCGGGTTCGACGTGTTCGTGCAGGACGTGATCGCGGCGATCGCGACGGAGCCGCTCCGGATCGTCGTCGGCTTGCCGCGGACCTCGAGGTCGAACGCCGGGTAGGGTGACTGATCGGGTCGGGGTCCGGTCACCGGCGCCGCCGGCGCGGGCTCGTGGTTCGTCGCCGCCGCGGCCATGAACGCGGGCGGGTCGCTGGCCGGGAACGACTCGATGGAGCCTTCCTCGACCGCGCCGCGCCGACCGCCGTCGGCCAGGCCCGGAACCGCGGCATCGGCCGGCGGGAAGTTGGTCCGGAAGTTCTCGCGGAGCTTCGTGATCGGCACCCGGTCCTGGGGCCGCTTCGGTCCGGCGACGGATGGTTCGACCGTCGCCAGGTCCAGCTCGAGCTCGGCGTCGAACTGCGGCCGGGCGCCCGACTCCCGCCAGAGGCCCTGCTCCTTGGCGTAGCGCTCGACGAGGTCGATCCGTTCGGCCGAGCGGCCGGTCAGGCGGAGGTAGGCGAGCGTCTCGTCATCGATCGGGAAGAGGGTCGACGTCGCCCCGAACTCTGGGCTCATGTTCGAGATCGTCGCCCGATCGGCGAGGGCCAGGCCCGCCAGGCCGTCGCCGGTGAACTCGACGTACGCGCCGACGACCCCGAACCCGCGCAGCATCTGCGTGACGACGAGGACGAGGTCGGTCGCGGTCGAGCCGCGAGGCAGCTCGCCCCGGAGATGGACGCCGACGATCCGGGGCATCGGCGAGTAGAGGGGCTGGCCAAGGAGCGCGGCCTCGGCCTCGATCCCGCCGACGCCGTAGCCGAGCACGCCGAGCCCGTTGACCATCGTCGTGTGCGAATCGGTCCCGACGAGCGTGTCGGGGAACGCGATCCGGCGACCCTCGCCGTCCGCGGCGTCGGCGACGACCGTCGCGAGGAATTCGAGGTTCACCTGGTGGACGATGCCGGTCCCGGGCGGCACGACCCGCAGGTCGCGGAACGCGGTCTGGGCCCAGCGGAGGAGCTGGTAGCGCTCGCCGTTGCGCTCGTACTCCCGCTCGACGTTGAAGGCGAATGCGGCCGGCGTCCCGAACGCGTCGACCTGGACGGAGTGGTCGATGACCAGATCCGCGGGAACGAGAGGATTCACGCGCGCGGGATCACCCCCGAGCTCGGCCATCGCGTCGCGCATCGCGGCGAGGTCGACGATGGCCGGGACCCCTGTGAAGTCCTGGAGGATCACCCGAGACGGCATGAACGGGATCTCGGCGGCGGTCGTGGTCCCGGGTCGCCAGGCGGCGAGGGCCTCGACGTCGTCGGGGCCGACCAGCGGCCCGTCGGCGTGGCGGACGACGTTCTCGAGGAGGATCTTCAGGGTCTTCGGGGCGCGCTCGAGGTCGACCCTGCCGGCAAGCGCCGACAGCCGGTAGAGGTCCGGGAGCCCTGGCCCGAGCGCCCCCCGGGCGCCGAACGGATCACGGACTGCCATTGGCTGGACCCTCGCTGTCGCTGGCTAAACTCGACTGATGGGACAGTATCGTTGAAGGCGTGGCGCGGGGCCGGCGGCAAGGCCCGGCCGGCCGCTTCGGATCCGTCCCGACCGCCGGACGAGGCGACCCTGGCCGACCTCCGGCGACGCGGCATCGAGCTCGATCCGGGGCACGCCCAGCCCCACGACGCGGCGGACGACCACGAGCAGCCGGACGAGCACCAGCATCGGGACGCCGGCGTCCGGCCGCTGACCGGGATCGTCGGAGCGGGCGCGGTCGGCACCGCGCTCGGCGGGGCCCTGAGCCGGGCGGGCTGGCCGGTTGCGGCCGTCGCCTCGCGCGACGCCGGTCGGCGCGACCGGTTCCGGACGTTCGTGCCGGGGGCGCGGGCGTACGCGGAGGCGAACGCCCTCCTCGACGATGTCGAGCTCGTCATCCTGGCCGTGCCGGATGACGTCATTCCCGGGCTCGCGGGCGAGCTGCACCTGTACAGCGGCCAGGCCATGGTCCATACCTCGGGAGCCCTCGGCGCCGAGGTGCTCGAGCCGGCCATGGCCGCCGGGACGCAGGTCGGGGCGTTCCATCCGCTCGTCGCCTTCGCCGACACCGAGCGGGCCATCGCCGCGTTCAACGGCGCGATGGTCGCCATCGAGGGCGATGACCAGCTGGCAGAGCTCCTGGCCGAGATGGCCGAGGCGATCGGGGCCACGGCCGTCCGGCTCACGCCCGGGAGCAAGGCCGCGTACCACGCCGCGGCGGTCCTGTCGGCCGGCGGCTTCGTTGCCCTCCTCGACGCGATCGCCGAGCTGGGGCGGGTCGCCGGGCTCGACGAGGCCGGGTCGCTCGCCATCTATGGCGGGCTCATCGAGCAGACGCTCGGCAACGCGCGCGCGCTCGGGATCAGCCGGGCCCTGACCGGCCCGGTTACCCGGGGCGACGTCGGGACCCTCCGCCGGCACCTCGCCGCGATGGCCGAGCACGCACCAGATGCGCTGGCTCTCTACGCGGCCGCCGCCGAGCGTGAGATCGCCCTCGCCGCGGACCGCGGATCCATCACGCCGGAGGTCGCCGCGGCCATGCGGGACGTCCTTGCGGGCCGAAAGTGACGCGATACCATTGCCGCCGATGGAGCACAGCATCGCCGCGAAGTACGCGGCCCGGCCGTCCGCACGCTTCCCGCGGTCGATCGGCGGCAACGGCCGCCGGCGCCTCGGCCTGACGCCGATGGGCGCCTTCCGTCCGGCCACGGCCCGGCAGACCGTGCTCCGCCGCGAGGGCTCGCCGCTGGCGCATCTCCGGCACGACCCGCGCTCCATCGCCGCCACCCGCCCGACCCGCCGGTCGTCCGGCCGTCCCCGGCCGGTCGTCTCGCTGACCTGGTCCCGATCGGTGTCGGTTCGTCGCCCGAGCGCCCCCGTGGCGCCGTGGCGCGGCTGAGCTCCAGGACCGCCACCTCCGCCGGCGGCATCGTCGTCCGCGAGGCGCGGGAGGGGCCCTCGCTCGTCATCGGCATGCGCCGCCGTGAGCGTGACGGCGCGACCTGGACCCTCCCCAAGGGCACGCCCCACGCGGGCGAGACCGTCGAGGAGACCGCCCTCCGGGAGGTCGGCGAGGAGACGGGGCTCGAGGTCCGGATCGTCGAGCCGCTGCCCTCGATCGAGTACACGTTCGTCCAGTCCGGGACCCGGATCCACAAGACCGTCCACTACTTCCTCATGGAACCGACGGGCGGCGACCTGTCGCGCCACGATCACGAGTTCGAGCGGGTCCGCTGGGTCACCTTCGACGAGGCGCCCGCGCTGCTGACGTTCCAGACCGAGCGGGCCCTGGTGGCAACGGCCGCGAGCCGGCTCGGCGGCGTCGGCGAGGCGGCCGGATGACCGACTCCGGCCCGGGAGGCGCCTCGGCCGACGCCGAGCACCTGCACACGACGGCCCTCCTCGACGTCCACCGGGCGCTGGGCGCCCGGCTCATCGAGTTCGGCGGCTGGCTCATGCCGGTCCAGTACGCCGGCATCCGGGAGGAGCACCGCGCGGTCCGCGAGCGGGCCGGCCTCTTCGACCTGTCGCACATGGGCGAGCTCTTCGTCGAGGGCGGCGACGCCGGCGACGCGCTGGCGGCGGCCGTCGTCACGGACCCGCGCAGCCTCGCCGTCGGTCGGGCCCAGTACTCGATGATCACGGCGCCGGACGGCGGGATCATCGACGACCTCATCGTCTATCGGCTCGGCCCGGAGCGGTTCATGGTCGTCGCGAACGCCGGCAACGCCGCGACGGTGTCCGACACCCTGGTCGAGCGCCTCGCCGGCTGGAAGGCCGTGCTCGACGATCGGTCGCTGGCGACGTCGCTCGTCGCGATCCAGGGCCCGCGATCGGTCGAGATCCTCCGGCCGCTCACCACGGTGGACCTGGACGCCCTCCGCTACTACGCCATCGCCGAGGGCGATGTCGCCGGGATCCCGGCCCACGTGGCGCGGACCGGGTACACCGGCGAGGATGGCTTCGAGCTGTTCGTGGAGTGGGGCAAGGGCCCGGCGACGTGGGATGCCCTCATGGCGGCCGGGCAGGACGCGGGGATCGCGCCGATCGGGCTCGGTGCCCGGGACACCCTCCGGCTCGAGGCCGGCATGCCCCTCTACGGCAACGAGCTCGACCGCGGGACGAACCCGTTCGAGGCGGGCCTCGGGCGCGTCGTGAAGCTCGACAAGCCGGGCGACTTCGTCGGCCGGGCGGCCCTCGAGCGGGCCAAGCGCGCGGGGCCAGACAAGCGGCTCGTGGGCCTCGTCGTCACCGGCCGGGGCATCGCCCGTCACGGCTATCCGGTCGATGCCGGCGAGCGCCGGACCGGGATCGTGACGAGTGGCACCCAATCGCCGACGCTCGGGAAGCCGATCGCGATGGCCTACGTCCAGCCGGCCGATGGCGAGCCGGGTACGATCCTCGACGTCGAGATCCGGGACCAGCGTGTCGACGCGGAGGTGGTCCCGCTGCCCTTCTACAAGCGGGCTCGCTGAGAGGAGTCGATCCGGGATGGTGCCGAGCGACCTGCGCTACACGACCGACCACGAATGGGTCCGCGTCGACGGCGACACGGCGACCGTCGGGATCACGGAGTTCGCCGCCGGCCAGCTCGGCGACGTCGTGTTCGTGGACCTGCCGTCGGCGGGCACGAAGCTCGACCAGTTCGGGACGTTCGGGGTCGTCGAATCGGTCAAGGCCGTGAGCGACCTCTACGCCCCGCTGTCGGGCGAGGTCGCCGAGGCGAACGCCGATCTCGGCACGAAGCCGGAGCTCGTGAACAGCGATCCGTACGGCGCCGGCTGGATGATCCGGATCCGGCTCGGCGATGCGGCCCAGGTGGCCAGCCTGCTCGAGCCCGACGCGTACGAGAAGCTGACCGCCGGAGGCTGACAGCCGCCGCCGGACACGGCGCTCGGGCCGGGCCGGGCGACGTGTCGAATCCCCGGGGCCTCGAACAGGTCCGGGCCGATCCCGGTTCGCTTGACGGGCCCGTTTCGCCGCGCTCTATAATGCCGCCGCTCTCGTGGGCGGCAGGCTGCGCTGTGCCGGCTCGCTTGAGGTCGGCGCCGACCCAAGGGCGGCTCCGATCTTCGGCTGAGGCACGTGGCCTGCACTAGTAGGAGGACACGGTCAATGGCATTGAAGCGGTCACTCGGGCTGCTCGGAGTGCTCGCCCTCGTGGTGAGCGCGTGTTCCGGCGGCACCACCGCGACCACACCGCCCGCCGGGACGCCGGCGGCAGGTGGATCCGCACCGGCCTCTGCTGCCGCGCAGTCGGGCGATCTGAAGTTCGTGATGGACGCTGAGCCCACGTACTTCTCGCTCGCCTACACGGATCTGCCGACGGCCTACATCAACGGCGAGATCTACACGGGCATGTACCGCGTCAACAACAAGCTCGCGGTCATCCCGGACATGGCAACGGCCCTCCCGACCATCAGCGCCGATGGCCTCACCTGGACCATCACGCTCAAGGACGGCATCAAGTGGCAGAACGGCGACCCGTTCACCTCGGCTGACGTGGTCTTCACGTTCCAGCTCGCGGCCTCGCCGAACTGCACGTTCATCCCGAGCTTCTGCTCGGACATCCAGGGCAACGTGGCCAGCGTCACGGCTCCGGACGCGAAGACGGTCGTCTTCACGCTGAAGCAGAAGTTCGCCCCGTTCCTCGTCACCGACCTGACGACCCTGATCATGCCGCAGAAGGCCGTCATGGCCTCCTTCGCGACGTTCCAGCAGAGCTCGTCGGCGGTCAGCGCGTCGGACGTCAAGGCGCTCGACGACCAGATCACGACGGCGACGACGGACAAGGCCTGCGACGGCTCGGCCAACCAGCCGGCGTCGTGCGACTACGCGACGTACGTCAGCCAGATGGAGGCCATCCTCCAGAAGGCCGGCGTTGGGCTCGGCTCGGGCCAGCTGAACAAGACGCTCTATGTCAAGTCGGACGGCACGCCGGACAACACGGCCTACGGGAACGCGCTGTACAACGCGCTCGCGGACCTCGACAAGACGCTTGCCGCCACGCAGACCGATCAGGTCGCCGCGGCCTTCCGGCTCCTGGACTTCCAGAACAAGCCGGTCGGCACGGGCCCGTTCATGTTCGACAACTACCAACCGGGCCAGAGCGTCACGCTGGACGCGAACCCGAACTACTACGCCGGCACGGTTCCCCCGCAGCACATGTACTTCCCGATCATCAAGGACGCCGCGTCGGGCGCCGCCGCCCTCCAGAAGGGCGACGCCAACTGGCTGTACTCGGTCGTCTCGGACGCCCTCCCGGCGCTCCAGGCCGACCCGACCATCCAGATGGCCACCTACGCCGACTTCGGCTATTACTTCATCGCTTTCAACCTGCGGCCGGGTCACATCTACAGTGACATCAACCTCCGCGAGGCTTTCTCGATGTGCATCGATCACGATGCCACCGTCAGCAAGGCCACGGACGGCCAGGGCATCCCGGTCTACGCAGACATCCCGCCGGCCTCGTGGGCGTTCGATCCGAATGCCCCGAAGTACACGCTGGATGTCGCCGGGGCCAAGGCCAAGATCGAGTCGTCCGGCTGGACGCTCGGTGCGGACGGGATCTATACGAAGGGCGGTCAGCGCCTTTCGACGACGCTCTACGTCCGGGCCGGCCGCCCGCAGCGCATCAGCTTCGCGAACCTCGCGAAGGATCAGCTCAAGGCGTGCGGCATCGAGATCAACGTCCTGCCGTCGGACTTCTCGACGGTGCTCCTGCCGCTCCTCAGCTACCCCAACAAGTTCGATACGTACCTGGGTGGTTGGTCCACGGCGCTCGATCCGGACGACAGCTCGATCTTCGGCTGCAACCAGATCACGACCAAGGCAAACCCGAACGGCAACAACTTCCCCGGCTGGTGCGACCAGCAGGCGGATGCGCTGTTGACGCAGGGCCGCGAAACGACCGACCAGGCGCAGCGAACCCAGATCTACTCGCAGTTCCAGGCCATCGTCCACAACGAAGTCCCGTATTACTTCCTGTGGGCGGATCAGGGCTACTCGGCGCTGTCGAAGTCGATCACCGGCGGGACCAACAGCGTGGTCACCGATCCGACGATCGACCTCAAGAGCCCGCTCTATTACTGGAACAGCGACGCCTGGACGGTGGCGACGCAGTAGGCGCCGGCATCGCTCACCCGTCGCGCTCCGCGTGACGATCTGATCTCCCGGGGCGGGCCGACCGGCCCGCCCCGGAGGTTATTCGCAGCCAGTTCCGGGTCGCCGACATCGGCGACCCGGGCCCCGCAAGCTCTTGGGGAAAGGCACGGGACGCCAGTTGGCGAGCTACACCATCCGCCGCCTGATCCAAGCCATCCCGATCGTCATCGGGATCAGCGTCATCTCCTTCGCGATCGTCTACCTGACCCCCGGGAACTTCGTCGACAAATTCCGCACCGGGCGCGTCAGCGAGGCCACGATTCAGAACCTCATCCACGTCTACGGCCTGGACCAGCCCCTGCCGGTCCAGTTCTGGAAGTGGTTCACGAACTTCTGGACCTTCCCGGTCAACAACCTCGCATGGGGCTTCTCGTTCACGGATGGCCAGCCCGTCCGTGACCTGATCTTCGCCCGGATCCCGGCGACCCTCCTGCTCATGGGCACGTCACTGCTGGTGACGATCGTCCTGGCGATCCCGATCGGGATCATGCAGGCCGTCAAGCAGTACAGCTGGGCCGACAAGATCATCACGACCCTCGAGACGATCGGCTACGCGATGCCGACCTTCTGGCTGGGCCTCATCCTCAAGCAGCTGTTCTCGGTGCAGCTGAAGCTCTTCCCGCTGTACGGGATGCAGACGCTCGGCAAGCACGGCGACATCCCCGACATCCTGGCCCACCTCGTCCTGCCCGTGACGACCCTGGCCGTCATCCAGGTCGCCGGGTGGAGCCGCTACATGCGCGCCTCGATGCTCGAGGTCATGCGCCAGGACTTCATCAGAACGGCCAGATCGAAGGGCCTGGCCAGCAGCCAGGTCATCCGCAAGCACGCCCTCCGGAATGCCCTGATCCCGATCGTCACGCTGCTCGGCCTGACGATCCCGTCGCTCCTTTCGGGAGCGGCGATCACGGAGACGGTGTTCTCGTGGCCGGGCCTCGGCTACCTCGGGGTCACGAGCGTCATCGAACGCGACTACCCCGTCGTGCTGGCGGTGGTCATGATCGGCGGGGTGATGGTCATCCTCGGCAATCTGCTGGCCGACATCGCCTATGCGGTCGTCGACCCGCGGATCCACTATTGACCGGAGGACGACAGCCATGACAACCGAAGGCATCCGCCTCGGCCAGCCGGGCATCAGCCTCCCCGTCGGGACCCCGACCGGCGAGGTCGACGAGGTCGATCTCGTCCCGGTCCAGACGTACTGGCAGCTGGTCCGCAGGCGGTTCCTGCAGAACCGCCTCGCGGTGATCGCGTTTGTCCTGATGATCGTGCTCGTGGTCGCGTCGATCGCGTTCCCGATCCTCGGGGGCAACCTGTGGTTCACGACGAGCCTGACCCACGGCCCGACCGACCCCGTGTCGCTCGCGGCGCCGCTGGGCTATGACAACGACGGGATCAACATCTTCTTCCGGCTGATGCGCGGTCTCCAGACCTCGCTCTCGATCGGCTTCTTCGCCGTCCTGATCATCGCCGGCATCGGCACGGCGGTCGGGTCGGTCGCCGGCTACGCGGGTGGCCGCATCGACAACCTGCTCATGCGGTTGGTCGACATCGTCCTCTCGCTGCCGGGCCTCTTCCTCGTCCTGATGTTCGTCGCGTTCCTCGGCTCCGGCAGCGCCCTCGTGATCATCTTCGCGATCGGCCTGACGGGCTGGACGACGGCCGCGCGCCTCGTCCGGGCCGAGTTCCTGCGCCTGCGCGAGTCGGACTTCGTCCAGGCCGCGAAGGCGCTGGGCGCGAGCGACAGCCGGATCGTCATCCGGCACATGATCCCGAGCGCATTGGCCCCGGTCGTCGTCGCCTCGACCCTCGGTATCGCCGACGCGGTCGTGACGGAGGCGGCCCTGTCGTTCCTGGGTCTCGGGCTGCTGCCGCCGGAGGCGAGCCTCGGCAACATGCTGACTCATGCCCAGGACTACTTCTATCGCCAGCCCCTCTGGATCTACTACCCGGGCATCATGCTGATCCTGGTCGTCCTTGCGGCGAGCTTCCTCGGCGATGGTCTCCGGGATGCGCTCGACCCGCGCCAGCGGATCGAGGCGTAAGGAGTGCAGACCACCGCCGTCAACACGATCGCGCCCGCGCCGACCCCGGCGCGGGCGGCGAACCCCGACGAGCTCCTCGACATCGAGGGCCTCAAGACCTACTTCGCCACGGCCAACGGCCTCGTGAAGGCGGTCGACGGGGTGAGCCTGCAGATCCGACAGGCGCGGACGCTCGGTGTCGTCGGCGAGTCCGGCAGCGGCAAGAGCATCACCGCCCTGTCGGTCATGCGGCTGATCGAGCGCCCCGGGCGGATCGTCGCCGGTCAGGTGAGGTTCGCCGGGCAGGACATCCTGAAGCTCAAAGACGACGACATGCGCGAGATCCGGGGCAACCAGATCTCGATGATCTTCCAGGAGCCGATGACGTCCCTCAACCCGGTGTTCACCTGCGGCGATCAGATCGCCGAGGCAGTACTCCGGCACCGCGGCGGCTCCAAGAAGGCGGCGATGCTGCGGGCCGTCGACATGCTCTCGCAGGTCGGCATCCCGGACCCGAAGCGTCGGGCCAAGCAATACCCCCACGAGCTCTCCGGCGGCATGCGCCAGCGCGTGATGATCGCGATGGCCCTCTCGACGAACCCCGAGCTGCTCATCGCCGACGAGCCGACGACGGCCCTCGACGTGACCATCCAGGCCCAGATCCTCGAGCTCATGAAGGCCCTCCGGGAGCAGAACCGGATGGCGATCATGCTCATCACCCACGACCTCGGGGTCGTGGCCGAGATGTCCGACGACGTCACGGTCATGTACGCCGGCAAGGTCGTCGAGGCGACGGACGCGCTGACCCTGTTCGACACGCCCCACAACCCCTACACGAAGGGGCTGCTCGCCTCGATCCCGCGGCTCGGCGAGCACCGGGAGCGGCTCGAGGTCATCAAGGGCGTCGTCCCGAACCCGCTCAACCTGCCGTCGGGCTGCCTGTTCAAGCGGCGCTGCCCGTACGCGATGCCGATCTGCGACGTCGCCCCGCCGCTCCGGCAGATCGGAGAGAACCACGTCTCGCGCTGCTGGCTGACGCCCGACGGCGGCAAGCCGGAGATCGGCGAGGCCCCCCTGAAGGCGGAGGCAGAGGCGTCGTCGGCGTCGCTGACGGTGGAAGCCCGATGATGCCCGCGTCCAGCTCCGGAGCCGAGATGATGGAGTACCCGACCGCGGCCGCCGCGGTCCAGGCCGCCACGAACGGCTCGACCGATCTCGTGAAGGTCGAGAACCTCGTCAAGCACTTCGAGATCCGGGGCGGGCTGCTCGGGATCACGAAGCTCGGCGCGGTCAAGGCCGTCGACGGTGTGACGTTCACGGTTAAGCATGGCGAGTCGCTCGGCCTGGTCGGCGAGTCCGGCTGCGGCAAGACGACCCTCGGCAAGGTCATCCTGCGACTCCTCCCGGCGACCTCGGGGCGGGTCGAGGTCGGCGGCAAGGTGCTCTTCGACATCCCCGCGGCGGGCGAGAAGCACCGCAAGGCGCAGATGCTCGACAACAAGCAGATGAAGACGGTCCGGCGCGACATGCAGGTCGTGTTCCAGGACCCGTACGGCAGCCTGAACCCGCGGATGAGCGTCGGCGAGCTCGTCGGCGAGGGCCCCCTCGTCCACGGCATGACCGACAAGAAGCAGCGCGAGGCCCTGGTCCGCGACATCCTCGGCAAGGTCGGCCTGAACCAGAGCCACATCCACCGCTATCCGCACGAGTTCTCGGGCGGCCAGCGGCAGCGCATCGGCATCGCCCGGGCGCTCGCCCTGAACCCCGACCTCGTCGTCCTCGACGAGCCCGTGTCGGCCCTCGACGTCTCGATCCAGAGCCAGGTCCTGAACCTGCTCGACGACCTCCAGAAGGAGTTCGGGCTCACCTACCTGTTCATCGCCCACAACCTCGCGGTCGTCGAGCACATCAGCGACCGGGTCGGGGTCATGTACCTGGGCAAGATGGCCGAGCTCGCGCCGGTCGACGAGATCTACACGCACCCCCAGCACCCGTACACGGTCGCCCTGCTGTCGGCCGTGCCCGAGCCCGATCCCCATCACCGCAAGAAGCGGATCATCCTCAAGGGCGACATCCCGTCGCCGGCGAACCCGCCGTCCGGCTGCCGGTTCCACACCCGCTGCTGGCTGCGCGAGCAGCTGGGCCGGCCGGAGCGCTGCCAGACCGAGGAGCCGCTCATGCGCGAGGTCAGGCCGGACCACTTCGCGGCCTGCCACTTCAGCGAGGAGATCAACCCGAAGGCGGTCGCGGATGCGGTCATCGACACCGCCATCGCGCCGACACCGATCACGCCGACGGCGGCGATGGCGGAGGCCTGAGGCTCGCACTCGCGTTCGGGGCGCGAGTATGATGCGGGTCCGTCGATGGCCCGTGGAGGCAAGGCCTGTCAGGCAGGCCGGTAACGGCATTCGACAAGGAGGAGTCACCAGCGATGTTGCGGTATAGATCCGTCGCATTCGTCGCGGCCCTCGTGCTCGCCGCTTCGGCCTGCACGACCGCGGCCAGCTCGCCGAGCGCGGCGCCGGTAGCGACCCCAGGGGAGTCCGCCGCTGCATCGCAGCCGGCCGGCAGCCCGGCGGTGCAGATCAAGGAAGGCGGCACGATCATCGTCGGCCTCCCGGGCGACATGGTCCTGGCCGACCCGACCCTGGTCAGCGACAGCAACTCCAGCTACATCATGGAGAACGTCATCCAGGGCCTTGTCGGCCTCAAGCCGGGCACGACCAGCGACGTCGAGCCCGTCCTCGCCTCGGCGATGCCGACGGTCAGCGCCGATGGCCTGACGTACACCTTCACCCTTCGGAGCGGCATCAAGTTCCATGACGGGACGGCACTCGATTCGACGGCCGTCAAGTACAACTACGACCGCCAGAAGAACGCGCCGGCCGCGCTCCAGGACAGCTACAACTACTACTACGGCGCGGTGTTCGGCTGGGGTGCCAACTCCAACATCACCTCGATCGACACCCCCGACCCGATGACGGTCGTCTTCCACCTCGCCCACCCGCAGAGCAACTTCCTGCTCGCGACGACCCTGCCCCAGTTCGGCATCCAGAGCCCGACGGCCCTCCAGGCCGGCGACGCGGACAATCCGGACCCGAGCAAGAGCGCGTACGCGCAGGGCACCGGCGGGACCGGCAAGTCGATGGTCGGCACCGGCCCGTTCATGTTCAAGGAGTGGCAGGTCGGTGACCACGTCACCCTCGTGAAGAACCCCAACTACTGGGATCCGAACGGGGTGGCGCACCTCGACTCGATCATCTACAAGCCGTATGCCGACCAGACCGCGGAGCTGAACGCCCTGCAGTCCGGCGACATCGACTTCGCCCAGACGATCAACCCGAACGACGTGAAGACCGTCCAGGCCGACTCGACGCTCCAGGCGATCGACCGCGGCGCGTCGTGCAACGAGGGCCTGCTCCAGCTCAACCAGAGCGACACGCAGAGCGCCTCGGCGGCCGCCGCCAAGCCGGCGATCCCGATCGTCGACCCGGCAGCCCACAAGCTCAACCAGAACCCGATGATCCGCCAGGCGATCATGTACGCCCTGAATCGGCAGTCGTACGTGGATGCGTTCTACGCGGACCTCGCCAAGCCGGCGGACAACTGGATGCCGCCGTCGACCGAGTACTACAAGGCCCTGAACCTTCCGACGTACGACGTCCAGAAGGCCAAGGACCTGATCGCCGCGTCCGGCGTCGCCGCGGCTGACCTCAAGACCACCCTCTACTACCCGTCCGATGTCGCGCGGCCGTACATGCCGAACCCGAAGGGTCTGGCCGAGGCGATCGCGACAGACCTCGAGGCGGTTGGCTTCCAGGTCCAGTTCGGCACCGCCGGCTGGCACGCGGGTTACCTCACCGACGAGGCCGTCGGGACCTACCCGATGTGGCTTCTCGGCTGGACCTGCGACTGGGGCGGCCCGGACAACTTCCTCGACACCGCCTTCTTCCACTTCAACGCCGGCAAGCCGAACGACGAGTTCGCGTACGGCCCGCCGGCCCTGCTCCAGGACTTCCAGAAGGCCGAGCAGGCCACCGACCCGGCAACGGCGCAGGCGGCGTGGGGCGCCGCGCAGGACCAGCTCGCGCAGGACCTGCCGACGATCCCGCTGATCAATTCGCAGCCCCCGGCCGCCGCCAAGGCGTACGTCATGGGCTTCGTTGGCGCCGGCAACCTGAACGAGTACTTCAACTCGGTCTGGCTGAACAAGTAGCGTTCAGCCCCACGCTGAGCTGAAAGCGGGACCGGCCCCCGGGCGACGCCCGGGGGCCGGTCCACAATCCGTCCATCCCCGGTCGAACGGAGTCAGGGTCGGAGCGTGGCCAAGTACATCGTCAGGCGGCTCCTCGCAACGATCCCGGTCCTGTTCGGCCTGTCCATCGTCCTGTTCGTCTTCGTCCACCTGCTGCCGGGCGACCCGGCCACGGCCCTCCTGGGCCAGCACGCGACGCCCGAGCTCGTCGCCAAGATCCGGGAGCAACTCGGCCTCGACAAGCCGCTGTGGGAGCAATACCTCCAGTACCTGGGGCAGCTGCTCCATGGCGACTTCGGCAAGAGCATCCTCGACAACCGGCCGATCCTCGAGGAGTTCTTCACCCGGTTCCCCGGAACCATCGAGCTGACGATCGGAGCGCTGATCTTCGCCGTCGGTCTCGGGATCCCGCTCGGGCGCTTCGGCGCTCGCCACGTCCAGGGCTGGGGCGATGGCCTCGTCACCGTCATCTCGCTGCTCGGGATCTCAATCCCGATCTTCGTCCTCGGCCTGACCCTCCAGTTCTTCCTGGCGGTGACCCTCCACTGGCTGCCGGCGACGAGCTCGCTCGACCCGCGGCTCCTCAACTCGGTGCCACCGGTCACGAACTTCCTGCTCGTCGACACGTTGCTGGCCGGACGGCCGGACGCCTTCGTCGACGCGCTCCGGCACCTGATCCTGCCGTCGATCGCGCTCGGCTCGATCCCGCTCGCGATCATCACCCGCATCACCCGGGCCTCGGTCCTCGACGTGAGCAACGAGGACTACGTGCGGACGGCGCGCGCCAAGGGCCTGAAGGAGCGCCGGGTCGACAGCCGCCACGTCATGCGCAACGCCTGGCTGCCGGTCGTGACCGTCATCGGCCTCCAGGTCGGCGGCCTCCTCGCCGGGGCGGTGATCACCGAGACGATCTTCGCCTGGGATGGCGTCGGCCGATGGGCCGTCCAGGCCATCCAGGGCCACGACTACATCGTGGTCCAGTCGGTCATCACGATCTTCGCGTTCATCTTCCTGATCGTGAACCTGATCGTGGACATCGGCTACGCGTTCCTCAACCCGCGGATCCGGTACGGCTGATGGCCACCATCGCCGTCGGTCGCCAGCGCCCCGTCGCGGAGCGAGCCAGCCGCGGCATCTGGCGCGATGCCGCCCGCCGCCTCATGCGGAACGGGCCCGCGCTCGTCGGCATGTTCTTCATCGCGGTCTTCCTGTTCATGGCGATCCTGGCCCCGTTGCTTACCACGTTCGACCCGGTCCGCGGCGTCCTCGCCAACCAGTTCGAGGCGCCGCTCACGAACGGCCACTGGTTCGGGACCGACCTCGAGGGCCGCGACGAGTTTGCCCGGATCGTCTTCGGGGCCCGCCTCAGCCTCGTCGTCGGCGTGGGGTCCGTGATCATGGGCCTGTTCCTCGGCGGCACGATCGGCGCCGCCGCAGGAGCGCTCGGCGGCCGGGTCGACTCCGTCCTGATGCGGATCGTCGACGTGCTCCTGGCGATCCCCGGGATCTTGCTCGCGATCGGGATCGTCGCCTGGCTCGGCCGGGGCCTGCCCCAGATCATGCTCGCGGTCGCGGCGACGAACGCCCCGGTCTTCGCCCGGATCCTCCGCGGCAGCCTCCTCGCCAACCGCGAGGTCGACTACGTCATCGCCGCCCGTTCGACCGGCGCGTCCCGCTGGCGCCTCCTCGTCCGGCACCTGCTGCCGAACTCGGTCACGGCGGTGATCGTCGCCGCCACCCTGGCCCTGGCCACCGCGATCATCGACGTCGCGGGCCTCGGCTTCCTCGGGTTCGGACCGCCCGATCCGCGTACCGCGGAGTGGGGCACGATGCTGACCGACACGACCCAGTACTTCCGCGAGGCGCCGTTCCTCATCTTCTTCCCCGGCCTCGCGATCGTCATCACCGCGATCGGCTTCAACCTCCTCGGCGACGGCCTCCGGGAGTCGCTCGACCCGCGTCTGAAGCGGTAGCGGGCCGATCGTGGCTCTCCTTCAGGTCGAGGATCTCGTCGTCCGCTTCCGGACTCGCGACGGGACGATCCATGCCGTCAACGGGGTCACGTTCGAGCTCGAGGAGGGGGAGCGACTCGGGCTCGTCGGGGAATCCGGTTGCGGCAAGAGCGTCACGAACCTGGCGATCATCCGGCTCCTGCCGAAGCCCGCCGGGCGGCTCGAGGCCGGCCGGATCGTCTTCGACAGCATCGACCTTGCAACCCTCTCGGAGGCCGACATCCGGGAGATCCGCGGCCGGGACATCGCGATGATCTTCCAGGACCCGATGACGAGCCTGAACCCGGTCCTGACGATTGAGGAGCAGCTCGTCGAGACGATCCAGGCCCACCGCAAGGTCACCCGCGTGGCCGCTCGGGCCCGGGCGATCGAGCTGCTCCAGATGGTCGGGATCCCGTCGCCCGAGTCGCGCCTGAAGGACTTCCCGCACCAGTTCTCGGGCGGGATGCGGCAGCGCGTGATGATCGCGATCGCGCTCGCCCTCGAGCCGAAGCTGCTCATCGCCGACGAGCCGACGACGGCCCTCGACGTCACGATCCAGGCGCAGGTCCTCGACCTGCTCCGCAACCTCACGACCGAGGGCCGGACCGCGCTCGTCCTCATCACCCACGACCTCGGCGTCGTGGCCGGGATGACGCAGCGGATCAACGTCATGTACGCCGGCTTCATCGTCGAGTCCGCGACGACGGCCGACGTCTTCGAGCATCCATCCCACCCGTACACGGTCGGGTTGCTGCACTCGATCCCGAAGATCAACGCCGCCCCGGGCGAGGAGCTCCTGCCGATCGAGGGCCGGCCACCGGACATGCGCCGGGCACCCACCGGCTGCCCGTTCGCCCCGCGCTGCGCCTGGCGGCTCGACATCTGCTGGACCGACAACCCGTCGCTCGTGCCGCTCGTGACGGGGACGCCGCTCGTGATGACCGGGCCGAACGCGACGCACCAGATCGCCTGTCACAACCCGCCCACCCAGGCCGAGGCCGAGGCCGGCCGCCCGCTCCGCGACGGCTTCAAGGCGGCCTCGCCGCCCGAGGGCTACCAGGACGAGCTGTCCGGGTCTCGAGTCGGCGTCGACGGCGCGGGCGAGCTGCCGGTCAGCGAGGGCGTCGACGCGGAGCCGTACGCGAGCGCGGCGGGGCTGCCGATCGAGCCGTACGACGACCACGGGAACGGTCCGCGTGGCTGAGCCGAACGTCCTCCGCGGCCCAACGCCGGCCCCATCCCCGCCGACGGCCGCGTCCGGCAATGGCCCGGCGGGTGACGGCGCCCCGGACGCCGCGCTCCTCCAGGTCCAGGACCTCAAGGTCTACTTCCCGATCCGGTCGGGGGTCGTCATCAGCCGCCACGTCGGCGATGTCCGGGCGGTCGACGGGGTGTCGTTCACGGTCAGGAAGGGCGAGACCCTCGGGCTCGTCGGCGAATCGGGCTGCGGCAAGAGCACCACGGGCCGGGCGATCGTCCGGCTCTACGACCCGACCGCCGGCCGGATCCTGTTCGACGGGACCGAGCTCTCCAGCCTGAAGGGCAAGAGCCTGACCCGGATGCGGCGCCGGATGCAGATGATCTTCCAGGATCCGTACTCGAGCCTCGACCCGCGGCAGACGGCCGGCGGAACGATCTCCGAGCCGCTCGAGATCCACGGGGTCGGGACCCCCCGCGAACGGCGCGAGCGCGTCCGCGAGCTGCTGTCGACCGTGGGCCTCAACCCGGACTACGCCGACCGCTACCCGCACGAGTTCTCGGGCGGCCAGCGCCAGCGCATCGGCGTCGCCCGGGCGCTCGCCCTCGAGCCCGACCTGATCGTCGCGGACGAGCCGATCAGCGCCCTCGACGTCTCGATCCAGGCCCAGATCATCAACCTCCTCGAGCGGCTCCAGGGCCGGCTCCAGCTCACGTACCTGTTCATCGCCCACGACCTCTCTGTCGTGCGCCACATCAGCGACCGGATCGCGGTGATGTACCTCGGCCGGATCGTGGAGGTCGCGCCCTCCCGCGAGCTGAACACAACACCACTCCACCCCTACACGGTTGCGCTGCTGTCCGCGATCCCCGTCCCGGATCCGAAGGTCGAGGCGAAGCGGCGGCGAATCATCCTGAAGGGCGACGTGCCCTCGCCGGTGAACCCGCCGTCGGGCTGCCGCTTCCACACCCGATGCTGGCTCCGCGAGCGGCTCGGCAACCCCGAGCGGTGCGTGACGGAGGACCCGATGCTCAGGCCCCTCGCCACCGGCCACGAGGTCGCCTGCCACTTCGCCGAGGAGATCGAGTCGGGCCGGGCCAGCGCGACCGTCGCGGCGGTCACGCCACCGAGCGCCGACGGCGCGACCGCCACCCCGATGACGGCCGTCCCGACCCCGCCGTCCATGCCACGGTCCTCGCCGCCGTCCTCGCCGTCGGGGCCAGCGGCCGCCTAGACTCCGGGGGTGACGAAGCTCCGGATCGCGATCGCCCAGATCGCGCCCAGGCTCGGCGGGCTGGCCGAGAACCTCGTCCGGCACCGGGAGCTGATCGCCGAATCACGAGCGAATGACGCCCAGCTCGTCGTGTTTCCCGAGCTCGGCCTCACCGGCTACCAGCTCCAGGACCTCGCCTCCGAGGTCGCCATGCGCCTCGACGACCCCCGCCTGGCCGAGCTGGCCTCGACGACCCACGGCCTCTCGGCGGCGGTCTCGTTCGTCGAGGAGTCGGCCGATCACCGGCTGTTCATCGCCGCGGCGCTCATGGAGGACGGCGAGATCACGCACGTCCACCGGAAGCTGTTCCTGCCGACGTACGGCCTCTTCGACGAGCGGCGCTTCTTCGCCCCGGGCGACGTCCTGCGGGCCGTCCCGTCGAGGCTCGGCGTCGGGGTCGGGATCGCGATCTGCGAGGACTTCTGGCACCTCGGCGTGCCGGAGCTGCTCGCCCTTGACGGCGCCCAGATCCTGCTGAACGTGTCGTCATCGCCCGGCCGCGACCTCGCGGCCACGAACGAGGTCGGCCTCGGGACCGCGTCGTCGTGGCGGACGCTCATGCGGACGTACGCCCAGCTGACGACGTCGTTCGTCGTGTTCTGCAACCGGGTCGGCGTCGACGAATCGATCTCGTTCTGGGGCGGCTCGGAGGTCATCTCGCCGTCGGGTGAGCCGGTCTTCTCGGCGCCGCTCTTCGACGAGGGCCTGTACCTCGTCGACGTGAACCTCGCCGACATCCGGCGAGCCCGGATCGGGCTGCCGCTGCTCCGCGACGAGCGCCTCGAGTGGCAGGCGCGCGAGCTCGGCCGGGTCATCGCCGAGCGTTCCGGCCAGGCGCCGGACGCGACCGCCGAGGACGGAGCCGAGCCCGGCCTCGACCTCCGGCCCGCGCCGCCGGCCCGACCCAGGCGACGGCGAGCGGCCGCGTCCGGGCGCGGCCGATCCGGCTAGCCCGACGAATGGCGACGCGGGTCGTCGTCCCGACGCTCGCCGACGGCCGGCCGCTGTTCGAGCTCCCCGACGAGCTCGCCATCGACACCGCCGTCGCCGAACGCGTGATCGTCGACTTCATCCGGAGCCAGCTCCGCCAGGCCGGCTTCGAGCGCTGCGTCCTCGGCCTCTCGGGCGGCATCGACTCCGCGCTGGTCGCCCACCTCGTCGCGAAGGCCACCGGGCCGGAGCGGCTCCTCTGCGTGCTGCTGCCGTACCGGACGTCGGCCGCGGCGTCGCGCACGGACGCGGAGTCGGTGGTGGCGAAGCTCGGTTGCCCGAGCGAGCTCTTCGAGATCACGCCGATGGTCGACGGGTTCTTCGAATCCGCGGCGAACGCCGACGCATCCCCGCTCCGGCGCGGCAACTTCATGGCCCGGATGCGGATGGCCGTCCTGTACGACCGCTCGGTGTCGTTCGGCGGCCTCGTCGCCGGCACCGGCAACAAGACCGAGTCGCTGATCGGCTACACGACGCTGTTCGGCGACTCCGCCTGTGCCTTCAACCCGATCGGCGACCTCTACAAGAGCCAGGTCCGGCAGCTCGCCGCCGCGGTCGGCGTCCCGGCGCCGATCATCGAGAAGGTCCCGAGCGCCGACCTCTGGTCGGGCCAGACCGACGAGGGCGAGGGCGGCTTCAGCTACCCCGAGCTCGATCGGATCCTGTACTGGCGGATCGACCGGCGGCGGAGCGTCGAGGAGGTCGTCGAGCTCGGCTTCGCGCGGGCGACCGTCGAGCGCGTCGACGAGCTCGTGGCGAAATCCGAGTTCAAGCGCCAGGTCCCGCCGATCGCGAAGCTCGGGCCGCGGACCGCCGGCGTCGACTACCTGTATCCCCGCCGGAGGCCCGGCTCGGCGCGATCGTGAGCGCGCCCGCGCCCCGGGGTGCCACGCTGTTCGTCGTCGCGACGCCCATCGGCAACCTCGGTGACGTCACGCTGCGGGCGCTGGACGTGCTCCGGGCGGTGCCGCTGATCGCCGCCGAGGACACCCGTATCACGCGACGCCTCCTGACGCGATACGAGATCGCGACCCGCACCGTGAGCTACCACGCCCGGAGCGGGCCGGCCCGACTCGCCGAGCTGCTCGAGCACCTGCGCAGCGGGCGCGACCTCGCCCTCGTGACCGACGCCGGGACGCCGTCGGTGAGCGATCCCGGGGAGGACCTCGTCGCGGCGTGGATCGCGGAGGCCGGCCGGGTCGAGGCCATCCCCGGCGCGTCCGCCGTGCTCGCGGCGATCGCAAGCAGTGGGCTGGCAGGGCCACGCTGGAGCTTTGACGGCTTCCTCCCCCGATCCGGCCGCGAACGCCGGAACCGGCTCGGACGCATCGCGGCCGATGACCGGGCGACGGTGCTGTTCGAGGCGCCCGGCCGGCTCGCGGGCACCCTGGCGGACCTGGCCGACGCCTGCGGCGGCGGCCGCCGGGCGGCCGTCTGTCGCGAGCTGACGAAGCTCCACGAGCAGATCGTCCGTGGCCCGCTCGCCGAGCTGGCCACGCTCGCCCGCGACGGCACGATCCCCGCGCGCGGCGAGATCGCAATCGTCGTGGGTCCGGGGACGGCGCCTGTCGGCGACGCCCCGGCCGGGGGCTCGGTCAGTGACGCGAGCCTCGAGGCGGCCGCTGCCGCCGTCGAACGGCTCGTCGCCGCGGGTGTCGGGCGGGCGGACGCCGCCCGCCGGGTCGCGGCCGACACGGGCCTGCCGAGGCGGCTCCTGTATCGCCCGCCGCGCTGAGGGGGACCGGACGGCGAGGGGAGGGGCCGACGCCGTCCGGATTCGGGGCGGGCTGGATGGGCAGATCAGGCCATCTCACGCGCCAGCTGGATGGCTCGCAGCTGATCCTCGCCGTCTATTACAACGGCGAGCTGGTCGCGAACCAGTCCGCCAACGGGTCGGGGAGCTCGGACGTGTGGGGCTTCAACCTCGGGCCGCTGTACGCCGCCGGAACTTGGAAGTACGAGTTCACCGACATCGGCGGAAACGTGCTGGCCGCGGGTCAGATCACCGCCCATTAGGCGCCACCGGGCCCCCATTCAGCCGGCCAAACTCGCGCGGCATTCTCGATCTCGCCGATCGAGGGCGCGTCGCCGAGCGCGGGGTCCCAGAGCGATCGGATGGCGTCCGCGGCCGACATGAGGCCCGCCGCGACGGCCACGACGCACCGGGCGCAGGACCGCCCGGTAGGTTTGCGTCCGGACCCACGCCGAATGATCGGCCGACCGGAACGCAACCGGCCGAAGGTGGGGCGCGACGCTCGGGAACGCCGCGTCTCATGCCCGTTTACGGTAGCCCGCCCGAGTGCCAGGTAGACAAGGCAGCGGCCAAGGCGTCGCGGACCCGACCCGACGCCGTCGCCCGGTCTCTCGCCGAAGTTGTTGACGCCCTGTCGCGCGCGAGTACCCTCGGCTGACCGCCGAGGGTCACCGGGGATTGGAGGGGCCAGGATCGGGAGGCCAGGTCGCGTCGCTTTCGACCGGTTCGCCAAGCGCGCTTGCGGTCGCTCCTGAGACGCTCATAGAGAGGTTGCGCAATCGGCGGAAGGCTGGGGCTGTGGCCGCGGGCCAGGCAGCCCATAGCGTAAGGAGAACTCGGATGTTCGGGAAGCGTCCAGTCGTGCCGGTCGCCATCGCTGGTGGCCTCCTGCTCGCGGTGCTCCTGCCCGCGACGGTGTTGGCGAGAGGCACGTTCACGAGCTCTGCTTGCTACAACAGCGGCGACCAGACCGAGAACTTCACGATGTCGTGGTCCGGCTTCACCGTGAACGCGTATGGCTTCGGGGCCGGCACCAAGAGCACCGGACAGGGGTTTGGCTTCATCGCGCCGATCACGGCTGCTCGTCAGGGCACGGAGTCCTGGTCAGTCAACCTCATCGGGAGCTTCGTTCCGGACGTTGCCGGCGGAGATCTCTACATCGGAAACAACCACACGCCCGGCGGTCACCTGACCGTGGTGGCATCGTTCAGCGTTGATGAACCGACCAGCGCCGGCGGGTGGGCAGACCTTCCGCCCTGCTGATCGCTACCGCGCGATCGACTGCGTAGAGGCCCCTCGAGCTCGAGGGGCCTCTCCTCTGTCCTCGGCCGGTCGACAAGGACTTCCAGCAAACGAACCGCCGCTCGTGCGTCGCCTCGTCCCAACACGCCCAGCGGTTCCCGTGACGCTCGAGACGAACGGAGCCGGAGATAACCGCCTGGTCCTGTGGGTCGAAGGACACCGGCTGGTCGGCGGCGATGGCCTCGGGCCTGTGTTCTGCGAAGATCGCGCCGACGCGTCACAGTCATGGGGCGCATGCAACGCGAAGTCGTCCTCGGCTACGTCGACCACGCAGCCGGCGAACCGCCGCGGCTCCCGGTCGGGCACTCGACGATCGACCATCTCCGGGCGCGCAACGACCGGATCGTCAACATCGCACTCGCTGCCTATCTCGGGCTGCTCGCAATCCTGGCCCTCGTCAGCGGCGTCCGGGTCACGCCCGACTTCGTGGCCGTCGGCATCGCGCTGGCCGCGCTCATGGTCGCGCGCTCCTGGCCGCCGACCCGGAGCCGAGCGTCGATCCGGGACTGGTCGCCGTACATCCTCATCGGCCTGACATACGAGCTCATCCGGGGGTTCGGTCCGCTGGTGCTCGGCACCGTCCACATGCAGGGGGTCGTCGACATCGAGCGGACCCTGCTGGGCGGCCGCATCGCGCCCGAGGTGCTCCAGGATGCCCTCCGGCCGCTCACTGGGATCGACGTCCTGGCTCTCGTCGGCACTGTGGTCTACCTGCTCCACACGACCGTGTCGGTCGTCGTCGGGATCTACCTGTGGCAGCGCCGCCGGACCGTCTTCTACGACTTCGTCGCCGCGCTCGTGCTGCTCTCGATCGCGGGCTTCGCGACCTACCTCCTCTTTCCCGAGGCTCCGCCCTGGTGGGCGGCCGCGGCCGGGATCCTGGACGGCGCGTCCGGGGTGCCGGTCATCGTGCATCTCACCCCCACGGCGCTCAACACGCTCGTCTCGAGCGCCGGCGGCAACGGCCCCGCGCTCGTCGGCGTCGCGTTCGGGGCCATGGACCCCGACCCGGTTGGGGCGTTCCCCTCGCTCCATGCCGCGTACCCGCTGCTGGCGTACTTGTTCCTGCGCAAGGTGAGCCGGCGGGCCGGTCTGCTGATGCTCCTCTACGCGGCCATCGTCTGGTTCTCAATCGTCTATCTCGGGGACCATTACCTCGTCGACATCATCGGTGGCGGGCTCTACGCGATCGCCGCGTTCGTGGCCCTCGAGGCGTACCGGCGGCTGCGGCCCGCCGGACCTCCCGCTGGAGCCCTCGTCGCGACCGGGTCGCACCTCGCCGGCTCCGGCTGACGAGGATGCGAGGCGGCCTCGCGTCGCCCGTGCGAGACTCGCGACGATGAGCGTTGAGAAGGAAGCCGTCCGGCCCCTCCTCCGGACCCGGCAGTTCCGCGAGTTCACGGCCGAGCCGCCGTCCGAGGCGCAGCTCGACGCGATCGTCGACGCGGCCCGCTGGACCGGGAGCGCCGGCAACGAGCAGCCGTGGCGGCTGATCGTCATCCGGAACGTCGAGACGCTCCGGCACCTGGCCGAGGCGGGCATGCCCCAGACCCGCGGGCTCCGGACCGCGACGGCCGCCATCGCGATCGCCCTGCCCGAGGACGAGTACGGGCTCGCCAAGGCCTACGACGACGGGCGGGTCGCGGAGCGGATCCTGGTGGCCGCCCAGCTGGTCGGCCTCGGGGCCGGGATCGGCTGGGTCCGCAAGCCGAGCCTCCCGTCGTTCGCCGAGGCCCTCGCTCTGCCGGAGGGCTGGTTCATCCGCACGATCATGTCGGTCGGCCATCCCTCGGCAGCTGCGCTGGCCCCGAAGTCGAAGCCCGGCGAGGCCCGCAAGCCGCGCGCCGAGGTCGTGTTCGAGGAGCACTGGCCCGCCTCCTGACGGAGGACCCTGCGCTACACTCCCGGGGTCCCGGCCGTCGCCCGGCGGACCGGACAGGGGAGGTCCTGCGATCGCGCGATCAGGGCGCGTCGTCCGTCCCGTGAGGCGGCCGAGCGACCAGCAGACCCGGCACCGCCGCCGAGCCGGCGGGCATCCGCGGGAGATTTGCAACCAGGTCCCGAGCCTCGAGGCCCGGGACCTTTCGATTCCGGCTCACACCCGCCGCGTGGGCCGCTGACGTGCCGGCGTCGGTCATCGTCGGCCTCCAGTGGGGCGACGAGGGCAAGGGCAAGACGACCGACTTCCTGGCGGAGCAGGTCGCGATGGTCGTGCGCTACCAGGGTGGCGACAACGCCGGCCACACGATCGTCAGCAACGGCGAGGTCTTCAAGCTCCACCTCGTCCCGTCGGGCGTGCTCTATCCGCACATCACGTCGGTGATCGGCAGCGGCGTGGTCGTCAACCCGGCGACGCTCATCGACGAGCTCGAGAAGCTCGCCGCCCGCGGCATCGACGTGTCCCGGGTCCGGGTGAGCCGGGCGGCCCACGTGATCATGCCCTACCACGTCGCGCTCGACCGGGGCCACGAGGCGCGGCTGGGCGAGGGCAAGGTCGGCACGACGGGACGCGGCATCGGCCCGGCCTACGCCGATCGGGCATGGCGCCTGGGGCTGCGGATGGGCGACCTGCTCGAGCGCGACGTCCTCCGGGCTCGGATCGAGCGCGTCCTCGACGACAAGAACGCGGCGCTCGCCAGGCTCGACGGCGTCGCCTTCGAGGTCGACGCCCTCGTCGACCAGGCCGCCGCCTGGGGCGACCGCCTCGAGCCGCACCTCGACGACGCGACGTGGCTCGTCCAGGCGGCGCTGGCCCGTGGCGAGCATGTCCTCCTCGAGGGCGCCCAGGGGACGCTGCTCGACCTCGATCATGGCTCGTATCCGTACGTGACGTCGTCCTCCGCGGTGGCCGGCGGAGCCTGCACCGGCGGTGGCATCGGGCCGCTCCAGGTCGACGAGGTCATGGGCGTGATGAAGGCCTACTGCACCCGCGTCGGCTCCGGCCCATTCCCGACCGAGCTGACCGACGAGATCGGGGAGGGGATCGCGACGCGCGGGCGCGAGGTGGGGACGACGACCGGCCGGCGCCGGCGCGTCGGCTGGTTCGACGCGGTGCCGCTGCGCTACGCGGTCGCGGTCAACTCCGTGAGCTCGATCATGCTCAACAAGCTCGACATCCTGTCCGGGCTCGACCAGCTGCAGCTCTGCGTCGCCTACGAGGTGGATGGCCGGCGGCTCGAGCACTGGCCATCGTCGGCCGAGGTCCTCGAGCGGGCGACGCCGCTGTACGAGACGTTCGACGGCTGGGACGAGCCGATCCACGACGTCCGGGCGCTGGGCGACCTGCCCGAGAACGCGCGTCGCTACGTGACCGCCCTCGAGGCGCTGGCCGGGGTTCCGATCGTGCTCGTCTCGGTGGGGCCGGACCGCACGCAGACGATCGAGCGGGCGTGGCGGCCGATGCGCCGGCCGGCCGGGGTCCGGATCGCATGAGCCTCGTCATGCCGACGCGCGTGCTCGTGGTCGGGTCCGGGGGGCGCGAGCACGCCCTCGCCTGGAAGCTCGCTGCGGAACCAGGCGTGAACCTGGTGGCCGTCGCCCCGGGGAGCGCCGGGATCGCCACGGAGTCCCGCGTCCGCGTGATCCCCGGCGTCGATCCGCTCGATCCGGCGGCCGTCGTCGGCGCTGCCCGGGAGCTCGCCGCGGAGCTGGTGGTCGTCGGTCCCGAGGCGCCGCTGGCGGCCGGCATCGTCGACGCGCTGCAGGCCGCCGGGGTGGCCGTCTTCGGACCGCCGCGGGCGGCCGCGCGACTCGAATCCTCGAAGTCCTTCTGCCACGAGGTCGCGGCGGCGGCCGGGGTTCGCATGGCTCGAGCGAGGTCGTTGATGGGCGACGAGCTCGGCGGGGCGATCGAGTTCGTCCGGATGCTCGAGGCAGGCGGATCACGCGCGGTGCTGAAGGCCGACGGCCTGGCCGCCGGCAAGGGCGTCGTCGTGACCGACTCCGCCGCCAGCGCGCTCGAGCTCCTGCCCGGCTACCTGACCGGCGACTCGTTCGATGCTCCGGCGCTCGTGATCGAGGAGCGGCTCGAGGGCCGCGAGGCGAGCGTCATCGCCATCGCCGATGGGACGCGAGCGGTGGCCCTGCCCGCAGCCCGCGACCACAAGCGCCTGGCGGACGGCGACTGCGGTCCCAATACCGGCGGGATGGGCGCCTACTCCCCGCTGCCCGATCTCGACGACGCGGCCGTCGACCGGATCGTCGCCTCGATCCACCGGCCGATCCTCGCGGAGATGGCCCGGCGAGGCACCCCGTTCCGCGGCTTCCTCTATGCCGGCCTGATGCTCACGGCGGGCGGCCCGGTGCTGCTCGAGATCAATGCCCGGCTCGGCGATCCCGAGGCCCAGGTGATCCTGCCGCGCCTCGCCTCGGCCCTGGGTCCCGTGCTCCTCGCCGCGGCGAAGGATCGCATCCCGACGAGCGTCCCCGACCGGCTGCCCGTCACGAGCCAGGCCGCCGTCGGGATCGTGCTCGCGGCGGGCGGCTACCCGGGCACGCCCGAGCGAGGCCAGCTGATCGACGGCCTCACCGAGGCCGCCGGGGCCGGTGGCCTCGTCTTCCACGCCGGTACGGCCCGCCGGCCGGACGGTCGCTGGGAGACGGCGGGTGGACGGGTCGTGACGGTGGTCGGCCGGGGACCGGATCTCGGGGCCGCACGCGAATGCGCGGAGGCCGCCGCGGACGCCATCGCCTGGCCCGGGATGCAGCGCCGTCATGACATCGCGACGGAGCTGCCGCTCCCCGTGGGAGCCGCTTCGTGATCCGGCGCTACACGCTGCCGGAGATGGGCGCGATCTGGGCCGAGAGCGCCCGGTTCGAACGGATGCTGGCCGTCGAGCTGGAGGTCGCCCGGGCGCAGGCGCGTCGCGGCACCGTGCCCGGCGATGCCCTCGAGGCGATCGCGTCGAAGGCCCGCGTCGACGTCGACCGGATCGCCGAGATCGAGAAGACCACCGATCACGACGTCATCGCCTTCGTGAGCCAGGTCGCCGAGTCGGTCGGGCCGGAGGGCCGCTACCTCCACCTCGGGCTCACGTCGTCGGACGTGCTCGACACGGCCCTCGCGCTCCAGCTCCGCGCCGCCGGGGAGCTGCTGCTGCGCGATGCCGACCGGCTGCTCGGAGTCCTCGTCTCGAAGGCCCGCGACCACGCCGGCACCCTGATGATGGGCCGGACCCACTCGGTCCACGCCGAACCGACGACGTTCGGGCTGAAGCTCGCGGGCTGGGCGTTCGAGGTGGACCGCGGCCGCCGGCGGCTGGCCACGGCCGTCGACGAGATCGGGACGGGAAAGCTCTCCGGGCCGGTGGGCACATACAGCCATCTCGACCCCGAGATCGAGGCCGAGGTCCTCGGGGCGCTGGGCCTCCACGTCGACCCGGTGAGCACCCAGATCGTGCAGCGCGACCGCCACGCGGCCCTCATGACCGCGATCGCGATCCTGGGCGGGAGCCTCGAGCGGTTCGCGACCGAGATCCGGAACCTCCAGCACACCGAGATCGGCGAGGTCATGGAGCCGTTCAAGGCCGGCCAGAAGGGCTCCTCGGCGATGCCCCACAAGCGCAACCCGATCCTGTCGGAACGGGTCGCCGGGCTCGCCCGCGTCCTCCGGGGCTACGCCCAGACAGCGCTCGAGGACCAGCCGCTGTGGCACGAGCGCGACATCAGCCATTCTTCGGCGGAGCGGGTCATCCTGCCGGATTCGACGATCCTGCTCGACTACCTCCTCCAGCAGATGACCGGGCTCATGGAGGGCCTCGTCGTCAGACCCGACCGGATGCGCGAGAACATCGATCGAGGCCTGGGGCTCCATGCCTCGTCGCGGGTGCTCACGGCCCTCGTCGGTCGGGGCGGGCTCGGCCGGGATGACGCGTACGCGCTCGTCCAGCGGCTCGCCCTCGCTGCCGCGGACGAACGCCGGCCGCTGCGTGACCTCCTCGCGACCGACCCGGTCATCGCCCGCAAGCTGACCCTGGCCGAGCTCGATGCGTGCTTCGACGATCGGCGGTTCCTCGGCCATGCGCCAACGGCGATCGCCCGCCTCGACGCCCTCGTGCCGCGCGAGCGGGCCGCGAAGGGGAAGGCCACGGCCCATGCTCACGGCTGATCGGTTCGTCCGGTCGGGCAAGGTCCGCGACCTCTACGCGATCGACGACGAGCGCCTGCTGCTCGTCGCGAGCGACCGGCTCAGCGCGTTCGACGTCATCCTGCCGACGCCGATCGGCGACAAGGGCCGGGTGCTGACCGGGCTCTCGCGGTACTGGTTCGAGCGGACGGTCGGGATCATCCCGAACCACCTCCTGTCGACCGATCCCGGGGATCTGCCCGACGACCTCGCCGGCGCCGCCGCGGACCTCCGGGGTCGTATGATGCTGTGCCGCCGGGCGCGGGTCCTGCCGGTCGAGATCGTGGTGCGTGGCTATCTCTCGGGGTCGGGCTGGAAGGAGTACCGGCTCGACGGCCGCGTCTGCGGCGTCGACCTGCCGACCGGCTTGGTCGAGAGCGACCGGCTGCCCGAGCCGATCCTGACCCCGGCCACGAAGGCCGAGCAGGGCGAGCACGACCTGAACATCGACGTCGCGTCGATGACGGAGCTCCTCGCCGACTGGCCCCCGAACGGCGACGACTGGCTCGGGCGGGACGCGGCCGACGCGGTCACGGAGCGGGTCCGCGACGCCGCGCTGCGCCTGTACGAGGCGGGCTCGGCCCGGTGTGCCGAGGCCGGGGTCATCCTGGCCGACACGAAGTACGAGATGGGCCTGATCGACGGCGAGCTCGTCCTCGTCGACGAGGTCATGACCCCCGATTCGTCTCGGTTCTGGGATGCCGCGACGTACGCCCCGGGCGGGCCGCAGGCCAGCTTTGACAAGCAGTTCGTCCGGGACTGGCTGGAGGCCCAGCCGTGGGGCAAGACCGCGCCGGGGCCCGAGCTGCCGACGGACGTCGTCGTCGGCACGCGCCGCCGCTACGTCGAGGCCTTCGAGCGCATCACGGGCGCGAGCTTCGAGCGCTACCTGCGCGAGGACGTGATCGCGCCGGAGGCGCCGGCATGAGCGAGTTCCGCTTCGCCGTGAACGTGACACCGAAGCCGGGCATCCTCGATCCGCAGGGCCGGGCGGTCGAGGGCAGCCTCGGCCACCTCGGCATCCAGGGCGTATCGGCGGTTCGCGTCGGCCGGCGGATCGAGCTCACGGTATCGGCCGTCGACGCGGGCGCGGCGCGCGAGACGGTCGATCGGCTGGCCACCGAGCTCCTGTCGAACCCGCTCATCGAGGCGTTCGACGTGGAGCGACTGGATGGTCGGCCGTGACACGGATCGGGGTGGTGGTCTTCCCGGGCTCGAACTGCGATCGCGACACGCTCGCCGGCGTTGAGCTCGCCGGGGGCGTGGCCGTGGCGCTGTGGCACGAGCAGGCCGACCTCGACGGGGTGGCCGGCGTCATCCTGCCCGGTGGCTTCGCCTACGGTGACTACCTCCGGGCCGGGGTCATCGCCCGGTTCTCGCCGATCATGCGGGCGGTGTCGGCGTTCGCCTCGGACGGTGGCCTGGTCCTCGGCATTTGCAACGGCTTCCAGGTCGCGGCCGAGGCCCATCTCGTCCCCGGCGCCCTGCTCCGCAACCGTGGCCTGCGGTTCCTCGGCCGGGACGTCCGGATCGCGGCGAGCCGATCGGACACGCCGTTCACGTCGCTCGTCGAGGCGGGCCGGCCGATGCGGATGCCGATCGCCCACGGCGAGGGCTGCTACTTCGCGGACAAGGCTGAGCTCGACGCCCTCGAGCGGGAGGGCCAGGTCCTGTTCCGCTACGTCTCGGCCGACGGGCGGCCGGCCGCCGAGGGAGATCGCGAGGCCAACCCGAACGGCAGCCTGCGGGCGATCGCCGGCGTGCTGAACGCGCGCGGCAACGTCGCCGGCCTCATGCCCCACCCGGAGCGCGCGTCCGAGGCGATCCTCGGTTCGGACGACGGCCTGCCGATCCTGCGCTCGTTCGTCGGGGCCGCGGCGCGGGCCGAGCAGGGTGGGTGGCCACCCGTCGTCGGCGCCGCGGCCGCAGTCCCCGTCGGCGTCGCCTCGTGACCGTCGCCGAGCCGCCCGTGGCGCGCACCCCGTCTATCCCGCTCCATCGGAGCCTCGGCCTGACCGACGACGAGCTCGACGCCATCCGCGAGCGGCTCGGACGCGACCCGAACGACCTCGAGCTCGCGATGTTCAGCGTCATGTGGAGCGAGCACTGCTCCTACAAGAGCTCCAAGCCGCTTTTGGGGACCCTGCCGACGCGCGGCGACCGCGTCGTCGCCGGACCGGGCGAGAACGCCGGCGTGGTCTCGATCGGGGACGGGCTCGCCGTCGCCTTCAAGATCGAGTCCCATAACCATCCTTCGTCGGTTGAGCCGTACCAGGGCGCCGCGACCGGGGTCGGCGGCATCCTCCGCGACATCTTCACGATGGGCGCCCGGCCGATCGCGGTGCTCGACGCCCTCCGCTTCGGCGATCCGGCCGAGGCTCGGACGCGCCATCTCGTCGACGGCGTGGTCCGGGGCGTCGGCGGCTACGGCAACTGCGTCGGGGTGCCCACGGTCGGCGGCGAGCTCGTGTTCGACCCCTCGTACGGCGGCAACCCCCTCGTCAACGTCATGGCGATCGGGCTGCTCGAGGAGCGGCATCTCACTCGCGCCGCGGCACCCGGGCCGGGGAACCTCGCCGTCCTCTTCGGCAGCTCGACCGGCCGCGACGGCATCGGCGGCGCCTCGGTGCTGGCATCGGCGACCTTCTCGGACGACGACCCGGCGAAGCGGCCGTCGGTCCAGGTCGGCGATCCGTTCGCCGAGAAGCTCCTGATCGAAGCGTCGCTCGAGCTCATCGAGCGCGGGCTCGTCGAGGGACTCCAGGACCTCGGGGCGGCGGGCATCACCTGCGCTGCGTCCGAGACCGCCGACCGGGCGGGGACCGGGGTGGCGATCGACCTCGACGCGATCCCGCGGCGCGAGCCTGGCATGGCGGCCTTCGAGGTCATGATCAGCGAGAGCCAGGAGCGGATGCTCGCGATCGTCCGGCCGGAGCGGGTCGCCGAGGTCGGCGCCATCTGCGACCGGTGGGCGATCGGGTGGGCGGTGATCGGCCGCGTGACCGACGACGGCGACGTCAGCGTCACGGCGGGCGGGCACGAGCTCGCGAGGATCCCGGCCGGGGCGCTCACCTCGAACGCCATCGTCCACGATCGCCTGTCCGCGCCGCCGGCCCGTCGCCGGGCCGCGCCGGCCCCGGGTGCGCCGATCGTCGCCAGCGACCAGCTTCCGGAGCGGGGCATGGATCCGGGGGCCGTGCTGCTGGCGCTCCTCGGCACGCCGAATCTCGCCTCGCGTCGCGAGGTCTACGAGCAGTACGACTCCACGGTCGGGACGCTGACCTCGACCGGCCCAGGCCGCGGGGCCGCGGTCCTCCGGGTCCGGGGCACGACGAAGGGCCTCGTCGCGGCCACCGACGCGAACGCCGCGGTCGGAACCGCAGACCCATGGCTGGGCGCTGCGATGAGCGTGGCCGAAGCCACCCGGAACGTCTCGATCACCGGTGCCCGCCCGCTCGGCGTGACGAACTGCCTGAACTTCGGAGACCCGACCCGGCCCGAGGCGTTCTGGCAGCTGGCCGAGGCGGTCCGCGGCCTCGGTGACGCGTGCCGGGCCCTCGGCCTGCCCGTGACCGGCGGCAACGTCTCGCTCTACAACGAATCGCCGTCGGGCGCGATCCGGCCGACGCCGGAGATCGGCGTGGTCGGGTTGCTCGACGACGTCTCGCTGGCGATCGGGCCCGCCTTCGTGACGGCGGGTGACGAGGTCCTGCTCGTCGGCGAGGCGGGTCCGGGGCTGGGCGGCAGCGAGTACGCGAGGCTCGCCGGTGCCGCGCCGGAGGACGGCCCGCCGGCGATCGACCTCGGGCGCGAAGCGGGGCTCCAGGCCTTCGTCCGCGAAGCCGTCGCCCGACGACTCGTCGCGTCCGCGCAAGACGTGTCGGGCGGCGGGCTGGCCGTCGCGGTCGCCGAGGCCGCGATGTGGTCCGGGCTCGGGACGCACCTCCGACTCCCGATCGCCGGCTCACCCGCGGTGGACCTGTTCGGCGAGAGCCCGAGCCGGATCGTGGTGTCGGCCCGACCGGAGCACGCGCTCGCGGTCGTGCGGCTCGCCGAGGAGCACGGCCTGCCCACCGCGCGGATCGGGGTCGTCGGCGGGGACCGGCTCGTCATCGAGCCCGTCGGCTCGGGCGCCACCGGCGCCGCCGAGGAGCGCGGATCTGGGGTCGCGGACTCGATCGACGTGGCCCTCGCCGATCTGCGCCACGCCTGGGACCACGGCCTGGCCCGGGCGCTGGGCTGGGACGTGGCCTGATGTGCGGGGTCTTCGGCGTCGCGATGCCGCCGGGCGCGGGCGCGGAGGCGGCCGGGATCGCGACGATGGGCCTCTTCGCCCTCCAGCATCGCGGCCAGGAGTCGGCCGGGATCGCCGTCGGCGATCGGAAGGAGGTCGTCCTGCACAAGGACCTCGGCATGATCAGCCAGGTCCTCGACGAGCGGCATCTGCCGTCGATGCGCGGTGAGCTCGCGATCGCCCACTGCCGCTACTCGACGACGGGCTCGACCATCTGGCAGAACGCGCAGCCGACGTTCCGCCTCGGGCCGCGCCGGGCCGTGGCGATCGGCCACAACGGCAACCTGGTGAACACCCGCGAGCTCCTTGGCCAGCTCGAGGGCGGCGCCGCCCGCCTCGCCGCCACGACCGACACCGAGCTCCTGACCACGCTCCTCGCCGACGAGCCGGCGCCGGACACCGTCGCCGCGCTGCTCGAGCTGCTGCCCCGGGTCCGGGGCGCCTTCACGCTCCTCGTCCTCGACAAGGACCGGATCATCGGGATCCGGGACCCGCACGGCTTCCGGCCCCTCGTGCTCGGGCGGCTCCGGGACGCCGTGCCGGCGACGCCGTCGGGGGCCGGCATCGATGCCGGGCCGTGGGCGACCGATGGCAGCCGCGATGCGTGGGTCCTCTCGTCGGAGACGACGGGCCTCGACATCGTCGGCGCCGACTTCGTCCGCGATGTCGAGCCGGGCGAGATGGTCATCCTCGAGCCCGGGCGCGAGCCTCGCTCCGTCCGATACGCCCCGGCGAGCCCGGCCCTGTGCGTGTTCGAGCTCATCTACTTCGCCCGCCCGGACTCGTACATGGAGGGCCGCAACCTCTACGAGGTCCGGCGCCGGATGGGGGAGCAGCTCGCCCGTGAGCACCCGGCCGACACGGATCTCGTCATGCCCGTCCCGGACACCGGCGCGCCGGCGGCGGCGGGCTACGCGGAGGCCTCCGGGATCCCGTACCGCGAGGGCCTCGTCCGCAACCGCTACACGGGCCGGACGTTCATCCAGCCGTCCCAGACGCTCCGCCACCGGGGCGTCACGATGAAGCTGAACCCGCTCCGCGAGGTCGTTCGGGGCAAGCGCCTGACGGTCGTTGACGACTCGATCGTGCGGGGCACGACGACGAAGCAGATCGTGGCCCTCCTGCGGAAGGCCGGCGCGGCCGAGGTCCACGTCCGGATCAGCGCGCCGCCGATCTACCACCCGTGCTTCTACGGCATCGACACTCAGGTCGAGGCCGAGCTCATCGCTGCCGCGATGTCCGTCGACGAGATCCGCGACTTCATCGGCGCGGATTCGCTCGGCTACCTGTCGATCGGCGGCGTCCTGGCGGCCCTCGACCTGCCATACGATCGGTTCTGCTTCGCCTGCTTCGACGGGCGCTACCCGGAGCCGGTCCCGTACGACTCCGCCCGGCGGAAGTTCCTGCTCGAGGACGGGCTCGTCACGGCGAAGCGGCCGCGATGAGCGGCGGCAAGGGCGCGGCCGCGCGGCCCGCCTACGAGCGCTCCGGCGTCAGCGTCGGCGCGGGCGATCGGGCGGTCGAGCTCATGCGCGGGTCGGTCGAGTCGACCCGACGGCCGGAGGTCGTCGGCGGGCTCGGCGGGTTCGCCGGCGCGGTGTCGATCCCGCCCGGCTACCGCGAGCCGTTGATCGTGTCATCGACGGACGGCGTCGGGACGAAGACGGCCCTCGCCGCGGCCCTCGATCGCTGGGAGACGATCGGCATCGACCTCGTGGCGATGTGCGCCGACGACGTGGTCTGCTCCGGGGCGGAGCCGCTCGCCTTCCTCGACTACATCGCGACGGGCCGGCTTGAGCCGGAGGCGGTCGCGGAGCTCGTGGAGGGCGTGGCCGCGGGCTGCCGCGACGCGGGCTGTGCACTCGTCGGCGGCGAGACCGCCGAGCATCCCGGGCTCATGGAGCCGGGCACGTTCGATCTCGCCGGCACGTGCATCGGGGTGGTCGAGCGCGCGGACGTCATCGACGGCTCGGCGGCGCGGCCGGGTGATGCGGTGATCGGCCTGCCCGCTTCGGGCCTGCACTCGAACGGGTTCAGCCTCGTTCGCAGCCTGCTCTCTCAGTGGGAGCTGCCGCTGGACCGGCCCTACCAGGCGCAGCTGACGATGACGCTCGGCGAGACCGGCCGCGACCGGGCTCTCGCCGCGGAGCCGGAGCTCGCGCTGTCGAGCCTCGGCACCGTCCTGCTGACCCCGACCCGCGTCTACGCCCTGGTCGTGCTCGCAGTGCGACGGGCCCTGCGTGCAGCGGGCTCGGACCTCCATGGCGTGGCCCACGTGACCGGCGGCGGCCTGCCCGGCAACGCGCCCCGAGCCGTGCCCGACGAGCTCGGGATCCGGCTCGATCCGGCGCGCTGGCGGCTGCCGTCGGTGATGGCCCTGCTCGGGGCGCTCGGCGGCCTCGAGGCCCCCGAGCTCCGGGCGACGTTCAACGGCGGCCTCGGGATGCTGCTCGTCGTGCCGCCGTCGGCGGTCGGCACCGTTCGCGCGGTCGCGCCCGAGGCGCATCTCGTCGGCGAGGTGGCCCCGGCCTCGGAGCTCGGCGGACGGTACGTCGAGGGCAGCCTCGAGCTTGTCGCCTGATCGGGCTCCCGGCGTGAGCGGGCGAATCGCGGTCGGGGTCTCCGGCGCGGGCAGCAACCTGCGGGCGCTCGTCGCCGCGGCCGATCGCGGCGAGCTGGGCGGCGCGGTCGTGCTGGTCTTCGCCGACCGGCCGTGCCGGGCGCTCGACTGGGCCGCGGAGCACGGGCTCGAGACCGCGCTCCTGCCGGGCCTGGCTGCCGCGGGACCGTCGGACCGTACGGAGGCGGATCGGGCCCTCGCCGACACGCTCCAGGCGGCCGGAGTCGACGTCGTCGCGCTCGCCGGCTACATGCGGATCCTCGGTCCGACGACGCTGGCGGCCTTCCCGAACCGCATCCTGAACACCCACCCCTCGCTCCTGCCCGCGTTCCCGGGGGCGCACGCCGTCCGCGATGCCCTGGCCCACGGCGTCGCGCTGAGCGGCGTCACCGTCCATCTCGTCGACGCGACGCTCGACGGCGGACCGATCGTGGCCCAGGAGGCGGTCGCGGTATCTCCCTCGGACGACGAGGTCTCGCTCCACGAGCGGATCAGGGCCGCCGAGCATCGGCTGCTGCCGCGAGCCGTGGCCCTGGTGCTCGCCGGCGCGGTCGGCCTCGACGGCCGGGGGACGAGGGTCGATCCGGCGGTCGCCGACCGGGGAATCCCGACCCCGCGGCGGGCCCTCCTGTCGGTGAGCGACAAGGCGGGGTTGGTGCCGTTCGCGACCGGGCTCGTCGGGCACGGCTTCGAGCTCGTGTCGACCGGCGGGACGGCCCGGACGCTCCGCGACGCCGGCCTGCCGGTTACCGACGTCGCAGGCGTGACCGGCTTCCCCGAGATGCTCGATGGGCGCGTCAAGACCCTGCACCCGCGGATCCACGCCGGCCTCCTGGCCGATCTCCGCGAGCCGGCCCATCGCGAGGCCCTCGTCGCGGCCTGGATCGCCCCGTTCGAGCTCGTCGTCGTGAATCTGTATCCATTCGCCGAGGCGGCCGGCCGCCCGGCGATCGGCTACGACGAGCTCGTCGAGGAGATCGACATCGGCGGCCCGTCGATGGTCCGGGCGGCGGCGAAGAACCACGCCAGCGTCGGGGTCGTGACGTCGCCGGGCAGGTACGACGACGTCCTGGCGGCGCTCGATCGCGACGGTCGCCTGGGCGACGGGATGCGGGCCGGCCTCGGCGCCGAAGCGTTCGCTCACACGGCCGCCTACGACGCGCGGATCGCGGCGGAGCTGCCGGCCCGGATGGTCGCGGCCGGGATCGATCTGCCCGACTGGCCGGGCCTGCCGGGAGCCAGCGACCCGTATCCAGCGACCCTGACGATCGGCCTCGAGAAGGTCGAGACGCTCCGGTACGGCGAGAACCCGCACCAGGCCGCAGCCCGATATCGCGATCCCCGGGCAACCTCGGCCGACGGCCCGTTCGCGACCGGCGAGCCACCGCTCCAGGGCAAGGCCCTCTCGTTCAACAACGTCCTCGACGCCTCGGCGGCGGCGGCCATCGCCCGCTCCCTCCGGGGACCCGGCTGCGTGATCGTCAAGCACACGAACCCGTGCGGCGCCGCCGAGCGGCCGAGCCTCGCGGCGGCGTGGGACGCGGCGCTGGCCGCGGACCCGGTCTCGGCCTACGGCGGGATCGCCGCCGTCAACGGCCCAGTCGACGGGGAGCTGGCCCACCGCCTCGCCTCGATCTTCCTCGAGGTCGTCGTCGCGCCCGAGTTCGAGCCTGCCGCCCTCGAGGTCCTGGCCGCGAAGGCCAGCCTCCGACTGATCGTCGATCCGGGCCCCGGCCCGGGCACCCACCAGGCGCCGATGCCCACTGGCCAGATCCGGACCGCCGGCGGCGCCGTGCTCGTCGCCGACCCGGACACCGTGCCCGACGACCCGGCGGGCTGGGCCGTGGCATCGAAACGGACCCCGACCGGGGTCGAGGCCGCCGATCTCGACCTGGCCTGGCGTGTCGCCAGGCAGGTCACGAGCAACGCGATCGTGCTGGTTCGGGATCGGGCGCTGATCGGCATCGGCAGCGGCCAGACCTCGCGCGTCGACGCTGCCCGGCAGGCCGTCGCCAAGGCCCGCCGGTTCCGGCCCGAGGCCGTTGGCGGGGCCGCGTGCGCCTCGGACGCCTTCTACCCGTTCCCGGACGCCGTCGAAGCCTGCCTCGAGGCGGGCGTCACGGCCTTCGTCCAGCCGGGCGGCTCCGTCCGTGACGGCGAGGTCATCGCCGCGGTCGACGCCGCCGGCGCGGCTATGCTGCTGACCGGAACGCGCCATTTCCGGCACTGACCGGCCGCCCAACCCGGAGGATCGATGGCCCCGGCCCTCACCAACGAGCAGCTGATCGCCGCGTACGCCGAGGCGTCGGCGCGCCTCGACACGGCCACACTGGCCCGGCTCCGACATCCGGAGTGGCAGGTGCTCTGGCCGCAGTCGGGCGAGGAGGTCCACTCGAGCGAGGCCTTCGCGGAGATCGTCCGCAACTACCCCGGTGGGCCCGGCGCGAGCGAGGTCACCCGCGTCGTGGGCGCCGAGGACCGCTGGGTCGTGACGCCTGGCAACACGATTGTGATGGTCGCCGGCAGCGGCGACTTCTGGTGGTCCGAGTGGCGGGTCAGGTACCCTGACGGGGCGGTCTACTTGTGCGTCGATCTCATGGAGATCCGCGACGCGAAGATCTGGCGCGAGACCGTCTACTGGGCCAGCCCGTTCGAGGCGCCCGCCTGGCGCGCACCGTGGGTCGCTCGCGGCCACGCCACTCGCTGACCCCGGGCTCGCCATGCCGGATCGTGCTCGCTACTACCTGACGACGGCGATCGCCTACCCGAACAACAAGCCCGGCCTTCACACGCTGTACGAGGTCATCGGCGCCGACGTCGTCGCCCGCTGGCATCGGATGAAGGGCGATGACACCCGGTTCCTGACGGGCACCGACGAGCACTCGGTGAACATCGCCGAGAGCGCGGCCGAGCGCGGGCTGGAGACGAAGGTGTTCGTCGACGAAATGGTCGGGCTCTTCACCTCGGCCGAGGACGCGCTGTTGATCACGCCGGACCGGTTCATCCGGACGACCGATCCCGACCATCGGCGGGCCTCGCAGGAGATGGTCCGGCGGGCGTACGCCAACGGCGACATCTACCTCGGCCGCTACGAAGGCTGGTACTGCCCGAACGAGGGCTTCAAGGCGCCCTCCGACCTGCTCGAGACCGCGACCGGCATGCGCTGCCCGAACCACCCGAATGTCGAGCTTCAGTGGCTCACCGAGCGCAACTGGTTCTTCCGGCTGTCGGCCTACCGCGACCGGCTGCTGGCCTACTTCGAGGCCCATCCCGACTGGGTCGAGCCGGAGTATCGCCGGAACGAGATGGTCGCGTTCCTCCGCCAGGGCCTCGAGGACATCTCGATCAGCCGCGAGACCTTCCACTGGGGCATCCCGTTCCCGATCGCCGAGAACGGCGAGACCGCGGAACGCGAGGACGGCTCGTGGGATCCCGAGGCCGGCGTCATCTACGTCTGGTTCGACGCCCTCATCAACTACATCACCGGGGCCGGCTTCCCCGACGACCCGGCGGCGTTCGCCTACTGGTGGCCGGCCGACCTCCACGTCATCGGCAAGGACATCAACCGGTTCCACACGATCATCTGGCCGGCGATGCTCATGAGCGCCGGCATCGAGCTGCCGCGCAAGGTCTGGGTCCACGGCTGGCTGCTGGCCCGCGGCGGGGAGCGGATGAGCAAGAGCCGCGGCAACATGCTCGACCCGGGCGACGTGGTCGCGGCGTTCGGCGCCGATGGCGCCCGGTTCGTGACGCTCCGCGAGGTGGCCTTCGACAAGGACACGGAGGTGTCCTGGGACTCGTTCGTGCGGCGCTACAACGCCGACCTCGCGAACGACTTCGGCAACCTCGTCAACCGGACCGTCACGATGGCCGGCCGTTACCTGGGTGGCGAGCGGCCCGCACCGCGCGGCGACGGCGAGGCCCCACTCGCGACGGCCTGGGCGGGCGTCCGCGACGCGTACGCGGCCAAGCTCGAAGGGCTGCTGCTCCACGAGGCCGCGGCCACGCTGTGGGCGTTCGTCGGCGAGGCGAACCGGTTCGTCGAGGCCGAGCAGCCCTGGGTCCTGGCGAGGGCCGCCGGTGATGGCGACGCCGCGGCCGCGGCCCGCCTGCGCGACGTCCTCGGCGACCTCGTCGAGGCCGTTCGGCTCGTCGGCCTCGCCTCGGCGCCGTTCCTGCCATCGATCGCGCCGAGACTCCTCGAGCAGCTCGGCTACGGATACCCGTATGAAGCCGATGGCAACGGCGGCCCGGCCGTGCTCGGCGAGCTCGAATGGGGCGCGCGGGCGGGCGAGCCTGGCCGCCTCGGGACAGCGAGCCCGCTCTTCCCGCGCCTCGACGCGGAATCGGTCGATTCCGCTCCGGGCTGATCGTCGGTAGGCTGGGGGCGCCCGACGACGGACGCCCAGACCTGGAGGACAGCACGATGGCCAAGGGCACGATCACCCACGTCGAATTCCCGGCAGACGACCCCGAGCGCGCGAAGCGGTTCTACGCCGCCGTCGCGGGCTGGGAGTTCAGCGAGATGCCGGAGTTCCCGAACTACTTCCTGTTCCGGACCGAGGAAGGCCACGGCGGGGGGCTTGGGCAGCGTGGCCAGAGCGTCGGCCAGGTGGTCCGGCTGTACATCACCGTCGACAATCTCGAGGACGCCTGCGCCGCGGCCGAGGCCAACGGCGGGACAATCCTGCAGCCGCCGACCGACATCCCGGGCCAGGGTCGATACGCCGCGATGAAGGACACCGAAGGCAGCGAGATCGGGCTCTGGGAGAACCCGCGCTGATCGACCCCGGCTGACCCCCGGCCGCACCGGGCCGTCCGTAGGATTGGCCGGGTGCGGCTCGTCGACAGCCACTGCCACATCCAGTCCGATCGGTTCGACGCCGACCGGGACGCCGTCCTCGAAGCCGCCCGGGCGGCGGGCGTCGAGCGGATCCTCGTACCCGGCTGGGACCGAGCCTCGTCGCTCGCCGCGGTCGAGCTGGTCGACCGCGTCCTGTGGCTCGACGCGGCCGCGGGCATCCATCCCCACGAGGCTGGCCGCGCCGCCGACGCCGACTGGCAGGCCGTGGCCAGGCTCGTCGCGGATCGGCGGACCGTCGCGGTGGGCGAGACCGGGCTCGACTACGACCGGCTCTTTGCCCCGATCCCGGACCAGCTGGCGAACCTGCGGCGGCATCTCCGCCTCGGGCTCGAGGTCGGGAAGCCGGCGATCCTCCACGTCCGCTCGCCGGCTGGGCGCCGGGACGCCCAGGATGCGATGGTCGCCGAGCTCGTGGCGGCTGGGTTCGGTGGTCCGGCGGCCGCGGCCGCCTTCGGCGATCGGCCCTCGGCGGTGATCCACTCGTTCAGCGGCCCGGCAGACTACGCGCGCGCGGTCCTGGACCTCGGGCTGGCCATCTCGATCTCCGGGTTGGCCTTCCGAGCAGGGGAGGAGGCGACCGCCGCCGTCGCCCGTCTCATCCCCGGGGAACGCCTGCTCGTCGAGACCGACTCGCCCTACCTCGCCCCGCTGGGGGCGCCGCGGAAGCGGAACGCCCCCGAATGGGTCCGGCTGACCGCGGCCTGGGTGGCGGAGCGCCGAGGCGAGGCAGCGGAGCCTGCCGGCGCGGGCCTCGTGGCCGCCTACGACGCCACGTTCCGGGCTTGCGCTTGACAGCCGAAACGGGCCGAACCTAGACTGCTAGCACTCTCACACCGAGAGTGCTAATCGATGGAACACCACCGCATCCGGACAGGATGCCGGGGCGCGCCCCGGCCGGTGGCCTCGGCCCTCGATGTGCGCTCCGAACACAGCAGTCGTGCAGGCACGACGACCGATCGGTCGTCTCCAGGAGGGAACACCTTGGCCAGCGCATCGAAGAAGACGACCGCCTCGAAGCTGCAGCCGCTCGGCGACCGGGTGGTCGTCAAGCCGACGCCGCGCGAGGAGATGACGAAGAGCGGGATCGTGCTCCCGGACACGGCGAAGGAGAAGCCCCAGGAGGGCCTGATCCTCGCGGTCGGCCCGGGCCGGATCCTCGATGACGGCAAGCGCGAGGCGATGGACGTCAAGGTCGGCCAGAAGGTCCTCTACGGCAAGTACGCCGGGACCGAGTTCAAGGTCGAGGACGACGAGCTCCTCATCGTCAGCCAGAAGGACATCCTCGCGATCGTGGCGGCCTAGCGCCTCGATTCCCGATCGCCCCACAGCACCCACGGAGGGACATCCACCTTGGCCAAGCAGCTGATCTTCGACGAGACCGCGCGACGGTCGCTCAAGCGGGGCATCGACCGCCTCGCCGACGCCGTCCGCGTCACCATCGGCCCGAAGGGCCGGAACGTCGTGCTCGACAAGAAGTTCGGGTCGCCCACTATCACGAACGACGGTGTGACGATCGCCCGGGACATCGAGCTCGAGGACCCGTTCGAGAACATGGGCGCGCAGCTCCTCAAGGAGGTCGCGACCAAGACCGACGACGTCGCCGGTGACGGCACGACCACCGCGGTCGTGCTTGGCCAGGCGATGGTCAACGAAGGCCTTCGCGTCGTGACCGCCGGGGCCAACCCGATGGTCATCAAGCACGGCATCGAGAAGGCCGTCGACACGATCGTGGAGGAGATCAAGCGGACCTCCCGCCCGGTCGACTCGCGCGAGCAGATCGCCGCGGTCGCCGCGATCTCGGCCGCGGATCCGGAGGTCGGCGAGATCATCGCCGAGGTGATGGACAAGGTCGGCAAGGACGGCGTCATCACCGTGGAGGAGGGCCAGAGCCTCGGCCTCGAGAAGGAATACACGGAGGGCATGCAGTTCGACCGGGGCTACATCTCGGCTTACTTCGTGACCAATCCGGACCGGATGGAGGCCGTCCTCGAGAACCCGGTCGTCCTCATCACCGACAAGAAGATCTCGAGCGTCCAGGACATGCTCCCGGCCCTCGAGAAGGCGGTCCAGCAGGGCAAGCCGATCCTGATCATCGCCGAGGACGTCGACGGTGAGGCTCTCGCGACGCTCGTCGTCAACAAGCTCCAGGGGCGCATCCAGGTCCTGGCCGTCAAGGCCCCGGGCTTCGGCGATCGCCGCAAGGAGATGCTCCGCGACATCGCGACCCTGACCGGCGGGACCGTCATCAGCGAGGAGATCGGGCGCAAGCTCGACTCGGTCACGCCCGAGGACCTCGGGCGGGCTCGCCGGGTCGTCGCCACGAAGGACGACACGACGGTCGTCGACGGCGAGGGCTCGCCGGACCTCATCAAGGCCCGGATGACCCAGATCAAGGCCCAGATCGAGGACACGACCTCCGACTACGACCGCGAGAAGCTCCAGGAGCGCCTCGCGAAGCTGGCCGGCGGCGTGGCCGTGATCAAGGTCGGCGCGGCCACCGAGGTCGAGCTGAAGGAGAAGAAGCACCGCATCGAGGATGCCCTGTCGACGACCCGTGCGGCCGTCGAGGAGGGCCTCGTCGCCGGCGGCGGCACCACGCTCCTGCAGGCGATCCCGGCGCTCGACAGCCTCAAGCTCGGGGGTGACGCGCAGGTCGGTGTCGACATCGTCCGGAAGGCCCTCGAGGCGCCCGCCCGCCAGATCGCCGACAACGCCGGACAGGCCGGCGAGGTCGTCGTGGCCAAGGTCCGCAGCCTGAAGGCCGGCGAGGGCTACGACGCCCTTAAGGGCGAGTACGGCGACATGTTCAAAAAGGGCATCGTCGACGCCGCCAAGGTGACGCGGTCCGCCCTCCAGAACGCCGCCTCGATCGCCGCGATGGTCCTCACCACCGAGACGCTGATCACCGACGTCCCGGAGAAGAAGGACGGCGCCAACGGCGGCCACGGCCACGGTGGGCCGGGCGGCGGCGACATGGACTTCTAGTCCACTCGAGCACGCAATCAGGGAGCCCGGGCCATCGGCCCGGGCTCTTCGATTCGGGGGCGCCGATGGCCGTCCAGCGAGGGCCGCCGAATACAATTCGGGGGTGAATCCCAGCCCATCTCGGAAGCGCGGCGAACGCCTCGAGGACGCCGTTCCGGAGGCCGACGGCACCCGGTTCGAGTCGCTCGGCGACGCGACCGGGCATGGTCCAGTGGCGGTCCCCAAGGAGCCGGCCTGGCTCCATGAAGCGGCGCCGGAGCAGCGCGATCCCGAGGCTCGCCAGACGCCCGAGCAGGCGGCCGCAGCCGCGCGCCACCAGGCCGACGTCCGCGACTCCCGCCGCCACGAGATCCTGAGTCGGCTCAACCCCGAGCAGCAGCGCGCCGTCACGACGACCGACGGACCGGTCCTGATCCTGGCCGGAGCCGGCTCCGGCAAGACGCGCGTCCTGGCCCACCGGATCGCCTATCTCATCGGGGTCGCCGGGGTCCCGCCCTTCCGGATCCTCGCGGTCACGTTCACGAACAAGGCGGCCCAGGAGCTTCGCGAGCGGATCGTCCGGCTCGCCGGCGAGGCCGGTCGGGAGGTCGACGCCGGGACGTTCCACGCTCTCAACGCCCGCGTCCTCCGACGCGACGGCGCCGGGATCGGGCTGGATCGGCGGTTCGTGATCTACGACACCGAGGACCAGGTCGCGCTGATGAAGCGCATCCTCCGCGACGAAGGTTTGGACGCGAAGGGCGAGACGCGGCCGCAGGGGATCCTGGGCGCGATCAGCCGGGCGAAGAACGACATGCTCGACCCCACCGAGCTGCCGCCCCTCCGGCTCGCGACCGGGGCCCAGCTCCAGGTCGCGCGGCTCGCGCGGCTCTACCAGCAGGGGCTGCGCGACGCGAACGCGCTTGACTTCGACGATCTCCTCCTCGAGGCCGTCCGGCTGTTCGAGGAGGCGCCGCAGGTGCTTGCCCGCTACCAGGAGCGCTGGCGCTACCTTCACGTCGACGAGTACCAGGACACGAACCGGCCCCAGTACCTGTGGGTGAAGGCGCTGGCCAGCAGCCACCGCAACCTGGCGGTCGTCGGCGACGACGACCAGTCGATCTACGGCTGGCGCGGGGCCGACATCCGGAACATCCTCGAGTTCGAGCGTGACTGGCCGGATGCGACCGTCGTGAAGCTCGAGCAGAACTACCGCTCGACCCAGCTGATCCTCGACGCCGCCCATGCCGTCGTCTCGAAGAACCAGGCTCGGACCGACAAGAAGCTCTGGACTGACCAGGCCGGCGGCCGGCCGATCGAGCGGTTCGAGGCCTACAACGAGGAGGAAGAGGCCGAGTGGATCGCCCGCCGGGTCCAGGAGCTGACCGGCGGGGCTGGCTCGGCCCTGACGCGGCGCGCGGACGACGGCGGGGGCCGGTTCCGGATGCAGGACATCGCGGTGCTGTACCGGACGAACGCTCAGTCGAGGGCGATCGAGGAATCGTGCCTTCGGTACGGCATCCGGTACCAGGTGGTCGGTGGCACGCGCTTCTATGCCCGGCGGGAGGTAAAGGACGCGCTGGCGTACCTGCGGATCCTGCGATCCGACACCGATGCGGTGAGCTTCGAGCGAGTCATCAACGTGCCCGCGCGGGCGATCGGCGACAAGACCGTCGGCGCGATCCGGGCGCTCGTGGCCCGGGACGGGCTGACGTTCTGGCAGGCGCTCGAGCGAGCGGGGAACGGCGAGGTTCCCGAGCTCGCCGGGCGGGCCCGGCTGGCGATCGCGGATTACGTCGCGCTCGTGACCCGGCTCCGCTCACGGGTCGGGGTGCTGCCGCTCCCCGAGCTCCTCGACGACGTCCTCGAGCGGTCAGGCTACCGGGCGATGCTCGCCGATGGCACGGAGGAGGGCGAGGAGCGCTGGGCGAACCTCCTCGAGCTGCGCGAGGTGACCACCCGCTACGACGACCTGAGCGCCGACGACGCGCTCGACCGGCTCCTCGAGGAAACCGCCCTCGTGGCCGACCAGGACAGCTACGAATCGGACGCGGACAAGCTCTCGCTGATCACGCTCCATGCCGCGAAGGGCCTCGAGTTCGAGGTCGTGTTCATCGCGGGGCTCGAGGAGGGCCTCTTCCCGACGGCCCGGGCGCTCGAGGCGGAGAGAGGCTTCAACCCGGACCCGCGGCCGATGGAGGAGGAACGTCGGCTGGCATATGTCGGGATGACCCGCGCCAAGCAACGGCTCTACCTGTCCCATGCCTGGCAGCGGGCGACGCGGCGATCCGCGGGCAGCTGGATGGCCGAGCCGTCGCGATTCCTCCTCGAGATCCCGCCGGCGCTGATGAGCGGCCCGCGGCTCGGCACGCTCGCGGCCGATGGCGACGCCGAGGCGCCCGACGACCTGAACCTGATCTTCGGGCGTGGGGCGACCCGCTTCGGGCGCGGCATCCGACCGGGCGGCGGCGCGTTCCGCGAGGGCAGCGGCCGGCCGGGGGCGCCACGAGCGGGCGAGTCGTTCCGGCCATCGCGCGACCTCGCCGCGCGCCGGGACGCGTTCGCCGAGGGGGCGCGCTCGGGCACGTTCGGGGAGCGCTTCCACGCCTGGGACGACGAGGCGCCCGAGGCGCCTGAGATGGCCGGCTCCGGCGCGACATCCGGTCGGCCGGCTCCGGCTTCGAGGCCGGAGCGACCGGTCATCCCCGGCGAGCGTCGATACCGCGACGGGGATCGCGTCCGGCACGTTCGGTGGGGGGACGGGATCGTCGTGACGTCGAAGCTGACCCGGAGCGATGAGGAGGTCACCGTTGCCTTCCGCGATCCACAGGTCGGCCGCAAGACCGTGCTCGCATCGCTCGCCGGGCTCGAGCTGACATGACGGCGACCCAACCCGGCCGGCGGTCGGGGACCGGGCCGCCGGTCGACCTTCCGTCGATCGTCGCCCTCGCGGACTTCGAGGCGCCCGCTCGTCAGCGAATGGACCCGGCCGCCTTCGACTACCTGGCCGGTGGCTCGTGGGACGAGGTCACGCTCGGCGAGGCGAGCGAGGCGTGGCGCCGGTATCGCTTCATCCCGCGCGTCCTCCGGGGCGTCCGCTCGGTCGATCTCCGGGGTGACTTCCTCGGCCACCGGTCGACGCTACCGATCGCGATCGCGCCGATGGCCGCGCAGGCGCTCGGGCATCCCGGCGCGGAGGTCGAGATGGCCCGCGGGGCCGCGGCAGCCGGGATCCCGATCTGCCTGTCGACCTCGGCATCCACGTCGCTGGAGGACGTCGCGGTCGGTGCGCCGGCGGCGGCTCGCTTCTTCCAGCTGTACCTCGTTGGCGACCTCGGCTCCAGCCGGTCGCTCGTCGAGCGGGCCGAGGCGGCGGGCTACGCCGCGATCGTCCTGACGGTCGACCTGCCGGTCCTCGGCTACCGGGACCGTGACCGACGGTCCGGCTTCGCCCTCCCGCACATGCCGATGGTCGATGGCGCGACCGCGGCAGCGGATCGGGACCGCTATGGCGGTCTGGATCGGCAGCGGGAGATCGGCCTCGACTGGGCGACCGTCGACCTCGTTCGCTCCTGGACGTCGCTGCCCGTCCTGCTGAAGGGGATCCTGTCGCCGGCCGATGCTCGACAGGCCGCCGAGGCCGGGGTCGATGGGATCGGTGTCTCGACCCACGGCGCGCGACAGCTGGATCGGGTGCTGGCGACGGCCGAGGCGTTGCCGCCGATCGTGGAGGCGGTCGAGGGCCGCTGCGCGGTCTGGGTCGACGGCGGCATCCGGCGCGGGCTCGACGTCATCGTGGCGCTGGCCCTCGGCGCCGATGCCGTGCTGATCGGCCGACCGTTCTACTGGGCGCTGGCCGCCGGCGGCGCTGCCGGCGTCGAGCGGGCGGCCGCTATCCTGCGCGAGGAGCTCGAGATCGGGTTGACGCTCCTCGGTGCCGCCTCGGTCGCCGACCTCGACCGGGAGCTCGTCGTCCGGCCGTGACGGAGAACCTGCCGGTCGACCCGGCGTTCGTCGCCCGCGTCGCCGAGCTCGACCCGGACTCCGCGGCCAACCGGCACGCGGAGCTCGCCGCGCAGCTCGACGAGGCGAACCGGCGCTACTACGTCGAGGATGCGCCAGCCATCAGCGACGCCGAGTACGACGGGCTCATGCGCGATCTCGTCGCCCTCGAGACGGCCTTTCCGGCGCTGGTCACGCCGGACTCGCCGACCCAGCGGGTCGGGGTGGCACCTGGCGGGACCTTCGACGAGGTCCGCCACCGCAAGCCGATGCTCTCGCTGTCGAACGCGTTCAGCCATGACGAGCTCCGGGCGTTCGATGCCCGCATCCGGCGCGGCCTCGGCCTCCCGTCCGCGCCTGAGCCGGCCCCCGACCTCGCGTACGTCGCCGAGCTGAAGATCGACGGGCTGGCGATCACGCTCCGGTACGAGCGCGGCCGGTTCGTCCAGGGCGCGACGCGAGGCGACGGCACGACCGGCGAGGACGTGACCCCGAACCTCCGGACGATCTCGACCGTCCCGCAGCGGCTCCGCGAGCCGGCGACGCTCGACGCCCGCGGCGAGGTCTACATGCCGAAGGGCGAGTTCGCCCGGATCAACGCCGAACGCGAGGAGGCCGGGCTGCCGCTGTATGCGAACCCTCGCAACTCCGGCGCCGGCTCGCTGCGCCAGAAGGACCCGGCGGTCACGGCCAGTCGCCAGCTCAGCACCTGGACGTACCAGCTCCTCGAGGACGACGGGGGCGGCGTCGACAGCCAGTCGGCCGCGCTGGCGCGCCTCGAGGCGATCGGCTTCGTCGTGAATCCGAACCACGACGCCGGCCTCGACATCGAGGGCGTGATCGCCTTCACCGAGCGCTGGCGCGAGGCCCGCCACGACCTGCCGTACGAGACCGACGGCGTCGTCGTCAAGGTCGATCGCTTCGACCACCAGGAGCGGCTCGGGATCGTGTCCCGGGCGCCACGCTGGGCGATCGCCTACAAGTTCCCGCCGGAGCAGGTCGAGGCGCATCTCGAGGACATCGTTGCGTACGTCGGACGGACCGGGACGCTGACCCCCGTCGCGCATCTCAGCCCGGTGAAGGTCGCCGGCTCGACCGTCGCCAGGGCGACGCTCCACAACCTCGACGAGATCCGGCGCAAGGACATCCGGATCGGCGACACCGTCGTCCTCCAGAAGGCCGGCGACGTCATCCCGGAGGTCGTCCGGCCGCTCGTCGAGCGGCGCACGGGTGCCGAGCGGGAGTACGAGATGCCGGTGACGTGCCCGGTCTGCGGCACGCCGATCGTGCGCGACGAGGGCGCGGTCCGCCACTACTGCCCGAACACGGCCTGCCCGGCTCGGGTGTCCCAGGAGTTCGGCAACTTCGTCGGCGGGATGGACATCGAGGGCGCCGGCTGGAAGACGCTCGAGCAGCTGCTCCAGACCGGCCTCGTCAAGCGACCGGGCGACTTCTTCCGCCTCTCGATCGAGGACCTCGAGGGCCTCGACCGCTTCGGCCGGAAGAGCGCCGAGAACCTCCATCGCAACATCCAGAAGGCCCGCCGCCGGCCGCTCGAGCGGATCATCGCGGCCCTTGGCATTCCGCAGGTCGGCTGGACGACGGCGATCGAGCTCGCGCCGTGGCTGGTCGGCGAGGTCGATCACCCGGCCGGCCCGGGCTGGCTGCGGGCGGCCGGCGACCGGCTGCGCGAGATCGCCGCCGACGCCCCCGAGCGCTTTGCCGAGGTCGAAGGCGTCGGCCCGGCCGTCTCGGCGGCCCTCGCCTCGTGGTTCGGCCCCGACGGGCCAGGCGAGGGAGTCCTCCAGGACCTGGACGAGGCCGGCATCGAGGCGGGGCTGCCGGAGCCGCGGGCGGTCCGCGAGGTCGCAGCGACCGGGCCGCTGGCCGGCAAGACCGTCGTCGTCACCGGGTCGCTCGAGGGCTTCAGCCGCGACGGGGCCGAGGCCGCGATCCGAGCCGCCGGCGGCAAGCCGGCCGGATCGGTGTCGAAGAAGACGGACTACGTCGCGGCCGGTCCGGGCGCCGGCTCGAAGCTGGCCAAGGCCGAGGAGCTGGGGATCCCGATCCTCGATGCCGACGGCTTCCGGGCGCTGCTCGAGGGCCGCCCGCCCGAGGGCCAGTCGCTCGAGGACCACCCGCCCGAGGGCTGAGCGCGCCGGGCGGATCAGGTCACCTCGTGCGAGAGCATCTTCATCGTCTCGACCCACTGCCCACCGACCGTCTCGACGGTCCGGATCGGCATCCCGGGGAAGGCCGTCGCGAACCAGAGCTCGGTGGTCGCGTCGCCGTCCGTGGTGACGTAGCGCAGGCACTCGAGGCGGCCCATCGGCGCGTCGAGCGTGACGGCCTCGCGCGTCGTCGTCGCGGCCGAGAACGACGCGTGGCCCTGGAACTCCAGCCACGTCGAGCGGGTCCGCGTTGCCGGGCCGTCGGACCCGTCCGCCAGGATCGCCCAGCCCACGCGGTCGGCCCCTTCGGCGTCGACCTGCACAAACCGGATCATGCGTTCCGCGGGCGGTCGACCCGGGGTCTCGATCCGGAGCCGGAGCGTCAGCCCGCGTGGGCTCGCGTCGCGGATCTCGGCGGCCGTGAACGGCGTCGGCAGATGGCCCGGCTGGAGCACGTGGGGGTCCGCTGGCGTCGGTGGTGGCGTCGCCGGCATGCCGGCGATCGTACCCTGCGCACGTGACGTCACCGGACCCGGTTCGTCAGGCCGACGCGTACCAGCGATCGCTGCTCGATGCCCTTGGCGACGACGACCCGGCCGAAGCCCAGGCGTCCACGCCCGCCCGGGTGCGGCGCCTGATCGCCGACGCGGGGCCGGACCTGCGCACGAAGCCCGCGCCCCGGGAGTGGTCGGTCCTCGAGTGCATCGGCCACCTCGTCGACGCCGAGACCGTGATGGCGGCGCGCTATCGCTGGGTGATCGCCCACGACGAGCCCGAGCTCCTCGGCTACGACCAGGACCTCTGGTCGGACGAGCTTCGCCACAACGAGGACGACCAAGACGACCTCGTCGTCCTGTTCGAGGCGCTGCGGGCAGCCAACATCGCCCTGTGGCGGAAGAGCACGCCCGAGCAGCGGGCTCGTGGTGGCCTGCATCGCGAGCGCGGCCGCGAGACCTACGAGTTGATGTTCCGGATGCTCGGCGGCCACGATCGGGTCCACCTCGACCAGGCGGATCGGGCCCTCGCCGACGTCAGGCGGTCAGCCGCGTCCTGAGGCGTCCGGCCGGCGCTCGCCGGCGAAGGCGGCCGAGGCCTCGCTCAGGCGCGTCCGCTCGGCCGCGCCGAGCTCGAGGCTCGCCGCGGCGACGTTCGACTCGAGCTGCTCGATCGTCCGCGCGCCCGGGATCGCGACGACGTTCGGGTGGCCGATCAACCACGCGAGCGCCACCTGGGCCATCGTCGCCCCGTGGTCCGACGCGATCTCGCGCAGCACGACCCGAAGTGGCGCGGCCCGTCCGTGGCCGGGCGCGCCGAGCGCTCGCCGGAGGAGCCGGGCCGCGTTCCGGTGCGGTCGCTGCGACCCGGCGAGGATGCCCTGCCCGAGTGGGCTGTAAGCGATCACGAGCCGATCGTGCGCCTGGGCGTACGGGACGAGCGCCCGGAGCGCGCCGGGGCGGGCGAGGTTGAGCTCGACCTGGTTCGACAGGACCGGGCGGCCGAGCGCGAGCTCCATCGCCTGCCACCGGCCCAGCGAGTGGTTGCTCACGCCGACGTGTCGCGCGATGCCCCGGTCGAGGACGCGCCGAAGTCCAGCGGCCTGGATCGACGGCGGGACGAGCGGGTTCGTCCAGTGGATCTGGTATAGGTCGATGGCCGAGACCTGGAGCCGCCGTCGCGACCGCTCCGCGTGATCGAGGATCACCGACTGGATCGGCAGGACCGGCGTGAACTTCGTGGCCACGAACGGATCTCGTGGCGCGTCGCGGAGCGCCGAGCCGATGATGAGCTCGGAGGCGCCGCCGCCGTAGGCCTCGGCAGTGTCGATGAGGTTGACGCCGAGCTCGAGCGCCCGCCGCACGATCGCCGGCGCCGTGACCCGCGCGTACTCGAGGCCGTAGCCCCAGTCGCCGCTGCCGAACTGCCACGTCCCGAGCCCGATCGCCGAGACCCGGATCCCGGCCACCTCGACGAGCTTCATCGGGCCGCCCCGACCGCCGGCAGGCGCTCCGCCAGGAGTCGGCGCACGGCATCGTGCGAACCCGACCATGCGGCCCACACGTCGGCAGCCCAGTCGCGCAGCCGGGCGACGTGATCGGCGGGCGAATCCGCTACTGCCAGGTCGAAGATCGTGCGCGTCCCCGACGCCGCCGGCCGCTCGAACGCCGGCCAGTCGCGGAACGCCCGGGCCAGCGCGGCGTGGACAGCCCGGACGGACGGGCCGTCCCGGTCCTCCTCGAGCGCGAGTCGCAGCCCGATCAACCCGAACGCCGTGCCGATCGCCGGCGTGTCGGGCCCGCTGTGCTGCACGCCGTACGTGTCGACGAGGAGCTGGTGCCAGCGCCCGAGCTCGGCGACGTGCTGCAGCTCGTAGCCGGCCACCTCGCCGTAGAGCTGCTGGCACTCGACCGAGGCGAGCGACCGCCGATCCCAGCGCGCCCCGGGCCCGGGCAGCTCCACCCCGCAGCCGGCGCAGGTTCCCACCTCGGTATCATCCGCCGGTGGCCGGACTGACGCGCGCCGATGTTGAGCACGTCGCCTATCTGGCCCGGCTCGGCCTGACCGAGGCCGAGCTGGATCGGCTCGAGGGCCAGCTCAACCACATCCTCGACCAGTACGCCAAGCTAGCCGAGCTCGACACGTCCGCGATCCCACCCACTGCCCAGACGATCGAGCTCGAGAACATCCTCCGCGATGACGTGGTGACTCCGTCGCTCGCCGTCGCCGACGTCCTCGGCAATGCCCCGGCCCGGTCCGGCGACTTCGTCGTCGTGCCGCCGATCCTCGGCGGCGACGCGTCGTGAGCGCGGCCTCGACCGGGACCACCCGCCTCTTCGGCCACGAGATGGCCGAGCGGCTGCGCAGCGGCGAGGTCTCCTGCCGTGGGCTCGTCACGGACGCCCTGGAATTTGCGGAGCGCCAGAACCACGCCCTCAACGCGTGGCTCGTGATCGACCGGGAGCGGGCGCTCGCCGACGCCGATGTCGCCGATCGGCGCCTGGCGGAGGCCCGGAGGGCTGGCGCCTGGGCCATCGAGAGCCTGCACCCGCTGCTCGGCCTGCCCGTCGGCCTCAAGGACCTCGTGTCCGTGAGGGGCGGCCAGTGCACCGCCGGCTCGCGGATCCTCGAGGGCTACCGGGCACCGTACGACGCCCACATCACGGAGCGCCTCCGCGGCGCCGGCGCGGTGATCCTCGGCAAGACGAACATGGACGAGTTCGCGATGGGCTCGTCGACCGAGCACTCGGCCTACGGTCCGACGTCGAACCCGTGGGACCTCGATCGCGTCCCGGGCGGGAGCAGCGGGGGATCGGCTGCGGCGGTCGCCGCGTACCACGTCCCGTTCGGGATCGGCACGGACACCGGTGGGTCGATCCGCCAGCCCGGGGCGCTGACCGGGATCGTCGGGTTGAAGCCGACGTACGGCCGAGTGAGCCGCTACGGGATCGTCGCGTTCGCGTCGTCGCTCGACCAGATCGGGCCGCTGGCACGCGATGTCCGCGACGCCGCTGCGCTGCTCCACGCCGTCGCCGGGCGCGACGAACGGGACTCCACGTCCGCGCCCATCCCGGTCCCGGACGACCTGATCCGCCTGCCCGCCTCGGACGACGAGGCCGGCACGTGGCTCGAGGGCAAGCGCTTCGGGCTGCCGAAGGAGTACTTCGTCGCGGGCATGGAGCCGGGCGTCGAGGCCGCCGTCCGCGCCGCGGTCGGGGCGATCGAGGCCGCCGGCGCGACCGTCGACGAGGTCAGCCTCCCGCACACCGATTACGGCCTCGCGACGTACTACATCGTGGCCCCCGCCGAGGCCTCGGCGAACCTCGCCCGCTACGACGGCGTCCGCTACGGCCACTCCGTCCGGCTCGAGGGCGGTGACTTCATCGCCGACTACCTCGCGACCCGCGGCGGGGGGTTCGGCGCCGAGGTGAAACGCCGGATCATGCTCGGGACGTACGCCCTCTCGGCCGGCTACTACGACGCGTTCTACCTGAAGGCCCAGAAGGTCCGGACGCTTATCAAGCGCGACTTCGACCTCGTCTTCGAGCGGGGCTTCGACGCCCTCGTGGCGCCGACGTCGCCGTCGGTCGCGTTCCGCTTCGGCGCCCGGATGGCGGATCCCGTCGCGATGTACCTGTCCGATGCCTGCACGCTCCCGGTCAACATCGCCGGGCTGCCGGGCGTGTCGATCCCGTGCGGCCTGTCGGAGGGCCTGCCGGTCGGGCTGCAGCTCATCGGGCCGGCCTGGTCCGAGGCGCCCCTGCTGCGCGCGGCCCGCGCCTACGAGGGCATCACGGCGGACGCGCCGTGGCGCGGCGTCGAGCCCGCCGGCCTCGCCGCTGCCGACATTCCGGCGACCCCGACGCCGGCCGAGCGGGTCGCGGCCGGGGCCCACTGATCGACTAGGCTGTCGGCGATGACGATCGACGTCCGGCGCCCGCCGCTCGCGGACCGCGTGCTGTCGGAGCGCGTCCGGAGCGTCCCGCCATCGGGCATCCGGCGGTTCTTCGAGATCGCCGCCCACATGACGGATGTGATCAGCCTCGGGATCGGCGAGCCGGACTTCGACACGCCGCGCTCGATCATCGAGGCCGGCGTCGAATCGCTCCGCGAGGGCCGCACCCACTACACCTCGAACTACGGGACGATGGAGCTCCGCAGGGCGCTCTCCGACCACCTCGACCGGCTGTACGGCGTCCGCTACTCGCCGACGGACGAGCTGCTGATCACGGTCGGCGCCTCGGAGGCGGTCGACCTCGCCCTGCGGGCGACGATCGACCCCGGCGACGAGGTGATCCTCCACGAGCCCTGCTACGTCGCGTACGTCCCGGCGATCGTCTTCGCCGGCGGCACCGTCGTGACGGTCCCGACCCGATTCGAGGACGACTTCGCGCTGGATCCGGCGGCGGTCGAGACAGCGATCACGCCACGAACGAAGGCCCTGTTCCTGGGCTACCCGTGCAATCCCACCGGCGCCGTCCTGCCGGACGCGGTCCAGGACGAGCTCGCCGCGATGGCGGTCCGGCACGACCTGCTCGTGTACAGCGACGAGATCTACGACCGCCTCGCATACGGCTCGTACCGCCACCGGGCGCTGTCGTCCATCGCCGGGATGCGGGAGCGCACGATCCTCATGGGCGGCTTCTCGAAGGCCTACGCGATGACCGGCTGGCGGGTCGGCTGGCTGGCCGCCCCGGCCGGGATCCTCGAGGGGGTCCTCAAGGTCCACCAGTACGGGATCATGTCGGCTCCGACCGTCGCCCAGGACGCGGCCTACGTCGCCCTCGTCGACGGCGAGCCCGACGTCGAGCGGATGCGGGCCGAGTACGACCGCCGTCGGCGGCTCCTCGTCGACGGGTTGAACCGGATCGGCCTCGAGACGTTCGAGCCGCGGGGCGCCTTCTACGTCTTCCCGCGCGTCACCTCCACCGGCCTGGACTCGGAGACCTTCGCCCGCGAGCTCCTCGAGGAGGAGCACGTGGCGGTCATCCCCGGCACGGCCTTCGGGCCCTCGGGCGAGGGCCACGTCCGGGCCTGCTACGCGACCTCCTACGAGAAGCTCGAGGACGCGCTCGTCCGGATCGGCCGGTTCGTCGAGCGCCACCGCCCGACGTGAGCCCGGCCATCGCCGGCGCCGCGACGCCCGCAGCCGGGACGAACCCTGCCGCCGGCCTGCTCGATCGCTGGGAGCCGGTCATCGGGATCGAGGTCCACTGCCAGCTCCGGACGGCCTCGAAGATGTTCTGCGGTTGCTCGACCGCATACGACGGGGCCCCGCCCAACAGCCACGTCTGCCCGGTCTGCCTCGGCCTGCCGGGCGCCCTGCCGGTGATCAACCGCCGGGCCGTCGAGCTCGTGCTCGCCACCGGGGCGGCGATCGGCGCGACCACCCCCGACGCGACCCGCTGGGATCGCAAGAACTACTTCTACCCGGACCTGCCGAAGGGCTACCAGATCAGCCAGTACGACCTGCCGCTCGCATCGATGGGCCGCCTCGCGTTGGAGACGTCCGAAGGCCCGGTCACGATCCGGATCACGCGCGCGCACCTCGAAGAGGACACCGCGAAGCTCATCCACGCGGCGGGACCTGATGGCCGGCGAATCAGCCTCGTCGATTTCAACCGGTCGGGCGCGCCGCTCATGGAGATCGTGACCGAGCCCGACATCCGGACCGCCGAGCAGGCCCGCCGGTACGCGGAGGAGCTCCAGCTCCTGCTGCGCGCGATCG
>Ga0070731_10000097_pt1 | contig 166142 bp, 130 predicted proteins | sample Coa_R1_2_FD_66448 | JGI IMG/M metagenome (GOLD analysis project Ga0070731, IMG submission 66448) | Surface soil microbial communities from Centralia Pennsylvania, which are recovering from an underground coalmine fire - Coalmine... | ecosystem: Environmental > Terrestrial > Soil >... | reverse complement strand
GTTGTTTTGTCCCTTTCGCATTCGGCATTCAAGCCGAAAATCTCTGGATTGGCTGGGGCAAATGATGACAAGACGTGCAGGAAGCCCGATTTCGAATGAGCAGATCAAGACGCACCAGAAACGAAGCGAGATGCCACTTAACAAAGAGCTTCGCCAGAACTGCCTATATGAGCAAACAAACCAGTCCGAGTCGCAAAATGTTCAAAGAACTTGGCTCAAGATCTTTCAGGGTGGCGCATGTTGAATCCATTGGCGATGCGGAAAAGTATTTAGTAGAGAATTTGGTCGACATCGTTCTGTTGGACCTAGGTTTGGAAGGTACGCACGAATTAGAGATGGTGAGGCGGCTTCAAACAATAGCACTCCTAGTTTCGATTGCCCTGCGATGCGACGCTAGTGACGAGTCGATCGCTGCTCATGCGATTCAAGGGGATGCACAAGACTACCTAAATTAAGGGCCACGCCGATACCGGCGAATTGAAACGAGCCCTCCTCAATGCGTCCCAGCGCAAGATCATCGAACGAATTAAGCCTTTCGAAAAGGAACATGCACAGTTCACAGTCGACTGCATCGGTGATGCCGTGATTTGCACGGACACATTGGGCACGATCACGTTCTTGAATCCTGTTGCAGAGCGGATGCGGGCTGGCGCCGGGAGGACGCGACCGGACAGAAAATGACAGAGTGTGTTCGCATTGTAGACGCAAGTACGAGGAGGACAATCCTGAATCTGATGGCAAAGGCGGCTTCTCAGAACCAGGCGGGAAGCTTGCCTTTGAACTGTGTTCTTATCGGCCGTGACGGGCATGAGATCAACATTGAAGACTCCGTTACTCCCATCCGTGACCGTGCAGGACACGTGACCGGAGCGGTCGTCGTGTTTCGCGATGTGAGCGCGACGCAAGCATTGGAAAGACTTAACTGATTCTGCGCAGCACGACTTTCTGACCGGGTTGCCGAATCGGATGCTCCTGAACGATCGAATTGGCAGAGGCGATCTCCTCGCACATCGCCACCAATGCCATGCCGCAGTGCCATTCCTTGATCTGGACGGATTCAAATACATCAACGATTCCATCGGGCAATCTCATCGGCGACGAGGTCCTGCAATCTAGTCCGACAATCTGGCTGGGTTGCGGCTTTCAATTCGTTGAAGCTCTTCAGGCCATGCCGTAATCTAGTGCCGGGAATGTTGAGCAATTGGCGATCGATCATCTCAGGTGATTCAATCGGGGAATGTCTTGGCTGTCTAAGGGAGCTACAGCAGATTGACGCGATTGAGGCCGTTTGACGATGTGTTGTCGGCTGGCAATTCGGCTTGGGGTTAGCGGATCGCAAGTCCAAAGGAACCCTGTAGTTCGCTAAGTGAAGGGTCGTGCCCGCGGTAGCCGTAATGTTTCAAAAGAAACGATGCGCTGCGAAGTATGGAAATCAGGGGGGGGCCCCAGACGATCTGTGTTCCTGCGTTCTCGAACCTGCTTCTAGTCACTATCCTAGGCTTCAGTAGCGGAGCAATCTGATCCGCCTTGCTTAGATCGTGGATCTTATTTGATGCCGATACCGGACCTCGAAGGAGGTCCAACCGGTGAAGGCTCGACTAGTCTGCGGCTGACTAGCGCCGGCTCTCTTTCGGTCCTCTATAGGCACGTTGTTTTGTTAAGGCCCTGAGCCCGCGCCAAGAACTTCGCTCGCCTGATGGTTCGGGCGCGACGGGGTGGGCGGTCGAGAAGTTTTGGCCGGGACGCATTTTGCTCCGGCAATTTATCGTGGAGTACCATACTGAGCAGCGTCTTGTGAACCTGTATACGCCCCTTGTATGCGATGTAACCGAGACTTCTGAACCGGTTCATGAAAAAACTCACTCGCGAACGTGTGGTTCCGATCATCTCGGCGAGTGCTTCCTGAGTTATGCGGGGAATCTGCTTCAATGGTCCATCCGCATTGCCGTACTCCGCCATCAACAGAAGTGTTCGTGCTAGACGCCTTTCACTGTTGTTAAACAATTGATCGATCAGATCGGCCTGAGTTCTCGCAGCTCGGCGCACGATGAATTTAATGAACTTGTCGGTGAATGTATTTTGCTCGCGCATGACCCGGGTTAGCTCCGCGGAAGCAATCTTAAGCACGGCACAAGTAGAAATGGCCACGGCACTGGTAGTTCGGTGCTCGCTTGGCCCTGCCATGCATTCTTCACCGAAGAAGTCGCCGGAAGCCAGAAGGGTGACCGTGGCTTCTTTGCCGGCTTCGGAAACAATGGTGAGCTTGGCCCTGCCAGTCCTGAGATAGAAAATACCGTCGGCGGGATCTCCCTGCGACGAAAAGGTTTGTTTCGCAAGCACCCGAATGGCGGTCCGTCCCGGTCCGGTAGTCGAGAGGTACATGTCTATATCGAACGTACTTTGGCGCGTTTTGGCCATGATCAAGCATTGCATCGCCCCGGGGCAGAAGTCTGTCCTCTTTTGCTCATGCAACCTGTGTTGCAAGCTATAGGTTATGAGACGGGCCGAATCGGGGAGAGTCGGCCGTTTGTTTCTTTGGGTTTAGGAAGAGGGTTTCTGGAGCCCCTTTGAGACGGCGAGGACGTGCTTGTGGATGTCGTTGATTTCGCCGCGGAGTCGCAGGAGCGTCTTGGGCAGCGGCTCGTGCTCGGCGTGGGCCTTCTGGAGTTCATCGCGGAGCATTCTGGTTGGCCCGCTCGAGGCACTTGCGGTGGCGGACAGTGTCTCCGAATGCGTCGCCGATGATGAAGCCGAAGGCGGCGGATAACAACATCCACATGGGGAGGGCGATAACGATGGCCGTGCTTTGGCGGCGCAGAAACATCTGCCCGCCCTTACTCACGCGAGTCACTTGAGCGGCGATGCTCATCCCGATGGGCGAACTCCGCGAGAACCTTAAGAAGGCAGAGAACTCGCTGACGCGCGGCAGGTTTTAACCAGCGCAACCTCGGATTCATCAGAAAGTGAGCATTTTGGATCAGCAATCTCCCCACGGAAAGCCGAAGATCAAGATCAGAGGCAAGTACTTCATCTCGGCTGATTTTCCAGGGTTCCGCGTCGAGTCAGTCTGTCTGAGGTGCCCCATCAAGCGCGGCCGTGGAACAAAGCCGCCTCTTGTCCTCACCGCTGAGGTGTCAAATGCCGCATTCCACCCCTGCGTTGCCAAAAGCGACCATAAGTAACCACCCACGTTCCGATCCCTGCCAGAGAATAATAGATTTGGGTTACGTTGCGGGTAAGCGCGTGACTCTATATGGCGAACACTTCGAGATAGCCTCAGATCCATTCGTCGATGGCAATTGGGTAGCAGTTCGAGTCTTCAGCGAAAATGATCCAACCATACATACAATTCGACTCCCGGTATCGATTCTGACAGGTCTGACAGATTTGTTGCCTCCAAATGAAGTTGACTTAGGCACGATGCGCACTTCCGCGGACAGAGGGCATAAATGATAGTCACCTCCCGAACTACGCTCTGTTTGTTTGTTGCTTTTGTTGGTCATTGGCAAGGAGCGCTACTCGCGCAGCAGTCCGATCATCAAAATAATGTCTGGAACTGCAAGAATGGCTTTGAATCCTGCATCCGCTCCGATCTAACCGCTGCGGAATCGCATGATATTGCTGTCAGCTTGCACCAACTCAATCTGTTGGCTTGTAGAGCTGGTGAAACATCGTGCGATCGCAAGCAGCTGACTGCACTTGAAACGATAGCGGCAGACGTCGTATTCCACCAGACGAATCTTTCCAATTGCATGAATGCAATCGGGCCATGCGATCACTTCGCACTTAGTATTCGGGAATCGCGTGCAGTTGCACTTGCAGAACATCGTCAGAATATTTCCCACTGTGAAGATGGCAGGCAACCCTGTGACACCTCCAAGCTGAGCAAGCACGAGATCAGCGACATTGCTATTGCTGATCACGAGCGCAATGTTTCGAACTGTTCTGATTTAATAGGCCCGTGCAATGATTCGATGCTTACTCCAGAGGAAGCAAAGGAGATAGCGGCCTCTAATCGCGCACGCAATTTCACTTACTGCTCGGACGGATGGGATCAGTGCAACCGAGCCAAACTGACTCCAAAGGAAGTACGCTCTGTGATGTATGCCAATCGCCAACGCAATTTCTCCGAATGCCTAGATGGCAAGGAATCCTGCGATTACTCTCTCTTAACTGCCACCGAGGTCATCGCACTGAAGGCCAGGGAACGACGCCGCAACCTCAAAGCCTGCCAAACGGGTTACGGGTATTGCGATCTATCCCGACTCAACATGGTGGAAGCGGGTCCCATTGCCGAAAAACCATTGCCAGCGATCCAGTAACACGATCCGTATCGTTGTATGAACTCGCCAACGGCGCCGGGCTTCGGCAGGTGGACAAAGGAGGAAATTATGCTGCCCAACACTGATTTACTAGAGATGCAAACTATTTCGCTCCATCGTGCTTTGAAATGGGCGGTAATCCAAAAGTTGGGATGAGGTGATGCCGGCTCGAATGTCCGGACCGGCTCACATTGAGTATCAAACGGCGAAGATGGTTCGACTGATTTTCTCAAGGTTTGGGCATCGATCGCCAGGGGCTTATGGAAACTCGTGTGTGAGTTGTGGATGCAGCCACTTTGGTCTCACGCCACAGGTTTACGTTTTGAAAATGACTAACTCTGAGACTTTCGCAAATAACCTTGAGATCATCATGGGACAAGAGGGAGCATTGTCCAGGCTCGCTGAGAATGCGGGACTCATTCAAATCCACCCACCAACGCAGGACGAACGTGGAGAGGCAGACCTATGGATGAATCTGGCTTTCGTCGATGGGTCGCCCGTCGCCGCATGAAGGCTGCAGGTAAGGACTCAGGATAGGCTCACGACTTTCCGGCGTGATCGCCATATTCCCAGTGATAAGGTACTCCGGTGTCGCCGAGGATAAACCTGACCAGATCGGCAAAGCCTGCCTCGGAGCGAACATCGTTCGACAGGATCACTACGCAACGCTGACCGGCCTCGATGCATACAACGCTATTGGCGGTCTGGCCGTCGTGGCCACCTTTGTAGAAGCCGTGCCCCTGCGGGCCGTCGAAGACGACGACGCCTAGCCCGGCGTTCAAATCCTTGCGCTGCTCGCTCACCGGCAGGTCGGTCTGAAAAAGCGGAAACTGGCCGGCAGTGGTGATATGCAGGCTGGGCTTGGTGATTTCGGCGCGGGAGGCCGGAGTGAGGCCCTCACCGCAGACGAGCGCGGCGGTGAACTTCGACAGGTCGGAAATTGTGGTGTTCATCGAACCCGACACGCGCACCTTGCTGCGCTTTTCATGGGGCCGCGGCTGGCCCTGATCGTTCCATCCGTCGGCGACATTAGGGTCGGGATTGTCTTTTGACCAGACCAAGCTTGTGCGCGTCATACCCAGCCTGTCGAAGTTGGTCCTGGCGAGGTCACCGACATCGAGCCCCAACCCCCGCGCCTTGCGGCCGTGTTCGATCACGAATTGAAGAAGGATGAGACCCTCGCCGGAATAGCTGAAGCGGGTGCCCGGCTCGAAATGGATATGCAGCTTCTGGTCCGGTTCAATGAACCAGAAGTTGCTGAAGCCGGTGGAGTGAGTCAAGCACATACGCGGCGTGATCTTTTCCCAGCGAGCATCGCCGGCCAGATCCTTGTATGGCCCGTATTTGTCGGGGAATACCGGGTCTGGACCGTAGCCCGGCAGCGGCTTGTCGAGATCGTCCTTGAGAGGTGTGTCGAGGTTGAGCCTGCCTTGATCGATCAGCTGCATCACCGTGTAGGTAAACACCATCTTGGTGAGCGACGCGCTATACATGACAGTATCCGTGGTTAGCGGATCTCCCTTGGCGTTACGGAGGCCGTATGCGTGCACATAGCCGACCTTGCCGTGGTCGATGACCGCAACGGCCATGCCGTTGGCGTGGGTCTCGGTCATGATCTTGCTCACCTCGGTATCGAGGGCGGAGCCGCTGGAAGCCATTTGTGCGAATGCAACGATGGGAAGGTAGAAGGAGGCTATCAGCACAACCAAAGGCTGAACAGCCTTTACGCAGGTTCTCATGGAGCTACTCCCTCAAACGTGAATCTTACCTGATGATCTTTCCGCGAATCGTATCCTTGGAGCATGTTCGTTATTGTGCTCGGACGGCTTGGAGGTTGCCGCGCCGAATTGAGGAGACCTGCGCCGTGAATCCAAACGTGGAACAGATTCGAGAGAGTAAAACCATTGTTTGAATTTGCCGTTTCCACACGGACCACTAGACTGACAGCACCCGTTCTGCTTGTGCGGAGAGGGCACTGCGCAATGCGCGCCGCGCCTTGTGCAACTGAGATTTCGAATTGCCCAAACTGCAACCTTCCATTGAGGCAATTTCGCGATGCTCAAGGCCACGGACATCATGGAGGAGGAAACACTTCCTGTAGCCGGGTGCCAGAGTATTCACGGCGCGTTCAATGGTTACGCGGTCGACAACGCCAGTTTGCGTCCGATCGCAAGCGCAAAAACCGCCCCCAACAAGTTCCTCCGGAGCGTCCGCCATCATCTGCTCGAGTGAGACAACAGGCAGAACACGTTTGCGCACGCGCATCAGGACGATATTGACGGTCATCCGGTGCAGCCAAGTGGTGAAAAGGGAATCGCCGCGAAAAGAGGTGAGCTTGCGGTGCAGTTGAAGAAACGTTTCCTGCGTCAGATCTTCTGCCAGCGAGAAATCGCGCACCATGCCTCTACAAATTGCGAAAACGCGCCGCTTGTGCTGCCGGTAAAGTTGCGAAAAGGCATCAAGATCCCCAGTTTGGGCCCGCAGCAGAACATCGTCTAAATGGGATTCGGGCGGTGATGCGAGGCGTTGAGACCGCAGCGCCGGAATGGGAGTTGAATCTAAGAATGAAACCGGAAGCATTGAGGTGACCAAAATACCTCCAAAGCGGCTCAGAGGTTTCGCCGCGCCATCGTTCTCAAATTTTCCCATCCTGAGTTGGAGGCGTCTGTCTCGAAATGCTCAACTTCTGCTAATTCATGCAAACGATTTCTGAGTGCCGGTGTGACGGATTCAGATTGGACCCTCAAGACGCAACGGCACGGCCCATGGCCGGAACTTTCTGGATTTCAAACTTTGGCCTGGCAATGATCTCTGCGCCCGGGTTTGGCCGTCTCTTCAATTGTGCTCGCGTTATTTCAGGATTCCTCAGGCATTGGCGTGGCGCTTCAGTATATGCAACCATTCCGGCGATCGTCCTAAAATCGAATCGACAAGTTCCATTTACTCTCGGGGGCCGGATTGCTCAGATTATGACAGGCGAAAGTCCGAACCTAGGAGCTACCTTGTGCGCCTCAAATGCGTATAAGCAATTGACACTGCGCATGGGCAAGGACGGGTGAGTTGGATGAAGAGACTTGTAACGCCATTTCAGGGGCGGCCATAACACGGGGAAGGAATAGGTATGCTTTTGGACAATCTTTGTCACCTCGTTGGTACTGTGGCCGTTGGCTTTAGCTCTTACATTGGGGGTGGCCTGATTCGCCTGCTGCTTGTAGGTGCGGTGGCCGTCTTTTGATCTTCAACCTGGCGACCGGAAACGCGCGCTCTCTGATCGCCTGTTGCGGGGTTATCGGCGCTCCCGCGCTTGTAGGTATTCTCAAGTTAGAGAGGGCCGGTCAGCCTTCTACCGTTATTAGCAGAAAGTCGAGCAGCGTTTTCTCCGCCCAGAAGCCCGCGTCGCCCAGCTCGAGCGATAGAAAGGCGCAGTGGCCCCGTGCCGAGTCTCGACCAGCCTGATGCGGCTGTTGGCGAGGAGTTTGCCGCGGGTCTCGGGACTCATGCCGATGAAAGGGTCATCCAGAGCCTGAAGGATCAGCGACGGCACGGTGATGTCCTGCACCCAGTTGGAACTAGCAACCTTGCGATGGTAGTCGCCTACGCCCGCGAAGCCGCCATATCATGCGACAAACTGCTCGTCGAATTGCCGCAGGGTGCGAATCTTGTTGAGACCGTCTGCGGAATAGAGACCCGGGTAGAGTTCGACCTGGTGGCGAAAGTGCTTGAGCAGGTCGGCGAGAAACCTGAGAAGCAGGTTCCCTCCAATGGAATAGCCGATGAGGGCGAAGCTGCGAATGAGGTGCGCACGGGCTAATTCGGCCATCACCAGCGCGACGTCCTCGTCACGACCGGCGTGATGGATGCTGGGAGATAAATCCTCGCCGGCACCATCGCTCCGCATATTCATCCGAACTACGTTGCAGCCGTCTTACCAGGCGCGAGAAGAGTTACCCAGCACATAAGGAGAAGAGGACGATCCCTCGAGCCCATGAACGATGCAATATTTGCGGAGCATCGCCGAGGAAGGCGGTCTGAGCCGCCTTCCGGGACGACATCTTTGTAGCTCTTATGCGGATGCGGGAACGTTGTGGAAGGTCGAGACGACCGTCTCAAACGTCTGTACGCGCGGCGTTCCGTCGATCACATTCCCCAGCGCCTTCAACACCTCCGGATAGATGCGGGTGTTGTAATCGTCTGCATTGCTCTTGTGCTCCCACAGACTGATTGAAACTGCCTCCGGCGTGCCAGGGTTGCATAGGGCGATTTCCTCCTTGAAGCCCTTCTGCTTCCTCAGCAAAGGAAGAATCTGGTTTTCGAAGGCGTGGATGTAATCAGACTGCATATTGGCTTTAATGCGGAAACTTACGTTGCGTGCGTGCACAATCAACCTCCTAAGGTTGTCTCGTATATAAGTGGGGGGTAACTTCAGATGGCCTTTACTTATATCAGGGACCTGAATGAGGTGACTGTTTCTATATCCTCAATTACGAACGTAGTCTCTCGATTGGAAGTTGTCAAATGGAATGTTGATGGCATCAATGGTGAGTCTTTATGTTACCTTCACTCCGTTCCTATGGGTGTTTCTGACCTGCTGGTGGCGGGTGCCGGCTTTGGGATCTGGAAAGTTCGAGGTTTGCAAGTGGGATACTTTGGCAGGTCGCATATCGCATTCAGGCGCCTTGCCGACTGACCTTCGACGGCTGCTTTTTAATCCACCATACTATTGGTTCGTCTTCCGTATTCGGTCGGTAGCGTTCCAGCTCAGAGGCAAACAGCAGGGGCCGGATAGGTTTTCTGACCGCTAGCGGACTCGACGGACATTCAATTCTTGTTGTATGGGTGATTCGGCGGCGCTTTCGGTTGAGGTTGCCGTGACCGCATTGCCTGCTGCTGAGCCGTGTGCTTCTGTGCCAACTGCTGCGTCTGTTGCTGGTGCTTTTGCTCCACTTGTTGAGTCCTGGCATCGTTGGCCTTTTGCTGACTCAACTGCTGATGCTCAGTGTCTTGCCTCCGCTGCAGGCTCTGGCGTTCCTGGTTCTGCTTGGTGATCAGGTTGTCCTGCTGCTCGTTGAAGCGGTATCCGCCATCTCCCCAGCCCCCAGTAACCCGGCGTCCAAAGGAGGCCTTCTTCCGGCGCCATCACCCATTGACCGTCGACCCAGTAGTAATCGGAAACGCTGTCGTCATATGCCCAGTAACCTGGGGTCCAAAGATAGCCATCTCCGGGGCAAACCGGCTGCTCGTAGACAGGCAATGCAGGGGGACCAATGGAAATGGATACCCTAAGCTGCCCGAACAATGTGGCCGGTATCGCCAATGCGAGAAGTGCCAGTAAAGTGCGAATGGTACGCATACAGATCCTCTTTCCCATTCATCCTTCGTTTACCCACCTGCATGGAACCAAGTCGAGCTTCGTGGATCAGAAGGCGGCGCGAGATGCGCCATCCATGAGGCTTCCATGATGTGCGGCGCCCAGTCTGCGTACTAATGCTCACATTACGCGGAATTGAAGTCGAATCTGTCGAAGGCTATCTCTACGGAGAGATCGGCGATCTACACAACAAACATTGCAATGCCGGCTGCAAACATGGCTATTGTCGTAATCGCTACAACGATCCATCCGAGACGAGAGCTTGGCTGGCCCTGCATCAACCTCTTATCCGCGGCGACGACTAGAATCGCGACGAGAAGGAAAGGCGCCAGCAATCCGTTGATGACTGCGGTCCAGTAGAGCGCTTTGACGGGGTTCACGCCAATAAAGTCCAGCCCGACACCCGCCGCGGTAGAGACCAGAATCAGAGCGTAAAACCAGCGCGCCTGACGCAGTTTTTTGCTCAGGCCCTGCCGCCAGCCTAGAGTCTCGGCGAAAGCGTATGCGGTCGAGCCCGCTAGTGTTGGAATGGCAAGGAATCCGACGCCGACGATGCCGAGCGTGAAAAGGGTCGCAGCGAACTTGCCGGCCAAGGGCCGCAGGGCTTCTGCAGCCTGGCGAGAAGTTTCGATATTCGTGATGCCATGCCGATTCAGGGTGATGGCTGTGGTGAGAATGATGAAGAACATGACCATGTTCGAAAAGAGAGCGCCAACTCCCACATCGATTTTTCTCATAGTAAGCTCGTCGAGTGTGGCTCCTCTCCGCAGCGCGAGCGTACTCTGGCCGGCCGATTTCTCCTCTTCAACCTCCTCGCTTGTTTGCCAGAAAAAGAGATAAGGACTGATCGTGGTGCCGAGGATCGCGACCAGCATTGCCCACTCATTTCTGCCACTTGGCGCGGTAGGAACAAGCGCGTCACGCAGCACCTGGCCCCAGTCGGCTCCCACGACAAACGCGGTTATGGGATAGGCGAAGAGCACCAGAACCAGCCACTTGAGCACGTTCGCGATCTGGTAATACTGAAGCCGTACCGTTGCCCACGAAATCAGCAGCGCGAACACTATCACGAACCAGTGCGAATTCATTCCTGACAGCATCGCGGCAGCATCCGCCATACCGGCAAGATCTGAGGCGATGTTAATTGTGTTTGCGGCTAAAAGAGCGATGACGAAGGAAAGTAACAGCCATCTGGGAAATCTCTGCTTAAAATTCGCCGCCAGGCCCTGTCCCGTCACCTTGCCAATACGGGCACACATCATTTGAACCGCGGCCATCAGCGGCCATGTCAGGAGTGCGGTCCATAGAAGCTTCGTTCCAAGCTGCGCACCGGCAACTGAATATGTCGCAATACCTGACGGATCATCGTCTGCCGCGCCAGTGACGATGCCCGGACCGAGCGACTTGAGCAGCGATCGGATCCAGCAAGATGCGGCAGAAGTCAGATGAGAATGCCCGGGCTTAGTTACCAGTGATTCGTCGCGGCCTGGCTTCATGGTTGGTTACAGTGACAACATCTTCAACGTTGCCCATCGCGTTCTCTCGGTTGCCCTTGACATTTTGGACATGCCCTCGACCTGGAGGTGTGTCACCCGTCAGCTCACCCGACTTGCGCTTCAAGCCTCCCGCCACTTGATCGATCGTGCCCTGGACTCGATCCCACTTCATTGGCTCGCCTCTGTGAATTCAATTTGTAGAGCCTCTGGCTGAGCTATCGTCTTGGATGCAAGCAGCGGAGCTGCTAATCTCCGTCGCCTGCCGCATCTACCAGTTTATTTGTGGTCGCCACCAGCGTGCGGTGCGGAGCCACCGCCGTGGGCCTGCCCGCCGCCGCTGCGTGGCTGACCACCGCCTCCATGCGATTGGCCACCATGTGGCGCAGTCCTGTGCGGTGTTGAATTGTGCGAAGTCCTGTGGTAGGGACTGGGACGCGCCCCACCGGCATGGGAACTTCCACGGTTCTGATGGTTTGTTGCGCCACCGCCGCGTGTTTCGCGCCCCCCGCCTGACGGTCCGCGGTAAGCGACTCGCCCAACTCCACCGTGATACCTTCCTCCACCATCGCCGTTAAAGCGGTGGCTTCCCCAGCCGTGGTCATAACCCCAGCCGGCCCAGGGACCCACGCCCACGAAGATGCCGTTGTAGAAATAACCCGAACCGTAATATCCCATCGGGGCGCAGGCGTAAGGCTCGTATCGGTAGTAGCCGTACGGACAGAGGGGTTGAACGCCAATGTTAATGGAAACTTCCGCATGAGCCGATGGTGTGAGGGCCAGGCTCGCGAGCAATGCAGTGGATGAAACCAGAATCGTGAGTCCGCGCATGTGTGACCCCCTTAGGGTGTCTGCGGTTCCTTCGTTGCGTGGGATGCTCAGTTGACGCTAAGAACAATCCAGCAACGTCAGCCCGCAAAGGATTTGGAAACGGTCTGAGGGTTCGCCCTCGCAGTCCCGTGCGGTTTGTCTATCTATCATCCCTACGATTCTCACTGTAGTCGCCTGCGACGCTTACGTCTGAGCAATCGGGCTCAGACCAGTCCGACAGCTTAATGACTATAAGAGATCAAGAGCTCGAACAAACCTTCCAAGGTAATAGCTCATCAAGATGTTGTCATGTGAGTCGTTGAGGCCGTGTGGCCTGGCTCGCTCCGCGTGAATCTGGCGATCCGGATGTGCTTTGCAAGTCCAAGTTTCTCGAGCAGCCAGATGCCGTAAAAATTGGGGTCGAACTCATACCATGCAAGACCGTGTCGAGCTGACACTGGATTCGCGTGGTGATTGTTATGCCAACCCTCGCCCCCAGTAAGCAGCGCCACCCACCAGCTGTTGCGAGACTCGTCTCGGGTTGCAAAGCGACGTCCGCCGTGGAGATGGGTTGCGGAGTTCACGAGCCATGTGGCATGGAGACCGAGGGTAACGCGCATGAATATACCCCATAAGAAAAGGCCTGCTCCACCCCTGATTCCTCCGGCAAGAGTTCCCACTAACGATAGCCCGATTCCCAAAATGGTCAACGGGACCCAATGATATTTGCTCAACCAGACCTGCACGCGGTCCTTGGCGAGGTCGGGAGCGTAATGGGCGAGGGCCTCAGTCTGAGTATTCAGCGCACGCCCTGAGATGATCCAGCCCATGTGCGCCCACCAGGTACCTTCCCGTGGAGTGTGTGGATCGCCGACGTGGTCGCTGTGCTGATGATGGATGCGATGTGTCGCCACCCAGGCGATGGGACCACCTTCCAGGGCCAGAGTGCCGCAGACTGTCAGAAAGTATTCGACGACTTTAGGCACCTGGTATCCGCGGTGCACTAGCAGGCGATGATAACCCATGCCAATACCGCAGTTGACCGCGAGAATATACAGCACTGCCGCGATAATCAGGTTAGTCCAGCTCAAGAAAAACAGCGCGGCAATGGCGCCAAGATGAAAGATAGCCATGAAGATCGTGGTAGTCCAAACCACACCCAATTCATTTTGCGTGCGCCCCATTTGGAAACCAGTCGGCGATGCCGGTTTGCTGCGTGGCCGGACATCCTCTAGATGTTCACGCACTAACCTGTCGATGGATGGCCACAGGTGCTTTTCCTGGGAGGCGTCTTGTCCTGCCCTTTCGGTGAAAGCTTTCTCTGGCATATGAACCTCCCGAGAACCAATTCACCTTCGCCTGTTTATTTAGATCACTTCGATCCAGGTGAGATGCCCTCGAGTCCCAAACCGCTGTCGTGCGCCATGTGGGTGCGATCGTGATGCTAGGCCACAGCATTTGCTTCTATGGTCTTAGGTTCACGCCACGGCTTTCTTTGTCGCAATCGTTGGCACCTGAACCAGTTCTTCAAATAGAGAACGGTAAAGGATCATCGCGGTTCTTAAATCTTCGGTGGTTGCCTGGTCCTTTCCAAGCCGCAGCGCAATCTCATGCGCAGAGCGATAGTTCTCCGCCACTCTGGGATGATCAACAGAAATGTCGGCGGCTCGTTGCTCGAAATCGGATACTGGATAGCCACGGGTTTTCATGACGGAGGACACCAGGTCATCGGCCTCGGCGACTGCCCCCTTGGGGGAATCGACAAAGCGAGATTGTACCGCCTCCCACTGTTTCGAATAACGTTCGCGTTCCATCGGATCTAGATCGCGGATCTTGAGCTTTTCGACTCGCTTCGCGCGATCCTCCAATTTTGATTCAGCTTTTCTTTCTGATCCGTGTGCCACCACCGCCCTGTCATACTCGGAGCCGAACTTTTGGCGCAGGCCCGCAGTTGTACGCCTGCGATTCCGCGCGTATAGCCACACCAGCACAGCTGCGATCACGAGCAGCCCCGCAACTAGAATGATCAATTTAGAATCGAGCTGATTTAGATTCATCGGTGCCTCGGAAACCCTGTTTGTCTTACGGATTCTCACGTCGGGAAAGCCACGTGACTAGCCATCATCAACCCTCAAGCAACACAAAGCTGGTCAAAAGTGATCGGCCTTCTGCGTTGGTCCCTGCGGCACCCTGAGACGAAAGGAAGCTTTCGCAATTAATCGTCTTACTGGTATACCGTACCCTGTTTGAAGCAACTACAGTTTTGAGGACATCGTGCCTTAGCGTGGGATTGATTTGCAGCCTGCGCCCCCCTCGACTCTCGCTACCCCCCACGGCATCGACGCCGCAGGCGCTTAGAGCCGCTCGCTTGGGTTCCGGTCGGAAAAGATAGGGTATCCACCGAGCGCGGATTTGCCCGATGAAGAGCAGGCTATGGCTAATCACGAGCCAGTCGTAAAGCCAGTCGGGATACGGTCGTCTAAAGTGCAAGAGACTAATGCACACCCCGATGGTCCACGTGCGCTTCGGATGAGCGTCACCGCGACTAGACGGCGTGTCGACATCGATGAGACCTCCAAGGGGAACCCAGTCATGAAGCCAGAGAAAAGGAACCTGAAAAGCGAGCAAAAGCATCTCTATTTCGCGGTTTGTTGAGAAATGCTGATGTGCCATTCAGTCCTCTTAGCACTATTGTGGCCTCGATTAGTCCCGAATCACAGCAAACCGGAACGAACCCGATTCGATGGCGCGAGCGCGAGTAAGATGGCGCCGATGATCACAAGAACAGCTTCACCGGATCAGCTCTCCACGTGCGACCATGTTGCAACACGCCTAGGTGCCCATAAGCGCAGCGTGAGCGAAACTTGACCATGCTGTGAAGGCAATCACGCCACGACTTGCCGACGGATCGCAGATCGCTAAAAGTTGAAAGATGCCTGGTGTGACATACAAGCTGAACATCATAGAAAGCGCGGGATCTTGTCGGATAAAACCAGCATGGGGTCGCCCAAAGCGATAAAGAGCAATCCCCGCCACCGCTTTGGGGAGGCAGCCAAACCGAGCTGTGACTGAAGATTGTCATTCTGCACCCGATTGCGATACCAAAGTGGCACGTTCTGAACGGCAAACTGCTTGCCGCGCACGATGTTATAGACCGAGTCGAAGACAGTCAGACATTTGATATTCGCAACGCCCTCCACGGTAATGGGATCGGCGAAATACTGGACCCTGCCACCAGCGTTGGTGAACGCAGGCCACAGTGGAAGATCCGGCCCGTTTGGATCGCCGGACCTTGCGAAGTCTACCCAGTAGCTAGACATCTCCTCAGCCAACCTCCGGTCTGCCGCAGTCCAGTTCCACGGAGACTGGTCCAGGTGGTCGAGGGCATACCAGAGCTCGGCGTAGTGGCTCGCGCCCCAACCCGCGTACACGGAGCCGGCAGGGAACGGCGGCTGCTGTCGAAACGTGTAATCGAACACAGGACTCTGCCCGGTCCCGGCTTGCAACCTCGCCCAGGCCCACATGTCCCAGCCGAAACGAAGATCGCGCTCGAGGTCGAGATGTGCCCGCCGCGCCGCTTCGTCAGTCGCGTGGGGATATGCTGCGATGAGGGCCGGAGGAATTTGGCCAACGCTGCGTTCCAGATCGTTCGCGAAGCCGGCGGCCGTGTCGTGGGAGACATCCACTATCGCACGCGCCTCCTCGGCGTTGGAGCCGATCAGCAGCGGGACATCGTTTTGCCGCCCTGAAGCGAATGTTTCGTATGGAGAGGCGGGAGCACATACGGCTCGATCACCGCGCTGAACGACGCCCCCGGCATTACCCGTAAATTGGCCAGCAGGCAGCCGGCGCAGCTCCTTGACAGTTGGCGCACTCAGGGAAAGAGCATACTTTTTCTCCGTCATGTTCTGCATTTGCCAAGAGGAACTGGGGTCCGAGTTGGAGCGGCTCAAACAGTCCTCCGCTTTCTCCGATGGCGCGCTGAAACAACCCCGTTGCAAGTGGCGAGGCGATGAGAATGCTAACCGAAATAGATCCGGAGGATTGACCGGCGACAGTCACGCAGTTTGGGTCACCGCCGAATGCCGCAATGTTTCTATGTGCCCATCCGAGTGCAGCAATCTGGTCCATCAGCCCGTAGTTGCCAGACGAATGGTGCGGGGACTCGCGCGTCAACTCCGGTAACGCAAGAAAGCCAAGCGGGCCAAGGCGATAAGCGATAGTAACAACAATGACACCCTTGTGAGCGAGCCCGCCACCCCAGTACAAGGGCATCGAGGCCGATCCGCTGATGTATCCCCCGCCGTAGATCCAGACGATTACCGGCAAATGTTCCTGCGCGCTCTTTGCCGGTGTCCGGATGTTGAGGTAAAGGCAATCCTCACTCACTGTCGGCTGCGTCTCGCCCGGCATCGACACGCCTACCTGCATGCAAGCAGGAGCAAACGCATCTGCCTTGCGCGTACCAGTCCACGAGGCGACAGGCATCGGCGGGCGCCAGCGCAAGTCGCCGACCGGAGGGGCAGCGAATGGGACTCCTTTGTAGACACTCAAGCCATTTCCGCTTACTCCTGATATCGTGCCGGACTCTGTCAGGACACGCTGGGCGATGCCCGCGCAGGCCAGACTAGCTCCGGCTGTCAACAAACATGCGAGTCTCCATTGATTCTGCAATGGGCCTTCCTCTCGGGGATTGTGAGTGGAGGGTGGGATCTGGCTTCCAAAACTCTGAATAAAGCCGGCAAAAGCGCCAACTCGAAACTCCGCATGCTAATTATTGAGCCCCCCGGTGCATTCGCACTGATCAAAAAGACAAAGGTGCCAGGAAATAGGATCGTCTGCCAGATTCAGTTGAGCGTCGGTGATAAAGTCGAAGTTCGTCCTCGACTGTCCCGCCACCCAGTCAGTGCACACATGATTCCCTGGCTCTCGCCTCGTTGCCGATGAAATTGTGGAGCGATAGGAGAATCAGCCTCCAGCTAAACCATATAGCACCAATTCTTGACGATTCTTCAGCCTCAAGAAATGAAGTAGCCAAGCTATGCAGTCTTGTACTTTCTCTTCGGTAAGGTTCAGTCTCACGGCAATATCGCTGTCATTCAAGCCTTCACCCAGCAATCGATAGATCGGGCCTAAGACGCCAGTTTGCTCCCAAAAGCTGCGCATTCTATGCCTCCCTCGTGGCGCTTGACCACATCGTCACGCGATCGACGTTCTCTCTAGCGTCCGACGCTTTCTACGTTCTTCGGTCGTGATGATCGCGCGAACCGACAGTAATTGCTGCTCTCAATTGCTCACTTTATTTAGCCACCCTCAGTCCGGTGAGTCGCTTGGGCGGCGACGCCCGTCCCGATCGGACGAAGAGCTGCTGAAGCCGGGATGAGTCTTCTGGGGCAAGGTCGGGGAGTACTCATTCAGCGTTGAAGTGTTTCAATAAGCGTGGAGCGAAGTGTTTCAAATAAGCGTCTGGGTAGGATGGCCACAAATGAAGGCACAGATTATGTTTGGTGCCAGAAAATGTTTTCGCGCTGCTCGCCGTATACACCTCGCGATTGACATCGATCTTTGCGCAAACGCCAAATGCCGACGGCGGCGAGATATACTCGCCCACAAACCTGAATCGAGAAACTCCAGCTACAAATGGCTGAGAAAGACGGGGCAGGTCACGAATACCATGGAATTAGGACCCGATAGACGCAACACCATCCCAAGCGAATCAACAACTTAGCAGATCGTTTGCTAATCGTTCAGATCTGCTTTGCGAACGAATTCGGCGTATCGAGAATCGGGGCGCAAAGCATCGAGCATAGGATCAATTTTGATCCAGCCCAGGTTGGGATCCTTTTGCTCGTATGATTTCTCCAGCCAACGGAACGCTTCTTCCTTTTCGCCAAGCTGGACATAAACAGCAGCAGTCCAGTATGGAGAAACATATCCTGCACTGGAAATGGCAGACTGCCGGAGTAGCTTCCGACTCTTCCGTTTGTTCCCCGAAGCGGCATAAGCAGCCGCAAGATGGACCAAGGCGAGTGAATGAGAATCACGACCCCGATGAGCGGCGAAGACACGAATCGCATCTAGGTACTTCCTCTTCTGGATGTATGCACGTCCGAGAACCCAGTCTCCGACATCGGAGTTCATTTCCTCGATGCAACGTACCTGCTCGATTGCATCGTCATACCTGCGCCACCCATAAAAGTTCTGCGCAAGGCTTTCTCGGATCATGGGCGAGAGCGGATCGAGCACCTGTGCTTCTCGCAACTCAGTATCAGCTTCTTCGAACCGTCCCTTGCCAGTCAGAATAGCGCCGAGCCACTGATGGGCAGTTGCACTGCCGGGACTCAGTGCAATGGCTCGCCGAAGGTCCGGTTCCAGTTGTCGCCGCCGACCAGAAGATTCAGAGTTGAGCAACACCAGTGTCGCGTACTCATCTCCCAGAGTCGGATCAAGATCAAGTGCGCGCGTGATTGCCGATTTCGCGAGCGGAACCACGACTGACAGCGGCTCCTGTCCATTGCCGCCCAAAACGGTGTAGGTGTCAGCCAACCCTGCGTAGGCTAGCGCAAACTGCGGGTCTCTTTGAATCGCGGCCTGAAAAAGGCCGATTGCACGCTGCATGTCCGGCAGGTCGCGCCTGCTCCAATAGTAGCGTCCACGGAGATATAAATCGTGGGCCTCGGGATTGGTACGGTGCGGTGCAGAGGATATAGCTGACGGAATGTCGCGCGAGACGCCCAGCGCCCGAGAGGCATCGTCCACGATTTGCTCCTGAATCGTATAAATGTCTCTGAAGTTGCCATCGTAGGCATGTGACCAGAGGTGATAACCGGTGCGCGTGTTGATGAGTTGTGCTGTTATGTGGAGCGTTCCCCCAGCGCTGCTCACGCTACCTTCCATGACTGCTCCAACGTCGAGTTCCTCTCCGATTCGGCGAACATCCACGCCCGCTCCGCGAAACTGAAACGCAGATGTCCGAGCCACGACCCGGAGCCCCGGAACTTCCGCCATGCCGGTTGTGAGCTCTTCACTGAAACCGTCGCTCAGGTAATCGTTCTCGGGCCCACCCCCAAGATTCAAGAACGGCAAAACCGCTAAAGATGTGGAAGCAGGAGCAGAAGTCAATGGCCGGCGCCAGGTTAACGGGGACCTCCGGAACGCCCCTAAAGCAAGAGCAATGAGCACCAACGCCGCAAGCCCACCTAGGACTACCGCTTTCGGCATATGAGTCTGGGGTCTAGATTTCACTGTTTTCAAGCGAGATTCGAAAGATTCACGCTTGGGCGCCAGAGTTGCAGGTTGAATACCCAGCTCCGACTCCCCCTGATCCCTGATATCCGGTGGAGATTCGGCACTTAGCGGCGCGGGCACACGTTCCTCCGTGGAATCGCGTATCGCAGCCACAAAACGATATCCCTTCCCCGGCACCGTCAGGATGAACCGGTTCTCCCCAGGACGTTCGCCCAGCGCCTTGCGAATCGCCGAAATACATTGGTTTAGATTGTTTTCTTCGACAGCGGTTCCTGGCCAGACTCGATCGACTAATTCCTGCTTGCCCACCGCATGGCCAGCATTCTCCAGCAGCACAAGCAGCGTTGAAAACGCCTTTTCTGTCAGATGAATACGCTGGTCATCACGCTGCAAGACGTGATTGCGGACGTCGACGCGAAACGGTGGAAATTCGTATCGGCGCTCAGTCAGATCGGTCATGGGGTTTTGGGGGGTTCAGGAAATTTCATACAATTTCAGCACCTTTCTCAAGACATTGCAACGGCGTACGGTGTCAGATGTCTTCATCCGCAGCGGCCCCTACGGTTCTCCAGGCTTCTCAAGGTCTCTTCATAGGAAGCTGACTCCGAGCCAATTTGCGGGTCAAATCAATATTCCAGGTTGGCAGACAAGAAATTGTTACTCGACTTCGCGGTTACGGCTGTGAAGTACCTTGGTCCCTCACCACTGGTTCTGCATTGAAAACTGCGGGGCTCACGAGGAGAGCCGCCGCCCGGCTCACTCCTCCGTGTCTTGTTCGTGATGGCCTACTGGCTTGCGACGAAGCCGCAAAACGGAGACCGCAACGGGCAAAGCCAACAGGAATCGTCTTCTAAATGGCCAAGAAGGAGGAGTATGCCCGGCTTCAAACTCTGCGTGTTCCTGGCTTTGTTGTCGTCGACAACTGTCGTTTCCCTCTCACAAGTTCAAAGGCCGCACCTTCTGGAAAGCTACGGCAAATTGCCGCTCACTTTCGAGGCTAACCATGGCCAAACCGACGCACAGGTTAGATTCCTATCGCGGAGCTTGGGGTACACCCTCTTTCTCACCTCCGATGAAGCAGTTCTGCGCTTGCAGAGCGGCCGACGAGGGGCAGAAGCCGATCCTTCAAGGGAGACGGCTGGGCCGCCCCTGACCACCAGCTCTGAGCCGACATCTCTGGTCGGGCAGGCAACCCACCCCGAGCAAGAGTCCGTGCTGCGGATGACGCTCGCTGGCGCAAACGAAAAGGCAGAAGTCGTTGGGCTCGATGAAATGCCAGGGAAGAGCAACTACTTTATCGGAACGGACCCTGCGAAGTGGCACGCGAACGTCCCGAACTATGCCAAGGTGAAGTATGAGGACGTCTATCCAGGCGTCGATCTGGTTTACTACGGCAACCAGCAACAGTTGGAATACGACTTCATCGTTGCTCCTGGGGCTAACCCAAAGGCAATCCACCTGTCTTTCAAGGGAGCGGACTCAATCCACGTGAGCCCGGAAGGCGATCTAGTGTTGCGCCTGAACGGTGCCGACCTTCGTTTCCACAAGCCGGTGGTGTACCAGCCGGAAGGTGCAGTGCGCAGCGCTACGGCGCGGCACCTCCTGGACGGACGTTATGTTCTTGAAGATCGGGAAAGAATCGCATTCGAGGTCACAGAATACGACCGAACGAAACCGCTGGTCATCGACCCAGTACTGCTGTACTCCACCTACCTCGGCGGCAGCGGAGAGGACAGCGCCTTTTCGCTTGCAGTCGACGCGTTCGGGTTTGCGTATGTCACCGGTACCACTCGGTCGAGCGATTTCCCCAACCTGGACGGTATCCAGGGTTTTAGCGGCGGATCATGCGGAGCACTTCCGTGCCGCGACGTTTTCGTGACCAAGTTTAACCCCGCGGGTTCAGCGCTCATGTATTCCACGATTATTGGTGGCACAAACGACGACATCGCCCAGTACATCGCCCTCGACACCTCCGGAAATGCCTATATCACCGGCTCGACTCTTTCGTCCGATTTTCCTACGACCCCCGGCGCTTTTCAGAGCACTTACGGCGGCGCGGGTGTTTTTAAGACTGGAGACGCGTTCGTAACCAAGCTGAACGCTGCAGGTTCCGCACTCGTCTACTCGACGTACCTCGGCGGCAGTGGGGACGAAAATGCCTACACGATTGCCTTGGACAGTTCCGGCAATGCTTACCTCCCCGGCTTCACCACCTCGACCAACTTCCCTTCCACTTCCGGCGCTTATCAGAAGGCTTGCCCCAACTCGCCCTGTTACAGCGCCTTCGTCGCGAAATTGAATTCCACCGGAACGGGACTGGTGTACTCCACGTTTCTTGGCGGCTCAACGGGCGGGAATATTAATTCCGCTTCCGGCCTCGCTATCGATCCTGCAGGCAACGCATATGTGGGGGGAATTACCGGCAATTCCAACTTTCCAACGACCGCGGGTGCTTTCAAGACAAGCTGTGGGACGGACAAGCACTGTAACGGCACCACGGACGGCTTCGTTTCCAAACTCAACTCCACCGGCTCTGCCCTGATCTATTCCACCTTCCTGGGGGGCGCCGGATTCGACAACGTGAACGCTGTTGCAGTCGATTCCACCGGCGAGGTCTATGCCGCGGGAAGCACGGTTTCCGCGGATTTTCCGGTCACCGCAGGTGCAGCGCAATCGAAGTATGGCGGCGGATCCGGCTGCACGACCTACTACTGCGGCGATGCCTTCGTGTCGAAGCTGAATGCAAAGGGTTCTGCCTTGGTCTACTCCACCTATCTCGGGGGCAGCAAAGACGACGGGGCTGTTGGCTTAGTCCTGGACCCAGCCAACAATGCCTATGTGACAGGGGTGACTAGTTCAGTCAATTTCCCGGTCGCCAATGCAGTTCAATCAGAATACGGAGGAGGCAGTTCAGATGGCTTCGTTACGGAGCTGAATCCATCCGGCACGACATTGAATTATTCAACCTACCTCGGCGGGAACGAGCAGGACTTCAGTAACAAGGCCGCTGTCGACGGTAGCGGAAACATCTACGTGGCGGGTGGGACGCTATCAACCAACTTTCCTGTAACCGCCGGGGTATTCCAGTCTCAAAACGCCGGTTCGCTCGACGCCTTCGTAGCCAAAATCGGTCCTCCTCCTCCGACCGGAAACGAAGCCGACTTGGCCATCGCCAGCCTCCTCTGCGACGGTACCCAGAATAACCCGAATCCCCCGACTGTTAGTTGCACCACCACAGTCGTGAACCTGGGACCAGCGACAGCAGTCGGTGCCCTCATCGTGGAAGTCGCCGAAGGCGACAACGTCACTACGAGTGGAAATTATTGTTACAGCATTCAGGGCTTTAACGGCTTCTATGCACAATGTGGGGTGCCTGATCTGCCTGTGGGAAGTACTTTCACCTATACGCTGACTTTTGACACCCTTCCAGAATTTAGCGGCATCTTCGGTATCGCGATGTGGGCTTATTCAAGTAACATTGCCCCGTATCCGATTGACAAAAATAGTGGAGCCGCCGCAACGTGTAATGCGAACGTGGCTGGGCTCCTGCCCTGTACTCTACGAGCAGGTGACCCTGTACTCTAAGAGCAGGTGAGCTTTAATCGTTGGGACAAACGCCATCAAAATTGGAACCATTGGGACCATCCAAAAAAACAAGCCGGAGCCATTCCGCAGCATTGTTGTGTCCGCACAAACTTCGGGGTCTTCGCATCGACCGGAGCACGTCCAAGGAACTAAAGTACATTGCTTCAGAGGCAGTTCAGTTGCGAAATCTAGGATTTTGTCGATTTGAGAAGTGCAAAAAAATCGCACCGATCGAATCGACGGCTGATTTTTTTCGGCGGTGGTGCAGTTGGAGGCGCGGAATGACGTCGTGATGCAATCAGCCCTCAGCGAACGCCGCGGTTTGTCGCCAAAATTGGCTGCTGGCTGAAACAAGGCGGCCTTGGCAAGAGAGTACGGAGTGATTTCTGGAAGGTCCTTCTAGCAATCTCACCTGCTCGGGTTGGGAGTTCTTTGCCAGGAAGCTCGCGAGCTTCCTGATGGAGTGATCAGCTACGTAAGCGGTCCGGTTGACACCCAGTTGGGCGCATTGCAGGCACTGGTTGTTCACAAATGAATCTCGCCGGAATTACTTGGGATTATTGGGACTAACTAACGGTGCCATTAGAAGCGGATTATGGCTTGTAACCGACACTGAATCAGTGATTTTCCGCTCTCTGACCCCAGCGTTCGGGACCAGGGGGTCGGAGGTTCAAATCCTCTCTCCCCGACCATTAACTGCTGATTCAGTTAGACTTCATTCTCGCGATTCTCACAAATCCAACAATCTAATACAGTGAGTTCAGTGTCCTAGTTGTGTCCACGCAAGGCAGCGCAGTCTTCTTTGGTTTCCGCTTCACTTCGTCTTCCGCCGCGTTCGCGGTGCAAGCAGTTCCGGATTCCACACCGTGATGCTCGTCTAGAAATCGAACCGCAGGCTGAACTGCATGCGGCGCGGAACACTAAGCAACGCGCTGGCAACTCCGAGGTTGCCCCCGGTGAGAGTCGATCCGATAAATGCCGGGTCGAAGCGGACAGTGTTGGTCACGTTATAGACTTCCCACGCGAATTTGAGGCTTCCCAATTCGCGAATCTTCCAGCTTTTGTTAATACCCGAATCGACATTGAAAAGACCATCGCCGCGGAATGCGTTGCGCATACCGGCCTCGCCCGGGTACGAAAGGCGGACATTACCGCCATTGCATCCGCCGCAGGCCACGCTGTTGTTGATGTTGGTGGCATTGTCGAAGAACTGCGGGTTACCGTTCTGATCGAAGTGGCGGCGCATCTTGATCGGACCGGTATTCACGCCGTCGCTTTCAATCTGCCAGTCGGTCGACCATCCGGGATCTCCGAGGCCGAAAGGCAGCCCGCTCGACCACCGCTGGATGCCCGACCATTGCCATCCGCCGATCACGGCATCCGCAAAGCGATTCGCATTGCCACCGAAAGCCTTCCCGCGACCCACGGGTAGAACATAAACCCAGTCTGTTGTGATCAGGTGGCGCGTGTCGAAATCTGAGGAGCTGCGATTGAGATACGGCTTCCAGGTATTGAGGATGGAGCTGAATGAAGCGGTGTTGCTGGTCGTTAACCCGGTTAACTCATTGGTGCGCTCCGCATCCGATCCCATATCGATGGAATGCGAATACGTGTAACTGAAATCCAGCGTCAACCCGTGGCTTGAGGGGTGCCTGAGAGTAAACTGCGCGGCATTGTAGTAACTCATGCCGATGGTTGAAAGCGCGTAGAGCGAAGAAAACTGGTCGTGCCAGAAGTGCGGTTGCCAGCCGGCCGGGCAGGAGTAGTAGCAGGCAAAGTCGATGTCCGAGAGCGCGGTCGTAGCGCCAAGATACGAGCGATACGGCGCCCACTCATTGTTGTAGATGGCTTCTGTGGCGCTTTCACCGGGGAAGTCAACTCCCGCCATGAACGGAAAGACATCTTCAAAGTACTGAATCGGCGCCACGGAAACCGGCGCTCCACCGGCGATCGCATTCCCGTAGTTTCCGCCGTTCTCATCCACATCACGGGAAAGCTCGGTCCCCGCGGCAAAATAATCGCCGCCGCCCGATGGATCCACGTAGTCGACCGGCTCTGCAAGATCTAGCTGTTGCAGCAAATGGCGGCCAAGACGGCCGACATACGCACCTTCAACGGTCCAGCCGTGTCCGATCTCCCGCTGGATCGAGAAATCAAAGCTCTCGGAGTAGGGAGTCTTGAGCTTGCTGTCGAGCCCCCAGGTAATGGCGAAATTGTTCTGCGGATAAAGATATGGGAAGGTAATCGTATCGGCACCGGCAACGCCGACATTGATATTCGGGAACGTCCGATTGTCGATGAAGCGCGGCGACCCTGGGTGTTGGCAGCCGATCGCGCATTGCCCTTCTATCTCATAAACGCTTGCGGGGTTCGAAATCTGCGAGCTCATGCCGAACGATCCGTTCTGGTCAAACGTGTTCACCAAAGCCTCGCCGTAGTGGTCATAGTAGATCCCGGCCCCGGCCCGAATCGAGGTCCTGCTGTCGGGTGAATAGGCAATGGCGAAACGAGGCGCAACGTTGTTCTTGCTCATCGGCCAATAGCCCGGCTTCCCATAGTGCTGGCCCGAGGGAGCAAAGGTTAAATCTGGCTCGTAAACCTGGCCCCCCTGGGCAGCCGTCTCGCGCTGTAGATACCACGTGTGGGTGTCAACCGTCGGAGTGACCTGCTGGCCCTGGTCCTCATAAGGCGTCTGCAACAGCGTATGGCGAATGCCGAACGTAAGGGTAAGATTCGGCCTCACGCGCCAGGCGTCCTGAACGTACCACTCAAATTCGTTCGCTTTGAAATGGCGGATCAGGGGTGCGCCATCAGCCAGCGCGGTTCCTGTGGTCGAGCTCGTGAGCTTGTAATTGAACACGTCGGTGATCTCGGGAACCGTACCCAGAAGATTGGCGAGTGCAATCTCATACGAGGAGCCGAAAGCTGGCCCGTCGACCGATGGCTCGCCAACGAGGCTCGGATCGGGAGTGACGCCGGCAACCCAATATGGGTTTGTGGTCGCGCTATTGAAAGAGTTCTGATTGCTGGAGTGGTTCTGATGGATGAGCCGCCAGTTTGCACCGAATTGAAGGGTGTGGTCCCCCTTGGTCCAGTTCAGATTGTCGACAATGTTATTGACCGGAACGCTCGTAATCTGCGAGCGGGTTTCGGCTGTTGCCGTGTTGAGAAATCGAAAATCAACGTAGTCGCCCGAACCGATTCCGCTGTAGGAGAATCCCTGCCGGATATAGCCATATCGAACGTCGTTTACGATACGGGAACTGATCGTCCAGGTATCTCCGGCCGTCATGCCCTTGCTGTCATCAACGAGCGTCTGCGATGGCGGCTGGCCCGGAAAATGTTCAGGGTAGGCGGTCGTATCGTCCTGCAAATTTCCGCGCACAAAGACGCGGTGTTTATCCGAGGGAATGAAATCGATGCGACCGATGCTGGTATTCAGGCGAATGGGCGCCGGAGACGAGAAAGAGTAGGAGCCTTCGTTGAGGCCGTCGCCATCTACCGTGCCGTTCGCGGCCGGCATTTGATTGAAATAGGCCAATGCATTTGGATTGGGTCCCGGAGGAGGAGGATACGCTGTTGAATTGCACACCTGGCATCCTGCGTCCATTGTCGCGATCTGGGCAGCATTGACCGAAGCGACGTCGCCGGCCTCGTCGTCGATATAGGTGACGGTGCCGGCCTGGTAGCTTGCGGTGGGAGAAGTCGTTGTCACCTGCTGATTCTCGGCGAGACGGGACCCCTCATAATTGCCAAAGAAGAAAAGCTTATCCTTGACAATGGGACCACCCAGGTCGCCGCCAAAGATGTTGCGGATCAACTTGCCGGGAATGTTCGGCTGGCCATTTGAAAGCTCGGCCTGCTTGTTGAACCAATCGTTGGCCACAGTGATTGTCGGGCGGTTGTACTCGTACGCAGCTCCGTGGAACTTGTTAGAACCGGACTTCGTAATCATGCTGACTTGAGCGCCTGAGGAGCGGCCGGAATCAGCATTGGCATTCCCCGTCGTCACGCGAAATTCCTCGATGGAGTCCTGCGTTTCCCGCAACACTCCGGTAAAGGCAAAACCACTGACCTGATCGTTATCGTCGATACCGTCGATCGTCACATTGCCTTGATCAGACCGGCCGCCATTCACGGAGCCGCTGCGGCTGTCGCCCGCTCCATACCCGGGAGATGGCATGTAGAAGACGCCCGGCTGGAGAGAGAGCAGGTCTGGTACGTTGCGGGTTTCGCTCGGCAGCGCCTGGATCTCGGAGTTATCAGCCGAGTTGCCGAGGGAAGCGTCTGTCACGTTCAACGTTTGGGCCGTTGCCGAAACATCCACAGTCACAGTGCTCGTCTGGACTGTCAGCGAGAAGTCAATTGTGGCCGGCTGATTCACGAGCAGCTCCGCTGATTTGGTCTGCTCGCCAAATCCGGCCGCGGCCACTTTTATCGTGTATTTGGACGGGACGATCTGCGGGAACTCGTAAAGCCCCGAAGTAGAAGTCGTGGTGCTCGCCGACTTTCCGGTAGTGCTGTCCGTGATCGTGACGGTGGCGCCTGGCAAGAGAGCACCTGATGGATCTTTGATCACTCCGCGGAGAGAGGTGGTTGCGATCTGACCGAAAACGAGCGAAACGGTGGAAACGATACAAAGCAGCACCGATCCCGATTGGGACTTCTTCACGGCTGTTCCTCCAAAAGTGTTTCCTGAAATCCTTGCTTGCGCTTCTGCACCCCTGGGTTGCGCTGATTTTTTGAGGCGTCAAGGTAAACAGGGGGATGGGGCCGATAGTGGGTCCCATGCCAACCTCGCGCCAACCAGGTTTGAGAGTCTCCGGGCCCGAGTTGCTCAATCGATTTCCATGTTTCCCATCCTTCAAGGTTTCAAAAGGCGGGCATTAGTCGCATTCCACCGCGGGCAGCCAACAACCCAACCAGAGCGAGACATCTTTCCTTTATGCATGTAGTCAGCCTTTCCGCACTTCTGAAGCAGGGTTTGTGATGAGCAGCCGCCTTTCCGGGATAGGTAATCGCTCCGTTGGTGCGGGCACCTTGTCCCGGACAAGGGTGGGCCTCCGTTTGACCACGCGCCCCTGAGCATCCGGATTCCAAATTCGGAAAGCCGGTACCGTTCACCTATCAAATTGTGAAGATCGAGTTTGCGAGAACGGGAAATCGTTCCCACTGGGAGTACAAGATGAGTTGCGACTCCCGCTTTGCCTAAATGATCCTTCAATCAGGACTTCGTAAAAGGGTTCATCCCAAAACCAATTCGTTCCACTTGACATCCAACTGGACTTCATTCACCATGGTTTCTGTCCACTTGAGTGCCCAGTGAAGAAAACGCCCAATCCGGTTTCCATTCTCCAGGGAACGCTGGATCTCATGATCCTGCGCACGCTGGTTTCGCTCGGCCCAAACCATGCCTATGCCATTGCTACTCGGCTGGAGCAGGTCTCCGACGAGCTGCTCAAAGTCAATCAGGGAACGCTCTATCCCGCTTTGGTTCGCCTGGAGCAAAACGGATGGATCAAGGGCACCTGGGGAAGGACTGATAGCAACCGTGAGGCCAAGTACTACGCGATCACGAAGGCCGGGTTGAAGGCCCTGGAGGAGGAAACGCATCGCTGGCGTCAAATGGCCGGAGTGATGGACAGGCTGCTGGCGGAGGAGCCATGATGCGCCGTTTCCTTGTCCGAACCACCGCGAAGATCATTAACCTGTGGCGCTCTCAACGCGCAGAGATGGAAATGGATCGGGAAATTACTGCTCACGTTGAGTTTCTAGAAGACGAGTATGAGCGCCGCGGAATGCCGCAGGAAGAAGCGCGGGCAGCCGCGCGCCGGGCTCTTGGCGGCACCGAGCAGGCTCGCCAGTTGCATCGCGATGCGCGGACGATTCTCTGGCTCGATGACCTGCTCAGGGACATCCAGTTCGGCATCCGAATGATGCTGCGCAACCTCTCCCATAGCACCGTCGCTGTACTCACGCTGGCCATCGGCATCGGCGCCTGCGCCACTGCGTTCACCTGGATCAACGGCATTCTCATCCAGCCGCTGAGCGGCGTCGCCGACCCCATGCGCCTCGTTACACTCGAATCGCTCACGCCCAACGGCGCCATGGTCCCCAACTCCTATCCGGATTTCCGCGATTTCCGTGAACACCTCCGCACGGTCGACGTCGCGGTCTTCCGTCCGTCCGCCTTCAGCGTCGGTCCCGAAGGACACGGCGAGCGCATCTGGGGCGAAATGGTCAGCGGCAATTACTTCGCCGTGCTTGGCGTTCAACCAGAAGTCGGCCGCATATTTCAGTCCACCGAAGTTCCTGACGCCCCCGGCATGTCGCCGGTCGCTATCCTCAGCGACCGATACTGGCGCTCGCACTTCGGCGCGGACCCATCCATCGTGGGCAAAACCATCCGCATCAACGAGCACGAACTCACCATCGTCGGCGTGACCTCGCCACAGTTCCACGGCTCCATCCCCGCGATGGCCTTCGACATCTGGGTTCCATACATGGAGCAGTCTGCGCTCAACGGCGTGCCTCTCTGGATGCTCCGCGACCGGCATAACCGCAACATGCTGGGCATTGCGCGGATCAAGCCGGGCGTCACGTTTGAGCAAGCACGCCAGGAAGTAAAGGCGCTCGCCGAGCGCATGGCCGTGGCCAACGCAGATGTAAGTGAAGGAATGAGTGCCACGTTGCTGCCGCTGTGGAAGTCGCCGCACGGGCCGCAGGGACTGCTGGTGGGTCCATTGCGCATTGTCATGGGTGTGTCTGTGCTTCTGTTGGCGATCGTCTGCGCGAATGTGGCTAACTTGCTGCTGGCGCGCGCCACCATGCGGGAGCCGGAGTTCGCGGCTCGCCTCGCTCTGGGCGCCAGTCGGCTGCGCCTTGCACGCCAGGTCCTCACGGAGACGCTGTTGCTGACTTTTGCCGGAGCGGGCCTTGGCCTGGCGGCAACACCCTGGCTGAGCCACGCATTGCAACTGCTGTTACCCCCTGGGAACGTTCGCCAATTGGTCTCAATGGACACCCGGCCCAATCTCGCGGTGTTGTCGTTTACGGCAGGCGCAGCGATCCTGGCTGCACTCATTGCGGGCCTAACCCCCGCATTGCGGGTCGGCCGTCTTAACCTTACCTCGCGCCTCAATGCCATCGGGCGCAACGACCAGGCAGGTCGGAGCCGCATTGGCTCTGCGTTTGTCGCATGTGAAGTGGCCCTCGCTCTCGTCACGCTCGTCGGTGCGGGTCTCTTTCTGCGCGGATTCCGCCAGACGCTCAACATCAACCCTGGCTTTGATCCCAATCACGTTCTGGTAAATCAGTTCTACCTTTCCACTAACAGCTACACGCTCGAGCAACGTAAGGAGTTCTGCCGGCGCCTCGATGAGCGCATGATGAGCGCGCCTGGAGTAACCGAAGTGGCCTACTCCGACGGCACCCCGCTCGCTTTCGAACCGAGCTGGTGGGAGGAACTCGAGATCGAAGGCTACACGCGCCACGCCAACGAGAACATGAACGTCTACCGGAACGTGATCTCGCTCGGCTACCTGCCGCTCATGCATATTCCGATCATCGAGGGGCGCAACTTCACCGAACAGGACAACGAGAAATCTGATGATGCGGTCATGATCGTCAACCAGGCCTTTGTGCGCCGCTACTTCCCGGGACGGGATCCCATCGGGAAAAAGGTGCACGGATGGGGCAGGTGGTTCCACGTAGTGGGTGTGGCTGCCGACAGCAAATACCACTACCTCAGTGAGCCGGAAACACCTTACTTCTACGTTCCCTTCCGGCAGATTTATCGCGAGGACATGAACCTCGCATTCTACGTCCGCACCGGGGGCGCGCCGGAAAGCATTCTCTCCACGCTGCGCATGCAGACACGAGAGATCGATCCCAATGTGACCGTCTTTGATGCCGCGCCGCTCATCGAGTCGATCGGCGCATCGCTCTATCCGCAGAAGGTGGCGGCGAGCCTGATGAGCGTGCTCAGCGCGCTCGCGCTCCTGCTGGCAGCTGTCGGGCTCTATAGCGTGATGGCGTACTGGGTCGCGCAGCGCACGCAGGAAATCGGCGTGCGGATAGCGCTGGGCGCAGCGCCGGCGCACGTATTGGGCATGGTGGTGCGCCAGGGATTGGCAGTGACAAGCCTCGGCCTGGTGGCCGGCCTCGGACTGGCTTGGATGCTCGCCCGCAGCGTGGCCAGCGTCTCATTCACCAACTCCGCCATGGGATCGAGCGCCAGCCTCATGGGTGATTCGTCTACCGACCCGCTGGTGTACGTCGCAGCCGCCGTGTTCCTCTATGTCATCGCCGCGATTGCCGCATTCCTGCCTGCCCGCCGGGCCGCTGCGATCGAACCCATGAGAGCGCTAAGGGCAGAATAGTTCCTGGTTGCTGCACGCTAAAACTCAATTCCTCACCTCAAAATGGTTTTAAGTTGCTCCGCAAAAATCGCGGTTGTTTTCAGAAGCGCCGCGAACGGCAGACCCATCCAAGTGACTCCCTGCCGTTCATAATGTGAAGGTTTCCGCGCCGCGGATACGCTACAATCCGCGAAGTTAAGTTTTCATCCCGATGATTGAGCAGCTTGATTCAAATGAACCGCAGGTGGAGTTCTGTCTGGTTGGAACTGGCCCCGTTGGTTTGGCGGTAGCGCTGGAGTTGGAACGTCTGGGGCACGACGTTCTAGTGATCGAAGCCGGGGATCGTGAAATCAACCCGGCATTGTCCGAAGCGTCGCGGGCCGAGATCGTCGATCCAGCTCGGCACGCATCGATGGACTTGGCGGTCTGCCGGGCGCTCGGCGGAACATCGTGGACCTGGGGTGGCAGGTGCGTAGCCTACGACGAGATCGACTGGATGCCGCGCCCGTTTGTGGCTGACGCGCATTGGCCAATCGGTGAGGAAGCGATCCGTCCGTGGTTCAAAAGCGCGGCCAGCCATCTGCTGTGCGGAACCGGCGCTTTCACGGTGCCATACGGGAAGAAGTTGACGGATGGGCTGACGTTGGATCACATCGAGCGCTGGGCCAGTGAATCGAAACTGATCCTTGCCTACCGGGAGCGGTTGCTTAACTCACGGCGCATTCGCATCAGCCTCAGAAGCACCGCAACAGGCATCACGTTAAGCCCTGACGGAAGGCGCGTCGAGACCCTTGTCGTGCACACGCCAGCGGGTTCGCGCCGCGTGAGGGCACACAATATCGTGCTCGCCATGGGCGGGGTGGAGACCACCCGACTCCTGCTCCACGTGCAACAGGACCTCCCACATCTCTTCGGCGGAGTTGGCGGCCCACTGGGACGTTACTACATGGGCCATATATCCGGGAAAATTGCGAAACTTGTCTTGGATCACCCGGACGACATTCGCGATCTCGATTTCACTTTGGACTATACAGGCGTCTACTGGCGAAGACGCTTCATGCTGACCACCGAAGCTCAAATGGAGCACAAGGTTCTAAACACCGCGTTCTGGGCTGACAACCCCTCCTTCTATGATCCAGGGCATCGCAGCGGTGTGCTCAGCATGGTCTGGTTGGCGCTGGCCTTTCCTCCAACCGGACGGCGGTTGCTGCCGGAAGGTGTCCGGTTGGCCCACACCGGATCCAAACCTTTTCCCTATGCCGCGCATATCCGCAACGCATTCCTGGGCGCACCGCGCGGTGCACGGGATGTATACAAGATTTTGCGCGATCGCTTCGTGAAGAAGCCGCGCAAGCCTGGATTTTTGGTCAGCAACCGGGGCGGCCGGTATGCGTTGCACTACCATGGCGAGCAGGCTCCAAATCCCGAAAGCCGTATCAGGGCCGCAAGCGAAATCGATGCCTTCGGGGTGCGGCGAGCCATCATCGACTTGCGCTATACGAAGCAAGACGTGCAGAGCGTAATCGACTCGCACAAGCTTTTGGACAAGGCCCTTTGTGCTAACGGCATCGGGCGGTTGGAATTCATGTACAGCGACGAAGTGTTGCACGAAAGAGTTGACTCTCAGGCATCGGACGGGTACCACCAGGTCGGGAGCACACGCATGGGGGCTGACCCGCGCGCCAGTGTCGTAAATACCAATCTACGGGTTCATGGCATGGACAACCTTTATGTGGCTTCTTCCAGCGTCTTTCCGACCGCAGGACAGGCAAACTCCACGTATCTGGCTGTTGCCTTCGGCCTTCGCCTGGCCAATCACTTGCACGCAGAAAGCCAGGAGGCTGGTGGCCCTTTGCGAGCCACCTCATGCAGTGCATGAGCGAAGCTGGTGAGAAAGGATCCAACCATCTTCACATAACTCGTCCCTACTTTGATAAGAATCGCACGCGTAGTGGAGCAATGGAATGCGTAAGGTCGCTTTGGGAGACTCCGGTCTGTACACGTCCGTTCTCGGCTTCGGCTGTTCCGCTCTCATGGGAAGGTCGGGCAGGCGCGAGTCTCTGGGGGCGCTTGCGGCCGCATGGGACCACGGAATCCGGCTCTTCGACACGGCCCGATCGTACGGTGATGGCGATTCGGAACGCCTGTTGGGCGAGTTCCTCCGCGGTCGCCGCTCCGAAACGGTCATCGGCACCAAGTTCGGGATCCTCCCTGCGCGGCGAACCACATTCAACTCTGTAGCAAAATCGATCGCGCGCCCTGTGCTGGCCGCATTTCCCTCAGCGCGCTCCTTTATCCGAAAGAGTGTGCCCGCCGGTCGATTCTCCGGGAACCAATTCTCGACGACAGTGCTCCGGAAAAGCATTGAGGAGAGCCTCCGGCAACTCGGCACCGACTATGTGGACCTGTTGTTCCTGCACGAGGCTCCGGCAAGCGTTTTCGCGCAGGAAGATCTGCTCGAAGCCATGCATCAGTTGGTAAAAGCAGGCAAGGTGCGCGTGGCAGGGCTCGCTTCGGCGCCAGACATCGTGGGGCTCGCCTTGGCCCAAGGAGTCGAGCCGCTGCGGGCGATGGAATTTCCGTGCAACATCTTCAACCTTTCCACCACAGTTGAAATCGCCCGGAAGGCTCGGGGACAGGCCCTAATGGCCAATCATCCTTTTGGCGGCGGCCCTCGCGTCCGGCAGTGCCGCGAGATGCTCCGCGCGCTCGCTCTGGATCCTAGGATCGATGTAGCTCTGCGTGAGAAGCTGGCCCCGGCAGAGGACGAGGTACTCGCCGATGTGGTGTTCAGCGCGATTTTGCGCAACACCGGCATCCATGCTGTGATTCCCGCGATGATGCACGTTCAACATGTGAAGGCCAACGTGCGTGCCACCATGAATTCTCGTTTCACAGACGCAGAAGTTGCGGAGATCCGCGCGCATCTTGCGGGATGCCAGCAGCCATTGACTTAAGTACACCCGTCGATGGCTGCCAGCGGGAGATTCTTCTGAGATTCCGAACGTAGACTCTATGGCGAGACCTCCATCTCGACCAGGGCGCGCCGATACGCCGACAAGACCGGGCGCTCGGACGAAAAGGTGAGTTCTGCACGGGTCGGTGAGGTTTGCTTCAGGCTGGCACCCGTTGCATTGGACAACGTCCAGGAAGTCTGAAGAATCAAGTGGGATTCGCTGCCGGCCGGCACATCCGCCTCGATGGTGAGGCGTGTTCCGTTGAGGTGAACACTCACGACATGAATGTTGCGGCTTGGATCGCCAAGCATCGGACGGGCAGCCTCCGGAATCACCTCGATGCCCCCGGCAAAGATCAGGTCCACGGTACTGCTGCCATGCGACGCATCCACTGCAATCTTCACCGCGGATTCACCTCGAGTATCGTCAGCCCGCGGCGTAACGGGCTTCCCATTCAGGTGAGCACCGGCCAGCTTTGCACCCAGGGGTAGTTGCGGCGCGAATTCGAGTACGAAGGGCTGCCCATCGTTTTGAATCTTGAGGCTGATCCGATCTGCGCTGCGGTGTATGGAGAGGGAAATCCGCCGTCCTGCAAAGCGAATTTGCTCGACAGTGACGTCATTCCAATTGGGAGGCAATCGAGGCGCAAATCCGAGCCGCTTGCCGATTCCGTCTGGCTCCAATCCGAGAAGGCCTCGCACCGTTGCCATCACGAATGCGGCGGATGACCATGTTTGTTCCGGAACACTTTCTGTCTGGGGATGAAAGAAGTCTCCAGCCAGCACCTCCGGCATGTGGCCCGGCGCATCGAGCGAAGACAGTGGAACGAGCGCCTGCCACAGGCTGAGAGCAGCGGTCGGCCGATGTTCTTCCCAGAAGGAATTGGCCAATTCAGCCGTCGCAAGGGGCCACACACTGCCCTTTGCATAGGATTCGGGATCGTAGCCAGGCGAACCCTCCTCGATGCTGCGTACGCCCCAATCGGTCTCGAACGATGCAGAAGCCAAACGGTCCAGCACGGCTTCGCGCTGTTCCGCGCTAAACAGATGCAGGTCCAGGGCGTCGCTCGGCCCGCTGCGACGCTCCCGCATCGGCGATCCAGCCGGATTGTGCCCGCTGATCCAAAAGCGATTTTGTGCGTCCCAGTAATGCCTGGCGATTGCATTCCTTGCGTCGAGCGCGTCCTTTGCCGCCTCGTCAGCGATCTCTTTGTGCCCGGTGAGAGTTGCCAGGTCTGATATGGCTTCTGCAGCAGAGACCCAACTCGTGGAGAGCCCGAGGTCATCGGACATGCGGTCCTGTTCGTTGCCGCCCTCCTTGTCCGCGGGAATCCGGGGCAGTCCGGCGGAGGCATCGATCAGACCACGGCAATAGCGGTACGCAGCGAAGAGATCATCCCAGTGTGATCGGGCAAAGTCGATGTCACCCGTTGAGCGCACGTATCGCGCAGCCATACCGAGGAACTGGAACGTGACGTCCACGTGCACGAACATGTAGGGGTATTTGCCGGCCCAGTCGATTAGACCGGCGCTTTGCGATAATTCGTGCCAGATCATCCCCGTCTTCTTGTCCTGATAGCGAAGGATGAACTCCAGTTCGTCGCGAGCGCGGGCGGAATCTCCGTCCGCAAGCGCGCCATCGGCGGCAATGAGGCCATCACCTGCAAAAAACCAGTCGTACTGCGGTCGACGCCCGGGTCGCGTTGGTCCGTACCCGGCGATGAACCCGCAGCCCAGATCATGGTTGCAGACCCACGCCTGTTCAAGCGCCATCTCTGACCATGCGATTGCGCGATTCGCTTCCTCATCGGGCGTACGAATGAGCAGGCTGCTTTTTCTGAGTCCATCCAGACGCGAGCCAGAGGCTGCATCGATTTGATCCCCGGTCTGGATCAGGTCGCGGAGCCCTCCGCGAACGTCCGGCGCATGGGCTGGATTCAGCGCGATCAAGACCCTCGCCTTTCCCGAATCATCCGGCCGCAGAGTAAACGCGAGTTGGGACGACTCCATGCTTTGTGTTGTCTGGTTCACGATTTCGTCGTGCGCAACCATTTCAGGCGACGCGACCATTGCGGTGTAGCCATCGAGAGGCTCGGATAAGATGAATCCTCCTGCCGATTCGTTCCATTCGGCACTCTGGCCCCCGAGTGCCCCAGGCCACATCAGGTTTAAGACCGGGACCGCGCGCACAATGATTTCGAGTGGACGCTTGCTCTCGACGGAGTAACTGATGATGGCACCGGGCTTGTCTTCAGGCACAACCAACGTCTCGCGCACAATGAAGTCGAGGCCAATGTAGATGCGGGTCACCCCGTTCGGTTCATAGGCGACCCGGCTCAGGATGCTCCTCCCGTCCGTCGCCGAGGTCGAATCGACATGGCGGAATGAGACCTGGTATCCGCGCAGGATCTGAAAAGGATAAGCCCAAATCTCGAGGCTGTCGGACGAATATCCCTGGATCAATCCGCGCCGGCCGGGGACGGCGATGAAGCTTGGTGCTGCGACCACATTGGACTTGAGAAGGACATCGTCCTCCCGGCTGTCGAGGCGAGCGGGAGGCTCTTGCACTGCCAGGGCAAGCGTCCCGAAGACCAGCCAGGCCAGGACCAAGAATTCCAAGGATCTCAATGTCAATGAGATGGGGTGTGACGAAAGTCGCTGCGGGGCCGTTTTGCGGCCGATACGCTTCATGCAAAAGGAATACCAGATATGGCGACCCCGGTCCTCGAACACATCCCCTCCCGCCCAGAAAAGAAGAAGCTTAGCCGGCGCTTCACCCCTGACCGGTCGCAGGGGGTCCGCCACATCGTGCAGGGAATCTTTATCGCGATCAATGCCTGGATCGGATTCGAGTTTTATCTCTGGGTGCGGTTCTTCGAACGCGGCGGATCCGGGCTTTATGTCAACCGGCCTGCCGGGGTCGAGGGCTGGCTGCCCATCGCCGGCCTCATGAATACGAAGTACTTCTTTCAGACCGGCATCGTGCCTTCCATTCATCCGGCCGCCATGTTTCTGTTCATGGCCTTTGCGGGGATGAGCTTGTTGCTGAAGAAGTCGTTCTGCTCATGGCTCTGCCCGGTGGGAACCGTGTCAGAGTACCTCGGCAAAATCGGGCGGAATCTCTTCAAGCAGAACCTGCGTCTGCCGAAATGGGCCGACATTCCTCTTCGCGGGCTGAAGTATCTCCTGCTTGGCTTCTTTCTTTTCGTGATCGGCGCCATGTCTGCTGAAGGACTGGCGGGATTTATGTCCACGCCCTACGGCTTGGTGGCGGATGTGAAGATGCTGAATTTCTTCCGCGATATCGGTCTCACTGCGGCGATCGTGATCGCGATCCTGGTCCTCGGTTCCATGGTGCTCCAAAATTTCTGGTGCCGCTATCTCTGCCCCTACGGCGCCTTCATGGGCATCATCTCCCTGCTCAGCCCGGTCAAGATTCGCCGCGACGCGGAGGCCTGCATCGACTGCGGAAAATGCGCGCGAGCTTGCCCTTCAAGCCTCGCTGTCGACAAACTCGTGCAGATCCGCTCCGTTGAATGCACGGCGTGCATGGCGTGCGTTGCGGTCTGCCCGGCAGAAAATGCACTTCAGTTCGCGCTGCCTCCGAGAAAGAGCGATGCAATCGCGCAACGGTGGTTCCGGCGGTCTCTGCGGCCGCTGGCCGTTGCTGCCATCCTCGCGTATCTTTTCCTCGGTACCGTGCTCCTGGCGCGGATCACGAGCCATTGGCAGACCAACCTGCCGCGCTCGGTTTACATGAATCTCGTTCCGCATGCGAACGAGGTGACCCATCCCGGAATCTGAGCAGGCTGATTCCGGGAATACCCCGCAACTAGGCTCTTCGCGCGCGGAACTCCTCGCCGATCTGGACGATGGAATTGCGATCGAGCAATCTTGAAGCGCGAGGAAAGACTTCTTGTTCCTCGACCCGAATATGTTCTTCGTAGAGACGCCGCAGTTCTTCCGTGGCCTCGTGCAGACGCCCTTCTTCGTCGGAATTCAAACTGCCGTCGGTGATCCAGGTCAGAAAGAGCCCTTCTACGGTGTGATGGAGCTGATCGGCGTGCTCATGGTCGCTTTCAAGCCCGGTCAGGTCCGCGACGTCATTCGCCGATGATTCCCGGCGAAGGCGCGGGAAGAGCGATTCCTCTTCGTCGGCGGTGTGCCGCTGTCCGCCGACACGAAAATAATGCAGTGCCGCCTGCACCGCGTCCGCTTCCTCGCCGGTCAAAGCCCGGCCGCGCGCGCGGTCCGCGACAACGCACAGGACGCGCAGAAAGCTCTCAATGCGGCGATGGCAGTCTGTCAGCATGCCGATCGGGTCGTCGAACCCGCTGTCTGGTTTTGCACCGACTTGAATTCCCATGCCAACTACTCCTTGGATGTACTCTCGCAGCCGCTGCCGGCCCTCAGTGGGCAACGATATCGAAATCAGCATGCTCTTCCGCAAGCGAGCTGCCGCCAACCCAGACCGTGTAGTGCGTGGGCTCCATCACGGCCTTGCCGGCGTTGTTGTAAAACGACAGCTCCGCGAAGCCCAGGTCGAATGAAACCTGTTTCGATTCTCCCGGCCCCAGCGTGACCCGTGTAAATCCCTCGAGGCTGCGCACAGGCTGCTCAAGGCTCGCGCCGAGGTTGCGCACATAGCATTGCACCGTCTCGGTGGCCGCGCGGCTGCCCGTGTTTGTGACCGTTGCAGTTGCCGTCACAAGGTCACGGGGCTTTCCATTTTCGGTTTCAACAAGCGGGACTGCCGCTCGGGACAGATGCACGTTGGCATAGGCGAACGAGGTATAGGTGAGTCCGTAGCCGAACGGGAACAACGCATTGTTGGGAACATCGATGTAGCGGGAGACAAACCGCGAATCGCCGCCCGGCGGCTTGCTCAGATCGATATGGATGGGCGGCCGGCCCGTGGGAAGCTGGTTGTAATAGAGCGGCTCCTGGCCGACCGCGCGCGGAAAACTCATCGGAAGCTTGCCGCTTGGAGCGACGTCGCTATAGAGCACGTTTGCAATTGCCGAACCAGCCTCGTTGCCTGGGAACCAGCATTCGATGATCGCGGGAATGTGTTCTGCGGCCCAATCAAGGATGAGCGGCCGGCCCGAAAAGACAAGCAGCACGCTAGGCTTGCCCGTCGACGCAACCTGTTCGAGCAGCTTTTCCTGGTTGCCCGGAAGATCAAGATGCGCGCGCGATCCTGCTTCGCCGCTCATCTCGCTCGACTCACCCAACGCAAGGACCACGACGTCCGCTGCTCTTGCGGCGTCGATGGCGGCGGCGAATCCGTCTTCGGAGGTTCCGGCAATCTGCGTTCCTTCGACATACGCTACAGACCCGCCGTTCTGCCGAGCGCGCTCTTCCAGCGCATCCTTCACGGTGACCACCCCAGGGACGCGCGCATTGTTGCCCCACATCCCCAACATGTCCTGTGTATCGTCGGCCAGAGGTCCGATCAGCGCGATTTTCGCGGCCCGGTTGGGCAAGGGCAGGACGGGGCTTGATCCATTTTCAGAAGCGTTTCGCAGCAATACGAGCGATTCTTCGGCTCCCCTTCTGACCAGCGGCCGGTGTCCATCCACCGGCGCCGTCACTTCCGTGCCCTCGGCATACGGATGGTCGAACAAACCGAGCGCAAACTTGACGCGCAACACGCGGCGCACGGCGTCATCCACCTGGGACATCGGAACCCGGCCCGACTTGATCAGTGCCGGAAGCTGCGTATCGTAGTAGTGCGACATCATATCCACGTCGACGCCAGCGAGAAAAGCCTTTTGCGCGGCGGTCGAGGCATCCATCGCGATGCCGTGATTGCGCAGCTCCATCACCGCCGTGTAGTCGCTGACAACAAATCCGTCGAATCCCCACTCATTGCGGAGAACGTCTTGCAGCAGGAAGCGGTTGGCGGTTGCAGGGACACCGTTGAGCGCGTTGAATGCGCTCATGATGGTCGCCGCACCCGCTGCGACTGCCGCTTTGTAGGGCGGCAGATAATCCTGTTGCAGCCGGCTCAACGACATGTCGGTGGTGTTGTATTCGCGGCCTGCTTCCGCAGCGCCATAGGCTGCGAAATGCTTCACGCTCGCGGCGACGCTCATAGGACTGGATAGATCGTCACCCTGGTAGCCCCGAATGTAGGCGCTCGCCATCGCAGCCCCGAGATAGGCGTCTTCGCCGGCGCCTTCCTGGGTGCGTCCCCAGCGCGGATCGCGCGAAATATCCACCATGGGCGAGTAAAACCACTGCACTCCTGCCGTTCTTGCTTCCTCGGCTGAGATGTGCGAGAGCGAGGTCACAAGATCCGGATCAAAGGTCGCGGCAAGTCCCAGGGGAATGGGGTAGACGGTCTTGTACCCGTGGAGGATGTCCGCGCCGAAGATCAGCGGAATATGCAGACGGCTCTTCTCGACCGCGGCATGCTGAAACGCGTTGGTGCGGTCCTTGCCGACCACGTTGAGCATGGAGCCGAGACGGCCGTCGCCAGCCAGTTGCATCGAGTCGATCTTGACGTGTGTTTCGGGATTTTTGCCCGGAGCCTGCGGCGCGTTGGCCAACTCCGCGTTGGCGGCCTCACCCCAGTCACCATACTGAACAAGCTGACCCAGTTTTTCATCAAGGGTCATCTGTTTCAGAAGAGCATCGACCTTTTTCTCGATCGCCGGATCGGCCAGCGCGCGATTCGAAGGCGGATGGTGGACCGATACGGCCGCTGGCGCGGCATACGGCATCGCGTTCTGGCCTTGCGCAGACAGGATCAAAAGACCACAAAAAAGACCCGCCGCAATCCCGGTACGTAACGCGCTCCGCACTCGTTCGTTCTTCATCCGTCTCGAATGAAACATGATTTTCCTCATACCGGGTCGCAGGCAGGGCAATTCCCGGCAGCTAGTAGGATATCCGCTTGGTTCCGGAGAGCGTGCAGTGATTTTCCGGCCGGGCCGTGAGCGGGGCAAGCCGCAAACGCCGCGATCATCCTGCCTTCTCGTCCCCAATCTCCGAGATAACGTCGTGCTCCCGCGCCATCCAGACATATAGCGTCGGCGTCAGAAAGACGCCGATCATCAGGTTGGCCAGCAATCCGCCCACGATGACGACGGCAAACGGACGCTGCGAATCGGAGCCGATGGCGTGGGACACGGCAGCGGGTAGCAAGCCGAGTGTTGCGACGAGCATTGTCATCATGACCGGGCGGAGGCGCTGCACGGATCCCTCAACGGCAGCCTCGATGATCTTCTCCTGCGGAGACATCGGCGAGTCTTTCCAACTCACCCGCAACTGGTTGATGAATTCGATCATGATGACGCCGGTTTCAACCGATACGCCGAACAGGGCCAGGAATCCGACGGCCGATGAGACTGAAAAGTTGGTGTGGGTTAGAAAAAGAGCCAGAGGGCCGCCGATGGAAGCCATGATGACCGAGACAAGCACGAGCATCGACCATTTGTAAGACCGGAACATGGTATAGAGGATCAGGAAAATCGCCAGCACGGTGATTGGAATAACCAGGGCCATGCGCTTATCAGCACGTTTCTGGCTCGCGTATTCGCCCGCCCATTCGATGTGATAGCCGGTGGGCAGCTTGACGTTACGATCCACCTTGCTGATGGCTTCTTCCACCGTGGATCCAAGATCGCGCCCCACCACGGAAAACTTGATGGCGATATACCGCTGCCCGCCTTCGCGGTTGATGGCTTCGGCCCCGTCGTCAGTGGATACCTTGGTAAGCTGGCCGAGCGAGACGCGTTCGCCTGAAGGCGCGAGCAAGCGCACGTTCTCAATGGCTTCGCGCGTATCGCGATACTGCTTCTCGTAACGGAGGGTCACGTCGTAACGCGCCTCACCCTGCTGCACCTGCGTGACGGTGTTGGAGCCGATTGCGGTTTGAATCGCATCCTGGATATCGGCGACATTGATGCCCCAGCGCGCCGCTGCTTCGCGGTCCACGATGAAATTCAGGTTGGGCTGACCGACAATGCGAAAGATGCCAAGGTCCGACACTCCTTTCACCGTCGACATTTGGGCCTGGATCAAGTTGGCCGTACTCTCGAGGGTTCGCAAATTATCGCCATACAGCTTAATGGCCAGTTCCCCCTTTACACCGGAGACAGCCTCCTCCATGTTGTCTGAAATCGGCTGCGAGAAGTTCCAGATGACGCCCGGAAATTGTTCGAGCTCCTTGTTGATCGCGGCGATCAGCGCTTCCTTGTCCTGGTGGAAGACAGGGCGCCATTTTTCCTTGGGCATCAAGTCGACAAAGTACTCGGTGTTGAAGAAGCCGGCGGTGTCGGTCCCGTCATCGGGCCGCCCTGTCTGGCTGATCACCTGAGTTACTTCAGGAAACGAAGCCATGACGAGACGCGCCTTGTTGGTGAAGTCGATGCTGGCCGTTGGGCCTTCGCTTGGCGCAAGCGTTCCACGAACCCACAGCGATCCCTCATCAAGATGAGGCAGGAACTCTGACCCGATCGGGCCGCCGAAGGTGAGATAAATCGAAATCAGAAACAGAACAGTCGAGATGCCGAGCGTGACCTTGCGATGCATGATCGCGGTCCGCACTGCGTCGCGGTAGTGAACCGAGAGCCACGACATGATCGGGTTCTGCCATTCCTTCGCGCCTTTCTGAAACACGAAGTCCGCCATCACGGGCGCCGCCAGAATCGCGAACACCAGCGCACCGAGCAGCGCAAACGTGACGGTCCATGCCATAGGCTTGAAAAGCCTTCCCTCGACCGCCTGAAGCGTAAAAATCGGAAGGTAGGAAGTGATGATGATGCCGCGCGCGAAAAAGACAGGCCGCTGCACTTCGTGCGCGGCGTCACGAATCCTGGATGCTGCGGATCGCGGATCATTCTTCAGGTTCATGTGACGAACCATGTTCTCGATCATCACCACCGAGCCGTCGACCACCATGCCGAAGTCGAGAGCGCCGAGTGAAAGCAGGTTTGCCGGAATGTGCGCGAGGTCAAGGCAGATGGCCGCGAAGAGCAGCGCAAACGGGATGGTCAATGCGACGATGATGGCGCCGCGGATGTTGCCCAGAAAGAGAAGCAGGATGATTGATACCAAAACCACGCCGGCGGTCAGGTTGCGCTCGACCGTGTCGACCGTGAAGCTCACGAGGTCGGACCTGTCGAGGAATGGAACGACCTTGACGCCCTTGGGCAGAATGCCGTCATTCAGCTTTTTCACTTCCTCGTGAATGCCCTGAAGGACGGGATCGGAGTTGTCACCCTTCTGGAGCAGGACGATTCCTTCCACCGTGTCGGGATTGTCGACGATGGTTCCGTTGGAGAGGTGGGTAGCGCGGCCGATCTGGCCCAGGCGAATCTTGGGACCCTGCACCACGGTCGCGATATCTTTGATTCGCACCGGCGTGCCGTTTTGAGCTTTCACTACCGTGTTTTCGATGTCCTGCACCCTGGCGTACAGCCCAATCGACTGCACGTTGATCTGCTGCGAGCCTTCTTCGATGAAGCTGCCGCCGCCGTTCGTATTGTTCGCGGCAAGCTGCTGCTCAATCTGGCTGATAGAGAGACCGTAGACGATGAGCTTGTCGGGATCGAGCCTGACCTGGTACTCCTTCGTCGGCCCGCCAAAGCTCGAAACGTCGACGACGCCCGGCACGCTCTTGAATGACTTTTCCAGCGTCCAATCTTCGAGCGACTTCTTCTCCATCACGTCGTAAGCCGGATTAGTGCTTTCGAGTGTGTACCAGTAGATCTGCCCGACCGGGCTCCAGTCGGTTCCCATCTGCGGCACCAGTCCTGCGGGAAGGCTGACCTGGCTGAGCCGCTCCAGAACGTGCTCGCGGTTCGTGTCGCTGGCCGAGTTGTCGTCAAAGATGAGCATGACGCTCGATAGGCCAGCCAGCGTGGTCGATCGGAGATGGGTGAGGCGCGGAATACCGGCCATCTGGATCTCCACCGGCACTGTGACCTGGCGTTCGATCTCTTCGGCGCTGCGGCCGGGCCACTGCGTGATGATCTGCACGTAATTGTTGGCGACGTCGGGATAGGCCTCGATGGGCAGATTGCGGAATGAAATCACGCCCCACACGGCCAGCACAAACGTACTGCCGAGAATCATCCAGCGGTTTTTGAGGGCAAAATCGACCAGCGCGGCGATCATCTATTCAGTCCCCGCTGTCTCAAGCATCAGCGCATTCGAAACAACCTGCTGACCTGGCGAGATTCCGGAGAGAATCACCTGCCGATTGCCGCTGACCATCGGCCCGGCATGCACCTCGGTGCGGCGGAACTGGTTTCCGCTAACCGCTAGAAAGACCCAGTCCCGATCATGCAGGTGCAGAACGGCATCTGCGGGAACCGCGGCGTGCGTCTCTTTCTTGCGGCTGGCGAACGTTGCCGTGGCGAACATGCCCAGCTTTAGGAATCCCGGATTCTCGACTTCCACTCGCACCTTGGCTGTTCGCAACGACGGATCGAGAATCGGGCCGATGTCGCTGATGCGGCCTGTAAGCGGCCGATTGGGATAGGCGTCGATATGAATCGTCGCGCTTTGACCCAGTTGCAGCTTGGGAACATCGTTCTCATACACGTCGCAAACCACCCACACGCGCGATAGATCGGCGATGGTGAACGCATTGGACGATCCAGCGAGTGCAATACCAGCGGCGGCCGCATTCGTCACGTTCTGGGCCACAATCACGCCGCCGATGGGCGCGTAGACTCCGACCACGCTGCTGGGGTGATTCTTGTCGACGCCGAGTGTCTTTAACTGCTCGTCGGCCGCGTTTACATCGGACTTCGCATCTTTATCCTGATCCTCAGCCTGCTCGAGCGAGGCCTCCGGAATCGCGCCGTGCTGATAGAGATCCTGAGCGCGGGCCAGCGCCTTCGACGCCATCTGTTCGTCGTTCACGGCTTTGAGATAGGTATTGAATGCATTCGTGATGTCGGGGCTCTGCACCTGCATCAGGAGTTGGCCCTTTTTCACGTTGTCGTCAAGTCGCGCCTTGATATCGACCACGCGGCCGTTGGCCATCGAGATGACGGGGATCTCGCGCGAAACATCCGGCATCACCGAACCCGTGACATTGAGCTGGTCCGCCGATTCAACTTGTTCGGCAGGGATCAGCGAGAACTTCTTCGCATCCTCCCGCGAAATCGTGACCAGGTTCATGTCAGGAACTTCCACCACCTTCGTCGATGGCGGCGCGCCGTCTCCGCCAGGCTGCGATTTGCAACCCGCGAATCCAAAACTTATCGCCAACACCGCTAGGAAGACGGGCAGAGTTTGGGCAAGATACTTCAGAGGAGCAATGTTCACGAATCACCTCGCGCTCTGCGGACCGGCTAAAGCGCATATCCTCGTACGCGCCTAACGCGGAACCAGATGCAGGTGCGGCTCGGTTACAACCCAATAGAGGGTAGACCGATACCGGATCACATTCTTGGCCGGGATGAAGCAGAATACCGGCGAATCAGAGAGCGAATTCGAAGGCTCTCAGATCGCGGGCGGGGGACGATTCTGGATGGAATCGAATGCGGGATTGAACGGAATGCGGCCTTGCCGTTCCGTGGGGGGCGGCAAGGCATCATATGCCGACGCGGGGTGTAAATAGGCGGACTGAGGCAATGCCGCGAGATGAGGAAGATGAATATGGAAAGCTGATCCGATGTGGTCGCGGCGGAGTGTCGTATCCGTCTCAGCCGGATTCTGGATCGACCACAGGTCATCACTGACTGAAATCACCGGGAACAGGATCACGACGAACATGATCCAGGCGGTGAACGGGAGACGGCGCTGACTGCGATCGTCAGCTCGCAGCCACACAACAAGGCTGAAAACAGCAAGCGTAGCCCAGACCGAGTTGAGGAATAACTCCATGGACCTATCTCAGATTCTACATTGGGGCCATATTGAAACCGTAAGGGATTGATTGCAACTGCTTGCAGGGGCCGCTTTCGATTAGACGAAATGGCCCTCGACCGGGTTGAACTCAAGTCGCCTTCGGTCTAACCAATCTCGATGTGGTTGGTTTCCGGGCCCCAGAGCGCGCCGATCAGCAGGAACAGACCACCGGCTGCGAATAGAAGCACTTCGGTGTACTCGTAGGGCACGCCGGCCCGCGCGAGGCCGAGCATATAAAAAGACGAGAAGGCCGGAATGATGGTCGCCGCACTGTAGCTGATGCCGTATCCCGACGCGCGAACCCCGGTGCTGAACCGCTCATTCAGATAGGCCGTAACGATAGCCCACACCGGCGTGGCGCAAAGGTTTACGAGCGTAAACAAAACAATCAATTCTGCCGTGCTCCGATAACCCGATCGCACCAGCACGAAATAGAGCATCGGCCCGACCGTGCACCCGGCAACGCCAAGAATCACGAGCACCCCTCTGCGGCCAATGTGCTGCCCGAGGATGCCCGCCCCCAGGAATCCGAAGATCATGATGAGGTTTTCGATGAGCTGAGCGTTTGTCACATTGACGCTGCTTACGTGCCGTAGATCGACGAGCACGCCGGGCATGATGGAAGTGACCGTGTTCAGCGTAAACCAGGCTCCGCTCATGGTGAGGAACACTTGCCATAGAACCCGCGCGTGAGAACCTCCAAACAATTCCCTCAAAGGCGACTCGGGCTTTTCTGCCCTGGCCCAAACAGCGCTTTCGGGAACCCTCTTGAGGCAATACACAAAGACACCGCATGCGAACGCCGCGCCCACAAAGAATGGAATACGCCACCCCCAGGTTGCGTAGGGTGAATGTGCCGACCCTGCCGGGATCCAGCGCAGCAGCCAGGTGGTCAGCAGCGACATCGCGGCCATTGCGAGCGGAAATCCCGCATGGATGAAGGCGGACCAGAGCCCCCGTTTCTCTTTCGGCGCGTATTCCATTGCCATTGGGTTGGCGCCGACATATTCGCCGCCGAGAAATACGCCGTCGATGAATCGAAGCAATGTGAGTGCGGCGATGCTGGCGAATCCCCAAGTCTCGTAGCCCGGCAACAAGGCAATGAGCAAAGTAACGAGCGCGAAGCCGCCCATTGAGACCAGCGTGACTCTGCGACGTCCCATCTTGTCGCTGTAATGCCCGAAGAGCGCCGCGCCGACGGGGCGCCCAACCAGGGAAAGCGCGAAGACCGTGTAGAAGAGCGTCGATTGCAATGACGGGCTCAACGCGGCCGGCTGGAAGTAGGCCATTGCCGGCCCGAGCGCGACGACCGGCAGATACGAGTCAAACATGTCGACGAAGAACCCGATGAAGGCCGCTCGAAGAGCCCGGTTACCCGCTAACCGGAAGGCACGCGCGCGCTGCTCCGATTCCGGAATTTCATTCAGGCGGAATGCCGATTCGGCCAAGAAACCTCCAGCCTCTTTTGGGGAGGCGGATGTGCGAAGCATATCTCGTTTTGGCGACACTGCAAATCGAGCCGGTCTTGTGGATCGGCGATGCCGAAATTGACAGTGCCTATACGCGTCCTGTATCCATTGGCTCGTTTCGAGGGTTTTGCCTTGAGCAACTTCCAGAAGGTCAATTTGAAAAATCATTCGCTACAGCTGTTCCAGACCAGATCGAAGCCAATTCGAGCAACATGTCTTCCTGGTACGCCGCAGCCTAGACAGGCGCGCATTGCGACGCTGATTGCGGCATTTGTGCTGGTCGCGACGCAATCCATAGGGCAATCCGCACTCCAAAACCCAGCGCCGCGGCCATGGGGCCAGAATCCAAACGGCATGCACATTTACATCTGGGCCGGGCTGAAATCGCATTTCGCCGGGCAGCACGATTACCCGCAGTTCCTCGCAGACTGGAGCAAGATTCTCACCGAACATGGGGCGGTCGTTGATGGCGCGCTGCATGCGCCTTCCGCGGCGGATCTCGAGCACACCGATGTCGTCGTCATTTATAAGGGCGACGCTGCCTACCTCGGTGATTTGGAGAAATCGGCACTCGAATCGTATGTGAGACGCGGCGGCGGGATTGTGAGCCTGCACGACTCATTATGCGGGCCGGATCCAGCCTATTTCGCGATGCTGGTGGGCGGCGCCAAGAAGCATGGCGAAGTGAACTACACGCTGGGGGCGCCGATCGCGTATAACGTGGTCGATTCTGCTGATCCCATCATGAAGGGCATGTCGAACTTCACAATTTTCGATGAAGCTTTCTACAGCATGACCTGGGCTCACGGCCCCGGGATCCACGTTCTCGCGACGGCGGTGATACCGGGCACTCCCAGCGCCGGCACGCACAAGGGCGAAGTGGTTCCGCAGATCTGGACGTATGAGCACACGGTGGCGGGCGGACAGCCTGCGCGCGCCTTTGTTTGGATGCAGGGCCACGAGTACGCCAATTTCAGCAATTATCAGATCGAGCAGATGCTGCTGCGAGGCATTGCCTGGGCCGCGCACAGGCCAGTCGATACGCTCGTTGACTATGTGCCGCCTCCGCCGACGCATCCGCAGCCGGCTGTGTCGCCGCAGTAGATTCGGGTCGGCGCGTTGATGATTCGGCGGCGCAGGAGTGCCGTCGCTTGCTATCTTGCCGTCCATCCACCATCGATCAGGATGTCGGTTCCGGTAATGAATCCGGCTGCGTCGGAACAGAGATAGCAGGCGAGAGCGCCGATCTCCTCGACCTTGCCCCACCGGCCTACGGGAATATTGGCGATGAACTGAGCATTGACCTCGGGATTATTCATGAGAGCGAGATTCATGTCCGTTCCAATCGGGCCCGGGCTGATCGCGTTCACCGTAATTCCGTCGGGCGCCAGCTCCAGCGCCAGGGCTTTTGTGAACCCGAGCAGCCCGGCTTTCGCCGAGCTGTAGGGCGTGCGGCCGGCCAGCGAAACATGGCCCATAGTTGAACTCATGTTCAGAATCCGGCCGTAGCCGGTTCCCTTGATCCCGGGCACAAATGCACGGCACATCAGGAACGTGGAGATCAGGCTCGTATCGAGCACGCTGCGGAATTCTTCCAACGTAAAGTCGACCAGGCTCTTCCGGATATTGATTCCCGCGTTGTTGATTAGGATTTGCGGGCCGCCGAAACGGGCCTGGACTGCATCGGCGAGCTTAGCCACTTCATTCTCCTGGGTCACGTCGGCGACAAAAATCTCTGCGGTTCCATGTTGAGAGGCAATCTGGTCCCGCACCTGCTCCAAACGCGCCCGATCGCGTGCTATGAGAGCAATTTGGGCACCGGCTCCCGCCAATGATTTTGCCATTGCCTCGCCTAGACCACGGCTGCCGCCAGTGATTACGGCGGTTCGGCCCTTTAGATCAATCTGCATTGCGCTTGTCTCCGTTCCGTTTGGAAGTTCCCATTGATGTCACGGCACAATCGGATTCGAGCCAATTGCCGAATGAGCATTCAATCTTCGCTCACGCTCCCGCCGCGCCGACTCCGGGTCGAGATATAACCAGCATGCCGCAGAGACGGCCGCCGCGCCCGCCATCGTGTCGATCAGCAAATTCCATCCGGCGGTTCCGGTGCCAAGATGTTGCAGAATAATTCCGCCGACCACCGGCGCGCAGAACCCTCCCAGGTTGCCGAGCATATTCATCGCGGCGCCCACTGTCGCGGTATACGCCCCGCCGATTTCGACGCACGCATCCCATGAGACGGGCATGCTCAGATCACTCGAGAAGCTCGCCAGCCCCATCACCAGCATGGCGGGCACGACGGCACGGATCTGCATGAACAAAAGCAGCAGCACCGCAGTCGCCGCGAAGCCACCGCATGCGATCGCACGCCCCGGTAATCGCCTGGATGCGATGCCTGCTGCCAGCGATCCAAAGCCGCCGAAGAGCAATGGCAAAACCGAGAGCGCAGCCGCGCGTTCCGGCGATTGGCCGCGCCCTTCGCGCAAGTACGTCGGCAACCAGGTGATGTAGAAGTACCAGACATATGAAAAGAAGAAGTATTGCAGTTCCAGGGCGACGACCTGTTTGGTCAGCAGCAGCGAGAGCCAGTGCCGGCCTGGATCATGCGTCATAAGAACGCGCGATGCCTCGAGCATCTCGCGTTCCGCGGCATTCACCGATCGATGCTCTGCAGGATTGTTGCGAAACCATACGAGGAACACAACGCACCAGACCACTCCGAGCGCCGCAAAGCTCACAAACGCCCATCGCCAGCCGAACCAGTTGATGCAGAAGAGCGTCAGCGGCGGTGTGATGGCGCCGCCCCATCGGGTGCACGCCCACATAAGAGCCTGTGCTGTGACCCGTTCGCGCGCGGGAAGCCAAGCACTCAGCATGCGCGTCAGATTTGGAAAGCATCCAGCTTCGCCGGCTCCGAAGAGGAAGCGGATCACCACCAGCGAGGTCGCATCCCATGCCGCGCCGGTGAGTGCCGTGAACGCCGACCAGGCCAGCACTACCTGGGTCAGAACGCGCCGCACTCCAAGCCGGTCGCCGAGCAGCCCCATCGGAACCTCGAATAGCGCATACGCCAATCCGAAGGCTCCGAAGACGAATCCCATCTGCTGCTTCGAAAGATGAAGATCGTGGGAAATGGGCGCGGCTGCTCCCGAGATCGCAACGCGCTGCACGTAGGAGAGCACGGCCAAGCCGGTCGCCAGCACGACGACGCCGTAACGAGTGCGGCTCGGCTTCATTCGCGAAGGCTCCACGCATACAGGCTGTCGCCCGCCCCAAACACAATGTACTGTTTGCCGTCGAGCAGATACGTAATGATGCCGCCCGATTCGTTGGCAGTCAGCTCGTGATGCCACAGGATCTGGCCCTTGTCGGCGCTGAAGATGATCAGGTTCTTCTGGTCATCGCCCGAGATGAGCAGATTGCCCGCTGTCGTGAGGATGCTCGGGCCAACTGTAGTAGGCGCATTGTTGAGGTTCGGATAGGCGTGTTTCCAAGCTGCGTTGCCGGTGAGCGGATCGATTGCCTGAAGCACTCTGACGGCGCGCCCGATGCCAACCCCGGTGCCTCCATAGCCGGAAGGCTTATCGCTGTCGTCGGTGAGGTAGTAGATCGCTTTGCCCTCCACCGAATTCACATACGCGAAGCCGGTCTTGGGGCTGTACGCCGGCGCAGGCCAGTTAGACGCATTCACAATGTTGATCGAGCCACCTACCGATGGATCCTTGTCGGGAATCGGGATTGGCTCGCCTTGGGGCGAGAGTCCCGACGAATAATCGAGGGGTACGTACGGCTTGACCACGACATACTTGCCGGTCACGCGATCCAGCGTGACAAAGAACCCGTTGCGCGCGGCTTGCGCGAGCAGTTTCTCTGGCTTGCCGTCTACGGTGCGATCAAAGAGAATCGGCGCTGTCGTGTTGTCGAAGTCGTGCGTGTCGTGCGGCGAGACCTGGAAGTACCACTTCAGCTTTCCGGTATCCGCATCGAGCGCGACGATCGATTCGGTCCATAGATTCGCCCCTGGCCTTCCCTGCCCTGCGAAAACGGGATTCGTGTTGCCGGTTGGCCAGTAAAGCAGGTTCAACCCCGGATCGTAGGTGCCGGGCATCCACGTCATCCCGCCGCCGTGATCCGATGCTCTTTCATTCGGCCAAGTCTTCAGCGCCGGATCGCCCCTGCGCGGGGTAGACCACCACGTCCACTGAAGATCCCCGGTCACAGGATCGAAGGAGTCGAGGAAGCCGGGCATGTCCATCGCATCACCGCCAACTCCGACGATGACGTGACTTTTCACGATCAACGGCGCGGAGGTGGAGAAGTACTGCTTGCGCGCGTCGGCATAATTTTTTTTCCAGAGCTCCTTGCCAGTATTTGCATCGAGGGCGATCAGCCAGTTGTCCGGGGTGAGAAAGAACAGGGTGGTCTTCCAGATGCCCACGCCGCGCTGGCCGACCAGGTGGCCACCATGGTCGACCCAGTCGTAGTGCCATAGTTCTTTGCCGGTGCGCGCATCGAGAGCCCAGAGATGATCGGGGATGGTCATGTACAAAACGCCGTTCACCAGCAGCGGGGTGCACTTGATGATGGGAACAGGCGCGCCTCGCTGCGCGCCGACCTCGGCGATGCGGTATACCCAATTCGCGTCGAGGTGATTCACGTTTTCGGGGGTGATCTGCGTGATCGTGCTGTAACGCTCGCCGCTATAGTCACCATTGAACGTGGGCCAGCTGGTAACTGGAGCTTGTCCAATCGTGTTCGGATCGACCGAAACCACGGGCGCATTCAACGGCCCTGAAAGCAGGGCTGCCGCCGTTATCGCCAGAAGGAATCCCAGTTTCATTTCAAGGTCTCGAGATAAGCTGTCACGTTGTGCATGTCCTCGTTGGTCAGCGTCATCACGATTTGCTGGTGCGCAGCGAGCGGATCGTGGATTTGGATTTCGGCGCCAAAGTTGCGATCGATCGTGTGCGCCTCGCCGGCAGTGTCCACCAGCGAAACGCTAAAGTCGCTCAGTTCGATAACTCGTCCTGAGATCGTTCCGGCTGATGTTTTCACCTCGGCAATGAGATGGACGTCGCGGGAGGGCCAGATCCAGCCGCGCTGCAGTTGCTCGGGTGAGCGGAACTTGCTCGCGATGTGAAGGAGCGCATCCGGCTTGTGACAGGACATGCAATGGCTGTCTACGTACTTCTTACCCCTGACTGCATCGCCGACTACGATGTTCAATACGTGGTAAGCGCCGCGATTCGCCACATCCTCCACCTGGAGATGCAGGAACTCGGCAATATCGGTCAATTGCCGATCAGACATCCTGGCAAACGCCGGCATGCCTTTTCCCGGAATGCCTTTCTTGAGGAAAGGCGCCAAGTGTTCTCCGTGGTCGTCGCCGAGGACCAGGTCCGACGTAATCAGGCTCGGAGCTATGGCCCCGCGAGCCGTTTTGCCGTGGCAATCAGCACACTTGCTCGCAAACAGCGGCGCGCCGCGAGCCGCCGCGGCTTTGTCAGGCACGGCTCCCAGTCCCAGGAATGTCCGGGTCGCTTCCGCCCGCTGGGCCGGCGTCATTTTCTGATAGTTCTGCTCTTGCGTCCCCTCCTGGCCGCCGGTTTGAGCCTCCTGGCTGACCGCAACAAGGGCCGCGCAGGCTGCGCTTCCGGCTAGCGCCAGAAGGCACTTCAAAATGCGCACGATCCCGCCTTCCTCCAGATTCCTGACGTCCGAGCCCCAGAAGCAGCCCCTCTCCGCAACGGACTTTCCGCCTGACGAGAAGTAGATTGTGCGTTACCGGGGTCTGAATGCGGCTGCTCGGTCGATTGCAGCGCAGACCGCAGTATACAAATCCGCCGCGTGCAGAGCGACCTGCTGGATCAGAATCGAATGGGACGCATTTTCAGGCCACCGCATTCCACGGGTGCAGAATTGAAGAGGACCGGAAAAGGCAGACTGAAGCGTTCGTAGCGGATTGAACTGAATTCCGACCATGCTTCCTGCTCGTGATCCGGCCCTCTGCGATGGGGTGAGACATGTACGAAACAATCGACTGGCCGAAACGCGGCAATCCACGCCGCGCCAATCGCGGCCTGCTCATTTTGATCCTGGTCCTTGCGTTTGTCTTTTTGAGCAGCAGGACCGCGATCTCCTGCTGGGTTAACCTGCTTTGGTTCCGCTCTCTCGGCTATGGCGATGTGTTTCTGCGCACCCTGAGCCTCGAATGGGGCGTGTTTGCGATTTTTGCGCTCGCAACCTTCTTGATTCTCTACTTCGCCTTTACGCTGCTGAAGAGCGCTCACCATAATGATCTTCCCAGCGACCATACCGTTTACTTTGCGGGGCGGCAGGTCAATCTATCCATCAAGCCGGTCCTGCGCATCGTGGCTCTGCTCGGCTCGATCCTGATCGCGGTGATTTCCGGTGCGGCCATGGCAGCCCAATGGCCCACACTTGCCCTCTTCCGGTTTGCCCAGACTGGCGGTGCGGTCGATCCGATCTTTGGCAAGCCACTCACGTTTTTTCTATTCACCTTGCCGGCGTGGGACCTGATTTCCGGCTGGCTCCTTGCCCTGGCCGTGATCATCGCACTCATCGCCCTTGTCTTCTTCCTCGTCAGCGGCGGGTCGCGCGCCCTCGCGGAGCGCCGGATGACCTACCTGGAATTGCCATGGCGCGGTCTCTCCCTTGCTGCCGCACTTCTGCTCGTTATCATCGCGTGGCGCGAGTACATCGCCCGCTTCGAGCTGATCTTCGAGCACCACACCATTTTCGATGGCGTTAACTACACCGATGCTCACGTGCAACTCGGCGGCATGATGGCGATCTGCGTCGCCCTCGTTTTGGGAGCCCTCATTGCAGGCATCACCGCGTTTGTGTCGCCGCGCGGCCGCTGGCTGATTGCCTCGATTGCGCCCGCAGCCGTTTGTTACTTCGTTGTCGGCATCGTGAGCTGGTACGTCAGCAACTTCATCGTCAAGCCGAATCAGCTCGTTCGCGAACGGCCTTATATCGCCGATAACATCCAGATGACAAGGCAGGCTTTCGGGCTCGATCGCTTCGTGCAGCGCGAGTTCCCCGCGGAAACCACGCTTGAGGCAGCCGATCCCGCGAATAACCAGGCGACGCTGCAAAACATCCGCCTGTGGGATTGGCGAGCACTCCAGGACACGCTGCGACAAATTCAGGAAATTCGTACTTACTACGACTTCCCTGACATCGATATCGACCGCTACACGATCAACGGCGCGCCGCGCCAGGTGATGCTGGCCACGCGTGAGCTGAATCTGGACAAGCTACCTGAGAGCAGCCGCAACTGGATCAACGACAAACTCATCTACACCCACGGCTACGGCATCACCATGAACCCCGTGAACGGGTTCACGCCCGAGGGCCTGCCGACCCTGATGCTCAGCAATATGCCGGTGCAGAGCACCGTAGCGGGACTCAATGTCACACAGCCCGAGATCTATTTTGGCGAGATGACCACGGGCGATGTCTATGTGAAGACGCACCAGCAGGAGTTCAACTATCCGCAGGGGCAAACGAACAACCTGACGTCGTACCAGGGCACCGGAGGCATCGTGCTCGGCGGCTTCCTGCGGCGCGTGTTCATCGCGTTCGACCGCGGCGACGTGACCAAACTGCCCTTCAGCGACGACGTAACACCTGAGAGCCGTCTGCTGATGCGCCGTGAGATCCGCGCGCGCGTGCAGGCCCTGGCGCCCTTTCTCACCTTCGAACATGACCCGTACATCGTGCTGGGCGATGACGGCCATCTTTCCTGGATCATCGACGCTTTCACGTCTTCAGACAACTATCCGTACGCGAGTCACTACGGCCTCGGCAACAGTTCGGTCAACTACATGCGCAACAGTGTCAAGGCCGTCATTGATGCATACAACGGGACGGTCACGTTTTACGTATTCGATTCCGAGGATCCGATTCTGGCGACATACCGGCGCATCTTCCCCAGCCTGTTCAAGGATGCCTCGACGATGCCGTCTGATCTGCGCAGACATGTGCGGTATCCGGAGTCTTTGTTCACCTTGCAAGCCGATGTATACGGGCTTTACCACATGACCGATCCCGAGGTGTTCTATAACCGCGAGGACCTGTGGACGGTAGCCAGCGAAGTCGGAATGGCCGACAGCGGCGAGCAGGCCACGCTCGCCATGCTGCCCAACTTCGTGCTGATGCGGCTGCCGGGCGAGACGAGCGAGGAATTCGTCGAAATCCTGCCGTTTACGCCTGCGAACCGCAACAACCTCATCGGCTGGATTGCCGGCCGGAGCGACGGAGCGCACTATGGCACGTCCGTCGTGTATGACTTTCCCAAGACCCGGCTGGTCGACGGCCCCCTGCAGATCGAGGCGCGAATCGATCAAAACGCACAGATTTCAGGACAGCTGACACTGTGGAACCAACAGGGATCGCACGTTCGACGTGGCACCCTGCTTGTGATTCCCACGGGACGCGCCCTGCTGTATGCGGAGCCGATTTACCTGCAGGCGGAACGTAGCCCCATGCCCGAGCTGAGGCTGGTCGTTCTCGCGCTCCAGGACAAGCTCGCATACGGACCGACGTACGAGGCGGCTTTGAATTCCCTGTTCGGCGGAGCCGCTTCATCGCTAACATCCACCGAAGGTCCACCGGCTGCGGCAGGAAGTGCTCAAACAACTCAGGCCGCAAGCGATCTGCACAGCCTGATCAACCAGGCGGCGAAGAACCTCGAGGATTATCAACGGCTTACTTCGGAGGGCAAACTGGGCCAGGCTGGCCAAAAGCTGGAGGACCTGAAGAGCGTGATCGGACAGTTGAATGCGCTCCCGAAGAAATAGCACCCTGACGAAGTGATTTAAATCACTTGCAAACGGGGTCTGAAGATCGATTCTGACGAGGAGAAGGGCGAGACCGCAGGCTTTTGAGGGAAGATCTGGCGTGGCGGGGGGTTCGCAATCCAGGTTATTTTGGCGGCGGAGGATTGAGGTCATCCATGCGAGTAGCGATCGTTGGCGGAGGCATTGCGGGACTGGCGGCCGCCTATGAGCTCGAAAAGGCACGGGCCACTGGCTCGCAGGTGGAGTCCGTGCTGTTCGAATCGCGCAATCAGCTCGGCGGATCGATTCGGTCGGAAACCGTGAACGGGGCGGTGCTGGAGCAAGGCCCTGACTCGTTCATCACCGAGAAGCCCGCCGCGGCGGAGCTTGCTCGCGAGCTTGGACTTGGCGATCAGCTCCTTCCGTCGAATGATGCAGATCGCAAGACCTACATTGTCGTGAAGAACCGGCTGGTGGCATTGCCCGATGGGTTGATGTTCCTGGTGCCCACCAAGCTGGTGCCCACGGCGCTCACGCCGCTTTTCAGCCCCATGACCAAGATTCGGATGGCGCTTGAACTGCTGCACCCTCCGCGGCCGAGCGGGCATGATGAATCGGTCGCGACTCTGGTGGAGCGGCATTTTGGCACCGAAGCTGTCGACCGGCTGGCCGATCCTCTTCTCTCCGGCATCTACGGCGGTGACGCGGCGCAACTCAGCGCCCGTACCGTGCTGCCGCGGCTCGTCGAGATGGAGGCCAAATACGGTTCGCTGACGCGAGGCATGCTGGCCGCGCACCAGCAGATGCGGGCAAAAATGAACGGCCCAAACACTTCGCGGAACGCGGGCACTGCGGGAGGCCCGGCACAGCGGCCGCGCGGAATCTTCACCACACTACGCGGCGGGCTGCAGCAATTAGTGGACGCGTTAGAGTTGCGGCTGCAACCGAACTCGGTTCGCCGGGAGACGCCTGTCGAACGAATTGAACGCACTGCACGCGGATGGCGACTGACATCGGCCGGCGTTCCAACCGAATTCGACGCAGTGATCATGGCCTCGCCCGCGTGGGCGGTTGGCGCGCTCATGAGCCCGGTTGATCCGGTGCTGGGTGAGGAACTGCAAGGTATTCCGTACTCGTCGTCGATCACGCTGAACCTGATGTACGACGAATCGCAACTGGGACGGCTGCCTGATGGATTCGGGTTCCTGGTCCCTGTGAGCGAAGGCCGCGCCATGCTGGCCTGTACCTTCGCACACCGCAAGTTTCTCGGGCGCACGCCTCCAGGAAAGGTCGTACTGCGCGCGTTCCTGGGCGGCATGAAAAACGAGGCGCTGATGAACGCAAGCGATGCCGAACTCATCGCCATTGTCCGTCGCGAGCTGAGCGAGATTCTCGGACCGAAGGTGATCCCACTGCGCGCAGACCCCGAAATAGCACAGGTTTCGCGCTGGCGTCGCGCCATGGCTCAGTATGCTGTCGGGCACCAGGAACGAATGGTTCGCATTCGCGAGCACGTGGCTGCACTGCCCGGCCTGCGGCTCGCCGGAAATGCGTACGATGGCATCGGCATCCCGGATTGCATCCGGCTGGGGCGCGAGGCCGCGAGAGAACTTGCGGGCGTCGAAACGCCGGCAGTCAGCGCAAGGCCCTAATCCGAAGATCGCGAAATCACGTGCAGGATCAGCGCCGACGGATGCTCGGCATCGTGGAGTATCGTTTGCGTCGCTTTCACGATATCCGAGCTATCGGCCGCGCTTTTGCCCGTGTTCAGATTCCGATCAAAACGCGGGAAGTTGCTGCTGGAGACCTCGAGCCGGATCCGGTGTCCCTTGAGAAACACGTTGCTCGTGGACCAGAGATCGATCTTGTACTCGTAGACCTGCCCCGGCGTGATCGGCTTGGGCTCGCCCAAGGTCGAGTCGCGAAAGCTGGCGCGCAGAATTCCCTCAGTCAGGTTCTCCGCAAAACCGTCGGGACCCACATCCACCAGCTTGGCGGTAAAGTCGGTATCGACTGCCGAGGATTTGGCGAACAGGTCGAGCGTGACGGGACCGGTGACCTCGAGATCCTGATCGAGCGGCGCCGTTGAATAAACGAGCACGTCCGGACGCAATTCAACGTCCTTCTGGTCGCGCGGGCCTGCCGGAAGATGTTCAGGATCGCAGCAGAGCGGCCCCCCAACCGTGGGAACGGGGTTGGCCGGATCGTAGGTGAAAGTGTCAGGCTTCCCTAGAGCGATTCTCGTCGCTTGCGTAAAGAGCGAGCCGTCACCCGCTGCGGTGTTTGCCTTGCCGGATGAATGCAGATAGTACTTCGTCTCCTTCGCGCGAGCTGGCGGCCATGTATCTTCATCGCGCCATTTGTTCTCGCCCATCACGAAGAGGCGCACCGGGTGTGCTGCGTCGGCGAACCGGTTCTGTTTATCCTGCAACAGGTATTCGTACCACTCCAGCGTGATGGCGTTCTCATCGTACTCAGCCGCCGCGGGACCGTAATCAACTGCACCGATCTTGCGGCCACCACCGGCATGACCGCCGATCGTGACCAGGAGGCGTTGGCCGGCACGCGCGGTCTCGTTGCCCGCGTGGTCGCGCAGACCGACGTAGTTGCGCAACGAGCCGCCCTGAAAAATGTCGTACCAGGCGGCGATCGTAAGCGCGGGAACCTGGATCTTGTCGTAGTTCTCCGCGATCGACCACTGTTTCCAATAGGCGTCGTAGGTGGGATGCGCAAGCCAGTCGAGAAAATACGGCGCCAGCTTGCGGGTGAGTTCCGAGCCGCCCGCGACGGGCCCCATGTTGAACACGGGATACTGGGTCAAGGGCAAAACCGAATCGCTAACCAGCGCGTTGGTGTCGTCGCGGATGAGGCGGTTGGCCGTATCCTGGGCCAGGCCTGAAGTCCATGACTCGTCGAACCACTGCTCGAATGCACCACCCTGGTACGTCCAGTTCTCGTGGTAGTTGCTCGCGGTGACTACCGGGCAAATACCGGCGAGATGCGGCGGGTGTCCAATCGCCGCGAGCATCTGTGTAGCGCCTACGTACGATCCGCCGAACATGCCGACTTTGCCGTTGGAATGCGGCAGCCCAGCTGCCCATTCCACCGTGTCGTAGCCATCCTCGATCTCGTGCTTGAAGGGATACCACTCGCCCTTCGACGTGTAGCGGCCACGCACGTCCTGAACGACGACCATGAATCCATCGGCAGCCGCATTGCGCGCAAACTCGGCAGCGTTGTCCTTGTTGTAAGGCGTGCGCTGCAGCAGGACCGGAAAGTTGCCGTCGCCAGCCGGGCGGTAGATGTCGGCATAGAGAGTGACGCCATCGCGCGTCGTCATCCCCACTCTGTGCTCGACAGTGATGCTCTGAGCGATTGAGGCGCAGGTAGACAGGAAGACAACGGCGAAGCCGAGCAGACGGGCAGTGCTTACAGGCACGGATTCCTCCGGGGCAGAAGGCCGAACGCCATTCTAATAGCCGGGCGCGCGAAAGTAGCCAATGCGGCGCTGGTCGACAAACAAGCGGGCGGTAATGACCCCGAACAGGAAGCCACCGATATGGGCGAGGTACGCGACTCCGCCGGTTTTCACGTGCGCGACAACGCCGAAATCGAGCACCTGCATAAGGAACCAGAAGCCAATGATGAGCGCCGCGGGGATGAAGGCGATGCGAACGAAAATAAAGAAAAATAGGATGGTGCGAATGCGATCCCGCGGGAAGGTGATGATGAATGCGCCCATCACCGCGGCAATCGCTCCGCTCGCGCCGAGAGAAGGCACGTTGGAGAACGGATCGCCGAGAATCTGGGCGAGCATGGCGACGACACCCCCGACAAGATAGAAGAACAGGAATTTGACTGAGCCCATCGCGTCCTCGATTTCGCGGCCGAACGCCCAGAGATAGATCATGTTGCCGATGATGTGCATCCAGCTGGCGTGCATGAACATCGAGGTCAGGATCGTGATCCACGCGCGGCCGTGGACGATGCGGATGGGAACGGTCGACCACATATAGACGAAGCGGTCCCCGTGTGACAGCTCCTGAAAGAACACGAAAACGTTGAGCAGGATGATGATCAGCGTGATCACCGCAAAGCGCCGCGGCCGGCGCGAGGCGTCACCGAGTGGAATGAATCCGCCCACTACATGCCGCCCTTGCCGAGCAGGATCCCGATGCCGTAGGTGACGGCGCCCTCGACGGCGCCGACCACGGTCATCTCGAGCCCCGAGGCCCACCAGGAACGAACGGTAATGAGGCTCTTGGCAGCGCCCACGGCGAAGTGGGCAGCCAGTGAAACGATGGCCGCCGCAACAACGGCCGGAACGCCGTGCAGAAAGAAGAACGGGATGATTGGAATGGTGGCTCCAACGGCGGTGGACAGCGCGCCGGAACTGGCGGAGACCATGGGATTGGCAAGAGCCTCCTCCGATGTACCGAGGCGCTCGGATGCGAGCGCGCGAAGCAGCTGTTCCGGATCGCTCGCGATGTGATTCACCATGTGGTCCGCGTCGGCCTCGGGCAGACCTTTGACCTGGTAATAGAGCGAAAGCAGCTCGCGGGCCTCGGGCGCGTTCAGTTCGATGGCCTCGCGTTCGCGGGCAATTTCGGCGTGATAAATTTCACGCTCGCTCTTGGCTGCGAGATAGGCGCCGGATCCCATCGAAAGCGCGCTGGCGATCATCCCGGAAAGGCCGGCGAGCAGGACGTATTTGCTATCGCCTGCGGTGGCGCCCGAGACACCGGAGACGATGCCGAAAATGGCGCCCAGGCCGTCGTTCACGCCGTATATCGCATCGCCGATCCATGACCCAGCCTGTTTGCGCCCCTGGTTGCGCTTCGAGAGCAATTCTTCCAGGACGGCTTTGGGGTCGACCTTCGGCGCGCCGGCCGGAGCCATGTAGTGGCCCCGCAAAAGCGATCCGAGCTCGCGATGGTGCTCCTTCTCGTCTTCAATGACGTGCTCGAGGATGGCGAGAGAGCCCTCGTCGCCCAGTTCCTTCAATTGCATCCCGTAGCGGGCGATGTCACGGCTTTCTTCGATCTCGAGACGGCGGAGGGCCATCTTCGGGCCGCCGGCGCGGTTTGCCAGGGAATCTGCCTCACCGCTCGGACTGCCCTTGTACTCCGGCTTGGGTCCGCCCAGTTCCTGGATGCGCCCTTCCCAGAGAGCCGCATGCTCGAACTCGGCGGCGGCGAGATGGCGCAGGACCTGCGCGCGCACGGGATCGGTGTCGCGATTTGCCAGGGCAGTGTACGTGTGATAGCCCTGAATCTCGGCCTGCCAGTTGCCTTCGAGGGCGGCTAAGACCTTTTTGACTTTCGCGGTGCTCAGCGCTGCAATCGCCACAATCGACTCCTCGCGTTTCCTCTGAGGATAGCTGAAAATAATGCCACATCGGTAGGCGCTGCCGTCCAGGTTCGCATCACTTCCCATCCGTGCGGTTTCCCGTATAGTGTTGTGTGCAGCAAACAGGGCCGCAGGCAGGCCCAGGCAAAACACCCGGAGAACGACAACTGCGCGCTGGCTCGATCGACTGCTAAGAGGAAGCGCGAGTTTGGGTCAACCGGGCTGAACGTCCATATCGAGGAAGCGAGAACCTTTAATGTCCACGCGATCCACGTCGACTGCGGTCGAAAGCGCGCCGAGCTACCTGGGACCGTTTATTGCGGTCGCCGCCTTGTATTTCATCTTCGGCTTCGTCACCAACCTCAACATGGGCCTCGTGCCCTACTTGAAGCAGATCTTCCAGATTCATAATTTCCAGAACTGGCAGGCGATGATGGCGAATGGCGCGTTCTTCACGGCCTACTTCGTGTGTTCGACGCCGAGTTCGAAGCTGATCGAGGCCATCGGCTACAAGCGGACGATGGTCGTTTCGCTCTTCATCCAGGTCATCGGCGCGTTGATCTTCTTGCCGGCCGCGCAACAGGTTTCCTTCCCCTTGTTTCTGACCGCCATTTTTGTGGTAGGCGCCGGCGTAACGGCGCTTCAAACAGCTGCGAATCCTTACATTGCCATTCTTGGACCCGAGCACAGCGCCCCGTTCCGGCTCACGCTCGCGCAGGCGCTGAACTCGGCCGGCGGCACGATCGCCCCATGGATCGCCAGCGCATTCATCCTCACTTCGTCGGTACTCGACCCCAAACAGGTGGCGATGGAGTCGCCGGAAGCGCAGCATGCCTACCAGGTTTCGATTGCGCACACAGTGCGGATGCCCTACATCGTCATCGCATTCGGCCTTGTCGTGATGGGCATCGCAATCGCGCTCACCCACCTGCCGCATCTCACGGCAACGCAGGAGTTCCGCCCCGGCAAGGAAGGCGATGCGGTTCTCACACGCAGCATCTGGAAGTATCGGCACACGGTTCTCGCGGCGATCGGGATTTTCCTTTACGTCGGCGTCGAGGTCGGTCTCGCCACGGTGATGGTTCTTTACTTCAGCGATTCGCAGCATGGCGGCCTGAATGCGCTCACCACCGCCGAAGCGCAAAAACTGGTCCTGTACTACTGGCTCGGCGCGCTCATCGGACGCCTGCTCGGATCGTGGATGCTTACCAGAGTCAAAGCAGGTCTGCTGCTCGGCATCTTTGGAGTGATCGCGGCAGCGCTGGTTGCGGTTGCGGCAGTGACCACCGGCACCACGGCGATTGGAGCCTTGATCCTGGCCGGCTTCTTCAACTCAATCATGTTCCCCAACATTTTTGCGCTGGGCATCGCCGGACTTGGACCCGTGACGAGCAAAGGATCGGGCTTGATCATGACGGCGGTCTGGGGCGGCGCGCTCATTCCGGTGCTCATCGGCTGGATCTCGGATCGCTCGAGCTATGAGGTCGCATTGCTGGTTCCGGTGCTGTGCTACCTCTACATCGCGTTCTACGGTTTCGTCTTTCATAAGCCGAAACGCAGCGCCACGGCGTAGGCAGGATCAGCAATCGAGGGCTCCCGGGCCGTGGCCTGGGAGCCTTTTTTTGAGGCGCGTGCGCACCCCCTCCCCCCGGGCCTGCGGGTTAAATTACCTGGAATCAGGACTTAACGGATGACGTCCGAGCTAAATTCCTGCAAACAGTGAACTTGCAAGGCAAATTCCTCTAATTAATGGAGTTAACCTGGACGTGGGCCAGCCCGCTTCGCGTACACGATCGAAGTCGTTGGCGGCGCATCGGCTGAAGCCGTACCGGACACACCAAATCAAAAGCCTGGAAACGGAGGGACGGCACGCTTCCTTCCCGGCTCCTTATATCCAGCGTACCCGCTTCGGCGAATTAAAAAGCAAGCGCTCGAGACAAGACCCTTGCGATAAGGGACGAGACTCTCGCCGCACGCGGGCAACCCTGAAGTTCTTTAAAATGAGAAGACACTTGGCATACACCCGCAGGCAGCGCTCGTTTCTCTGCATCTGCGAAGGCCACGGCTCGTCTAATAGATTGCAATTCATTCCCATCATTGGGAGCGGGCAAAGTTCATCAGTCGATCGTCTCGCTCGCCGATCATTTTCATCTGGAGGTCATGTTTGCGTTTTCTTGCAGTACTTGTATTTGTAATAGGACTTGGCACGGTCGCGGCTCAGGAGCCTGCTTCGCAGAACAGCCAGCCGCAAGGACAGAAATCGCCCAGCGATCCCAAAAAGCAACAACCTGCGCAGCAGATGCCCAACGCTCCGGAGCCAAAGCAGGCGCCAGCCACACCCGTTTTGAAGCAGCAGCCAAAACGAATTCTGGGATTGATGCCGAACTATCGGGCCGTGAGCGCTGGTTCGATTCCGCCACCGCCGACCCCGAAGAAGGCATTCGAAATCGCGACGAAGAATAGCTTTGACTACTCCTCATTCGTGTTCGTTGGAATTACGTCGTTGATGGCCGAGGGATCGAACGCGCATAAACAATTGGGCAAGGGAGTGGGAGGCTATTGGGGCTACTACTGGCGGGGCTACCTGGACAAAACGGACGGGAATTACCTGGTGATTTTTGCACTGCCGACGGTATTGCACGAGGATGAGCGCTATTTCGCGTTGGGAGAGGGCGGCATCTTTCATCGCGGAATCTACGCGGCTTCGCGGGTGCTGATTACGCCGAATTATCAGGGACACAATACCTTTAACGCATCGGAGGTCTTCGGCCGCGGCATCTCGCAGGCGATATCAGTGACGTATTACCCGAGCCAGGACCGGACCTTCGGGGATATCGCAGAGAAGTACGGGTACGCGATCGGACGCGACGCGTTGACCAATACCTTTCGCGAGTTCTGGCCCGACATCGCGGCTCACTTACATCACCATCATCATTCGCAACAATGACTAGACACGCTCTCAAAAGTGGTGGCATGCGAACCAGCTCCGCGCCCAACCGCACGATTTTGATCGGGTGTATTTCCGTCACCGCGCTATTCGCGTTGAGCATTGCCAGGGCTCAAAATGCGGGTTCGTCTACACCCGCGGTCATGACCGGCGCGGAACTTCCCGACGCGCCTGCGCCTCGAGTTGAAAGGTCGCAGGCCGATTCAGGCAGCCAGCAGCCGTCGCCCGCAACGCAGACGCAATCCACTGAAGGCAGTGCGAACTCGCGAAACCCAGCGAATCAGACGGGCGCCGCGCAGAGCCAGCACGACAAGGCTGAAGAGCAGCTCAAACAGCAGGAAAAGCAGCGCGTGATGGGGGTAATGGCGACCTTCAACACCACGACAAATAAAGATGCGGCGCCACTCTCGTCCGGGCAGAAATTCAAGCTCTTCTTCAAAAGCGCCTCCGATCCGTGGCCTTTCCTTCTGACAGCCGTGGTCGCTGGGATCGGTCAGGCTGAGAACAGCAATCCTTCGTGGGGACAGGGCATGCAGGGTTATGGCAAGCGTTACGGCGCGGGATACGGCGACTACTTCATCGGAAATCTATTCGGAAACGCCATCCTGACCTCGCTGCTGCACGAAGACCCGCGCTATTTTCAAAAAGGCACTGGCACCCCGATCAAGCGCTTCTTGTGGGCCGCCGGCAGCACAGTCTGGTGCAAGCGCGACAAGGGCACCTGGGGGCCGAACTATGCCAATGTCGGCGGCAACATGATTGGCGCGGCGATTGGCCGATTCTATTACCCAGCTTCAGGCCGGACGGTTGGCGACACGATTAGCGACGGCTTAACGGTCTCCGCGGAAGGGATCGTGGGAGCAGAAGTGATTGAATTCTGGCCTGACATGGTACGAGCGCATCGCCGCAAGCAGGCCGAAAAACAGGCGCGCGTCCAGGCCGCTGCAGAAAACAAGGCCGGCAAAGAAAACGCCGAAGACAAGCAGCCATAGAGCGGTCCCGCCCGAATTCTTCGACCGTCATGCCAGCATCGGTCGGCGCAGACAAAAAAGAGAGAGATGTTGCATCGGACCCGCCAAAGGCGCGATACTCGGGGCGCGTTGGACCTCCCTTGATAAATCGCTTTTGCTCAAGGAGGCGGATCGAGTGACCGGACTCTTGAAATACCTGTTGCTGGCCGGAATCGCCGCTGGCTGCATGGCCGGCCCCGTCGTGTCGCAGGCACAGGATGACGGCTCCGGCGCCTACGTCACAAGAAAATATCCCAATCTGTTTGCCGAGGATGGACACTCGAAGCGCAGCATCCAGGCCAAGATCGATGCGGCGTACCGACAGCTCTTCCATGGCGATCCGAAGACCGAGGCGATTGCGTTTGCGGCAGGCGAAAACGCGAACGGGCCGCTGTCGTACGTGACCGACTGGGCCAACCACGACGTGCGCACCGAGGGCATGTCGTACGGAATGATGATCACGGTCGAGCTGAACAAGAAGAGCGAGTTCGACGCGATATGGAATTGGGCGAAGACGTACATGTACATCTCCGACCCGAAGGCGCCGAGCTACGAATACTTCGCGTGGTCGTGCAAGACCGATGGAACGCATAATTCGGAAGGCGCCGCTCCGGACGGTGAATCCTACTTCGCGATGGCGCTGCTGTTTGCTTCGAACCGCTGGGGCGATGGCAAAGGAATCTATGACTACCATGCCGAAGCAAACAAGCTGCTGTCGGCGATGGTGCATCGAGAGGTGATTTCCGCGCCGGCACAAAACGGCTCGCACAATATGAACGGGCAGCACACCGTTGGGCCCATGATGAATGCCGATCCGCCAATGATCCTGTTCGTGCCCGAGATCATGCCAAAGGCGTTCACCGATCCCTCCTATCATCTGCCCGCGTTTTACGAGCTATGGGCGCGATGGGGACCGAAGGAAGATCGCGACTTCTGGATGAGGGCCGCGGAGACGAGCCGTGCGTTCTTTGTGAAAACCACCAACCCGCAGACCGGCCTCGCGCCGAGTTACGCAGACTTCGACGGGGCGCCACATCTGAGCCGCTTCCTACAGTCGAGCGAGTTCGGCTACGATTCATGGCGCGTGGCGAGTAACTGGGCCGTCGATTGGTCGTGGTGGCACAAGGCTCCCGCCGAGCAAGAGCTAAGCGACCGAATCCAGAAATTCTTTGCATCACGAGGAATCGACAGCTATGGGCCCGTGTATACGCTGGATGGGAAAAACCTGGGAGCTACTCCGGGACTGACGCACGAAGATCACCCCGCGGGATTGGCCGGAACAAACGCAGTCGCCGGGCTCGCGGCAAAGGATCGCGCACTGGCCAGGCAGTTCACTGAGGCTCTTTGGAATACGCCGATCCCCTCGGGCCAGAACCGCTACTACGACGGCATGCTCTACATGATGAGCCTGATGCACCTGAGCGGTGAGTTCCGCATCTGGGGACCGAAATAGGTTCCGATGTCTCAGGGCCCGGAACCCTCGTTCAGGCCAGGCTATGGGGGCGCTCAAGTCTGAGAAGGCTGGCTCACGGGCTCCAGGTGCGCAGTGAAGTGCCGCAGGAACGGGGCCTCGTAGGTGAGGCGCATACCGCGAATCGTCTGGCGGTTCTTCCAGACCTCGAGAATGACTTCGACCAGATAGTCGATGTGACTCTGGGTGTATACACGCCGCGGAATGGCGAGCCGCACAAGGTCCATTTGCGCGGCGCCGGCAAACATCAGGGTTCCAATTTCGACGGAGCGCACGCCGCCCTCGAGATAGAGCTCGGCAGCCAGGGCCACGCCGGGAAACTGGCCGGCCGGAATATCCGGCAGAAACGCGCGCGCGTCGAGATAGATGGCGTGGCCACCGGGCGGCTGCACGATGGGGACACCCGCCTCAGCAATGTGGTTGCCGAGGTAAGCGGTGGAAGCGATGCGGTAGCGCAGGTAGTCCTCTTCGAGCGCTTCCTGGATGCCAACAGCGATGGCTTCGAGATCGCGGCCGGCGAGGCCTCCGTATGTCGGATAGCCTTCAGTGAGGATGAGCAGGTCTTTTTCCTGCTGCGCCAGCAGATCGTCGTTGGTGCAGAGGAATCCACCAATGTTGGCCATGCCGTCTTTTTTGGCCGACATGGTACACCCGTCCCCATAGCCGAACATTTCCTGCGCGATTTGTTTTGGCGTCTTGTCCTCGTACCCCTTTTCACGCAGCTTGATGAACCATGAGTTTTCGGCGAAGCGGCACGCATCAAAATAGAGCGGGATGCGGTGGCGCCTGCAGACCTCGCTGACTGCGCGCACATTTTCCATCGAAACGGGCTGGCCGCCGCCGGAGTTGTTGGTTACGGTGAGCATCACCAGTGGAACGCGCTCGCGCCCGACACGCTGGATGAGGTCTTCGAGGGCGGCGACATCCATGTTGCCCTTGAACGGATGCTGGAGAGCGGGCTCGCGCCCCTCGGGAATGACGAGATCCACGGCCTCGGCGCCCACAAATTCGACATTCGCGCGGGTGGTGTCGAAATGGGTGTTATTGGGGACGACATCGCCCCTTTTGCATGCGACCCCAAAAAGAATGCGCTCTGCGGCGCGGCCCTGGTGCGTGGGAATCACATTCTTGTAGCCGCAGATATCGTGCACGGATTTGCGAAAGCGCTCGAAGCTTCGACTGCCGGCATAGCTTTCATCGCCCTCCATCACAGCAGCCCATTGATGGGTGGACATCGCGCCTGTGCCCGAATCCGTGAGCAGATCGATCAGCACATCGTCGGCGTCGAGTAGAAAAAGGTTGTAGTGGGCTGCTTTGAGCAGTTTTTCGCGCTGCGAGCGCGTAGTCCAGCGAATGGGCTCGACGCTCTTGATGCGAAACGGCTCGATGATGGTCTTAACGGGCATGGAGGACTCCCCAGCTGGTCGGCGCTGCTGCGAATCTCAAGTTTAATGCGCGGAATCAGGTGGCTGCCGGGTCCGTTGACGGTTCTCGATACGGACCGGATATAAAGGTAGGGACGCACTGAGCCGCCAAGGAGCAGCCGATGCCCATCGCAGTCAACACGCCTACCACCGAACAAAGAGAAGACACTCCCCTGTTTCCAAGTGAAGGTGCATTTGCCTTCGCGCTGGTGACAGGGCTGTTTTTTCTGTGGGGTGTGGCCAACAACCTGAATGACGTGCTGATCCGGCAATTCATGAAGTCGTTCGAGATTACACGACTCGAAGCGGGGTTGGTCCAGTTCGCGTTTTATATCGGCTACTTCGTTTTTTCGATTCCGGCAGCCATCGTCATGCGTCGGCGCGGCTACAAGTTCGGGCTCGTGACAGGACTGGTTCTTTACGGTGTCGGCACATTCCTGTTTTTGCCGGCTGCCGCGGCCGGCAGCTATCTGCTGTTTCTTTTCGCGCTGTTTGTGATTGCGAGCGGGCTCGGATTCTTGGAGACAGGCGCGAATCCGCTGATCACCCAGCTTGGAGATCCGGGAAGCGCGGTGCGTCGGCTCAACTTCTCGCAGGCATTCAACCCGATCGGATCGATGATGGGTGTATTGATCGGGACTGTATTCATCTTTTCGGGAATCGAACTGAAGCCGGCGCAGGTTGAGCAACTGAAACAGGCTGGCACGTACGCCGATTATCTGCATCGCGAGACGATGCGCGTAGTGCCTCCCTACCTGGTGATTGGCGCGGTGGTTCTGCTGTGGGCGCTGCTGATCTGGCGAACGCGCTTCCCGGCCGTCGCCGAAGCGCCTCCAGCCGACCACGAGGAACCGCAGGGCAGCTATCGCGCGCTGTTCCACTATCCGCATTTTCTTCTCGCTGTGTTTGCGCAGTTCTGCTATGTGGGCGCGCAGGTGGGCACGTGGAGCTACTTCATCCAATATGTGCAGGACTACACCCACCTCCCCGAAAAAGCCGCAGGCTATTTTCTCACCGGCACGCTGGCGGGATTCGGCGTGGGACGCTTCGCATCGAGCCACTGGATGAGGAAGGTGCGGCCCAGCATGCTGATGGGAATCTTCGCCGTCGCGAACGTGGCACTGGTAACGCTCGGCATTGCGATGCCGGGATGGATCGGCGTTTGGGCGATTTTTTTGACAAGCTTCTTCATGTCGCTGATGTTCCCCACGATTTTTGCACTGGGCATCAAGGGCCTGGGACCGAACACGAAGCAGGCCGCCTCGCTGCTGGTGATGTCGATCATCGGAGGAGCGGCAATCACGCTGCTCGTCGGGCTGGCGTACCAGGAAACGAAAAGCATGGCACTCGCCATGCTGGTGCCGCTCGCGTGCTACCTGTGCGTAGGCTGCTACGCTTTCTGGGGATCGCGGATTCCGCCGCGTATCGGAGCAACAGAACCCGGCGCATAGACTTCATGAGTCAAACAAGGCCGGCTGCGGCGATAGCGCCGCCGGATCGTGGAAGTTACTCAGACCCACCCCGACAAGCCGGAATCGCTGCTGCGAGTCGAGGTTCACTTTTTCGCGCAGTGCGAGTGCGATCGCGGTCAGTTCATCGCAGCTGGCCGGCGGCTCAAGTGGCGTGTGGCTCCGCGTAAGGATCCGAAACTCGGCGGTCTTCAGTTTCAGCACAACCGTGCGCGGGATGCGCGTTTCCTTGCGCGATGCATTCCAGGTCTTTTCGGCGAGGCGCCGGATCATCGGCTCGGTCTCCGCGAGCAGAACATCGCGCTCGAAGGTGTCTTCGGCGGAAACGGACTGCGTGGGTCGATTCGAAACGACAGGATTTTCGTCGATGCCCCGCGCAAGTTCGTAGAGACGCAGGCCGTGGCGTCCGAATTGCGATTCGAGATCAGACTCTGCGAATCTCCGCAGCGTGCCCACCGTCGAGATTCCGAGTTTCGCGAGGCGCAGCTCCGTGACCTTGCCGACTCCCGGCAGTCGGCCGACCGGCAACGGCGCGAGAAATGCTTCAACCGTGCCGGGGCGAATGACGAACAGGCCATCTGGCTTCTTCCAGTCGGAAGCAATCTTGGCCAGAAACTTGTTGGGCGCGACGCCGGCCGATGCGGTCAAGTGCAGCTCATCGCGAATCCGCTCCCGGATGGCGCGGGCCACTTCGGTCGCGCTCGCCAATCCCGATTTGTTTTCGGTGACGTCAAGATAGGCTTCGTCGAGCGATAGGGGCTCGACGAGATCGGTGTGGCTTCGAAAGATTTCGCGCGTAGCGGACGAGACGGCGCGGTAGCGGGTGAAATCAGGCGGGATGAAGATGGCATGCGGACAGAGGCGCTCGGCGCGCACCGCGGGCATCGCCGAACGCACGCCGAACGCGCGAGCCTCGTAGGAGGCAGCACAAACGACGGACCGGGTGCCGCGCCACGCGACGACCACCGGCTTGCCGCGCAGGCTGGGGTCATCGCGCTGCTCGACCGACGCATAGAAAGCATCCATGTCGATATGCACGATCTTCCGGCTAGCCATCTCGAACACATAGTAATCGGACCGGGCTTGCCGGTCCTACTCGTTGAGCCGAGGATCACAAAGCGCTAGGGATGGGGTTGCCGGCAGGGAGGAACCTCGGTCGGAACAGTCCAGATTTCAGATCGCCCGAAGAGCGGGATGCCGACGTAGCCGCGCAGTTCCAGCTTCGAATTCACCACGCTCATCTCTCCCCTGTAAGTCTTGCCGGATTTCGGATCGTAGAGCGTTCCCCCCGATGCGTGGTTGGGGTCGCTCATCTTGAATCCGATGCCGATCTTTAGCCCGCAGAGGGCCCGGCTCCGCAACGCGGGATCAGGATTATGAATGTCTCTTTCCGTGGGCGCGCTTTTGCTGATCGCGATGAGCCACAAGCAGAGCTCGTTGGCGCAAGTCCCGATGCGGATGACGGAACCGCTGGGCTCCTGCCACACACCGACGAGTGGAGCCGATTGGCTGAGCGCCGCGATGGGACACCAGAAAATCAGCAATGAAAGGAAAATGGCGAGTCTCAGTCTCATCGCGCCCGTCACTTCACCCGTGAAACGCACAGCCGTCCCGGCCACACCTTGAAGATGTGGACGCCACCGGCTTCGAGTCCCGCCTCGGAGATGTACCGGCTCCAGTCTGCGGGCGTGAAGCTGCGGCGGATTGAGACGGGGCCGTCGTGCCGCACGAAGGGGTGCCAGCGCATTGCTGAAGCCAGCAGCTTGAACCCGTAATAAGAGCCGCGGCCGCGATTCAAGTCGTTGATGAACCAACCGAGTCTCGCATTCCGCTCCATCCACTCCAGGAAATTCACGATCTCGGCGTCGGAGAGATGATGGGTGACAAGCGAGCTGATGACGAGATCGATGGGCTCGGTCGGGCAATAATCGGCCGCTTGGCAAGCGATCCATTCAATGCACGATTCGCCCGCAGTCCAATCGCGCGCAGTTTGCACCGCCATTGGATTTGCATCAATGCCGGTGAGGCTTACGGCGATTCCCTTCTCGCGTGACCATGAGTCAATGCGGCGCAGCATGTCGCCCGCGCCGCAGCCGACGTCAACGATGTGCAGCGGCCCATCATGGGTCCGGGCAACCTGCTCGAGCCATCGCAACGTCGGCCAATAGGCGCGCAGCAGGCGGTTGACCTTGACCAGGTCGCGCAGGCAGGCGGAGAGCTCGGAATAGCTGCGTGTTTCGTCCATCCACTCTGAGAGGACGGCGCGTCGCGAAAATTCGAGCGTCTCAGGAGGCATGGAAGCGCATGGTCTCCGCGGTCATTCCGGGACCAAACGAAATGGCGCAACCGCTCTGCCCTCGCTCCGGGGTTTTCATCAGCTCTTCGAGAACGAACATGATCGACGCTGACGACATATTGCCATAGTCCGCAAGCACTCCGCGCGATGCCCACAGCGCGTCTGGAGCGAGTTCGAGGCCTTCTTCAACGGCGTCGAGAATGGACCGCCCCCCGGGATGAATCGCCCAAAGGTCGACCGGCTGGCCACCGACAACGGAGCATTTGCTTTCGCGCATCGCCCTGGCAATCTCCTTTGGCACCTGGCCGGAGAGGAACATGTCAAAGCCAAGGTCGCCGACGCGCCAGGTAATCAAATCTCTGGTATTCGCGATGCGGTGGGCATGGAACGTATCGAGCGCGAACCCCATGGGATCGCCGCCAACCAGGGCCGCCGTACAGCCATCGGCGAACACAAGGAACGGAATGACCTCGGCCAGATCCTGGGTTTCATGGAAATGCAGTGAGCAGAGCTCGAGGCTCACGATAAGGACGTTCGCCCCCGGCTCCGATCGGACGATGTGACGGGCCAATTTGAGTGCATTGATCGCCGCATAACATCCCATAAACCCGACCAGAGTCCGCTCGGTGGATTGTGGCAATCCAAGGTGATCGATGATCTCGAAGTCGAGTCCTGGCGCGTAGAATCCCGTACAGCACGTCACAAGCACGTGTCGAATCCGGCGGCGCTCTTCGGCGCTCAGGGCCAGCCGGTCAAGGGCTTTGCGGGCCAGGATCGGTGCGCAAAGCTCGAAAAGCTGCATCCTTTTCGCAGTCGAAGGAAAGCTGCCGCCGCAATAGAACGAGAATGCATTGGTAGCCGACCCGTTCAGCGGATCGTTGACCTGGAGGCACGAATAGCGATGATGAATGTCGCTCTTGGTCGCAAGGCGCTCGAAGATCTTGCGTTTGCGCGGATCGGCTAGCATTTCGGCGGCGAACCGCACGAACGGCTCATGAATATCGTGTTCGGGAACGGCAATGGCTATCCGCTGCAGATAGGCGCGCATCAGAATCTTCCTCTTCAGGGCTGAACTAACCCTTGGTTCAAAAGCCGGTCACGGGCGGGACGGCCGGCGGATTGATGGCCCGAAACGACTCTCCGATTCGATGCGGCAATCTCCATCTTCGTTCGACGAAATAGAAATACCCAGCGCATGTGCTTGGACGTCTGCGGAGGCCTTCTGAAAGCAGAGTGAGCGCCTTCGCTGAACCCAATGCAAGGCTAGCAAGATGACCGGGCACACGTGTCACAGCTTTGTCCGAGCGTGTGTCATCGCTTTGTCATGGTCGGTCCGAAAATCATTCGGCAAGCGTTGATTGGCGAGTTCAGATTCTTGTTGACAATGCATACTCTATAAAATAGAGTACTCCTCACTGCTGGAACTGAGGGCTCTTGAAGCCCGATCCCGCGGAATTTACGAGGATTCGCATGAGTACAGCTGTGTCTGTCGGTGCAGGGGCGACGCTTTCACCTCCACTTTCCATTGATTCTCTGGTGAAACGCTTCGCGCAGGTGACGGCGCTCGACGGCGTATCGCTGGAGGTCCGCAGCGGAGAATGTCTTGGGCTGCTCGGGCCCAATGGGGCAGGCAAGAGCACGCTGATCCGGAGCATTGTAGGACGCGTGGTGCCCGACTCGGGGCGGGTGGCGGTGTTCGGATTCCCGTCCGATTCGGCGAAGGCGCGCATGGCCCTGGGCTGGGTGCCACAGGAGCTCGCAGTCTATCCGCGGCTGAGCTGCCGGGAAAACCTTGTCGCGTTTGGCCGCTACCACGGGCTGCGCGGACCGGAATTGAAAAAGGCTGTTGACTGGTGCCTGGCGTGGTCGGCCTTGAAGGATCGCGCAGGGGAGCTGGCAAAGAATCTCTCGGGCGGCATGAAGCGGCGGCTCAACATGGCGGCGGGGATCCTGCACAGGCCGAAGCTTGTGCTGATGGACGAGCCGACCGTGGGCGTCGATCCGCAATCCCGCAACCGGATTTTCGAGATGATCGAGGCACTCAAAGCGGAGGGCACGGCGATTATTTACACCACTCACTACATGGAAGAGGCGGAGCGGCTATGCGATCGCATCGCGATTATCGACCACGGTCACATCATTGCGGCAGGATCCGGCGACGAGCTGGTGCGGAGCGCTTTTGCATCGCGCAGCCAGGTGGTTGCGCGATTTGATGGCGAGCCAGAGCGCATCGCGCAGTGGGTTGAGACGCACCACGGCCGGCTTGTCGACTCGACTGCTCAATTCACGATTCAGCGCTCCACCGAAATTGCGAGCCTGCTCGATGATGCGGCGAAAGCGGGGCTGGAGCTGGTCGATGTTTCGATGCGGCGTCCGAATCTGGAATCGGTCTTTCTGCACCTGACCGGAAGGGAGCTACGCGAATGATTTGGAATATTGCACGAACCGCATTAACAGCGTTGCGGCGTGACCGGGCCGCTCTGGCTCTCAGTTTTGTTTTGCCGGTGGTGTTTTTCAGCATTTTCGCTGCGGTCTTTGGAGGGCAGCGCGATACGACACCCAAGGTGAAACTCATCGTCGTCGATGAAGACCAGAGCCACGCATCGCAGCAACTGGTGCGGGCTCTCGAGCGCGAAAGCTCTCTCGTAGTCAGTACGCGGCCTGATTCGAAGAAGAGCCAGCCGCTGCCCGAATACAGCGCCGCGACCGCGGAGGCCGCGGTTAAAGCGGGTGATGTGCCGGTGGCGCTCATTGTTCCGAAAGGATTCGGACAGAACCCGATCGGCTTTGGGTCGGACAACGGCGCCACATCGCTCGAACTGCTTAACGATAAGAGCGACACGATTGCGCCCCAGATCGTGGTCGGGCTGTTGCAGAAGGCGGCGATGACCTCGATGCCGTTGGAGATGGCGGAACAAGGCATGAAGTATACCGACCGCTATATCGGAGGGCTTACGCCCGATCAGCGCAAAACGATGGAGGACAACCTCGACAACCTTCGCAAGACGGAAAGCGACCGAACCTCGAACGGAAGCGGCAATAGCGATTCGAATGGCGCCGGCATCATCGCCATAAAGACACGAGCCGTGGTGGGGCAGGACAAGCGGAACCCTACGCTCTCGTTTGAAGCGGCGGCCATCGGCGTGATGTTTCTGCTGTTCACGGCAAGCGGCTCGGCAGGCGCGCTCCTGGACGAGGCCGAGAGCGGCACGCTGGATCGTGTGCTGAGCTCCCGCGTGACAATGACCAGCCTGCTGGCCGGCAAACTCACGTTCAATACACTTCTGGCGTTTGTCCAACTCGTCGTGATGTTTCTATGGGCCTGGGCAGTTTTCAAAGTGGACCTGTTCGGCCATATCCCGGGCTTCATCGTCATGGGGTTATGCACGGCGTTCGCCGTCGCGGCGTTTGGAATGCTGCTCGCAAGCACCTGCCACACGCGGGCACAATTGGGCGCAGTTTCGACGCTGCTGATCCTGGTGATGTCGGCCGTTGGCGGAAGCATGTTTCCACGTTTCCTGATGCCCGAGGCGATGCAGAAGGCGGGCCTGTTCACGATCAATGCATGGGCCATCGATGGATTCACCAAGGTCTTCTGGCGCGATCTGCCGATCAGTCAACTGTGGCAACAGATCAGCGTGTTGCTTGCGATTGGAATAGGCCTTTTCCTGATCGCGCGCCGCATCGCGCGCCGCTGGGAAAGCGCCTGAGGCAAGGAGGAACAGAATGAAGAGCAGCGCCGAAGAGCAGGAACTCAAAGAGCGGCTCCAACTGATCGAGCAGATGATTGCCGAGGGCCGCAGGACGACCGAGAGCTGGGGCTGGCTCTTTGTGTTCTGGGGTGTCGCCTACTACGTCGCGATCGCCTGGTCCACGTGGGGACATAGCGCGCTTGCCTGGCCGATCACAATGATCGTAGCGTCTGTTCTCTGTTCGGTACTGGCGATGCGCATCATGAGCCGGCGACCTGAAACCACGATGGGGCGCGCCATCGCTGCGGTTTGGATCGGCATGGGCATCTCGATCTTCCTGCTGCTGATGTCGCTGGCCACAACCGGCCGATACGAGTCACACACGTTTCTCGCGATTATTGGAGCAATGCTCGGCGCATCCAACGCGACCTCGAGCATCATACTCAAGTGGAAAATGCAGTTCGGCTGCGCCATCGTGTGGTGGGCCGCCGCGGTGATGGGAGCCTTCGGTTCTGAAACCGTAGGATCGATCGCATTTCTCGCAGCGATTTTCATTTGTCAGATTCTTTTCGGGTTTTACGGCATGGTCTGCGAGCGCCGCGAACACACACGGAGCGGAGCGCATGCCTGATCTGCCCGAGCTGAATCCCGTCATTCACGGGAAGCTGCGGCTGGCCTTGCTCTCGCTGCTCTCAGGGGTGGAGGAGGCGGAGTTCACGTGGCTCCGCGCCAAGACCGGCTCGACCGACGGCAACCTGGGCGCGCAACTAATGAAACTGGAGGACGCGGGCTACGTCGCGGTCGAGAAGAAATTCGTGATGCGCAAGCCGCAGACCCTCTATCGCATGACCGAAGCCGGCCGACAGGCCCTCACCGACTATGTGAAGGCGCTCAAGCAGCTGCTCGGAGCGGCGATCGAAGCGTAGTTTCTTTCTGGCTGGACAGGAACATCGATCACATTTTCGATTCCAGGCTCTCGCGCACGCGCTGCATGATACCGAAATAAAAAGCGAGGTTGTGAATCGAGTTGAGTGTTCCTGCGAGAGGCTCCCCGCACTGCATGAGATGCCGCAGATAAGCGCGGCTGTACCGCCGGCATACCATGCAATCGCACGCCGGATCCGGCGCATTTTGATCCTCAGCATGCTTTTTATTCTTGATGTTCACTCGGCCTTCGCTCGTGAAGAGCAGCCCATGGCGCGCCGCCCGCGTGGGCAGCACGCAATCCATCATGTCGACGCCGAGGCGGGCGTACTGCTCGATCTCGTCGGGATAACCCACGCCCATCACGTAACGCGGCTTGCCGGCCGGGAGCAGCGGCAGCACCTCGGCGATCACTTCGAGCGTCAGATTGCGTGGCTCGCCGACGCTGAGTCCGCCAATTGCGTACCCGTCGAAATCCATGTCGACGAGACGCTGGGCGGATTCGCGGCGAAGATCGCTGTAGACCCCGCCCTGCACGATCCCGAAGAGAGACTGTTGGCGTCCCGCAAACTCGCCGGCCCAGGGAACCTCGTCCTGGTGCCCGCGGAAGTGATCGAGCGAGCGGCGCGCCCAAGCCATCGTGAGACGCAGGCTTTCTCGGGCGCGATCGCGATCCGCGGGATACTCCGTGCACTCATCGAAGGCCATGCAGATATCGGCGCCGAGCGCGATCTGCACATCCATCGAATGTTCTGGAGTGAAGGAGTGCAGGCTCCCGTCAAGGTGCGACCGAAACGTGACACCTTCATCGCTGACTTTGCGCAGTTGCGTAAGGCTGTAAACCTGGAAACCGCCGGAATCGGTGAGCATCGCCCGCGGCCAGCTGATGAAGCGATGCAAACCTCCGAGGCGTCGAATCGCCGCGTGTCCGGGCCGCAGATAAAGGTGATAGGTGTTGCCGAGAATGATTTCCGCGCCGAGCGACTCAAGAATGTCCTGCGGAACCGTTTTGACGGATCCCGCCGTGCCGACCGGCATGAATACGGGCGTTTCGACAGCCCGATGGGACAGGTCAAGACGTCCGCGCCGCCCTCCGGCAGCGGTTTCGCGGATCAGGGAAAATGGAACGCTCACTCGATGATTCTATCGAGGGCGTCAGGGAGTCCGCATCGAACTCCCTGCCTGGTCATCGTTCATCCGTTGTGTTTGGCGCGGAAGATGCGGCGCGAGGCCATGTTCTGCCGGTGCCGGAGGACGCGGCGATCGCGCATCGTGAGCCGGCCATTGTTGCGGGCGCGCATCACGCGTGCCTGGCGATGGATGCTGCGCTGCTGGCGTTCTAGACGGAATGTCTGGCGGCCATTCAGCCGGCCAGTACGCACACCATTGGCGATGCGTCGCTGCTGGTTGAATTCGCGCTGGTGGATGGTTTGCTTCTGTGCCGCCGGCGCGGGGCCCTGGGCAAAGGTGATGGCGGGCGCTACGGTAAGGGCCGCCACAAGGACATATTTCATGAGTCTCATGGTTTTTCTCCTTCTGTGACGGTGGCGGCTTAGTTCAGCTTCCTGCCACTCACATCCGGAGAAACACGAGGTGCGGAGAAGAGTTGTCAACCAAAGGATGTAGATGGGAGTCGAAGGAATTTGCAAACTGAAGGCCTTATCGCCCACGCTCGCCCAGCTGGACCAGGAACCCTGCGCGCGCGACGCGCGGCTGAGCCAGCGTCGTTGTCGGCGTTTTGCCCACTTCGATATCGCGATCGAAAAGATTTTCGCCGGCAGCAAAGAGTTGCAGGCGCTTCCCAATGTCGTGGGAGGCGTAAGCGTCGAGGCGGAAGAAGCTGTGCAGCAGGTAGGTGTTGGCGTCATCGTCGTACTGCCTGCCGCTCATGCGGCCTTGCAAGCTCAATGTGCCGATGCGGGGACGGAAGGCGCGCAGATTCAGGGCGGCGAGATTGCGCGCAACCTCGGGAATCCAGTTGCCGAGATCCTGGGTGCCCCGTGTAACGGTGGCGTGCGCGAACTGATAGCCGCCGTCGATCGCCAGCCAGCGCCGCGGCGCGAGTTCGAAATCAAGTGCGACGCCGCGGCTCTCGATCTGGCCGAGGTTTTCGCGCTTGAGCAGAATCGGCGAGGAGGTGGGATTGAGGGTGAAGGCGGTGATGGGCCGATTAACCTGGGTGAGAAAATAACTGGAACGAATGGTTCCCCAGCGCCACTCGCTCGCCAGGCCCGTTTCCCACCCGGTGGCGCGCTCACTTAGCAGACTGAAATTCGGCAGGGTAAGCATGTTACCGACTTGCGTGGTGCGATAGAGCTCATTGGGCGAGGGTGCCCGGAACGCGCGAAACGCGGAGGCCGAGACTGCCCAGTGCGTGCGGAACGTGCGCGAGATGCCCATGCGCGGATCGAAGACCTGCTGGCTGAAAGGCGTGGGCTGCGTGGCCGAAAGAACCCACGTGGTTCCGTTCCACTGCAACTGGCTGTTGTCGCCATTGCGAAACCAGTCAACGCGGGCTGAGGCGGTTGCGGTCCAATGATTGTGCAGCCACATGCCTTCCCCATAGAGGCCGGTATCGCGCTGGTTATCGCGCAGAAGAGTGAGCGCGGCAGTTGAGCCAAAAGTCTGTTCATGGTCCCATACGCGGAGATCGTGGGTGTCGACGCCGGCGACAAACAGCAGGCTCGGGCCGAGTGGCTGGCTCCAATGAGCGAGCGCGCCGAGCTCATTTTCAGGCGTGAGAGAAAAGCGGGTCGGCGATTCGCCGCAGCGATATGAGCACCCGGGATTGGCGGCCGTGGGCGTGTTACTGATACTGGAGAAGACCTGGCGGAAATGCTCGGTGGATCCGTACACACGGGCGGCGAGTGCGCCGCTGCGCGGACCCTGCCAGTCCGCTCCGGTGGCATAGCGCCAGATACGGCTACCGTTGACCTGGTCGGGTGTGCCGTTGCTGCGAGCGTCGTTGAACCCGCTGAGGCGAGCGAGCAGGCGCAGCGATGCCCGATCGTGCTCGGCGAGGATGAGGCCGTTCTGGCTGTGCACATTGCTCGCGATGTCGACAGGGCCGCGCTGCCAGGGCGCTTCCTGGATGTACCCGTCGGTTCCGATTGCACCGCCCGCAGCGAGCGCGCCCCACGGACCGCGCTTTGCCTGAAGTCGCAGACTGTCGTCGTAGGTGCCTTCGAAACCGTAGCTGCTTTTGAACTCGGCAAAGTCGGAGGTGGGCCGGGCGGGAATGATATTGACGACCCCGCCGATGGCGCTTGATCCGTAGAGATCGCTGGCGCCGCCGCGCACCAGTTCAATGCTCTTGATGGAGAGTTCAGGCTGTTCCTGCCAGCGAATCCATCCGGCAAAGGGGTCGTTCATGGGCACGTCATCTTCTGTGACCAGGGTGCGGCTGGCGGCCGTGGAACCGAGCCCGCGCAGGCTGAGTCCCTGCGAGGAGGGATTCGCGGCAAGCGAAGTAGAACGGCGGAAGAGCTGCACTCCGGGCAGCTGTCGCACCTTTTCATCGAGAGTGATAGCTGCGGTGGTGGTGAGTGCTGTTTCAGAGAGAAGTCGAGTGGTAACGGGGCTTTCCAGACTGCCGAGCGGTGTGCGATAGGCCGTGACCGTCACCTGCTCGCTGCCCGCCTCGGGATCGAGCTGGACAGATGTGTCGCTGCCGGCAAGCAGAGTTTTTTCGCCAAAGCCAGCCGCGGAGACCCGCAATTTGCAAGGGACGGCGCAGGAAATCGAAGCGGTTCCCACGTCACTTGTTCGGCCCAGGATCCGGCCCGCGGGATCGCGAATCTCGACTCCGGGCAGGGCTGCCGCCTGGCTGTCTCTCACCGTAATGACGATTGGGGTGCCCTGCGATTCAAGCCGCACCGGGGCCGCGATGCCTGCTAACAGGGCCGGCACCGCCATCATCGGCTTGAATCGGAACCACGGCATGCGACTGTCTTTCACTTTCAAGCAAATTGCGAAGCAACTCAGCCACGGTCTTGTCGTGGCGGGGAACGAGGGCCTGCGGAGCGATCTCATTGAGCGGGACGAGAACAAATGCCCGTTCGGCAAGACGCGGATGGGGGATCTCGAGTCCGGGCTCGCTGATTTTGAGGTCGTCCATCAACAGGATATCCAAATCGAGCGTGCGCGGACCGTTTTGGATGCCGGAGGAGCGGTCGCGGCCAAACAGGCGTTCAATCGCAAGTAGACGATCGAGGAGTTCCCGGGGCTGAAGGCAGGTTTCGAGGGCAATCACCGCATTGATGAATTGGGGCTGATCGGCGTAACCGACGGGATCGGTGGTATAGAGAGACGACCGCATCACGATATGGCCGAGAGACGCAAGTTCGTCCACCGCGGCAGCAAGAGTAGCCGGCGGCGGACCAGCGGCACTGGGAACATTTGCGCCCATTCCGATGTAGACCGTGTGCATCGGTCTTCAGGGTAACGCGCTCGGGGGATGGGGGGCGTGGAGTCAGCAGTTGGCCTCGATACGCGAGCGCTTTCACTCAGTCATTCCACCCACAAAGTCAGCGTGCGCGCTCGGGAGGAACCGCGCGGTCCGAGCCGTTACCATTTTCCGATGACGATGGAATTCTTGGCTCCGGCACACCTGAGGCCAAGCGTAAAATCTTCGATGTCTTCCTTCGACATACGAAGCGTAGTTCTTGGAGTTGTTCAGTGGCAATTCCCGTCGCCTTGATCGAGCGTGTTGCATCATGAGCGGCCTGGCTGGGGCTCCTGTCGAGAGCACTGACATCGATCTGCGTTTTCCCTGGACGATCCATCTCGAATTCGCGATCGTGAGCCTTGGCCTCTTTGCATTTGATCTGGTTGGATGCCGGGTCATGGGGGTTAAGACCCCTGCCCTTTTTCCAATCCTCGGAACCTACCTGGTCCTTGCCGCCGGTTTGCAGGCCCTGCCTGTGTATTGGCATTCGAAAGGAAAAGCCAAGCTCCGGGATTCTTCCTCGATGATCATTTGGTTTGGGCTGTTTGTCATTCTGTTGCCCTACGTTCAGGACGTTGCCGGAAGGCTTGATGTGAGCCGCGGCCTCCAGGATGAGACCTTCACACATATCGATCGAATGCTTGGGATAAATGTTCCGCGCATGATGACATGGGCATCATCAACATGGCTCGGGCATCTCGTCAATGCGAGTTACCCCTTGCTGATTCCCTATGCGTACGTGGCCTTCCTCGTACCCGCGCTGGGCGGCAAGGTCAAGCGCGCTCAGCAATTTGTGATGGCGAATTTCCTCGCCCTGTTCATGTCCGTACCCATCTTCGTGCTCTGGCCCGCGGTGGGGCCATGGGTCGGATATCATTTTGCTCCGGATCCGTCGCAGGCCCAATGTCAAGCGGACCTGCTTCATATACGCGCTCTCGGACTGTACTTGCATCATCCAGCGGGCATCGTCTGCTTGCCGTCTGGCCATACAATGGAATCGATCTTCGCTTGCGTTGTGACTTGGAATTACCGGTGGCTGCGTATTCCATCGGTTGCGCTGAGTCTTTCAATTATTCTCTCGACGATGACGACCGGATGGCACTACTTCATTGATGTGCTGGGCGGAGCGGTGGTCGCGTTTGCGTCGCTTGCACTCGCAGGACGGCTCGTAAATCATCACCTCGATACAAGCACCCGAATTGCAGAGCAATGATTCCATTCGATGGGCGATGACGCGAGTTACCGACTTGAGTCATCGCCGTTCGATGCAGGTCTGCTGCAACACGCGCAGTCGCCGGCGCAAGGTCGAGAAAACTCAATCTTCGCGCAGCGCTTGCATGGGCTCGATCGAGGCTGCTCGAGTCGCGGGCAATACAGAAGCAACCAGACCAACCATGAGAAGCGCCAAGGCAACGGTGCCGTAGGTCCACGTTTCAAAGGGTTGCACTTCGTAAAGAAAGCTCTTCAGCAACCGCCCGGTCGCGAAGGCTCCCAACAGGCCCACGGCAAGCCCGGCTCCGATGAGCAATGTGCCGCGTTGCAGAACCAGTTTTGCTACGCTTCGGCGCGTCGCGCCTAAGGCCAGCGAACTCCAATCTCGCGGCGGCGGTAGCTGACAAGTTGCGAAAGCACGCCGTAGAGTCCGGCAAAGACCATGACGCGCAGGCCTCGCGGCATTTATACCGTCAATCAGAAGCCGCTGGCAATGGGGCGCGAAAGGTCGCGTCTACTCGATCAAACAGACAACGACCGGCCCAAGTCTTCGCCGTTTGCTGTGAGGGGCGAAATGGCGAATCGCGCGGCGGGAGTTGGCGGGCAAGATGAGAGCAGGTTCTGTTAGCATCCTCTTCGGAGAACTTTTCGACAATGGACGCCCTGAACAGTGCGGGACTCGGAGTCCGCCGCAACGAAGACATCGCGCTCGATCTGCTGAAATTCGTCGCCGGAACGACCGGCGTGGGAAGGCCTGCGGCCGGTTCAACCGGCTTCAGCGGCGCCGCGGGAGGCAAGCCCGAGGAGCACGTAACAGAGCTATTGGCGCTTTACGGCCGCTGCCTCAAGGCTGTGGAAGGCAAAGAGGCGTAGCGATCAAGGACGAACGAATGGTCCATGTCGCCGTTGCCGGGGCCGGCGCTTTCGGCCGCAATCACCTCCGTGTATACCGCGAGCTCGAAGCGGCGGGAGCCGACGTCAAGCTGGTTGCTGCGATTGAGCCGGACGAGACGCGCGCTGCTGCGATCGCCGCGCAATATGGCATTCAGGTTTTTTCGACGGCATCCGAATTGCTGGGCGCGAACGTGCGGGTGGATGCGGCGAGTGTTGCGGTTCCGACGGTCCGGCATCATGAAGTCGCGTCGGCGCTGCTCGATGCAGAGATCGATGTGCTCGTGGAAAAGCCCCTGGCTTCCACGCTGGCAGAAGCAGATGAACTGATCGAGTTGGCCGAGCGGCACAACCGCATCCTGCAGCCCGGACATCTCGAACGCTTCAATCCCGCGGTACTGGCCGTGCATTCGCAGCTACGCAGGCCGATGTTTTTTGAGGCACACAGGCTGTCGTTATTCACGCCACGCGCGCTGGATGTAGACGTGGTGCTCGACCTGATGATCCATGACCTCGATATTGTGCTCACCTTCGCCAATTCGCCGGTGCGCGAGGTGCGGGCCGTGGGATTGCCGATCCTGTCGCCGCGGGTGGACATCGCCAACGTGCGCGTCGAATTTGAATCAGGCTGCGTGGCCAACTTTACGGCTTCGCGCGTCTCGACGGAAAAAGTGCGCAAGCTAAGGTTCTTTCAGCCGCGGCAGTATGTGTCGATCGACTACGCGCGGCGCGACCTGCTGGTCATTAAGCTGGACAGCGCTGTTCCCGCTGAGATTGCAGCGGCAATTTCGGAGGGGCGCATCGATGCGGCAACGTTGGCGCAGTTCGCGTCGGCATCTGCCGCCGGACCTGCGCCGGGGTTGAATTTCGTCAAGCCGGAAGTCAAGCCGGGCGAACCATTAAGGCTCGAGATTGAATCATTTCTTGAATCGGTGCGCACGCGCCGTGAACTTCGCGTGACCGGCAAGCAGGGCCGTGATGCGCTGGCATTGGCGCTGGAGATTCAAGCGTCGATGGAGACGCATGCAGCGAGGGCCGGCTTGCAGGACTTTTTCAATCCGAGCACTTAGCGAGCGGCGTGCAAGTGCGGGATCCAGCGGCGGACCTTCACGCAGTAGGCGGCGTAATCAGGTCCAAAACTACGCGTGAGTACCGGCTCCTCATAGAACACCACGACGCAATGGGCTGCGGCAAGAAAGATCGCACCATAGGCCAGAAGCCCGAGAGATCCATAGAAGAGCGCTGCGCCCGCAAGGACGAGCCCGGCGCCCATGTACATCGGATTTCGAACAAAACGATAGGGTCCTCGTATGACGAGGCGCCGCGGAGGATCGAAGGGCGCAGCGTGCCTTTTCCGATGGTCACGAACGCGGCGATGCAAGCGACCGCGGTGAGCGCGCCAAGACTGCCGATCGCAAACCCCGCAATCTGGTTCCAGCCCGACGCGCCGTTCGGCGCGATGCCCGGTGACGCGAGAATGCGAAAGGGGAAATAGATAAACAACAATCCGATGAAGAGTGAAGCATAGGTTAGCGTTCGGAAGAAAATGAACATTTGCGGCCTCCCTTTGAATTGAGGTTAGAATCACCTTGCGTCATCACCGATCGCGCGATCAGGCGATGCCCAGCACGCGATTCACAAAGCCCACGATGTACTTCCAGACCAGGTAGTAGCCCGCCAGCGCGCATGCGAAAGCGGGCGCGATGAGCGCATAAGAGACGTGGAATGCCTGGAACCAGGTGACTCCTGTCGCGTTCAGGACGAGAATGCCGAGACAACTGGCGAGCAGGGCGCCAGCGGGCATGAGAAGTAGCGGCAGGATGGCGCCATGCAGCCCGATGGGCAAGTGCGTGCGCATGTGCGAAGCCAGCCAAAGCATGTTCCAGAGACCGAACAGCGAAGGCACCAGGGCCATCGGGAAGATCATGCCGCGCTCGATGGGAACTTGAATCTGAAGCACAAGCCGGATCACGACAAATCCGGTAAGAAGGATCGGCAGGATGAGGGTGGGAACAAAAACTCCTGCCAGGAATGCACGCAAGTAGGGATGGGTGTTCACAAGAACCTCGCTTTCTTGGGATCGAAGCCCGCGGCTCACAAGTAATAAAGAAGGATCGGAATCGATGCCGGCGCGAATGCCAGAAAACCCAGGATGCCGCCGGCTAGCGCCCAGTCAAACCATGGCGGCGGTTCAGGCTTTGCATCCAGATGGCGCAACACTTCGGGCCACAGATCGCGTGACGGTTCTGAACCGGTCACCGCCGGGACGGCGTCCCTGATCCATTTCTTCATCCGCTCTTCGTCCTGTGCGTTCATGGTTTGATTCCCTGCCTTTCCAAGTCTTTTCGAAGTCGCTTGAGTGCGCGAAACACTCTGACCTTCACGGCCGCCACCGAAATGCCGACCGCCGATGCGATCTCTTTATGCGGCTGCTCCTCGACCACGGCCAGGATCGCGACGATCCGCAGCTTGGGTGGCAAACGGCTGAAGGCAAGGGCGACTTTGTTCCTGATCTCCGCGGCAACTCCCGGATCGGTCGACAGCGGCGCAGGCAAATCGACCGGCAATTCAACCATCGTGCGCCGATTGCGCATCCAGTCGAGCGCGGCGTGTGTGGCGATGGCGCGCGCCCATCCTTCAAATCCGCGAGCCGGATCGAATCGGGCGCGAGCGCGATAGATCCGCCAGAAAGTCTCGACGGTCAATTCCTCGGCTACCGAAGGATTGCGCACAATGCGCAGCAGCCAGCCGTACACATCCCCCTGATATCGCCGAAAAAGAGCTTCGAAGGCCGCTTCAGAGGACTCCGCGTGGTCTCGCCGGAAGTCTTCAAGGACGCAACTCGCAACGTCCGGCATCGGCTCTTCTCCTTCTGCTTGCTCTTACTCACCCGATGGCAGAAAGGTTACACGCAGATTCGGAGGACAGATTCCGGTCAAGCGGCAAGCATGTGATGAAGACAGCTACCTGGTGGCCGGATCTTCAGACTAAACCGATTTTCTCTTGAGAAATCGTAACCCCTGTCGGCTTGACAGGACTTCGGCCAGCCCGTTAGGTTGGCTGCCGGAAGATGATGCGCACTGATCCCGATCTGAACCTAAGGTTCGAGACGTGCCGGCGGGAGATGAAATGAAGAGCTTTGGATTACGGGTTGCGGCGGCTGCGTTTGTCTGCTTCGGATTGGCGTGTGCGTGGGGTCAGGAGAAACCAGCCTATCTCGACACGTCGCTTTCACCCGAACAGCGCGCGGCCGACCTGGTCCATCGGATGACGCTGGAAGAAAAAGCGACGCAGCTCGTCAACCAGGCGCGCGCGATTCCGCGGCTCAACGTACCGGCCTACGACTGGTGGAGCGAATCGCTGCATGGCGTTGCGGTGAATGGAACGACGGAGTTTCCTGAGCCGATCGGGCTGGGCGCGACATTCGATCCGGGAGCAATTCACCAGATGGCCATCGACATCAGCGTTGAAGCACGCATCAAGCACGTGCAAGCCGTGAAAGAGAATGGCGGATATAGCCGCATCTTTCAAGGGCTCGATTTCTGGGCGCCAAACATCAACATCTTCCGCGATCCGCGTTGGGGACGCGGCCAGGAGACGTATGGCGAGGATCCGTACCTGACGGGGCGGATGGCGGTGGCCTTCGTCACCGGGATGCAGGGCACCGATCCGCACTACTATCGCGTGATTTCGACGCCCAAGCACTATGCCGTGCACAGCGGACCCGAGCCCACGCGCCACAAAGCCGATGTCACCGTGAGCAAGCATGACGAATTGGATACGTATCTGCCTGCGTTTCGCGCCGCGGTGACCGAGGGCAAGGCCGATTCGGTGATGTGCGCCTATAACTCGATCAACGGCCAGCCTGCATGCGCAAACCAGTTCCTGCTGGAGGACCAGCTGCGCGGCAAGTGGGGATTTGACGGCTACGTGGTTTCAGACTGCGGAGCGGTTCGCGACATCTATGAGGGCCATCATTTTGAACCATCGCAGGCCCAAGCCTCGGCTGTCAGTCTCGAGCGCGGCATGGACAACGAGTGCATCGACTTTATAGCGAAGGTGAACGACGATCATGATTACAAGCCGTATCTAGATGCCGTGAAAGAGGGATCGCTGAAGGAGAGCGACATCGACAAGGCGCTCGTCCGGCTGTTTACGGCGCGCATGAAACTGGGAATGTTCGATCCGCCGGATATGGTTCCGTACACGAAGATCAACGAAGACGAGCTGAACAGCCAGGCACATCAGGAGCTGGCGCTGAAGCTGGCAAACGAATCGATGGTCCTGCTGAAAAACGATGGTACGCTTCCGCTGAAGACGTCGGGGATCAAGATCGCGCTGATCGGGCCGCTGGCGAGCCAGACGCGATTCCTGCTGGGCAATTACAACGGCATTCCGCTGCACACGATTTCGATTCTTGATGGCATGAAGAAGGAGTTTGCCGGCGACACAATTGATTACGTTGAGGGAACGCAATTCCTCAGCAACCAGGCCTCGCCGGTGCCGGATGCCCTGCTCAGCACAGACGGCAAGCCGGGCGTGAAGGCGAGTTACGCCGAGATGCGGGGGATGATGATGAATCCCGCCGCAAAGCCCACGGTGCTTGCAACTCGGACCGAGACGGGCATCCACACATCCACCGAGGCATTGCCGAGCGAAGTCACAGGCAAGAGTGTGGGGATTCACTGGGAGGCCGCGCTGACCGCTTCCGACACCGGCGACTATGACCTTGGGCTGAAAGCCAACGGATTTTTCCGCATCACGCTGGACGGTAAGGAAGTGACGACGGGCTTCGAGCCGGGCGGCGAAGTGAACACCAAGCTCGGGCGGGTCCAACTCGAGAAGGGAAAAGCATACAAGCTGGTTGTCGATTACAGTCCGGGCGTGAACCAGCAACCCAATGCCGAGCTAGTTTGGAACAAAGTGGATTTGACGCCGCAGCCTGACGCCGTGGAAGCAGCGAAGAAAGCCGACGTGGTGGTCGCGGTGCTTGGCATCACGAGCGCGCTTGAGGGCGAGGAGATGCACGTCAACGTGCCCGGATTCCAGGGTGGCGACCGCACATCGATTGCTCTGCCTGAGCCGGAAGAAGCTCTGCTGAAAGCCGTGGCCGCAACCGGCAAGCCCGTGGTCCTGGTATTGACGAATGGCAGCGCGCTTGGCGTGAACTGGGCCAGCGAGCACGTCAACGCGATCCTGGATTCGTGGTACGCGGGTGAAAAAGGCGGAGAGGCAGTCGCACAGTCACTCTCAGGCCAGAACGATCCGGGCGGTAAGCTGCCGGTGACGTTTTACAAGGACGTGAACCAGCTCCCTCCATTTGACGATTACGCGATGAAAGGACGCACGTACCGCTATTTCGACGGGACGCCGCTGTATCGCTTTGGCTATGGGCTCAGCTACACGAGATTTTCGTTTGCCGACCTCGCGGTGCCATCAGAGGCTGTGAATGCGGGCGATCCGGCGCACGTGGAGGTCACTGTGACGAACACGGGCAAGACGGCCGGCGATGAAGTGGCAGAGCTCTATCTGAATTTCCCGCGTGTGGCAGGCGCGCCGTTGCGCGCACTGCGTGCATTTCAGCGGGTGCATCTCGATCCGGGAGCTTCGCAGCGAGTGAAGTTCGATCTCAAGCCGCGCGATCTGAGCATGGTGACCGATGCGGGCGAGATCGTGATTCCCGAAGGCGACTTCACAGTCTCGGTGGGCGGAGGGCAGCCGGGGACGCGCGCGGAGGTCGTGAGCAAGAAGTTCCACATGGATGGAACCAAGACTCTGCCGGAATAAGCGGCACGCTATGGCGTGGACGGGGGCGTCGTTTCGGCAATGATCTGGCGCATCTTGAGGTAGACGCCGTTGGTCCAGCCGAAGCCGACCTCGTTGCCGGTGTAGCCAGCACTCACGTGGACATTGGCGTTTCCTTCAACCACGTTGTACTTTTCGCGAATCGTGCCGTCGTGCGCGAAGCCGTTGTCGACCGTGTCGTCCCACTTGCGCGCGAGTCGCTGGGCATCGGCGCGAAAGCCGCTTTCGTCGAGTCCCTCGACGGCGATCCAGTTGGTCGGGGCCCATCCGAAGGGCTCGTCCCATTGCATGCCGCTGTTGAAGTTGCTCATTGAGAGGCCACCAGGGCGTTCGAAGAGGTTCAGCTTGCTTTCGATTTGCGCTGCCTGCGCGCGCGTCGCTACACCCGCCCATAGCGGATAGAGCGAAGAGATGTAGGCGTAGGTCGAAGGCTGATGGCGGATGAAATCGTAGTCGCCGAAGACACCGTTCTTAGGCTGCCACAGGTAGCGCTGGACGGCGGCGCTGCGAGCTTGCGCGCGGCGGCCCCATCGCTGAGCTTCGCCGGGTTTGCCAAGCAGCAGAGCGAAATGCTCGAGATCGCGTTCGTAGCGATAGAGCAGGCTGTTGAGGCAGACGGGCGCGTAATGATGCGTTTCACCATCGAAGGGTTTCCAGCGAAAGCTAGGATCAAAGCCGGACTCACGCATGGCGCGGTCGCCAAGATAAAAATCGGCGGAAAGCCGGTAGCCTCCGAACCACGCATGCATGCAGACGACGCCGATGTTCACATCGCAGCTGGTCTGCTTCAGGCGAGCGTCTTCGGCGCTGGTGGGTTGCTCGGGACCCTTGACCAGGAATCCGTCGGCGCCCTGATGCGGGTGCGAAACGATCCAGCGGATGACATCGCTGTAGTAGGTGTCGCTGTCCGCCATTTCGGGAACGGGGCCGCGGCCGTAATCGAAGTAGCGCGCGAGACCGGTTGCTCCAGCACGGTGTTCGGGCCGAGTCCAGGTGGAGTAATCCTTTTGCGCGAGAGCGTAAGCGTGTGCAAGCCATTCGCGTGCCGCAGCACGGCCGGCGGGCGTGGCCGGAAAGCTGGCGGGATTCTCATAGACCGCGCGAATCATCGAGGTGAGGAATGGGGGCTGCGAGCGCGTCAGGTAGTAGGTGCGGTTCGCGTTGAGCACTCCGCCGTAATGCTCGATCTCGTAGAAAAAGTTCTCGACCATGCCTTTGGCGAGAGCTTCGCGATGATCGGCTTCAAGTCCGAGGATGATGAAGTAGCTGTCCCACCCATACATCTCGTTGAAGCGGCCGCCCGGCACGATATATGGATTCGGCAGGTAGAGCAATCCCTGCGTCGGCAACTCGGATGGGTTCATTGCGCCGATTCGGTCGATACGGCGCGGCAGCGACTTGATCTTTACGTGGCATTTCTCCTCCAGAGCCTGCACGTCTGGCGGCGCCGCTTCTTCCGCCGGCATGTAGAGAACGGGATCCTCGCTCACCTTGATATCGACCAGGGAATGGCAGTCGATCATGGAGCGCGTCAGAGTGCCCCACGTGCCGTGAATGTAGTTAAGGGTTGCGTTGCTGTCAGGCTGGGCCGGAGCCGAAGTGGCCGGCTGAGTCTGCGCGCTCGCGATCTTGATTGCGGCAACGACAAGGAACAGCAAACGAAGCAGCTTCATTTTGAACTCCCGCTTCAGCGGATTGCTCTGGAGTGTATCGCAACGATCACGGCTCATGAAGAAATCCGCACAGAGCGGGAACACTTTCGTTCGACGCGGTGTCTACACAAGCACAGTGGTTCCGGTTGGGATGAATCGAGGTCCGTGATCCGCCCGGCGCGCCGAGGTGCGCGATGAGCGGTGCCCTCTTTGTGTGCCTCCCGGTCGGCGCGACTGCATTCCGATTCCCGGAGGCACGCCATGTTTGAAGACTCGACGTTTGAATCCACCGGCAGAATCCGCACACGCAGCCGCAACTGGATGATCGTGGCATTTGCGTGCAATGGCTCGATTCTTGTTGCGCTGATTCTCTTCCCTCTGATTCACCCCGAAGCGCTATCGCGGCAGAACCTGACGTATTTGATCGAGGCTCCCGATCTGACGACGCATGAGCCGCCGCCGAGGCAGGCACCTACCCATGCGTTTCATGGAACGCCGCAGATCCAGGATGGCCGCATCTTCGCACCACCGCAAATTCCGGATCGCATTGTCCAATTCGACTCGCAAGAAGCGCCGTCTGGTCCTGTCGCGATGGACCAGGGACCAGGATTGCCGAATGGAGCAGACGATGTGTTTCGCGGCAACAGGGCGACAACCGTGGTACGCGCAGCGCCAAAGGGGCCAGTGCGCGTTTCGTCGGTCCTCGTGGAGGGGCTGCTGGTTCGCAAGGTCGTGCCGACGTATCCTCCAATCGCAAGGGCTACGCGAACTCAGGGCAAGGTCATTCTGCAGGCAACGATTTCCAAGCAAGGGACGATTGAGAACCTGCGCGTAATAAGCGGTGCACCGATGCTGCAGCAAGCTGCCATCGATGCCGTGAAGCAGTGGCAATACAAGCCCTACCTACTCAACGGCGAGCCGGTGGAGGTGGAAACTACCGTGAACGTGGTGTTCACGATGCAGTAGTGGCAAAGATCCGGTCGAGGCTAGGCGCTCTGCAGCTTTTCGCGCGTCAGCTCGTTCCATGTGGAGATCGTATCGGGCATGGGCGGGCTGGCGATGCCGGGCGCGACGCGGGCGATAACGTAGTTTGGGTCCACGGCGCCGCTCGCATCGCGCAGTGCGCCTTTCACCCAGCCAATCGCGGCGAGCCCCTCCAGGCTTGTGAACGTCTGCTCGATGTAAAACCACCGTACGTCCCAGCAGACAAGCCTTGAAGTGATGGTGAAAGACGCGAACAACGGCAACGATCGGCGATACGTCATCCAGACTGCTCCCACCAGCGCCTGCCATCGCGAACGGAGGATGTGATCGAGCAGGCCCGCACGGGCGAGCAGATGGGTCCGGGCGTAATCCATCACACTGAGGTAGCGCGCGTTGTTCATATGGAAGTTCAGGTCAATGTCATTGGGCCAGACGCGCATGCGAACCCGATCTTCTTCGAGAACCCCGAGCGGCGGGAGCGGCCGCATGCGCTGCCGGATGGCAAGAGCGGGGATCCGATAGAAATTGATGAGCTGAGACACCGCGCCTCTCCGCATCCAAGTGTAGTGGAGCGGAACTGGCGCTGCTTGCGCTTCATCGGCGACAATTCCCTCTGTCATGAAGAAATTGACACGCCGGGAATTCCTGATGAACACGTCTGCCACTGTCCTTGCCGCCGCTTCCACCGCACATTCCGCAACCACCAAACGACCGCGCGTGCTCATTGCGTCGGGCACGCAGACCGGAATTCTCGCCTATGACTGGGATTCCGCAACGGGCGAGTTGAACTCCGCCGGTCTTGCGGCGAATATCTCGACCGTCGACTGGATCACGTTTTCGCCGGGGAAGGAATTCCTGTATGCGGCGTGTGAACTCGACAGCTTCAACGGCAAGCCGACCGGCGAAGTAGCGAGTTTCCGACACGTGGGCGGCCAGTTGGAGCCGCTGTCGGCGCAGAACTCCGCGGCCAAAGGCACCTGCCATATTGGTCTCGACCACACCGGGCGCGTCCTGCTCTCAGCCGATTACGGCGGAGGAAGCGCGGCGAGCTTTCTGATTACGAACGGGAAGCTGAGCCCGGCCGTATGGACCGAGCATTACACCGTGCATGGACCCAATCCGGATCGGCAGGAGGCTGCGCACGCGCATTTCTGCTCCTTCTCGCCCGACAACCGGTTTGCTTACATCAACGACCTTGGCGGCGACATGATTCATATCTATGGACTCGATACGCAGACCGCCAGGCTGACGGGCGCGGGAACCTACAATGGCGCGCCCGGCTCCGGCCCGCGCACGCTGCACTTTCATCCCAACGAACACACCGCATACTGCATGAACGAACTGGCCTCGACGGTCGACGTGCTCGAGTGGCACAAGGCCGATGGAAGCCTGGCGCTGGTCTCACGGGTGAACCTGCTGCCCCAGGATTATCACGGTCCGACCCGCGGATGCGACACGGTGATCACGCGGGATGGAAGGTTCGTTTACTTCGCCAACCGGGACAACAATTTTCTCTACAGTTTCAAAGCCGATCCAAAAACCGGAGCCCTCGCGCCCATGGTCCGCTCCAACTGCGGCGGGAAAACGCCGCGCAATTTCACGCTCGATCCGACAGAGCGCTGGATGCTGGTGGCAAACCAGGATTCCAATGTCATCAGCGTGTTTGCGCGCCATGCCGAGACGGGCAAACTGGCCGACAATGGCAAGAACTTCTCCGCTCCCGCCCCGATGTGCATCTTGTTTGTGTAGGGAATATTCGAAAGAAGTTGTGTAGTACTTAAGCGCCCATCAGCGCGGGACGACCGAGCCCGGAGGCGACTTCAGCAGGTTCTTCGGAGCCCATGCGCGGCACGCGAGCCAGTTCCCAAGCGGAACGGTCTTTCAAGAGGCGCGATACCAGCGCGGTATGCATGGCGTGACCTGCGCGCTCCGCGACGACGTGCCCCTCGATGCGGCGGCCGGCCAGCGCCAGATCGCCAATCAGATCCAGGATTTTGTGCCGTACAAATTCGTCGTCGAAGCGCAACGAACCGTTCTCCGGTCCTCTCGGTCCGAGCACGATTGCGTTCTCAGTGCTCGCGCCGCGAATGAGGCCCATGTTGCGCAAGCGACCTTCATCTGCCTTATAGCCAAAAGTGCGTGCCGCAGCTATCGCGGTTCCATAGGTATCGGCAGCCAAATCGACGCTGGTGTGCTGCCGTCCAATGGGGGCGGGAAAGTCGATCGTGTAGTCGATGCGATATCCGCGGCCTGGATAAACACCGATGAACTTGTCTCCCTCACGCACTTCGACCGGCTGCAGGACGCGGATCGATTCGCGATGGCGGCGTTGGGTGCGAATGCCGACGCGGAGAAATGCCTCGACGTAGGGTAATGCGCTGCCGTCGAGAATGGGGAGTTCGAGATTGTCGAGTTCGACGATGACATTGTCGACGCCCATGCCAATGAGTGCCGAGAGAAGGTGCTCCGTGGTTGAGATCAGGACGCCCTGGCGCATCAGGCTGGTCGCGTAGCTGACCTTGGCCACGTTGCGGCCGATGGCAGCAATTTCAAAATCATCGAGATCAGTGCGGCGAAAAACGATGCCGGACCCGGCCGGAGCGTGGAGCAGCCGCATGGTGACCGGCGCGCCCGAGTGCAGCCCGATTCCCGTAAATTCCAGGGGTGCGGCAATCGTCTGCTCAAGGTGCGCGGAAGGTGACAATCAGGGCTCCTGCTGTGGAGATTTATGCAATCGCTAGATTAGACGGGAAATCGGGGAAGAGACTGTGGCATTTTTGCCACACTAAGGTCTCACGAGAGGCTTCCGGAGCGAAACCACTTCCAAACCAGGCTTTTACATCCTCGGTTACTTCCGTGGGTCAGCCGCGGAGCTGAGAAGATTCTTGCTTGCGAGGCGTTGGGGGAAAGCCCAACTCATTAGAATCGTGAGGTCTGCACTGAACAACGATGATGCGATCTTTTTTTTACTCCGATTCCGCGATTTCCATGCGTGCGCTGCTGGCCGGAGCGCGGCGCAAGCAAGCGGCTCTTGTGAATCTGACCAGGCGGCTGGTGATGGCCGAGTCGCCGTCCGATGACAAGCGCGCTGTCGATGCATGCTCGACTCTGGCAGCGGCGCACATCCGCAAACTTGGCGGCCGAGTAAAGATGCACCCCCAACGGACCTATGGGAATGTGCTGGAGGCGCGATTCGGACCGAAGGCGAAATCAGGAAGGCTCTTGCTCCTCGGGCATCTCGACACAGTGTGGCCAATCGGAACCCTGAAGTCGATGCCTTGGCGCATTTCCAAAAGCCGGCTGTGGGGACCGGGCACGCTCGACATGAAAGCCGGCGTGGCAATGGCGCTGACCGCAATCGAAATGCTGGTCGAAACATCGGCGCTCGAGCGTGAAATCATCCTGCTGCTGAACAGCGACGAGGAAATCGGAAGCCCGGTATCACGCGCGATCACGGAACGGGCCGCCCGAGAATCTGAAGCAGTGTTTGTGCTGGAACCGGCGCAGGGGCTTGCTTACAAAACTGCGCGCAAAGGAACGGGAAACTGGCGCATCGATGTAAAGGGAGTCGCGGCACACGCCGGCGTGGACTTCGAGAAGGGCGCCAGTGCAATTCTGGAGCTGGCGCGTGCGGTGCAAACCGTGAGCGGCTGGAGCGATCTGAAACGCGGGCTCACGGTGAGTGTGGGCCTCGCCGGCGGCGGCACAAAGACGAATGTGATTCCCGCAGAAGCATGGGCCGAGGTGGATGTCCGCATTGCGAAGAAGGGTGACGGGCCGCGAATGGAACAGAAATTCGCCAGGCTCAAAGCCGCGGACCATCGATGCGAACTCAGGATTACAGGAGGGATCAATCGTCCTCCGATGGAGCGCACGCGCGGCACGGCCAAGCTCTATCAGAAAGCCCGCACATTGGCCTCGGAATTGGGATTCGAGCTGGAGGAAGCGGCGACCGGGGGCGCCTCGGACGGGAATTTCACCTCGGCGCTCGGGATTCCCACCCTGGACGGGATGGGGGCAGTGGGCGAGGGAGCGCATGCAAGGCATGAATCGATCGAGATCCAGCACCTGGCCACGCGCACCGCGCTCCTGGCGGGGATGCTCGCGTCGTGATTAGAGGCGCTGCGCGTAATTCTGGACAAAGAAGTAAGCTGCCGTGATGAAGCCGATGACAGTGACGATCCAGCGCATCCTGCGCTGATTGATCCTGCGGCTGTAACGGGCGCCGAGGTAGCCGCCGATGGCGGCGAGAAAAGCCATTTCGAGACAGAAGCCCCACGCCACCCGCCGGGCGATGATGAAGGTGAGGGCCGGGATTCCGATGGAGACGACGGCGGTGACCACTTTGAGCGCATTGATCTCATGAATGTCGTGAATGCCGCAGAAACCGAACAACGCCATGACAAGGTATCCGCCCCCCGCGCCAAAATAACCGACATAGATGCTGACGGCTATCATGCCGATAAGAAGCCATGTGTTGTAGCGACGGCCTCCGGACAAAGTTTGCAGCCAGCGACCCAACGGAAAGCTGAGCGCGAACATGACAGCGGCGAACAACAGGAGCCACGGCAACAATTCGCGGAAGCGGCGGTTGCCGGTATGAAGCAATAACCAGCCGCCGATTTCGCCTCCGATCCCTGCGGCGACTGCGATGGGAAGGAGTTTCCATCCATATTCCTTGAGCAGTTGGCGAAAGGCGACGAGGGACGTGATTTGTCCGGGCCAAAGCGCAACGGTGTTGGTGGCCTGCGCAGTTACGGCGCCGACTCCCGCGGCGGTGGCACTCGAGATCAATGGCGGCAATGACAGGAACGATCCGCCCCCGGCGATGGCATTCAAAACTCCTGCAAAATACGAAGCTGTGGGAAGCCATAAACGATGCAGGACGAGGAAGACCAGGGCCATGCCTCACTCTACTGGCCAATGCCACAAAAAAATATAAGAAAATTGCAGGTTTGCCGGGCGTGATGCGGAGCTCGATTCAACGCCACGCATCGATGGCACATGGAAGGCGCGAACGGCCGGTGATCTGAGGTTCATCGGGCGCGGCTATAATCCAAGCTTCCGGCTGAGAGAATGAGAACCAACGCCGGGTTCGCCAAATCGCAATTCACATCTCATCGCGAGGACTTCCCCATGCCCAGCCAAGGCTTTGCATTCGCCAATCCCACGTACACGGCAGACAACTTTTTCAGTTACAGCGCCGGTGACATTGAAGCTGATGCAAAGCTCAAGGAACTTCAGGCATCCGAGGCAATCCCGCCTCCGCGGGTGCAGCCGCCAGTGATGGATTTGAGCGCCGTTTTGCCGGCCTCTGCACTGAGCGAGATTGCGGCTGCCGGCAAGCTGGTGTTTCACGCGGTGGGTGATACGGGAGGCGTGGTGAAAGCCGAGCCGCAGCTCGCTGTGGCCGATGCGATGGCTGCCGACCTAGCGAATAAGACATACGCGACCGGATTGCCGGCGTTTTTCCTGCATCTGGGCGACGTGGTCTATTACTTCGGCCAGCAGCAGTACTATCCCGAGCAGTTCTACGATCCCTACCGCAATTACGATGCGCCCATCTTCGCAATCCCCGGCAACCATGACGGAGTGATGTACAAGAACGAGCCGGTCAATTATTCGCTCGAAGCGTTCATTGACAATTTTTGCGCAGCCACGCCGGCGATTGCTGTTTCTGGTTTTTCGCGCACGACGATGGTGCAGCCTGCAGCCTACTTCGTCATGACGGCGCCATTTGTCCGGTTCATCGGGCTTTACTCGAATACGGGTGAGAGCGTCGGCGTGCTGGGTGACAACGCGACCATCGGCATGAACCAGGTGACTTTTCTTCAGCAACAGCTCGCGGCTGCGCTGGCGGCCCGAAACGCCGCGCCAAAGAATCGGCCTGGAGCGCTGATTCTTGCCGTGCATCATCCGCCATTTACCGGGGCAAGCGACCACTTTCCGAGCGCGTCGATGCTGCAGCAGATCGATTCCTGCTGCCAGCAGGCAGGCATCTGGCCCGATCTCGTGCTCTCGGGGCATGCGCATCTTTTCGAGCGTTATACGAGAACGATGAAAGCGGACGGACGGCAGATTCCCTACATCGTGGCGGGCAACGGCGGCTATTACAACCTGTCGCAGCTCAAGACGGATTCCGCAGGCAACAAGCCTACGCCGGGAACGCAAAGCGAGCCGGATGGCCAGGGAAACACGATCACCCTGGAGCAATTCAACGATTCGAATTTCGGATTCCTGAGGATTACGGTGGGGGCTTCCAGCATCGAGGTGGAAGCTCTTGCGGTCGGAAGCGCGGCAACAACGACTTCAACGACCGCACCGATCCCTTCGCCTTCCGTGATCGACAGCTGCACGCTGAACCTGGCAAACCACACCGTCGTGACAAACAGTCCGTCCAACGCGACGGGGCACACGGGCAAAAAGCATCCGGCCACGCCAGCCAAGCACTCAGGAACAAAGAAGCGGCCGTAGCTGGCGCTCAATCAAGCTTGGGATGCAGCTTGTGGAAGCCGGTCGCCTGCTGATAGGCGCTGCCGAACGCTGCGAGGTCCGCGTCGCGATAGTGACCGGCGAGAAAGGTCAATGAAACAGGCGTGCCGGGTCCTTCGATGTTGTCGCTATCGCCGTCATCGACTTTGGGTGGCCTCGGAGCATCATCGTCGCGTAGCCCGTTGGGAACGATCAGGGCAGGATGGCCGGTGAGGTTGGTTGCAACGAGCTGAGTTCCTGAAGTGGGAGTCACGATGATGTCGACCTCGTTGAAGAGCGCAGAAACCTGCTCGACGGCCAGTGAACGCGCGCGGTTCGCCTGGATATAGTCGACCGCGGGATAGAAGCGCGAGACACGAAACGCATTGGGCCAGTCTTCCGGCCCCTGCGCGGTAAGCAACTTGTCCCGTCCAGACAAGGTCAACTCGTCAAATGCCGCCGCGGCTTCGGCGCCGAGAAGCGGCGTCATCGCTCCGTAAGGAAGTTTCGGCAACTCCACGGGAATCAGACTCACGCCCATCGCGCGCAGCTTGTCGAGAGCGGCGAGATCGTAGCGCTGATCGTACGCGCGGCGAATATGACCCGCCTCGCGACCAGCATTCTCCTTTTCTCGTTCTTTCTTCTTCTCGGCAGTCTCACCGGAAGCAGCCTCGCGCGGCTTGAAGGGCTTCAGGGGTTCAAACTCACTTTTCAGATAGCCGATGCGCAGCGAGCGCCAGTCACCCGCGCGGCTGAGATCAATCTCCGCAGGCCAAACCGATGTGTCTTTCCCATCCGGCCCGGCGATCGCCTGCAACACGAGCGCACAATCCTCCGCAGAACGCGCAATCGGGCCGAGCTTGTCCATCGTCCAGCTCAGGGCCATCGCGCCCGTGCGCGGCACAAATCCGAAGGTAGGGCGCAGTCCTGTGACTCCGCAGCGCGTCGATGGCGAAGAGATGGAGCCGAGCGTCTCCGATCCGATGGCAAAACCGACGCATCCAGCAGCCACTGCGCTGGCGGGGCCGGCCGACGAACCGCTCGATCCCTGTTTCGTATTCCAGGGATTGCGCGTGCGGCCTCCAAACCAGACATCCCCCATCGCCAGCGCGCCCAGTGTGAGCTTCGCGACAAGGATGGCGCCGGCCGCATCCAGACGTTGCACCACGGTCGCGTCCTTATCGATGACCTGGTGCTCGAATCCACCCGCACCCCAGGTGGTGGGATAGCCTTTCACAGCCAGCAGGTCCTTCGCGCCCCAGGGAATCCCATGGAGCGGGCCGCGATGCTTCCCTGCCGCCATCTCCGCATCAGCGGTCTTCGCCTGCGCCAGCGCGCGCTCTTCCGTGAGATTGATGACGAAGTGCAGACGCGCATCGTAGCGCTTGAGCCGATCGAGGTACATCTGCGTGAGGGCCAGCGAGGTGATCTTGCGCGACTGCAGCAGGCCGGCCAGCTCGCCGATCGAAGCGAAAGCAAGATCTTCGATCTTCGCTGGCGCAACAATGCTTGGGTCGGGCTTCCATTCGTGCTTGAGTTCCTGCACGAGTTGCTTAGGAGCGCCGGATGGCGGCAGTGGATGAAACACAAACGCAGGTGCAACAGAGTTGGCCAGACCCAGTTTGCGAATCGCCTTGCAGGATCCGTTCTGATCGAGAAGGCCGTCGATCATCACCTTCTTCTGCTCGGTGGTGAAAGGCCCCACCCCCGCGAGCACTGCCGCCTGATCGATCATCTCCGGAGTGATCGTTGGCGGTTTCGACTGATCCGTGCCGGAGGCTTCCTGTGCCTGCATGGCGAGTGTGTAGAGAACGCCCGGCATCAGCGGCGAAACGATGCCCACGCCGGTGCACACAACAAGAAATCGTCGACGATCGAATGTCATCCTGTTGCCCTTTTGTTACTGGGATTGCCTACCCGCACACTATAACGGAGAGCCTCGAACTGGTTGCATAAATGCCGTGAGTCCGTCGCAAAACATCCGGGCTAAAGCCCATTGTTTAAGCGGCCCAGGCTAGGTCGTAAGGCGATCCGGTGAAATGGATTCGAGCGGCCAGAGAGACACTTCGGCGCTCTTCGACCCGGTCGTGATCTCAATCTCGGTTGCACTCGGAACGACGGAGTAGACCCGGCTGGTGATCGCTTCCCTCCCGCCGATGAAGCACTCGAGCACCGATCCGTCGAGAAACATGTGCAAAGCCGGCCTCGGCCATGGCAGTCCGGGCAGCGGAAAACTGATTTCGCCGCAGCGAACCGTATTGCCGGAGCCGTCCAGAGTGATTTCCCAGAGTGCCGAATCACCATGAAGGAGCCGAACGGTTGTCGCGCCATGGAAGAGCATAACGGGCACGACGATCTCATAGCGGAGCGAGCTGAGGCGCTTACGATTCGGAGTTCCTACTTTTGCTGTCATGACCTCGCGCGTGCCGCGCAGTCTCTCGACTTCGCGCGCCGGATGCATTTCAAGTTGGCCCTGCGGTCCGATGTTGAGCACGCGGGGCAGCGACATCACGCCGGCCCACCCAGCCGCGGCGAACTCGGCCTGCGATCGAGTTTCCTGGATCCAGCCCCAGAGGATACGACGGCCGTCCGGGGCAAGAAAACTTTTCGGTGCATAGTACGCGCCATGGTCGAGCACACCCTCGCGTTTCGAAGTGAATCGATGGGCCTGCATGTCATATGAGCCGGTCGCCCAGATCACTTTGCCTTCGGTCGAGTAGAAAAGGCAGTGCTGCTTGTCCACTTCAAAAAAATCAGGGCACTCCCACATCTCGCCGCTGTCGCAAGGATTCGCCGCCTGTTTTCCGTTTGGCTTGCCCTCGGCCAGCTTGTGCAGATACTCCCAGTGACGAAGGTCCTGCGAGCGGTAGAGAAGAACGCAACCGCCTTTGCCGCGCTCGCCGGAACCAACGCCGAGGTACCATCCGTCGGGCTCGTGCCAGGGACACGGATCGCGAAATCCCGTGACCTCGATGCCTGGAGGCGGCGAAGGAACAATCGGCTCATTGGCCTTCTTCCAATGCAGCAGGTCGTCGTCCTCGGCAATCGCGAGCAACAGTGTCTCGCGCAACTTGTCGTTGCCATCATGCAGCGTGACCAGGTTGGGTGGAGCGTTCTGGACGCCGGTGTAGATGACGGCCGGCACTCCGTTGAACACCACGGCCGACCCGCTGAAGCAGCCCTCGCTATCGGGGCCGCCTGGCGTGGGCGCGAGCGCGATGGGCTGATGATGCCAGTGCACCATGTCGGTGCTGACCGCGTGTCCCCAGTGCATGTCGCCCCATACGGCCGCATGAGGATTGAGCTGGTAAAAGAGGTGGTACTTCCCTTTCCACCAGATCGGCCCATTGGGGTCGTTCATCCAGTTGTGAGGAGGAAGCAGGTGGTACGCGGGCCGGAGCCGATCGTGGGCAACGCGGTCAAACGGATCTTGCGCCATGGCGGCAAGACCATTTGCTTTCAATTGATCGGATAAAAGCTGACCAGCGGTTGCCGTGCCTAACGTCTGCAAAAAAACTCGACGGTCGAGCGCCATGCGAAGAGTTCCTCACCCCACGCAACTATATCGCGCCGACCGTCTGACTTATTAGAACCGGATGACCGGACCAGTTGAAATGCGGCCGTTCGAGTTCAGGATTTCCCGCACATTATTATTAGTCGCACTGTAATGAGTATTGAAATAATCGCCTGTAATCCGCCATGCGAAGTGGGGCGTAATGCCGGCATCAAGGCCAGCTCCCACCGCAACAGCCAGCACGTTATCGGTTTTTAGATTCGGAAGAGCACCATCGCTTACGCGCGAACTGCCCACCAGGCCATGGACAAAGAGCTTCGATTTGCCAAGCGGGATAGAAACCTCCGGACCCAGCAAAAAGGTGTAGGACTTCGGGTTGAAGTTGGGTTCGTTCTCATTGTTATATCGTCCCGAGACATCGCCTTTGACTCCGAGCCATGAAGCCAATAGGGGCACCTTAAGCGATGCATCCCAACCGTTCATGCCGTAGGTTCCCACGTTGCTGAGTGAGCCGCCGTACTGCGTGAACACGTAAGAGAAACCGCCGTACAGGTCGAAGGGCGGCACATATTGCGGTTGGGGAGACGCAACTTGTGCCCGCAGACCGGCTGGCAACACCAGCGCAGACACGAGCACGACGATGAGGGGAAACTTCCGTTGCATGCAATCACCTCCGTGATCTGGAAGGGCAACGGCGCGGGCAGCCATTGCGCTTCGAACAATCGCGCTCCCGGCAAGAACCAGGAACGAGCGATCAGATTGGATGCGGAGTGATTGCGGGGTGTTTACTTGGCGGCGCGCGTCAGTTTCAGCACATAGGAATATTGGCACGCGGCAGAATTCGGCAGCATGACATCAAGCGCGTTTGCGCCCTGCGTCCAGGTCAGCTTGCCGGTCGATCCAAGCAACTCGATGTTCGCGATCGGCATCGCCCGACCTTCGTGGGCCCAGCCCAGCGAGTTGATGGTCGCCTTGCCGTCCTTCGGGCAGGCCATGCCGATGGCATAGACCACATCGCCCTTGGCCGTGAAACGAAAATCCTCGGTGGTGTATGGCTTCGTGTCCTCATCGTGAAAAGCACCGCCTGCGACCTTGGTTGGACCCTCGCCGAATGTCGTCCAAGGAGTCGTATCGTAAATGGCTTCGCCGTTCACCTTGAGCCACGCGCCCATGGCGAGCAATCGCGTGCGCACTTCGTCCGGAATCGTACCGTCGGAGCGGGGGCCGAAGTTCAGCAGCAGATTGCCGTTCTTGCTCACAATGTCGATCAGTTCGTGAACCAGGAAGTCGGGCGACTTGAATGTGTCGTGTTCGATGTAGCCCCAGCTCTCATTGCTGACCGAGGTATCGGTTTGCCAGTGATCGGCCAGGATGTGGTCGGCTTGGCCGCGCTCAAAGTCGCGCACCCCGGCTTTCCAGTTCAACGCGTAGTCCTTGAAGTTGATGACGCCGGTGTATCCGTGAGCCGCCGCAAAGTTATAGTAGAAGGCCGCAAATTCGGCCACAGCGTGGCGGAAGTTCGGGTGCCCCATCCACCAGTCGAAGTAAACGATCTCGGGCTTGTACTTTTCAACCAGCTCTGTGTCGCGCGCGAGCCAGTCGCGCGTCCAGGCGTCGCTCACGTAGGTCCAATCGTTCTCCATGTCGTGGTTGTCATCGGTAGGAGAAAACCATTGATGCGCTGGACCGTAGAGCGAGGCGTATTTTGGATCGTTGACATCGGAGCGGATGGCACGTCCGCCATCGTAAAAGAAATCGTGCTCGGCGCGATGCGAACTCAGCCCGAAGTGAAGACCTTCGGCACGGACCGCCTTGGACAGTTCGCCCAGGGTATCGCGCTTGGGGCCCATCTTGACCACCGTCCAGTCAGAAACACCCGAGTCGTACATGGAAAAACCGTCGTGGTGCTCGGCAACGGGAACCACGTAGCGCGCGCCCGCATCTTTGAACAGCTTTGCCCACTCGGCCGCATCGAAGTGCTCGGCGTGAAACAGCGGAATCAGGTCCTTGTATCCTTTGGCATCTTTTTCCGCCGGATCACTCGAGGCGTAGTGTTCATGGAAGTTTTTGTAGGCCACCGTGCCGGGGTAGTACATCTGGCGCGGATACCACTCGCTCTCTGCCGCGGGCACCGAGTAGACACCCCAATGGATGAAGATGCCGAATTTCGCGTCCTTGTACCACTGCGGCTGCTGGTACTTCATCAGCGATGCCCAATCGGCGCGATACGGCCCATCGTTTTCCTGCGTCTGCTCTTCGGCCAGGAGACGATTGCGCTCGGTGTCGTACTTACTCACCGATTGCTGCCATTCGCGATCGATCTCCGCGGCTGATTTCACGCCCAGCGTCGGGGCCAGCGGATCGGACGGCGCGGTTTGAGCCAAGGCGATGGGCACAGCCAGAAGCAACATAAGGAGCCAACGAGCAGAATTTTGCATAGGGCCGCATCGTAAACGATGCAAGTCCATGGCGCAAACGACGCCGACGGCGCTGACAAAGAAAAGCCGCCGCGCAGAGCGAACGCGGCGGCGGCATCCTTGCGATTGAGGGTTCTCACTTGCCCGTGTCGCCAATCAGCCTTTGGGCTCGGGTCATCGCGTCGATGCGTTTTTGTTTTTCAGCCTGCAGCTCCTCTTCGCGCCAGTTTTCATGGCTCATGCTCATGGCCATCTCGTCGATGCGCGCCTGAAAGCCATTGGTCATCTGGATCACGGTTGCTTGGGCTTTGGGCAACTCGTCGTGGAAATGTGCCAGCTCTTGTTGTGCGCGCTCGGGGTGATAGCCGAGGCGATCGCCGGTTTGCATCACATCGATTAGATCATCGGGCGGCACATCAACCGGCAGCGTCTGGTTGATCGCGTCGTAGGCGGCCCGCAGGCGCGTCATGGCGCCGGCAAATCCATCGAGTTCGCCCCGCTTCTCCACCAATCCTGCCGCGCGGCGAACCTCGATCGTGACCCGGGTTGCAACGCTCCTGCTCGAGACAGGAATCACCGTGGTCAGAGTGTTGCCTTCGAAACTCCAGCCTCCCTTGCCGAGCGGACCAGCCTGCCGGATCGCCTCCCCGTTCACCGTGACCGATGCTGGCGGCCAGTCATCGGGAAGGCGCAATTCGTAGCTGCGCGTTCTGAGCATGCCGGGAAAGCTGCCTTCGACCGGCCCGATCTCGACTCGCAGCGTGTCTCCGCTTTGCGTTGCCTTGATGGGTGTTCGCGCAAAGACGCCATGCTGATATTCGACCGCAACCCCGGAGTCCTCATAGACCGAGTAGCTCGAAGATTTGCCCGGTTGGAGCGGCCAGATGTTCACAATCAAAGGATCGACCGGTTTCTCCGAGGTGTGGAGCATGGGCGGCTCCATGGGCACGATGGCGCCGCCTTTCACATACACCGGTATCTGGTCGATTGAGAAGTTGCGCGAGGTTGTGGTGGGGCCGGTAAAGTGTTTGCCGGTGGGCCACTCAATCCACTCGCCCTTGGGAAGCCAGACCTGCTCGGCCGCGAGGCTCGACTCCTTATCGACCGGAGAAACGACGGGCGCAACGATCATCTGATCGCCAAACAGGTATTCGTCTCTCGTGTTGTAGGCGGCACTTTCTTCGGGCCAGTCGTAATAGAGAGGACGGAAGAAGGCTACGCCCGTGTCGTAAGTGCGGCGCGCCTCAGTGTAGAGATACGGCACCATCGCGTAGCGGCGCTGAAATGCCGTTCGCAGGATATTGGAGTACGGTTCGGGATAGGCCCAGATGCGGCGTTCCGCAGCGGGGTTCTTCGTGGTGTGGGTGCGAAGGATGGGGCTGAAGGCGCCAAACTGCACCCAGCGCGTGAACAACTCCGGATCGACGGCGCCCGGCATGTGGCCGCCGATATCGTGGCTCCAATAAGCATAGCCGACGTTCGCTGCGGTCGCGGTAAACCACGGCTGAAAGGCGAGCGATGGCCATTGCGAGATGGTGTCGCCCGAAAAGCCGATCTGGTAGCGATGATTTCCAAGTCCGCCCCAGCGATGAAACAGGAGCGGGCGCTTGCCCTCGCGTTGCTGATCGGTGAAGTGGATGTAGTTGAGCCACCACGTGGGGTTCACGCCCGGGAGCTTCGTATTCGGCTCCTGCTGCCAGTCGAGCCACCAGAAATCAATGCCCTGCTTTTCGAGCGGATGAAGGATGTACTTGAAGTAGTTCTCAACCCATTGCTTGCTCGTCGGATCGAATGGAACATATTTCTTTGTGGCCGGATCGATGCCCATGGCACGGGCCATCTCGGGGTAATGTTCTTCCCACGGCTGAATGCCTGAAGCAGGGTGGAGATTGAGCGTCGTCTTCAGCCCGTCGGCATGCAGCTTGGCGAGAAACTGTGTGGGATCGGGAAAGAGGAACTTGTTCCAGGTGTAACCGCTCCAGCCGAGCGACTCGCCCGATTGGTCCTTTTCTCCGCGCGCTTCGAGTTGCTCCCTGTTGATATGCCAGTCCATGTCAATGACGAATACGTCCAGCGGCGTGTCGTTCTCGTGGAAGCCGCGCACGATGTCTTGAATCTCCTGGTCGCTGTAGGCCCAGTAGCGCGACCACCACGAGCCAAAGGCGAAGCGGGGCGGCAGCGGGATGCGGCCGGCAACGCGCACATAATCGCCCAGCGCCTTCTTGTAGTCATGTCCATAACCGAAGAAGTAGAGGTCCTGCCTCGGCCCGGCGGGCCGCTCGATCACCCATGGCCAGGGGCTCTTCTCGCCTTGTCTGAAGCTGAAGTCGGCAGAGTCGAACAGAGGCCTGCCTGTGTCCTCTTCGACAGCCCAGCCCGAACGCGAGATGAAGCCGTTTCCGATCGGTTCTTTTGTTTTGTCGCCGAGCGCACCGTCGAGCGTCCGCGTTGTTCCCTTCAGGTTCTGCAAGTCGATCGCGCCGGGTTTCCAGGTCGTCAGCTTGCCATCGACGGTGAGAGAGACGGTGAGGTTATTGGATGTGAACTGGCCGCCGCCGGAATCGGTGTAATTCAGCGTGAGAGCGCTGGTTTTGATGGTCAGCTTCGTCCCATTGTCGGTGACTGTTTTTGTGTAGGGTGGCACCGGCAGGCGGCGATTGATAAAGACGAAGGAAGCATGATCTTCAAATTGTCCGTCGGCGTCCCACTCCATGCGGATCAGTTGCGGGGTCAGCACCGTGAATCGAGCCTTGTCAAGTATGACAATGGCCTTCGGATCGGCCACGGGATTGGTCGCGTCTTCATCCCCTGTAGCCCGCGCAGCCGGAGCAGCGTGAGCTGCAGAGGGAGCTTGTGCGACGGCCTGAAATGACGCCAAAAAGGCAATTCCCGTCGCAGAACCCAAAACAGTAGCAATTGCGGCAAAGTGTTTCAAAAAATTCAGCATGGATTCCTCCGCACTGACTACAAACGGAAGGCTACCACCAAGCGGCGGGTCGGCGCAGTCACAGAGGAAAGAGGCTTAAGGACTCCGAAAGGAAAATCCGCATTAAGCCCGTTCTTGTGTTCAGACGACTTGAACACGGCCGGACTGTGTCCCAATGCCCATGCCGAATACCCGATATATCCTGGCGGTAATGGATTCCGATGGCTTCAAGACAGGCGCCGTCGCTTCCCCAAGCGATTCGCGGATTCCGCTGCTGGAGCGCCAGCAGGTTCCCACTGAAATCGCGGCTATTTATGACAAGCTGCTGGAAGACCGCGGCGTGGTTCCCAACATGTTCAAGGCCCTTGCGCATGTGCCGGACCTGGCCATGGGCATCACCGCATTTTTGAAGCCGCTGATGGCCGAAGGCGCGCTCCCAGGATGGTACAAGGAATTGATCGCTACGCGCGTCGCATCGCTCAATCGCTGCGAATACTGCGTGAGCGCGCACCGATTGCTCGCCGAGAAACGAGGCGCGACCTTCGGTCAGGTTGCGAGCTACGACAACTTTGAGAATGGCCCTTTCACCGAAAAGGAGAAGGTCGGTTTTCGGTTCGCGACGCTACTCCACGCCTCGGGCCACGCCGTGAACGAAGCCGCATTCGAAGCGGTGAGAGAGTATTTCACCGTGCCGGAAATCATGGAGCTCACGGCCGTAGCCGCAGCATTTGAAATGTTCTCGCGCATTAATTCTTCCCTGCGCATTCCGGTGACGCAGATACCGCGGGAAGATGCCTGATCCGTTCGCACGAAGGAGCATCTCGGGCACGTTTTCTCGGCAGGATGCCATCACTCGGCCGCGCGAAGCTCTTCCCGACCGGGCGAATCTCAATTCCGGCCTGCTAGAATCTCCCCCGAAATAGCCGTCCACTGTTGTGGGACCTTGGTTCCTTGGAGATTTCATGAAAAGCCCTCGCTTTGCGATCTTCGCAGCCTGCCTTCTTGCTACAATCCCCGTCCTGCGGGCCCAAACCGGCCAGGACTCGAACACGCCGCCGGAGCGTCTGCCCGGCCTCGACCTGACATCCGTCGATAAGTCGGCCGATCCCTGCGTGGACTTCTATCAGTATGCGTGCGGTAAATTCGATGAACACCACCCAATTCCTGCTGACCACTCTTCCTACGCGACCTTCAACATTCTTATGGATTGGAACGAAAGCATTCTGCGGGGCATGCTGGAGAAGACGTCTGCCGGCGGTTCAAACCGGACCCCAAATGAGCAGAAAATCGGCGACTACTATGCCTCCTGCATGGATACGGCTGCGATTGAAAGGGAGGGACTGAAGCCTCTCCAGCTGGATCTCGATCGCATCGCAGCTCTCAAGAGCAAGGAAGAACTCGTCTCGCTTCTCGCCTATTTTCAGCTCACAAACGTGAATGCCTTCCTGGCCATAGGCGAAATGCAGGACTTCAAAGACGCCACCAGGCAGATTGCGGTCATCGACCAGTCCGGGCTCGGACTTCCGGAGCGCGACTACTATCTCCGGACAGGTCCCGAAGACGAAAAGATTCGCAAACAATACGTGCAGCACGTCACGAATATATTCAAGCTGCTCGGCGAGCCCGAGGCGAAGGCTGCCGGAGACGCGCAAAAAGTGATGGACCTGGAAACCGAATTGGCGAAAGCTTCACTCGACGTTACATCGCGCCGCGATCCGGCGGCAATTTATCACATGCTCTCGCTCGATGACCTTCAGAAGCGCTCACCCGCGATCGACTGGAAACAGCTCATGAATGAAGTAGGTGCTCCGCCTGTTGCGGAGCTGAACGTAACCTATCCTCCATTTTTTGAGAAGCTCAATACCCTTTTGCAGTCCACAGATCTCGAGACCATCAAGACCTACCTGCGCTGGCAGCTTATCAACGCAATGCCCGGGACCGCGTTGCCGGAAGCACTCGACCAGGAGCAATTCAACTTCTTTGGCACGACGCTGCGTGGACAACCAAAACAGGAACCACGGTGGAAGCGCTGCGCCAGAGCCACCGATGGCGCGCTCGGAGAGGCTCTCGGCCAGGTTTATGTGGAGCAGGAATTCCCCCCGTCGAGCAAGGCCGCGACACTCGCTATGGTGCATGAAATCGAAGCGGCCATGGATGCCGATCTCGACACGCTCGACTGGATGAGCCCGGAGACCAAGGCAAAAGCGAAGCAGAAGCTGCAGGCCTTGGCGAATAAAATCGGTTATCCCGACAAGTGGCGCGACTATTCGAAGCTCCAAGTCGCGCGCGGGGACGCGCTTGGTAATGCGCTGCGGGCGGTCGAATTCGAGAATCACCGTCAGTTGGACAAGATTGGCCAACCTGTCGATCGCGGCGAGTTCTTCATGAGCCCTCCCACGGTGAACGCCTATTACGACCCCAGCATGAACGACATCAATTTTCCCGCCGGCATTCTTCAGCCGCCCTTTTACGACACTTCGGCGCCCGACGCAGTCAACTATGGACACATTGGCGCGGTTGTCGGCCATGAATTGACCCACGGGTTCGATGACCAGGGCCGGAAGTTCGACAGCAACGGCAATCTGACCGATTGGTGGACCGCAACCGACGCACAGAAATTCGACGAAAAGGCTGACTGCGAGGTCAAGGAATACAGCTCCTTCTCGGTTCCGGGCGACGTGAAAGTGAACGGAAAGCTTACACTCGGGGAAAACACCGCCGACAACGGTGGCCTTCGACTGGCTTACATTGCATTTCTGGCTGATGCAAACAACAAAAAGATCGACTTGAACAAAACAACAGACGGTTACACAGCACTGCAGCAGTTTTTCCTCGGATTTGCGCAGAACTGGTGCGGGAATGTCCGGCCGGAGACGGAGCGAATGCAGGTTCAAACCAATGAGCACTCGCCGATTCACTTCCGGGTGACCGGCGTCGTGCAAAACATGCCGGAGTTCGGAAAGGCATTTGGCTGCAAGACCGGGCAGCCGATGATGCCCGCAAACGCCTGCAGGGTCTGGTAGCGGATTCTCGGCGGCAGGACCCGGTTGCGCCTGCCGACGGACACAGACCGGGTGCCTTTTATTTTGCCAGTTCCTTCACGAAGAAATCCGCCATCATGTGATTCGCTTCGATGGCTTCGGGCAGGCGCGGGTCATACCAGAACGCATGCGGCAACGCATCGAAGACGACCAAACGAGCATCCACGCCCGCATGCAGGAACGCGCGATGGAGGTTCACTGTTCCGCTCAACAGCAGATCGCGTCCACTGGTGACAAAAAGCGTCGGCGGCAGCCCATGCAGATCGGCATAGATGGGTGAGAGCACCGGATCCTTCGGATCGGTCTTCGCAACGTAGAACGGATCGTGCGCTCCCGGATCGGGCGGCTCGAGATGGCCGGAAAGTCCGCGCAGCGCGTATATGGCGATCGAGTCGCCGGGCCGGTCGAAATCGCCCATGCCGCTGAAAACACCGAGCGCGGCGGGCATCGGAAGACCTACCTGCTTCAGTCTCACGGCTACTTCTCCGGTGAGGATAGCGCCGGCCGAGGTTCCATAGATCACGATGTGGTCGGGCTTGTAGGTTTTGAGCAATTCCTTGTAGACCGCGACCGAGTCGTCGACCGCGGCAGGAAACGGGAATTCGGGCGCCAGCCGGTACAGCACGGCCACCACCTTGATTCCGGCATAGCTGGCAATGGGAATCGATTCGGTGTAGGAGCCGGAATCGGAGTTGAATCCCCCGCCGTGCAGGTCCAGCAGGACCTTGTCGCGATTGGCTTCAGGCATGCCTTGCGGCGTGATAATGCGTACCGGAACGCCTGCCATCTTGTCTTCGACCAGAGTGTTCGGGCAGAGCCGGGTCCAGGCAACGCGGGCGCGCGCCGTGTATTCATCGGTCATCTTGCGGCGCTGCTCGAGAGGCTCCGGCGGTCCCTGGTCGGGTTCGGGCCGCCCCAGCATCAATTGCGCCTGCGGGCTCAAGTCCTTTGGTACCGGGACCACGCGCGTGACGTGCGCGGTGCCCTGCTCGTCGATGAAGCTCGTGTCATGGTTGGGCGCTTCGGCCGCAGTGGTCGGTTGCGGATTTTGAGCCGCCGGGGATGTCGCCTGCTGCGCAAAAAGAGAGGCGGACAATGCAAAAAGAAGAATGAGGATGCGGGAGATGTGCGGCACGAGAGCGGTTTCCTCCGGGAAAAGGTTTGAATGCAAATTGCCTGACGCATGCGAGACGCGTCCACGATAGCAGACACGGCGCCCCGGTACGGTTAAGATGAAGGCGCCTACCGGCTGGAGGAGTGCGATGATCGCAAGAATCTGGCATGGATACACGACACCTGCAAATGCCGATGCCTACGAGGCCACGCTGAAGCCCGAATTGCTCCCCGGAATCAACAAAGTGCCGGGATATCGAGGCAGCTTTGTGCTGCGCCGTGTGGTTGACGGTGAAGTAGAGTTCCTTACCGTCATGGTCTGGGACTCGATCGACGCGATTCGCGCGGTAGCCGGACCGCACTACGAAGCGGCGATCATCCCGGAAAACCGGCTCCAATTCCTGTCTCATTACGACACCGTCTCTTCTCATTACGAAATCGCTTCCATCGCGGGATTGGCGGGAGTCGCAAGCTGATTATCTGCGCATTTTCCTGGTGCGGGCAGTTCGTCGGTTGCGCTACATTGGGATTCCTATGACGACTCTGACTCCACGCCTTGACGCGCTTCAGGAAGTTCGCAACTTCGTAAACGGCCAATGGACGACGCCTGACAGCGAACCGGGACTGGAACTCCGGAATCCCGCGACGGGCGAGGCGCTCGGTCAGTCTCCCGCTGGATCGGCCGCAGAGGTTGAAGCCGCAGTGCAGGCTGCACACGCCGCCTTTCCCGGTTGGCGTGCAACACCAGCCGGCGATCGCATCCAACACCTGTTCAAGCTGAAGGCCCTCCTCGAACAGAACTTTGACGACCTGGCGGCATTGATCACAACCGAGAATGGAAAGACCCTCGGCGAGTCGAAAGGCGAATTGCGCCGCGGCATCGAGAACGTCGAAGTCGCGTGCGGCATTCCCGTGCTCATGCAGGGCTACTCGCTCGAAGACATCGCCCCCGGCATCGACGAGATCATGGTGCGCCAGCCGCTCGGAGTCTGCGGAGTCATCACGCCATTCAATTTTCCGCTGATGATTCCTCTGTGGTTCCTGCCCTACGCCATTGCGACCGGAAACACCGTGGTACTGAAGCCCAGCGACCGCGTACCGTTCTCTGCGGCGCGGCTCGTGGAGTTGCTGCATGAAGCCGGTCTTCCGGCGGGCGTGGTCAATCTGGTGAATGGCGGCAAGTCTGCAGTCGATGCGATTCTCGATCATCCACTGATCCGCGCCATCAGCTTTGTCGGGTCGACGCCGGTTGCTCAATACGTGTATGCGCGAGGGTCGGCGAGCGGCAAGCGCGTGCAGTGCCAGGGCGGGGCAAAAAACCATGTGGTCGTACTGCCGGACGCCGATCAGGAGACCACGACGAAGATCATCGCCGACTCGGCCTTTGGCTGCGCAGGGCAGCGGTGCCTCGCCGTCAGCGTGACGGTCGCCGTCGGAAAAGCAAAGGACTGGTTCCGCGAATCCATTACGGCGGCTGCGTCCTCTCTTCATGTCGGCAACGGGCTTGAGCCGGCCACGCAGATGGGACCCGTCATCACGGCGGCAAGCCGTGACCGCATTGTTTCTCTCATCGGACAAGGTGCGCAGGATGGCGCGCAGGCGGTGGTCGATGGCCGCGGCTTCGCCGATGGAAAACGTGGCACGTTCGTGGGACCGACGGTGCTCGATGGCCTGCCTGCGGGAAGCAAGCTGATGCAGACGGAAATCTTTGGGCCCGTGCTCTCCGTCGTTCATGCCGGCGACATCGACGAGGCTGTGCAGATGATTGAGAACTCCGCCTACGGAAATGCCAGCTCGATCTTCACGTCTTCGGGCTCGTCGGCGCGCAAGTTCCGCAACGCGGTGTCAACGGGCAACGTTGGCGTGAATATCGGCGTGCCCGCGCCGATGGCGTACTTCCCATTCTCGGGCTGGAAGGGCAGCTTCTTCGGCGTGATGCATGCGCAAGGCCGCGACGCGATCGAGTTCTATACCGACAAAAAGGTGATCGTCGAACGCTGGCCGAAGGAGTGGTCGCGCAAGTTCTAATTGCCCCATCCCTGTTGTCTGCTCGTTTCGTCTACCGGCTTGCGTGCAGTTGCGGTGCGCTCGAAGAGTGTTCGCGACGGCGCAGATAGCGCAAGAGGAAATACTCATTGATGGGGCGATCGTCTTGCATGGCCGGGGTCGTAGGCGAGCGGTCGATGAGCTGATCGGGAGTGGTTCGGCCGGTGAGCACAAGCTCGAATTGCTGTTGCGGTGTGCTGGCGGGCCCCCATTCCATCATGTCGGAGACAGCTTTTGGCGGCATGCGTGCGACGAGTTCCTGCGCGCTACGTTCCGAGATCGGGCTCGAACTCGCCAGGAAATGCCAGCCCCATCCTTCCAACGAACGATAGACACGCACGTAGGCAAACGATTGCTTCAGCGCGTCGGCCACAGACGATTGGACGGCCCGGTCGCCTTCGGGCAGCCACTGTTGCAAGATGCCTCCGGGCGCCAGCCGGTCCCTGGCCACTGCGTAGAATTCCTTCGAATAGAGAAGGCTCGACGCCGCAGCCTGGATCGGCGGCGGCGGATCGATGATGATGGCGTCAAACTGTTTCCGCGAGCGCTCCATGTAGCGGCGTCCGTCGTCGATGACAACGTGCGACATCGGGGAATTCAGAAGCTCCGCGCCATCGTCGTGGTAGTAAGAGAATAACTTCGGCACGCTGGGGATGAGTTCTACCGCGGTGGTTGGAATGCCCCACGACATGACCGACCTGTACGTAGTTCCCATGCCAAAGCAGATCACCAGCGCATTCCGCGGAGCCTCTGGAAGCGAAGCAAGAGTCAGATGCGCCATCATCTTGGTGATCGGCGTGAGCGACGTAATGCCGACTCCATTGGTAATCAGGCGCTTCCTCATTCCGGAACCCGTGGCGATGACGGTTGCCGTGCTGTCGCGCAGCACTTCGCGCTGTGCAAATTCCGTTGCGAAATCCCGCGTAAGGAAAAAGACCGCCAGCGCTGCGAAGACAAAGCTGTAGGCCCAAACTCTCCGCTGCGTCTGAGTATTTGAACGCGGCCAGAAGAAAGCCACGCCCATCCACGGGATGACATAAACCAGCATCGAAATGTGTTCGCCCGCGAGTGGCAGCAGGACGAACCCTGAAAGCAGCGGTCCCACGATACATCCGACGACGTTCACGGCATAAGCACGGCCGGCTCGATCCGGATCTCCGCCGGACCATTCATCCACCAGCATTGGCGTCAGGAATCCCATGATCCCGGCAAATGGCATCACGCCAAGCAGGACGCGAAGCACCGCGAACATTTCAATCCGCGGATCGGAGGTGACGAGCGGAAGCAATCCGAAGAATGCAAGCGAGACCCAGGCCAGCCTGCTGTCAGGCCGGTGATCCCTGCTCATGCGCCGATACGCGGTTGAGCCGATGAACGTGGCGATTAGATACGCAACGAGGATGGCGGCGAACGCATAGACCATCGGGCCCAGGTAAGGAGTGAACAGCCGGATCCAAACCACTTCCATGCCCATGGTGGCGAGCCCGGTAAGAAAAAGAAGGACGAGCGGCAACTTCGATGTTTCGAAGCGAATCGGCGGTTGTGCCGTCTCCAAGTCCGCTGTCTGCCCAGAGGGTGATTGAACGGGTCGCCGCAACGACTTTGCGATGGCCAGGGCAGCGATCAGCACATTGAGGACCGCTCCCACACGCAATGTGCCGTGAAACCCATAAAGTTCCACCAGGATCAGGGGAGCGCTCGCACCGGCGACGGCGCCAATCACGTTGGCGAGGTAGAGGTAGCTGAACGAGCGCGATGCCTGATCGTGCTGGTCGCGTTCGATCGCGGCCATCGCGACCGGATAGGTGGCGCCCATGAACGCGCACCACGGCAGCAGGATCAACGCAGTCATCAGGCCCGAGGCGAGATAGTAGGTCCCGGAAGTGAGACCGCCTTGGCCGCCCATCGACTCGATAATGCGCCCGCCCCAGACTAGTTCGACGGGGACAGCAAGCGCGGAACATCCTATGAGAAACTCCGTAACAGCATAGAGCCGCACGGGGTGAAGGCGAAGATGCTGACCGTAACGGCGCATCAATACGCCGCCAGCCCATGAGCCGATGCCCATTCCGGCCATGAACATTGACAGGACGATCGACACCTGTCCCGTGGTCACGCCGAACTCGGCCATCGACAGGCGCAGCCAGACCAGTTCGTACAGGATGCTGCAGAGTCCTGACAGAAAGAAAAAGATGAAATACCAGCTCATGGAATCAAGCCGCGCCATTGTGGATTAGGAGAATGGTGTTGGCGAAGCTTCCCGCTCGGCGCTTTCAAGCGAGAGCCCCGACAGGTTTTGCGCCCTTCGAAGTCAAGGCAGCGACAATTGCCCGCGACATGGGAATGGTTTGCATCCGAGCCGAACAGAGAAACGTCTCTGATAGAAGATTCGCAGCGTCAACAAACGGTTGTCTTGCATTCGGCCAAAGCGGCAAAAAACGAGGAGATACCGAATAATGCCTGCCCCGATTCCCGACCTCAGTCGGTGCGCAATGCTCAGCATGGACCTGCAAACTTCGATCGTCGATATCTACGCGAAGAACCAGCCCGATTTGTTGCCGCGCGCTGCAGAGATTCTGGAGCGGGCGCGGGAGGCAGGTTTGACGGTGATTCATGTGCAGGTGGGTTTTCGCCCTGGACTTCCCGAGGTGAGCGCCCGTAACCCTCTCTTTGGCGCCATTCGCAATTCAGTTCAGTGGCAGCAGATGTTCCAAGGGCCAGGCGGCGCCATTCATCCGAGCGTAGCCCCGCAGAGCAACGACATCGTGGTCACCAAGCACCGCGTCAGCGCATTTGCAGGATCGGATCTAGCCATGATTCTGCGATCCCGTGAAATCGAGACCCTGGTTCTGTTCGGAATTGCAACCAGCGGGGTTGTGCTTTCCACCGCCCTCGAAGCCAGCGACGCCGACTACCGTCTCCTTGTCGTGCGCGACTGCTGCATGGACCAGGATGAAGACGTACATGCCTGCGTGCTCGACAAGATCTTTGCTCAGCGAGCGACCGTGCTCACGGCGGACGAGTTACTCGGTGCGATTGGCGCCCGGGAATCCTCAAATCCGGCTTAGTGACAAAAGGGTTCGAGTCCTCGAATGTCGCGCGGAATTAGAAAATGACCTCTGCTATCATGAGCCTCGACCCTCATGGCAAACGACCTCCCCAACGCATCCCGGTCGGGATATATTCCGACGCTGGATGGCTGGCGGGCGATCGCGGTACTTGGCGTCGTCGCCTTTCATGCTCCACTCCTGCGCATCGGGATCTTCTCTGACGCGTGGCTGCACGATTACGGCTTTCTCGGAGTTGATCTTTTTTTTGCCATCAGCGGGCTGCTCATCTGCTCACGCCTGCTCGACGAAGAAAACATCCATCAGAACATCTCCCTGAAGGCGTTTTACATCCGCCGATTCTGCCGCATCCTGCCGCCCGCCTTCCTTTACTTGGCGGCTCTTGGAATTCTCGGACTCGCCCACATCGTTCGCGTCGATCTCGCCTCATGGCTTTGTTCCATTCTGTTCGTGAATAACTATCGCTTCGCTCACCTGCATACCATCTACTATTTCGGCCATCTGCAGGATCCAGAGTTGGGCCTCTATACGAACCACTTCTGGTCGCTCGCCGTGGAAGAGCATTTTTACCTGCTTCTGCCCGGAATTCTTTATTTCTTTCCCAAGCGCCGTGTGCGCATCCTCAGCATCCTGATTCTTTTCTTTCTGGCGTTATCGATCGTGGTGCGCGCCCATCCGTCCTGGATGATCGCGCTCGGTGGAAACGCGGCCTATGCCAGGACCGAACTTCGTATCAACGCCCTGTTGTTTCCTGCGTTGTTGGCGATTCTGCTTCGCAGAGAACCGGTTCGCGCTTTCTGCACGAAATGGGCCACGCCGCTTTTCATCCTCTTGGTCTTTGGATTTGCCCTCATCGCCGCTCTGCGGTTGGGAATTGTGCCGGCAGACTGGCTTGTGCTGCCTTTCGCGCTGCCCTTTCTGGTCGCGGGCACGGCGTTGCGGCCTGCGAGCCATGTCTCGCGACTGCTTGAGCTCGCGCCCCTTCGATGGATGGGCCGCATCTCCTACAGCGTTTATCTGTGGCAACAACTCTTCTTTATTGGGTCGAACGTGCCCTACCGCGCAGCAAGACCTCTCGGCTTCCTTCAGGTAGCCCCTTGGAACCTCTTGGCGCTTGTGCTGGTGGCCTCTGCGAGCTATTTCCTGATCGAGAAGCCATTCATCCGGCTTGGCCATCGCCTGGCGCCCCCCGCAACTCCGGGGCATCGTGATCTCGACGCGGGAAAGAGGCCGAATATGGTCGCGGATCAAGTCTAGAGGTGCTGCAAAATCGAAAGCGCCAGAAACCTTGCGGCCTCTGGCGCTTTCCGGGTGCCCTTGCAGTTCATCGAATCATCGTCGTACCGTCCGCCTGCCGAGGCAGATACCGAGTTGCCCCGGTCTCTGCATCTTCCGTCTGGGCCAATCCTGCGCGTTCGGGTTGCCCCGTCTTCGCACTCTTGAGCCGCGCCGGCGACGAAGGTCCAGGTTGCCCCTTCCCTTCAGTCCTTCGGCTGTGCCGGCCACTGGATCGTCAGGTCGCCCCGTCGCTCCCGTGATTTCCACGCTGCCGGTTTGAGTGATTCGGCGAGTCGCCCCGCTTCCTCACGCCTCCTGCTGCGCTTCTGATGCAGCCCTCGGGTCGCCCCTTGTTCTGCATCTCCGGCTTTGCCGGCGATCGAGTTTCGAGTCGCCTCGAATCTCGCATCCTTCGGCGGTGCCGACTGACCGATACCCGGGTCGCCCCAAATCTCGGTCCTTCGGTATCGCCGACGATCCGTTCCTCAGGTCACCCCGATTCCCGAATCCTCCGGCTCCGGCTGATGGTCGCCCGAGTTGCCCCGGGTATCGCACCATCCGGTCTGCCAGTGGCTTCGTCTCCGGGTCTCCCCGAATCTTCCACCTCCGGCTTCACCAGCGATCTGAACTTCCGGGTTGCCCCGGCTCTTCTCTCTCTGGTGGCGCTGACTTGTTAATCTCCAAGTCGCCTCGAACACCAATTCCGTCAGCGCTGCCGACCAGCCGATTCGCGAGTTTCCCCGCTCACCGCGCCTTTCGGCCTGCCGTCTGTGCTTCCGCGAGTTTCCCCGTTTCTGCACTTACGGCTGGTTCGATGATGAATCCCTGCCTGTCCTCGAACTTTGCATCCTCGACTTGCGTCGCGGATGAATCTTCGCGTCCAATCAGGTCCAACAGCTTTCGCCTGACTCTCCACGCTCTCTCAATCCTCTCCGCCTCTTTCACCTCCGGTTGCCCGGCGATGACTGACTGCAAGCGACCGATCCTGCGCTTCCTTCCAGGTTGGAGCCGCTGTCCGACTAGCCACAGGGTCACCAACTGAGAAGAGACATTAGGACGCCTCGATCTGTGGAAGCAAGTGCAAATCTTAGAAAGTTCTGTGGATATCACCATTCATGGTGCATTCACATCGAGTTCTTTCCGGTGCGTCCTTTTTTGCACCGTGATCACACCAAATCCCCCTGCAATTAGAAGTCAAATCGAGCCTGAAGAGTCATGATCCGCCCGCTGAGCGCCGATTGCGCCTGCCCAAAGTTCGGGGCGCTGACAACATCAGCGATTCCTCCTCCTGTCTCGCTCGAGGCTCCTCCGGGTCTGAAGTTGAGATTGTTGAAAACATTGAATACGTCCGCCCGGATTTGCAATCCAGCTCCCTCGTGCAGTTTTGGCACGCCAAAAGTCTTGCTGAGCGTGGCGTCCAAAGACCGGTAGCCGGGGCCCGTAAATGAATTCCGGTCGATACCGGGCCGTTGCGGGGCTGCTGCTCCGGTTGCCGGAAACGCAGGAGCAACCGTGTAAGTGGGTGCGGTGAAGTATGCGGAGCCGCCATTGGGGAAGTTCGCGTTGGTGTTATTACCGACGCCGGGTCCCGATTTATAGGCGTCGTTACTCGTATCATGTCCAGCCCCGCCAAGGTAGGCGGATGGCAATAAGGTGCTGTACCCGCATGCGTTGCAGTAGAGGTTTCCCGCAACCGGGAACACTGGCGCCCACGGGAATCCAGTGTGGATGTTGAAGATGCCGCTCAAATTCCAGCCGCCGGCGATTTTCTCTGCCCACGTGTGATTGCCGTGGAAGAAAACCGGCTGCCACATTCCATACAGTTTCAGCAGTTTACCGACGTCATAGTCGGAGCGGCCGTACGACAGGCTGGGATCGTACGGGTAGTACTGCTTCTCATACGGCCCGGACGATGTATCCATGCTCCTTGCCCAGTTGAAATCTGCAGTCGCAGTGAACCCATGAGACATCTGGTGCTTCAGAGACACCAACATCGAGTTGTAACTCGAATGTCCGCCATTGCTGAAATAGGTGGCGCTGTTGACCTGCGGATTCAGCGGCAATCCGTCCACCGCCGCCACCGCGTTTAGATCGTAGTTGAAAATTGTGTGCCGTCCCACGCTGCCCGAATAACCGACTGTCAGCACGCTCCGAAGACCCAGGTCGTAGTCCGTCTCGAGCGAGTAGTGCTGTACGTACGTTGTCGGAAACTTCGCCGGGAATACCGTCACGGATGTCGCACCTGTCGTGGGCAATCCGTTCGCGCCGAAGGCATTGGTGGACGAACTGACGACGGCAGGATTGGCTGGATAGCCGAACAGCGAATGAATGTTCGACGCGGTGGAGTACAGGATGCCTGGATTCGGCGAGGACGGGGTGCCAAGGACGAAATTGGGCGACACCGTCACACCCGGGTTGTTGAACACGTTGGCCGTGAGAGCGATCTCCTCCTGGTTGAAATTGAGCCCGTATCCTCCACGAACCACCAGCTTGCTTTTCCACTGCGCGGGGCTGAAGGCGAACCCAAATTCGGGACCGAAGTTCCCTTTTTCCGGAGCCCACAGATTTCCGAGCCGTTGCACGGTAAGGCCTGACATCAGTGACTGCCCCGCCCCAAGGCGGACGCCATACATGTCGCCCTGTTTGGCGTAGAGCGAGCCGAAATAGTCATAACGCAGGCCCATGTTCAACGTGAGCGATGGCGTGACTTTGAAATCGTCCTGTACGAAAAAACCCCACAGGTTCTCGCGATCATCCTGCCGTGCTGCGCTCGGCATGCCGGTGGTGGGATCGAAGGTGCCCGATTCGGCCTGCGGAGCGTCATTGAGAAAGTCCCAGATGTTGAAGAAGGTGAATGTCGGCCGCGCCGCATAGAGAACCTGGTTCAGGTAATAAAGACGTGTGAGTTCTCCACCGAACTTCACGTCGTGCTTTCCGTGAGACCAAGTCGCGATGTCGCGATAGGTGTAGGTCCACTGATCAAGCTGGCTCGGACCCGGTGAGCCGAAGTACTGGAATTGAGAGGAAGGTATGCTCCCGATTTGTTGGATATTGTCTTGAGGCAATCCAAAAGGGGCCTGGGGATTGGTTGCCACTTCGTTAAAGCGCCAACCTGCGGCGTTGGCGCGAGCTTCGTTAAGGAAGTTCGACGTGAACACGTGATTCCAAATTGCGGCGACGGCGTTGGTCGCAACGTCATGATGCCAGAAGTTCATCGGCCGTACCGGGCCGTTATAGTCGGTCGTGTTCGACAAAACCCAGTAGATAGTGCCCGTCAGCCGATCATTGGGGGTCAGTTGAGCATCCACTCGCCCGTTGTATTGGTCATCGGAGATTTGGGTTGGGTTGAGGGTGGTGTATTCCGCAATATCGGCCACATTGCTCAAACCTCCGCCCACTCCTGGCGAGGACGCACCGCTCCAGGTCGGATCTTGCGTCCCCGGCGGAGTCGTCAACGGCGAACCGATATTCAGTCCCTGGCCGGGAATCGTATTGCAGTTCACTCCCTCAGTCAGGCCTGCATCAGCGCAGGACACGGGAACAAGAGTCCCGCTCACGCCGGCGCCAGGGAAACTCAGATACTGCGAAGCAATTGAGCCTGACGGCGCCAGCATGTCGAATGCAGGCGTATCGTACCAAGCGGTCGACGTCACCTGATTCACGCCGCTGCGTTCGGCTTCGTACGCAAAAAAGGCGAATAAATGATCGCGCCAAAGAGGGCCGCCGAGACTCGCGCCATACTGGTTGAATTGTTGCGTATCCTTGGTAAGCCCGCGCTGCGAAGGCGTACAAGAGGTGTTTGGCCCACCGCAGTTCGTGCTGTAGAAAGAGGGACCGTTATATCGCTGATATGCATTCATTCCAGGGCTCCAACGCTGGAAGAATGCGCTCCCGTGCGCGCTGTTCGTTCCTTCCTTTGATGTGACTTCCACCTGCGCGCCGGCGAACCGGCCATACTCCGCATCGTAGGCGTTCGTCACCACGTGAACGTTGTCGACCGATTCTTCCGTCGGCGTCACAATCGACGTGCCGCCCCACACCGCGCTCACCGTGCTGATTCCATCGATGGAGATGCTGTTGTTTTCGTATTGATTGCCATTCGCCAGTGTTTGCGGTCCATTCTCTGTTGCGAAGATCCCAGTGTTCGAACTCGGGCCTCCGGGTCCCTGCGTTCCCGGCAAGCTGTACGAACCGCCGCCGGCCGATTGCGAGCGGTCGCCGATGGTCCCGGGCGCGAGTTGCATCAATTGAAAGGCATCGCGTCCAAACGATGGCATGTGCTCGACTTCGTTTGAGCTGATCGTCGTGGCGATGGTTCCATTCGCCGTATCAATAAGTGGTATCGTCCCCGCATTGACGGTGACCGTCTGCGGCGCCGCCGAACTGACCGTCAATTGCACGTTGAATGAGTTCGCTTGCTCGGGGATGATCCGGACATTGTCGTAAGTCTTGGTGTCGAACCCGCTGTGCTCTACCGTCAGGATGAAGGTTCCGGGCGGCAATCCATTGAATGCGTAAACACCTTCTCCATTGCTGGTCACGCTGTGGGTGTCGTTCGTCGCCGGATTCTTTAAGGTCAGGTTGGCATCGGGCACCACCGCACCGCTCGGATCGGTCACGGTGCCTTGAATGGATCCCCGAAACTGGGCATGAAGGTCGGGCGCACTCATCGCGAGCGCAACGAGGAAGGCGCAGATATGGATCGTGATCAACTTGAAGCGTGGAATGGCGTCAAAGGTCCTGAGGAATGCGGGGGCGGTCATCTCCTGAATCTCCTTTTAAAGGCGTGCAGGTGCAGACTTCTGTTTGAGAACTTTCTTGGATGCTTGGCTTGCTCGCGTGCTTGGCCCACGTGCATGAGGGAGCGTTCACGTAGCGTGACTGAACCGGAGAAGTCCCATCACCGCTTGCTCGCCGCAACCCATTCAAACCACTTGCCAGGAGATTGCAGAATCTTGAGATCTGGCTCTTACGACGCGTTGAGGGAGAGACGCACAGACACCGGTTCAGCCGCTTAGATGCACCATTCTCGAAGCGAGTTGAACCGGCTAGGTCCATCCCAGCGAAACTTGTGACGGAATCGATGGTTTTGTCAGCCTTTTGAGAAGCTGAGCAGACTCTGCCAATCTGCAAACTCGCGAGTTAGCGAGTTAAGTCATCTTTTGATGAACAAGCCAGAGCTCGCTCGCCAACAGGCCTGCCGAGACGCCTACAAACGCCCCGGCGATGACATCGCTGACAAAATGCCAGTCACCTGCGATCAGCAGCACTGCCGCAGTGAGAAGCAGTATGGAAAAGGGCAAAAAACTGGTCCGATAGAGTCGCATGAACACGCCGCCAAACGCCCCTGCGAGAACCATATGGCCCGACGGAAAACTGCTGCTGGACGTGCCCCTTAGGAAATGGACGGCATGCTGCGCACCGTGCAGCACGGCCGCAGTATTCGGTACACCAAAAAAGAGCTTCAGGATGCTGTCATTGATTGCATACGCACAGATGGAGGTCAGACACGCCAGCACTGTCGCCTCGCGCAAAGCTGATAGATGCCCACGCCGGATTCGAATGATCACCAGCACGAGTGCAACAGATGCTTCGATAGTGAGAAGAACGGCACTCGCAAATCCCTTTTCCAGGCTGTCAGCCGACCCCAGGATCCCATGGACTCGGCGTGCTATCGGTACATCAAAGTACACAAACGACACCGCCATGGCCAGCGTGCAAATCACGAGAGAAAGCAGCCAGGTTCGGTAAGAAAAGCGCAAAGTATTCCCTTCCACCAAGCTCCGGTTCAATCCAGCAATCCGCAAGCAGAAGTGTGGTGCCTTATTCCACCCGGTTCGGGTGCCGAATCGAGCACTGCACTCCGTGTTCTTCCATCTCAGATGTCAATGGACAGGGTCCAAATGGCCAAGATGATAGCTGATGCCGGTATTCCAGTTCATCTCGTCGAGGCCCGGGTTGCCGGGGTTCACGAAGCCATTGGATTGGTGGAAGAAGCCAAAAGCACCACGGAAGTCGATCCGATCGCTAAGGCGAAATTGGATGCCGGCGTTCTGATCCAGCGCAAAGTCCTCGTACGAAGCGTACTGGGAAAAAGCCTTCTGTGTGTAGCCCGTCATGCCTGCCTTGATCGCATAGTAGGGCTTGACATGGGCGTGGTCGAACCACATCAGACGAACGCCGATCGGCAGGATTCCGATCCCGCCCACAGTTTCTCGCGTATGCGATAGCCGGTCCCCATACAGATCGGTCTTGCTGGGCTGGCGCAGGATGATCACTGGCAGAAACTCTGCGGAATAATCCACCTGAGCGCCGATGACCCTGCCCCACGAATGCCGGTCGTACTCGATCGCCGCCAGGTTGAGGTAGCTAAACCAGTCGTCCGCGAAAAGGTGAATGTGGCCGACGGAGTTCAGGCTTTCGAAGACAATCTCGCTTTCCACTGGACGCACCTGTTTGGGCTGGGATGCTGACACGATCTCCGATCCAAGTCGCGGAATCCAGACCACGCCGGCGGAGATGCGTCCGAAGTAATCGGGTATGCCGGCGAGATGATAGGCGGCGGCGTGCTCGCTGAGCGGAGTGATGGGATCGAAGTTGCTGTGTTGCATGCCGCCCTCGATGCGGAACGCGGCGCGAGGGCCGATGGGCGTGTCAACGGCTCCGCCAAGGAACTCGGCAAAAGAAGCAATCGTACCCGTATTGCCGTTCTTGAAGCCGGTGGTGGCGGTGCTGAACCAGGTTCCGTTCACGCTGCCTTCACCCGCCAGGGCCTCCACATAGAACCGCTCGCGGTGAAAGGTCCCCCCGTACTGCCCGCCGCTCATGATGAAGAAGGCGTGCTGCGGATCGCCGAGATTGTTCCCCCGGTACATGGAGTAGTCAAGCTTGATGCGCAGGTGACGCCATTCTGGAAAGGCAATGCCGGCATTCATACCGTTCAGCGGCTGGTGGAAACCTGGAACTCCGTTGAAAGAGTTGGAAAGCCAGGAGTATCCGGCGTAAATCTGAAATGGGGGAGGCTGCCGCGCCGGCTCTGCCGCATGGATGGAATAGCAGGTGAACGCAAGAAGCAGTAGATAGTATTTCCGCATAGTGGCGCGGGACTCCGTGGGGGATTTCCCGCTGCCAGTCAACGTCGTCTGACCTGCGGTTGGGTTGATGATATATCGCCGCATCGTGGCCGACGATCGTAGACAAGCCCGGCAATCTTCTGTCTCATGTTCGATTCGACGCTCGCTTCTCCGCATTCCCCGAGCGAAATTCATCGGCGGCGCCTTGGTGCCCTCCATCGAATGGATGCCGCCGGGACATCAGCAAGATGGTTCCCGCCGGTGGTTGGAGCTTCCATCACGGTGGAGAAGAGTTGATGGGAGAGGAGCAATCGTGACGAAGATGCATTGCTCCATGCGCTAAAACACCGTTACGTTGTAGGTTTTTGAGGTTGGTGTTCCCCCGATGATGGCGCAGATTTCGACGGTCGCTGTGGTTCCGCTTACTGTGACCTGTGGAGTCGTATAAACGCCGTTGCCGCTGCTTTGGACGTTGGAACCATCACTCGGTGCGGCAATCCCGGTGTGTCCAGTCGCAGGCGTACTCAAAATCGCAGTCCCGCGAGCACACTGCCCCGCAGCCAGCGGCGAGCCGCCGATAGCGCCGGTCATTGCCTCTTGATTGGTCGAGTTCCAGGCTCCCGTCGGATCGCAATACTGCTTCGCTCTTCCGCCCCCACCGCAAAGCAGCGCACCGCCATGGGGGTCACCCCGATACGAGTCTGCGCTCGCGGGCAAAAGCGTGTGGCCGTTGCCGCTTTTGTAGCCGTCGAACGTCACGAAATCAAACGCGCTCCAGGCGCTGTGAGTCGGTGCATTCCTGAGGTTCCATCCACCCAGTAACGCGCCGTTGTAGTACCAGCCGAGCTGATCGTTCCCCCGGTCGGATGTGAGACGAGTTCCAAAAACATTTGTCCCATCGGTGTAATTCGGCCCCGCGCCGTCCAGGTACTGGGTGTTGTGCCCGTCGCTGATATCGTTGCTGCTGCCACAGGTCTGGCAAGCCGAGGGATACCAGGTCATCGACCCGGTTGGACCGCCAAAGGTCGCTCGCGAAATGATGTCTCCGTTGCCCCCTTTCACGCCTGCATTCGAGACCGTGACATTCCCGAACCGAACCATGTCCAGGATCATCGTCCCGTAGTGCCCGAAGCCGCGCGTGCCGAGTGGGGCGAAATCGAGATGAGCACCTGAAAAACTTGGCGCAAATCCCGAGTCCTCGATAAGCAGATTCCCGTTCGCGGTGAAGCTTCCTATCGAAATCCCCGCGGTTGAACTTTGCGAGTTGAAGCCGGAGTGAAGAATGGTCAGGTTGGGGCCGTTCGTGTTATGTGTGCCCACGACATTGAAGATGTTGGTGAACTCTTCGCCATAGGACTTGTCCACGATAAGGAAGTAAGAACCCGCGTCCAACTGAAAGAGCGTGATGGGGCCGCCCCCGAACGACGAATAAGTGACCCCTTGCGAGGTCAGGCTCGAGTACTGCCCGACATGGATGCCATATTGCGTCGGAGCGCAGACATTCGAGCCATCGATTCGCCCATCCGCAGTGCCGTTCCCGAACACATACCAGCAGGTGCCCGCGCCTTGGATGTTCATGTCGCTCCAGTGCGTCTCGCCAGGCACAATTCCAGAGGAAACGCCCATCTGCTCCGCGATGCCGTCCTTGGCAAGGTGGAAGATCGAGACATTGTGAATCAACGTCTGACTGGAAGCGGTGTCAATCCACTCCGCCACACCTGCCAGCTTGCCGCCATCGAGCACAAAGTCGGACGTTTCGCACTGGGTGCAGTTGGGGATATCCAGCATCGTGCCGCCGCTCCCGCCGCCCCACGTGAGATACGTGGCGCTTGCACTGGCAGCATCTCCCGAACCATGACCGAGCAGCCTGCAACCTTTACGCCCGTTGATGTGACTTCCGCCGATGGTGTCCGTGATCGTGAAATTGCCTTTCGGCGCGTACACGGTGCCGCACGCCGAAGATGCCCCAAACGAATCGAACGCCTCGTTGATTCCAGCCGTGGTGGTCCCGGTTGTTCTCGGATTTGCATAGACAACTCCGCTCGCGCTGGCCAGCGGACGATTGCCCATGGCATCCACGCGATTTTGAGCAGTGTTTCCCTTTGCGTCTTGCAGACTTGACGCGGTCACCTGCGCATCGACGGCAGGGACACAAGCAACTTCCAGAATCCCCAGGATCATCGCCAGAACATGGATGGTGATGAGCTTCTTCATGTGTGCTCCCATGGCAGGACGCCGCTTCGTTGGTCCAACGTGCTCAAAATCCGCCGAAGACTCGCGGCCCATATTACTAAAGTTTGGGTTGCCCCTTGCCGGGATTCGATCACCCAGGCGACCGAATCTGGATGGAAAGCTCAGACTTGGTGGGCCGTCTCGAGTTGAGCTTGCACAGCGCGTCGTCGAATCGTTAAGAAATTCGTCTGGTAGAACGAGTGTACGGTGACGTCAAAGAGGTGACGTTCCTGAGAACCACTCGCCCCATCGGCCAGGCTATTTGGCTCATATCATTGAAAATTCTGGTAGCATTTTGGTTGAAGGCGGAAGAGAACGATCTGACTGCTTCAATCTGCTTCCCTTAAACACTGTCATTTCTAGTTGCCTGAACTGCGCAAGAGACCGCCCGCTTTTTCCATCCGCTCTTGAGTTCGACCTGCAGAGCGATTTGACACAAGAAGCAACCTCCACGTCTTGGCCTGGTACTGAAGTCGCCCTGAGAGCCTGTCCGATCCGGCTGCGCTCTCTCATGAACCCTGGCCATCGTGGTTTGATTCCTTGTTTCGCGTGGGCCGTTTGCAGAAGCGCATCGCAACATCGATTTGATCGGGAGGCTGCTGTTGAGTCTGCATTATTCCTTCACTCCAATCGCCAACGTCCCTCTCACGCATCGGAACGACGCCTGTCTTGCCGCCGACCGCAAGTGGTACGCGGTTTTTACGCTGCCCCAAAACGAAAAATCCACCGTGCGACATCTCGCCATGCGGGATGTCGAATCGTTCCTGCCGACGTACGAAACGGTTCGAACCTGGAAGAATCGCCAGCGAGTCAAAATGGCTCTTCCCTTGTTTCCCAGTTATCTTTTCGTGCACATCAGCGCGGGCGAGAGGGTCAAAGTTCTGCAGACGCCAGGCGTCTTGTACATCGTTGGCGGCGGACGAACCCTGATTCCCCTTGAAGATCGCGAAGTGGAATTCCTTCGCTCCTCCACTGAAACCAGGAGTGTCGAGCCATACAAAGAGCTTGTGGTGGGAGAAAGAGTCCGGATCAAGTCCGGCGTGATGCAGGGACTCGCAGGCACCCTTGTGCGGAAAAACAGTTCCCTGCGCTTCGTGCTCACCCTCAATCTGATCAATCAGCACGCGGCCATTCAAGTGGACGCCGATGCCCTGGAGTGCCTGCCCGATTGATGCGGCAAAAAGATAGAGCAGCCAGCAAATGAGCGGCCTAACCGGCATCTGGAATTTTGACGGCAGTCCACCGGACGCCGCGATGTTGCGTAACTTGAACGAGGCGATCTCGCACAGGGGTCCCGATGATGCCGGTCTGTGGATCAATGGAACGATCGGCATGGGGTACCGCGCTCTGTGGACAACCCCACTGGCGCCACAAGAAAAGCAGCCACTTGAGAATGAAAGCCGATCCCTTTGTCTCACCCTGGATGGTCGCGTTGATAACGGCGAAGAGCTAAAGTCCGCTCTGCAATCCCGCGGTCTCCATCTGCGCACTGACTCCGACGCTGAACTCTTCTTGAAGGCGTATGAGTGCTGGGGCGAAGAGTGCGCTGAAAAGATCCTGGGGGATTTCGCCGTCGTGATATGGGATCAGCGTAAAAGGCAGCTCGTGTGTATGAGGGATGCCGTCGGTATCAAGCCTTTCTATTACTATGCCGACCAACACAAATTTCTATGGGCCTCGGAGCTCAATCCGCTGTTGTCGGTGGCAGGCGTTCCTGTTCGACCGAACGAAGCAATGATCGGCGAGTATCTTGCGGTGGGAATCACGAGCAGAGAGGAAACGCTCTTCCAGGGAATTCAGCGACTTCCGCCCGCACACATTCTTACGGTCCGCGACGGCGCGGTTGTAAAACGACGGTACTGGGACATCGATCTCTCAAAGGAGATCCGTTACGGCTCCGATTCGGATTATGTGGAGCATTTCCGGGAAATCCTCGTGGAGGCAGTTCGCTGTCGCTTGCGTGCGAACGGGCCGGTCGGATTCGAACTCAGCGGCGGCCTGGACTCATCTTCAGTCCTGGCCATTGCGCAATCGCTCACGGCCAACGCGCGAGGCGGCGCAGAAGGCCATGAGAATTTCTCCGTCGCTTTTCCGGGCCGAGTTTTTGATGAGAGCAGCTACGTGAACGAGGTTCTCCGCTTCTGCGATTTAGACACCAACATGCTTGTTTGGAAAGGCGACAGCGATCCTCTCGAGGAAGAATCACGGTGCTTCCGCTTCGAATTCCCGAGCTATCCCAATCAGTGGTACTACCTCGCGCTCTACCGCCTCGCGCGCAGCAAGGGCGTTCGCGTTCTGCTCAATGGCTATGGCGGTGACGAATGGCTGTGGGGCAGTCCCTGGCACTGTGCGGATCTGCTGCGGAGATTGAAGATCATCGAGTGCCTGAGGGAATTGAAGTACCGCTCAGAAAACAACTTTGGCTGGTCCGCATTTCTCAATTTTGCTGTAAAGCCGCTTTTTCCAGCACCGCTGAAGTCCCGGCTCGCGACGATTCAAAGGCATTTGCGCCGGCAGTCGGCCCCGCCATGGATTTCGCCGCACTTTGCGGATAAGATCGGGCTGTTTGAGCGCATTAGAGCGAGAAGCGCTGTCCCTCATGAGTTTCGTACGCATGCACAGAGGGACTTGTATTCGTGGCTGCACGGTGGATGGATTGCCCACGTGCTCGAGACGTCCGGAAACTACGCGGCGCGCTTCTCGCTTGAGTATCGCTCGCCGCTCCACGATCGGCGGATCATCGAGTTTGCACTGGCCCTGCCTGAGAACCAGAGATGGCGAGGCGAGAAGACCAAGTTCATCCTTCGTGAAACCATGGCGAATCGGCTTCCGGAACTGGTCCGAAGCCGCACTCAAAAGGAGGCATACGACCAGGTATTCGCAGAGGCGATCGCGGCGCGAGGAGGAGAGAACCTTTTTCGTTCGTTGAGGATCTCCTCACTGGGATGGGTCTGCGAGAACGAGCTCATGAGGATGTGCCGCTCGCTGTTGGACGGGTACAAGCGGGATCAGGAATGGCTCCCTTACTGTTGGCCGCTCTGGACAGCATTTGCCATCGACCGTTGGCATAAGAGCGTGTTAACGTAAACCGGTGAGACAGTCTGCTATGCTGTGGACTGGCTGGTGCGGCAATAACCTAATCGGAGGTGCGAATTGGCGGATTCATTTGGTTCTTCAGGAAATCGGGTATCGGTAACTTTGGAAGAATCACGTCGACTCGATGGCAATCTTAAAAGGCCCTATTGCTCGCCAACCTTGTCGGATTTCGGCTCGGTTGCGAAACTGGCACAAAACGGCAACGGGTCTGGAACAGATGGCGGGTCCACAGGAATGACCATGACCTGCCTGTAAATTCAGACTTGTCGTTCTGTCCTGACCAAGCGGGAAACCCAGATTTTCGAGGAAGAAACAGTGTCTCTCGTCGTTGACGAGCACCGGCAGTATCTTGTCGACCAAATTCGATTAAACGCGTTCGAAAAAGCCATTGCAGCGACTGTCCGGCCGGGGCACGTCGTTCTCGATCTCGCTTCAGGAACGGGAATCATGGGCCTGCTGGCCTGCCGGGCCGGCGCCAGGCGCGTATATTCCATTGAAATGGGCGGCATGATCTCGGTGGCGCGAGAGGTCGCGCAAGCCAATGGCTATGGAGACCGCGTGGTCTTCATCAAGGGCTACTCCCTGCACGTCAATCTGCCTGAGAAGGTCGATGTGGTGGTCGCCGACCAGATCGGCAATTTCGGCTTCAACGCGGGCGTGATCGACTATTTTGCGGATGCCCGGCTGCGCTTCTTGAAACCCGAAGGTGTAACGCTCCCTCGGCGGATGAGCCTGATGCTGGCGCCCGTCGAAGCGACCGACCTCTTCGGCCAGGTGGAATTCTGGAACAGCTCGCCCGCCGGATTCGATTTCCGTCCCACCCGTGCGCTTGCTGCCAATACCGGCTACCAGGTGAACCTCTCTCCTGAGAGTGTTTGCGGCGATGCGGTGGCGATCGCAAAGATCGATCTGGATCACGCCGATGCCGGGGTGCTCCACGGCGAAGCGGCCTCGATGATCAACCGGCCCTGCACGCTCCATGGTCTGGGTGGCTGGTTCGACGCCGAGCTTGCAGCGGGTATCTCGATGACCAACTCGCCGCTATCGCCGGAGAGAATTCAGAGGCGGCAGGTTTTCTTCCCCATCGATCGCGCACTCGAGGTGGTCAAAGGCGACCTGGTCAAGATCGGAATGATGATCCGACCCCTGGACTCGATTGTGAATTGGAATGTGGAAGTAGTCGATGGCAATTCTGGCGCGAGAAAAGGCTCATTCCGGCACTCAACCTTTAAGGGCATGCTGATTGCCTCCGAGGATTTCCGATCGACCCAACCTGGGTTCAAGCCCAAACTCATCCCGCGGGGAGAAGGCCGGAGAACGGTCTGCAACCTTTGTGATGGAACCCGGACGCTCACGGAAGTTGAGGATGAGGTTTTCCGGCTGCATCCGGATCTGTTTAAGACCCGTGAAGAGGCAGCCTTGTTTGTGGCGGAGGTCGTGACAAGATACGCCTCGTGAGCTCGATGCACACCTATTGCATTTGTGGTTTGACCATCGCAAGCAATATTCCTCTTCCTGAGCTTGGCCCGACCACCAACTTCGACGCGGAATGCAGATTCTGGTTGAATCCTCCGGCATACCCGTCGGAGCGCGATATCGACTGGTTTCACGAATGGCAAATTGAGCGCACCGACGAAGAGGACAGCGGGGAGCCCTGGGCGCGTTTCGCTCGTCGTGAGGACGGCTACCTTGTTCGCTTCCCATCCTGCGCAGATTTCTCGGTTTCTCTGGATGTATCGGAGGTGCGGTGCGTTCCTCTGCCCGATGTTCCGGAAGTGACGGTTCGGCATTTGCTTCTCGACCAGGTGCTTCCGCTCATATTGAGCCGGCGCGAGCGGATCGTCTTGCATGCCAGTGCCGTATCGACAAAGTCCGGGGTGATCGCCTTTGCCGGAAGGAGCGGCCGCGGGAAGTCGACGCTGGCCATGGCCTTCGCGCAACAGGAGTGCGCGTTAGTCTCTGACGATTGCCTGGTGTTGCGGCGTGGAGAGAGAAACTGGACTGCCTTGCCCAGTTATCCGGGCGTGCGGGTCTGGCAGTCGACGGCCGATGAATTGGCGCACGATGACGCAAATACAGCCGACGTGGCGCACTACACCGACAAACGCCGTATTGCTGACCTGCAGGGGCTGCCTTTTGCGGCTGGTCCCGAGCCGTTGTTGGCTTTATTCGTCCTCGCAGACGAGCAGCCAACGATTTCAGTCCAGCGGCTGACGGCTGCGAAGGCTTTAATGGCCTGGGCGGAGTTTGCCTACAACCTTGACATAACGGATGCCGCTTTTCTTCGAGCTCACTTTGAATCGGTTGGGCAGCTGGCCGCTGAGGTTCCCGCTCATGCTCTATACTATCCGCGTGAATTCAGCTCGCTGGAAGCAGTGAGAGTGGCAATACGGAATTGTCTTGAGGAAATGAATACGAATGACCCTGAATGACAGCCTCCGTATTCCCGACAGCGTAGCGACCCGCACGATGGGAAGCGAGACAGTGCTTCTCAACCTTGAAACCGGGACCTACTTCGGCCTCGATACGGTGGGGTCACGTTTCATTGAGCTGCTTGAAAGCAACGATAAGCTGAGTGTCGTGTATAGCCGCATGCTCGAGGAGTACGACGTCGAACCCGATACGCTGAAGGCCGATTTGCTTCGGCTTTCACAGGAAATGTGCTCGCGGGGTTTGCTGGAACCGGCAGGCTAGCCGCTTCCCATCGAGCGCGGCCGAAGGTCCATCATCTCGTACTGCAAGGGCGATTGCTCTCCCCCCAACAGGATCGAGCCCCGCCACTCCAGCCATGCATGCGCAATAAACCTCTTTGCCGCGTCTTTAGAGACCCCTATTCGCAAATCGGTCGCGTAGCCGCACCGGGCGAGCATCGACCGCGCCGCCAGGGCTTTCACAAGGCATGTCGCTCCTGGCATCCGGCGTCCAACCGCTTCAATCGCCCACACCACGCGTTTTGCCGCGGCCTCTCCACTCTGCGCGTTCGAGCAGATGGGGTTCTCCTCCAATCTGCCCCTCAGTACCCGGTAAGGCAGAAAATGAACGACGATCGTTGCTTCGACCAAGCGGCCAAAAGCGCGCACAAGCAAAAGACGGTCCTGCGATGTGAGCGAGAAAAACTTATGGAGCGCTCGCATCCGACACCTCAATCAGCTTGGCTTTCAGCATCTCTAAAAGAAGCCGGTCAACATCAAGTTCAAGCTTCTCTCGGTTCACGGCAAATTCGTCGGTAAGCCTCGACACGATCCCGTCAAAAGTACAGGGCGTCTGCACAATCTCCCACACGCGCGACCCGACCTCATTCAACCCGAAGTATTTGCCCGTGCTCTGCAGCAGGATCACGGTTTCCCCGTCCAGTACACAGGAGACCTGATCCTTGCTGGCTCGAATTGTGCCGCTTTTCACCTGAATATCCTATCAGCATGCCTACCCGGTCCATGCCGCGGCCACAAACAGGGCATGCTCTCTATCCGGATTGGCCTCCGGCTCGCGCCGCTTACCGCGTCCCGCGAAACGGATACGCCAGGATCTGGCCCAGGTATCGAGCGCAAAGTCGCAGCGGTCGGAATGCGTAATAGACAAAAAACAGCGCGGGCGGCAGCCGCACAACGCGAAACTCCGCTTCCGTCGGCTCGAATAGAACCTCGAACACCCTTTGTACGCGTTGATGCGTGCGATCGCACATCCGCACGTCCGAGAGCGCCTGCTCCAATGGGCCCGGCACGATCGATGTGGCGTCCGTGGATCTCGCCTCGATGCTCGCTGCCCGTTTCTGCGATGCAATATCCGATTCGACTCGCTCCATGGCCATCGGTGGGGCCCCTTCGCCGAGCAAATTCACGGCGAGTGCAAGTCCGACCGTGAGCGCCCGCGACATCTCGGTGCGATCGGCCAGCGCAAACACCGTTGCCCAATCCATCGCCTCCTCGAGCTGGATCAAGCGGGCCACATCGCATATCCAGCCGAGTCTTGCCCACAAGTGTCGCGCCCCATGCGCGCACTGAAAAAGCAGCATGGGCTCCCGCGGAAGGGTCCACACCGGCAAGCCCGAGACCGAAGCTTCCACTCGTCTTGGCCAGACTTCCTCAGTTTCGAAGTTCTCTTCCCACACATGAGGAAGAAGACGCCAGTGAACATCCAGCGATACGCCCAGCGAATTCTCAAACGTGACCTGGCATCCGGGAGCCCGGAAAATTGCCGAATCCGAGTTCCAGTGCGGCGTCGAGACGAGCGAGTATCCGATATCCTCGAGCACCGTCTTTGCCCGCAGGAAATCCTGCCGATGAATGAGCAGATCCAGGTCTGAAAAGGATCGCATTGCGATGCTGCCGTAGAGCGCTTCGGCAAGCACCGGGCCCTTGAAAACGCGCACGTCGATCCCCGCATTTTCCAGCACCCGCAAAACATTCGCCAATTCCGCTCTGAACAAAAGGTTGAAACGTGCTGTCTCGCGAACATTCTGTTGGAGCCGTTGGCGCATCGCCAGCGGAACCGCCTCGCCTCCGAGCCGCTGAACACTTGCATAGATCAGCGGTTCGACTGAGTGCTCATCCGCCAACGAGAAAAGCTCCTCGATGTCCACGTCGCTCGGCACGGAAAACTTCCTGGACTGGAGAAAACTGCGAACACACTCCAGCAGCGCACGAAACGCGGCCGATCTGGGATTCGTGGATTCAGCTGTTCGCGCAGGCAAGAGAGCGGTCAACCCCTTGTAGCACCCCGAACCGGTCGAGCCGAAAGGGCGCCGAGTACTCGTTCATCAATGCCGGAAAGGCAGGCGATTCCCCCCACAACCCGCGCTCGCAAACATTCCAGGCTGCCCTTGCAGCCTCTTCTCCCGACCATGGGTCTCGAGAATCGGAACCGACCACTGCTTACAGTAAACTGTCCGCGTGACAGAGACGTTGAAGTATGCTCGGACCCGGCTGCGACGGCTGGGGCAGGAACTAAGATTCCTTCCGCGAACGCTGCGGATTGTCCGGGAAGCATCCGGAAATCGCACCCTCGGTTTATGGGTATTCTTGCTGATCGTCCAGGGTTTGTTGCCACTCGCTATTGTTTATCTCACGCGGACAATCGTCAATCTTCTTGTCATTGCGGTGCACTCGGGCGGCCAGTGGAACGTCATTCGTCCCGTCATCGTTGCCGGATGCTGGTTTGCAGCGGTCCTGCTGATCTCGCAGCTCCTGCGGGGTCTGACTGCCTGGGCGAGAATGGCCCTGTCCGAAGTGGTTCGAGACCATCTCGCCCGCCTCATCCAGATGAAGTCGCTTGAGGTTGATCTTGCCTTCTACGACTCATCGGATTTCTATGACCACCTGCACCGCGCGCGTATGGAAGCGCCACATCGGCCCGTTGAACTTCTTGAGGGCCTGGGATCCTTGTTCCAGGGAGCCATCACCTTTGTTTCAATTTTGGCGGTCCTCGTTCCCTTTGGGGCACTGCCCGTGTCCTCTTTGATCCTCAGTACGGTACCGGTCCTCTACGTGGTGGTGCGCACGGCGCAGAGGCGTCATCAATGGAACGAGGCTTCGACCATTGATACTCGGCGCACTTGGTACTTCGACACGGTCATGACCGATGGACAATCCGCCGCTGAGATGCGCCTCCTGAATTTGGGCGGTCATTTCCTCGAATCCTTCCAGACGATTCGATATCGGTTGCGCCAGGGCCGGCTCCAACTCGCCAAGGACGAGAACGTATCAGAGTTGTGGGCTGCGGCACTGGCCATGCTCATCCTCGGCGGTGCAACGGTCTGGATGGTGCGCCGTGCTATTTATGGCATGGTCTCGTTAGGCGACCTTGCCATGTTCTTCCAGGCGTTCAACCAGGGGTTTGGCCTTTCGCGGACCATCCTGGACAACCTCGGCAAACTCTACGAGAACTGCCTGTTCATCGGAAATCTTTTTGAGTTCTTCGATCTCAGGCCACAGATCATTTCGCCTCCGAACCCGCGGCCGATGCCCCCTTCGCTTGCCGGCGCCATTCGATTTTGTGGGGTGACCTTCCGGTATCCGGGCACAAGCCGACAGATTCTCTCCAACTTGAGCCTCGAAATCCAACCCGGCCAGATGGTCGCATTGGTCGGCGAAAATGGAACTGGAAAGAGCACATTCATCAAGCTGCTTTGCCGCTTTTATGATCCCGACAGCGGCTCCATTCAGATCGACGGGATTCCGCTCAAGGAAATCTCGATTGCCGGCCTGCGGCGCTCGATCTCCGTATTCTTTCAGCAGCCCATGCACTTCAACGATACCGTTGCCGCAAATGTCAGGTTCGGCGATCTCGGCATCGCGGATTCAGAATTCCCGGGTGCATTGGAAAGGTGCGCGGAGATGTCGGGACTCGCTGAGATCGTCGCGCGGTTGCCAGGTTCTTATGACACCTTGCTGGGGCGCGATTTCTTCGATGGCGCCGAGCTGAGTGTCGGGGAGTGGCATCGCGTTGCTCTCGTCCGCGCGAGCATTCGTAAGGCACGGATCTTGATCCTCGACGAACCGACAAGCGCCATGGATCCATGGGCAGAACTCAACTGGGCCACCCGCCTCCGCGAACTGGCCGAGGGTCGAACAGTCATCCTCAACACGCACCGCTTCACTACCGCCATGTTTGCTGATGTGATCCACGTGATATCGGACGGTCGAGTCGTGGAGTCGGGAAACCACGCCGCGCTCCTCGCAAAGGGTGGAATCTACGCCCGTGGATGGTCGTCACAGGCCGTCCCCTAGCCGTTCAGGCGCTCTCAAAATGGAGACCGAAGTGCCTGGACAAGTACGCCAAAGCAGCGGGTCTCTATTTTTCCTTGTTGCCAAAAATGGGGGTGTGTGCTTACTCTTCTTGTATTGAGGCTCTCTCAATTGCTCGTTCGAGTATGGGCTCGTGCTGTTCCCCCGTTCGTTACGCAGCTGAGTTCGACCCCGGCCACCTGCACAGGAAGACGGTAGGTATCCCTTAGAAAACACGAACTGACTGCGGGAGGATTACTCTTGCTAAGTCAGGATGGCGAAGCCCTGCGCACTTTTGCCTCCCCAATGAAGTTGACTTGGCAGCCATTACTTCACCGGTCCACCTAGACGTCCCCAACTCCAGAACCCCTCGTATATTCCTTCGGATATTTCTTCGAACGCGATTTCAATACCGCGAGGAAACGGCCCATGTCTCTAAGAAACTCCGTGCGAACTGAAAAGATCGTCGAAGCAGCCGCAAAACTGTTCGCGCAGCAGGGGTACCATGGCACCAGCACGCGCGAAATTGCTCGCCTGGCAGAAGTGAGCGAAAACACCGTCTTTCGCCATTTTGACCACAAGGAGGACATCTTCTGGTCCGCTCTTCGCTCCACTGTAACGGCGATTAGACCGCGATGGGAGCTGTTCCGGGAAATCAAGTCGGGAGAGGCGCCAGGAGTCGTTCTGCCCAAGATCCTTGAGCTGCTTGCTGAAACGATAAGCTACAAACCGGATGTGATCCGCCTCATTGCGGTGGCATTCGTGGAACTTCACGGACAGGCGGAGGTTCTTTGTCGCGACCTGATCCCGCTTTTCTCCGAGATTAGCCAATACCTGGCCATGAGCGTTGAGAAGGGGGAAGTGAAGGAAGTAGACCCGACCATCCTTGCATCGTCACTCATGGCGATGGTGTTAATTCATCCGCAGCTCGCAAGAATGGTGGATATCAGCAAGGCAGGCGGCTTGAGCAATCGGGATACGATCAACGCCTACAGTAAATTCTGGCTCGACGTGCTCACCCCAAAGCTGTCAGTCTCTTCTGCCCAGGCTGTAAGCGGGATTGGCGAGGCGGCTGGTTGAGTGCGGGAAGATAAACGCGCCGATTCTCCAGCCAGTACACGAGTCAGCAACGAAATGCCATTCGCGAAGGGCAACCAGAAACGATGGATCTCACATCCAATTCAGGTCTTATTATCCCCGATCTCCACATTGTCATGCCAAGCGCCCGGTGAGTGCTTGACCCCGAATCAAGCACCTGATTTTCCGATGGGCTGAACCAAAGCGATCTACGTGTATCGAGCGCAGTCTGTGCGGCGGAACCCAGAACAAAATCATATCCAGGAGCTGATATGTCCCCCAAATCATTGTCTGGAAGTCCAAGCATGATCAGAAGATTGTGGCGCCTGGTGCCCGGGTATTCCCGGGACTTGGCCGCGTTCGCTCTTTCTTCCATTCTTGCTTTTGAGTTGCGGTTTGACGGTGCCCTTCCAGCAGCCTACCGGCACGGGTTTTGGATCGCGCTGGGCATCTGGCCGTCAGTAAAAATCTTGGCGTTTGCGCTGGGAGGCGTCAACCGGGGTCAGTGGAGATACACATCGATTTACGAAGCGCAGCGGATTGCGTTGCTCAATTCCGCGGGATCGGTCCTGGGGGCATTCGCCCTGGTCCTGCTCCTCGGACCATGGGGAATTCCCCGTTCGATTTACATTCTTGAATGGATCATTTCCTGCTTTCTGATTCTGGGCAGCAGACTGATCATTCGCGCTGCAGTCATCGCCAGGAGCACCCGTTGGGCGCAAGGCGAGGGCACCAGAACCCTTATCTACGGAGCGGGAAGTGCGGGGCTGCAGCTGCTTTGGGAGCTCCGGCAAAATCGCGCCTTGTCGTGCGATGTGATCGGTCTTCTCGATGACAATCCCACAAAGGTCGGTTTGATTCTCGATGGAAAACGAGTGCTCGGAACGGGCGACTCGCTGAACTCGATAGCCAGAAAATATGCCATCAAGCGAGTACTGATTGCGATCCCTTCCGCGACTGGACCGCAGATGGTTCGGATTCTAAAGCTGGCTTCCGATGCAGGCGTCGAATATAAGATGGTGCCGAGTCTGGGAGATCTGATTCAGGACAAAAGACTCGGTATACAAATCCGGAATATTGCGGTCGAAGATCTTTTGGGTCGGCAGTCCGTACAGTTGGATCTCGCAAATATCCGGGGACGCATCCAGGGAAAGGTTGTGATGGTGACGGGCGCTGCCGGCTCCATCGGATCGGAACTCTGCCGGCAGATCGCGCGTTTCGACCCGGCCGCCCTGATCGGTTTTGATCAGGCAGAGACGCCTCTCTTTCAAATCGACCGAGAGATGCGTCACCACTTTCCCGGAACGACGTTTCACCCTGAGATTGGAAATGTTACCGAGCCTGAACACCTCAATCGAGTGATGAAACGGTATGGGCCTTCCATTGTCTATCACGCCGCAGCGTACAAGCACGTTCCTCTCATGGAGAGGCACGTATTCGCTGTCGTGCAAAACAACGTCTTTGGAACTTGGGAAACCGCGCTCGCTGCGATCCGGCATGGGGTTGACGATTTTGTCTTGATCTCAACCGATAAGGCGGTGCGACCCTCGAGCGTGATGGGCGCTACCAAACGCATCTCCGAGCTCGTGATGCGTGCGCTACAAACCAAGAGTGACACAAGATTTGTTACGGTACGGTTCGGGAACGTGCTGGGGAGCAATGGAAGCGTCGTCCCCATTTTCAAGGAGCAGATTGCGAATGGCGGCCCGGTTACGGTCACCCATCCGGAGATGCGCCGCTACTTCATGACGATTCCGGAGGCAGCCCAGCTCGTCTTGCAGGCATTCTCGTTCGGCAAAGGTGGAGACGTCTTCCTCCTCGACATGGGCGAGCCTGTAAAGATCGTCGACTTGGCGACGAATCTCATCCTGCTGTCCGGACTCAAGCCGGAAAAGGACATCAGGATACGATTTACCGGCCTCCGTCCTGGCGAAAAGCTGTTCGAAGAATTGAACCTGCACAACGAGTCTTTGCTTCCGACTCTCCACACCAAGATTAGAAGATATGCCAGCCCGTCAAGCATGGACAGCGATCAAATCATGACTCATATGGAGGAATTGGAGCAGATTGTCGAACGAAGGGATCAGGCGCGGTTGGTCAAAGTGCTCCGGAATATGATCCCGGACTACACTCCCAGTGCACAACTCTGCGAAGCGGCATTACCCGTCGAAACCATTGGGACAGGGATTTTGGTCCACGGAGTCCGCGACAAGGTGATCGCTGAACATGCTTCCGTCGGTCCCGTAGATCAAGACGTACGAGCAGGAGCGATTTACCCCAACTTGGCTTGACGAACACGCGTTCCAGCCTGCGGAAAGCCCGCTGTTCGTTCCTTCTCGAATCGCGACAACATAACCGGAATCCAAAGCGAACGGCGAAAGCCTGCTCGTTCAAATGCTGCGCGCCGAACTTTTCCAGACAGTTCGCCTGCAGTACTTCTAAGGACACATTGTGAGCAATCTCGAATCCTCCAGGGCAACAAACGAAAGGCTGATCGATCTGGCGCTGCCGCACGACCCACAGCGGTTTACGCAGCTCCATGGTCTTCAAGGTTTATTGCGCGTGGTCACCAGGCGGTGGAAATGGATCGTCGCCGCTGTCGTCGTCTGTGAGTTGCTGGCGATCTTCGTTACCATGAGGACGATCCCCGTCTACGAAGCCACAGCAACGATTGAGCTGAACAAAAGTGGCGAGAACTCATTGGGACTCGGCAACATGCTCTCCGGGCAGTTAGGCGATGACGAGGATTCCCTTCAAATCGATCAGCAAACCGAGACCGCAATTCTTCAGGGTGACTCGCTGGCCCTCGCGGTAATTCAGCGCCTTGGACTCGCTTCACAGCCACCATTCGCCCGCAAAGGCGGCTCTGAACAAGATCAGTCGCTCGAATCGGCGGCCACTCGGACCCGGTTGCTTGGCACTTTCAAATCCGGTTTGAAGGTGAGGCCGGTCCGCGGGACGCGACTCATTCAGGTCGTCTATCGAAGTCACGTTCCTGAACAGGCGGCAACCATCGCGAATGCGGTGATCGACAGCTACAAGAATCAGTACCTGCAGTCTCACTACAATGCGACGAGCGAGGCGTCGGACTGGCTAACGAAGCAACTGTCGGAGCTCAAGACGAACGTTGAAGATTCTGAGAAGAAACTCACCGACTTTGAAAAAGAGAGCGGGATCATTAATCTCATGCCCGGCGGGGGTGGAGGTGGAAACGACTCCGGTGGCGAAGGGCAGATTCACAGCGTGGTCATCGAGAAGCTCGATCAATTGAATTCCGATCTGACGGCGGCGGAAACCAATCGTATCGAGAAAGAGGCGATTTATCACCTCGTGCAGACCAGCAATGATGATGTGGTTCTTGGACTCGGCAAGGATCCGTTGGCCATCCAGAGCAACTCCATGGTGCTGACACAGGGTGGAGGGCTCTCCGGCCTTCAACAGCTTGAGGAGCGCCAGAATGCACTGAAACTGAGCCTTGCGGATGCACAAACCACATACGGGCCAAACAACCGACATCTGAAGGAGATGCAAACCGAGCTCAATACAGTGAATCAGCAGATCCAGCAAGAGCTGAAGGAAATTGTCAAGCGCGCGCAGGCCGATTTCCAGCTGGCGCAACAAACTGAAGACGAGATCCGCCGGAGATTCAATGATCAGCAAGCGGCGGCAAGCAAACTGAACGAGAAGACGGTGCAATTTGCGGTACTCAGTCAGGAAGCATACTCGCGCAAAAAGCTTTATGAAGATCTCTATACCAAGTTGCAGGAGGCAAATGTTTCCGCGGGGCTCAAGGCCACCAATATCACGGTCGTCGATCCTGCGCGCGCGCAATCCTCGCCCGTGCTCCCGCAAACCAGATCCAACCTCGCTTTCGGAATCCTGTTTGGGATCTTCATCGGGTTTTCCTCTGCCTTCGCCATAGACGGTTTGGACCGAACCGTCACCGACCCGTTGGAGGTCGAAGAGATTACTGGCAAGCCCGTGATTGCAGTGATCCCGATATTCGGGGAAAAGGGGCGCTCCTACCGCTCAAGGCTAGCTAAAGGGGCGCAACGGCTGAAAGGAAACCTCGGCTTGACTGCAAATGAAAACTCTACGTCGACGGTGTGGATGCTACAACGCCCCGATTCTGTCCCTGCGGAAGCCTTTCGCGTATTGCGAACGTCGATCATGCTCTCACGCGCCGGCGGCGGACTGAAAACTCTCCTCATCACAGGCTGCGCGCCGGGTGAGGGCAAAACCACGATCACGACCAATCTTGCCATTGCCTTTGCACAGCACAACATGCGGGTGCTCATCATCGAGGCCGATATGCGGCGGCCAAAATTGAGGGGCAAGATGGACTTCCCGGGAAAGACAGGTCTGAGCAACGTGCTCTCCGGCACATCCTCCTGCGAAGATGCCATTCTGCAGGGCCTGTATGTGCCCTCACTGGACGTGCTGCCCGCTGGGCCCCGTCCTCCCATGCCCTCCGAAATCCTGGGTTCCGCAGCGTTCGGTGATCTTCTCGAGAAGCTTCGTGCCCGTTACGAGATCATCCTGATCGATAGCCCGCCGGCTCTCGTCGTCACCGATGCCGTCACGATGTCGCCCAGGACGGACGCCGTTCTTTGGGTGTCCCAGGCGGGTGTGATCACGCGGCCCCAACTGGGCCGGGCAACGCACCTGATCGAACGCAACAGGATTCCGGTGATCGGATTTGTGATGAACCAGATGAGCAAAACCGATATCGGATACAGCTATGGATATGAATATGAGATTTACGGTTCTCGATACGGGGAGGAGAATCTGCATGATGCATAAGTTGTTCCATGCAACTCTCGTCGCCGCGGCTTTTCAGATCGTCTTGCAGTATCAGGCCGTCGCGCAAATCAACGTGCAACAAGTGTCCAACTTGCCGTCTCAAGGTTCTCATGGCGAAGGCCAAGCGGGGATTGCCTCAGGATCTCACGCTACTGGATTGGGACTCGTGCCGGAAGACTTCTCGAAGTTGAGGCTCGCGCCGGGTTTCCTGGTGGAGTTGAAAGTACTCGATGACACGGATTTTGATGGAAACTTCCGAATTGATGAGGACGGTTACATCAGCGTGCCAATCTTGGGGACGGTTCACGTTGCGGGTGAAACTGCCTCGGAAGCTCAGGACCAGATCAAGCAAGTGCTGCGGAAGGAACAGATCCTCAACGATCCGCAGGTCGCTTTGAACGTGCTCGAATACACAGCTCCACAGGTCACGATCGTGGGTGAGGTTGGATCTCCTGGAAAATATCCCCTGCTGGTTCCGCGCAAGCTCGTAGACGTTCTCGCCATGGCGGGTGGACCGAATGCGCTGGCCGGCAACGAAGTCTCGATCGTGCGTGGTAGCGGAGGCTCCAAGCCCGTATTGGTTCATTACTCAAAATCGACCGATCCGGGTTCAGTGGCGGATGTGATGGTCTATCCGGGCGACACGGTGCAGGTAAAGCGGGCAGGGATCGTCTACGTGCTGGGAGCCGTCAATCGGCCGGGCGGGTATGTCATGCAGGAAGACGGCACCCTGAATCTTTTGCAGGCTATCTCGCTTGCCAATGGCACGTCAGCCATCGCTAAGACGAGCACCATTTACCTGCTGCGCCGCGATGCCGATGGGACCGAAGTGGACATTTCATTGCCTTACAAGAAAATCAGCCACGGAAAACTCGCCAACTTTGAGCTCCACGCTACCGACATCGTCTTCGTACCGACCAGTGGCGTGAAATCCGCCCTCACCAACAGCCAGATGGTTCTGACCTCGGCGGCGTCGGCCGCCATTTACAAGTACTGACCCTGATTTCGAGCGGCCTTGCTGAGTGGTCGAATCTCCCTTCCCATGGTGTCGGTTTGCGGAAACCAAGATGAACTTGAACTCGTTTTATCCTCCTTATGCCATCCATCGGGTGCGCCAGATGCGTTTCGCAAGAGCGAACCCGTGGGCCCCGTGGCTGACAGCCTCCGCCATCACCGCCATCCAGGGCCTGTTAAAGCCGAGTGACATCGGATTTGAATTTGGTTCCGGCAGATCCACCATCTGGCTTGGTGGAAGGGTACGTCTTCTCTATAGTGTTGAGCACGCGCCCAGTTGGTACGCACGCGTTCGCGATGAGCTCGAGCGCGTCAACCTTTCCCACAAAGTGAAGTACCACCTTGCTGCCGACTCAGGCCAGATTGGAAATGATTTCGTTGCGCCTGACAACCATCCCTACCTGAAAACCCTGGCGGAAATGCCGGATGACCACTTCGACTTTGTTCTCGTGGATGGAATGATGCGGCTGTGCGCTCTGCGGCTTGCGGTCAGGAAAGTGAAGCCCGGCGGCATTCTGATTCTCGACAATGCGGACCGCTATTTACCCAACCTCTACCAGGAAGGGTACACAACCGTCGTGCAGCAGAGGGATCGCCCCAAAGATGACCAATGGACCAGCACTTGGGCTGAGTTATCGCGCTGGAGAGGTTTCAGCACCACAGACCGCATCAATGAAACGCGCTTCATGATCAAACCGGAGAGCGTAAGTCTCTGCTCAGAGGCGAAGTCGAGAACACATGAGCATACCTAGACAGATACGAGCACACTACGACCGATGGATTGGATTGGTAGACGTGTCGGAGGAGCCATTTAAGACTCATGTTCCAGTGCTTATTCAGCTTGCACAATCGCTGAAGCCGCGTCGGGTGGCCGAGTTTGGCATGGGGTACTTCAGCACCAGCGTATTCCTGGATCGAACCCTGTTCCCTTCCCTCGAGCACCTCACGAGCTTTGAAGACGATCCTGAATGGTTTTCAGTAGTCACGCAAAAACATGCGCAGGATCCAAGATTCGAAGCCAACCTGGTGTCAACTCCGATGTGGAAGATATCGATAAAGCTCCGCGCGTCCGACTACGATCTTGTTTTCATCGACGACTCGAAACAGTCCCGGGATCGCCTGAAGACCATACTCGCTCTCAGACTGGCGCGGGGAATAACAAAAGGGCCTGTGGTCGTTGTGCATGATGTGGAGCAGCCGCGCTACAGAATCGCGACCATGCTCTTTCCAAATCGCAAGTATTTTCACGAATTGTGTCCCCAGACAGGAGTTCTTTGCAGGAAGCTGGGGTTGTGATCCAGCGAGGCTGCGAAGAAACCTTCCGCGACGAATAGAAATTAGAACTCGATCAGAGCGATCTTTGAATGAGTGACATGGAGCATGAGCAGCTTGGTTCAATTCCAGGCCTGGCGGTTGTTGATGATCCCGAAACGCGCCCCGGCATTTTCGATCATCGGCATCATCGCCAGAAGCGCATCAAGCTGGCGTGGGGTACCTCGCTTGTCTCGAAGGTAGCCACCATTGCGGTTCAGCTATTAGCTGTGCCGCTGGTCTATCGTGCCCTTGGGCAAGGCGGTTATGCGGCATACGCGGCAGTTACGGCCTCCGCGGGCCTGATAGGGGTCTTGAATCTAGGCATCGGCGGCTCGCTGGTGACGCCAATCGCAGAGGCTGCTGCCCGACGGGATGAGCACCGGCAGACTGTCTTGGTTCAGGCAGGACTGGTTCCCTTGTTTCTGCTTTGCGCCCTGGGTTCGATCGCGGTAATCCCAATCGTGGCATTTGTGCCGCTGAGCACATTGTTTGGGAAGGTTGCAGCCGCTGCCTCGCCGGACCTTCGGGTTGCCGCGCTGATCGCTGTCTCAGCCACTCTCGCCGCTATCCCACTCGCTTCTGTCAGCTTCCTTCGGCAGGCGTACCAAGAGCTGCACGTCAGCAATCTGATCTCAGCGGGGGCTAATCTTTTCCTTCTTGCTGCTCTGTTGGTCGCTGCAAGGCGATCGACTGCAGTCGCAGTGTTCGTTGCGGTCTTTGTTTTGATTCCGCTCAGTGCTAACGCAATTAATTTTGGCTTGTTGTTCGGACAACGCCCCTTCCTGCTACGGCTGGAACGAAAGACCGTATGGGAACATAGTCGCCACTTGCTCGCCGACGGAATTCGTTATGTCAGCGCGTCATTCTCAAATGTCTTGGTCTACCAGTGGCCGGTGTATTGGATCGTCAAAAATCTGCCTGCCTCAACCAGTTCCACCTTTGCAATCTGCGTGCAAGCAATTGTCCTTCCCATTGGCTTCGTCCTCGGGTTTTTCCAGCCGCTATGGTCATCGACTGCGGACGCCATGGCCAGGGCAGACCATGATTGGGTTAGTCGTCAAATGCGACGAGGACGCGCGGTGACCATGGCCTTTGGCGGCTGCGCTTTCCTCACCATGCTCGTGTTCGGCGAGCGCCTGCTGCATCTCTGGCTCCGAAAACCCATCGTGCTCGATTGGGCTGTCCGCGGAATGATGGGGTTCTATATCGCACTCGCGGTCTGGGAAAGTTTTCACTTCATCACGGCTCTGGGAATGGGACGGTTGCGTGAAGCAACCATGGCTGTGTTTCAGCGCGCGATTGGCTTTGCGGTCGCTGTCCCCGTTTTAACCATGATTGGCGGAGTCAGGGCGCTCTGGTTGGGATTGTGCTGTTCCATCTTGTTCTGGACGGCATGGCGGCTGCCGAAACTGTTGCACGCGTAGCTCGCCGCGAAGAGTCCATGATGAACCTTCCAAAGCTGTTGCTCCTGGTGAATGGTCCCGCATCCGAGTCTGGTATTGGAGGCATCTTTCTTAACGATCTCTGTAGTTTCTATCCAAGCCAAAAGCTGTGCCGCTTTTCTACTACGCTAAAAAAGACACCAGGGCCCAAGGCTCATTTATGGGACGGGCGTCCCGTTCAATACTTTCCGGTTACTGTCTCTACACTGCCCATTCTCTCATCGATTACGGACAGAATCTTTCAACGTACCGAGGAAGCACAGTTAATCGCCGAGGCCGTTCGGTTCGGAAGAAATAACTCTGTTGAAGCAGTGTGGGGCGTGCTGAATAGCAGCTACATGGTCAGAATTGCCCTTGCTGTTGCAAATGCTCTCAACGTGCCCTTATACACGACGGTATGGGACCCTCCGGACTCATTTCGCATCAATATGCACTTGAGCCGCCGGCGTTACGACGACATTCACGGGATTTTCCAGCAGACTCTCCGGAAGAGTACTTCAGTCAGCGTAATTGGTGAATCCATGGCTAAACAGTATGCGCAGGAACTCGGCGTTTGCGCAACGCCGATTGCTCACGGCTATCCGACCGCTGCGTATCTTCCAGGCAAAACGCCATTCGCGGATGGAAAAGTGAAAATTGGTTTTGCCGGAAGCCTCTATGCGAAACAGGAGTGGCGCGCTCTTATCCGAGCCCTGGAGTTTGCAAAGCTCAGCATCGCCGGCCGTCCCGTCGAACTTCATTTCATCGGTCGCTGCCCTTTCAGAGGGGCTCCCATGCCGGATTATGTAATCAAGCATGGTGTGCTGAGCCCGGATGAAACCCTGAACCGCCTGCGTGGCGTTGACATTGGATATCTGCCCTACTGGTTTAACAGGCGCCATGAAAACATCGCCAGGCTCGCCTTTCCAAGCAAGTCTGCCGTGTATCTCGCTGCCGGATGCCGAATCTTCTACCACGGGCCGCAATACGGGTCGCCAACCGCATTCTTGAGTAAGTACCAGGTTGGCGCAGCCTGTCACACACTCGACCTGCCGGGAATTGTTGAAACACTGGAACTCCTCGCTCAGGACGCGAAGGGATCTTCGCATTACTCCGATGAGCGCGCGCGCGCATGCAAAGAGATGATAAGCCGTGAGGCAATGATTGAGCATTTTGCCACTTTTCTTCGCTGCAGCGTCAGCGACTTGAACATCAACTGAGCATTTCCCACCGATCTGATTCCAAGAACTTCAGTGACCGTTGACCATATGAATCATGAGAAAATGCGCGTTCGCGTGTGCCAATTAGGAGCGCGGCTGCATTATGGTGCGGCGAGGTCGCTTGAGCGCAAGTCTGCGCTTGAAATGCTGATTACCGACATTTGCGCGGCAAAGGGTTGGCCGAGTCTCCTTCGCTTTGTTCCTCCTTCTCTGCGTCCGGCCTCCCTGAAGAGGCTGCTCGGCCGGGTCCCCGCAGAGATTCCTCACAAGCGAATAGCCATGTATCCGCGATTGGGCGTGGAGTATCAACAGCTTTTGTCTAGGTGCAATGACAGAGGTGAACGCCTTCGCGTGTCTCTTCGAGTCGGAAAACGGTTTGGCGATCTGGTCATAAGACAAGGTTTCGGCAACGCAACTCACGCATACGTTTTCTCCGGCGCCGGTCTCGAGATCATTCAGGCTGCCAAGTCGCGCGGCTTGCAGACTGTGGTGGAACTTCCCGCTGCTCCCTGTGAAATTGAACAGAACATCATGGACCAGGAATTTTCGAACTATGGAGACTGGGAGACAAATGCGAATTGCGACGAAGTATTGAAGGAATTCGCCGCTTTGCAGAGAATCGAATGGGCGACTGCGGACCGGATCGTTGTGCCCTCGCAGTTTGTGGCCAGGGGCCTGGAGACGCTTGGCGTCCCGCCCGATCGCTTCGTGATCGTGCCTTATGGCATCGGCGGAACATTGAAGCAGACTGTGCGCAACGAGCGCACGGGGCCACTCAGAGTGTTGACGGTCGCCGGTGTAAAGCTGCAGAAAGGACCTCAATACATACTCCAGGCAGCAAAACTCTTGCGTAGCGGGTTTGAATTCAGGCTTGTGGGCAGTTCAGCCTTGTCGTCATCCGCAGAGAAGCAGCTTCGCGAGAATGTTGATCTGGTGGGGATTGTTCCGCGCACCGAGGTCAGGGCGCATTTCGAGTGGGCGGATGTCTTCCTCTTTCCATCGATCTGTGACGGGTTTGGAGTTGTGCTGCTTGAGGCGCTGGCCGCGGGTCTGCCGATCATTACGACACCCAATACCGGGGTTGCCATTCGAGATGGAATAGAAGGGTTTGTTGTTCCGATACGCGACGGTAGTGCCATTGCGGACCGGCTTGACCGGCTTGCATCTGATCCTTCATTGCTGAAGCAGATGTCACAACATGCAATGGAGAGGGCCAAAGACTTTACTCTCGATGCATACAGCGATCGCCTCTATGATGCATTAACCGGCGAACCGACAGAATCGGAAAAGGACAATGCCGCTCTTTCGTTCAAGTGCTAGGGGACAAGCGGAATCGCAAGTGTTGCGTCCAAATCGAGGCTATGACCAATCTAATCCAATCAGAACCTCACTGGGTTGTGGCACATTGCGGCGCGCGGGACGGATATGAGTTACCAATCGCTTTTCATGAGGTTGGTCAACTTTATAGATTCGTCACCGACTGGTATAGCCCAATGGACTCTTCTATCCTGGGTTCCGTCCTAAGACACTCGCCACGACGCATTCGATCAACCTTGACGCAAAGGTATCGCACCGAACTTCCGTCGACTTGCGTTAAGGATGTCAAATTCAAGGGAGCGCTGAACAGAATTCTACGTTCGGATAAGCGAGAGCTCGAGTTAGATCAGCATGTGGGAGAGTATGCGGGGCGCCTCGCCGCTGAAAGCGAATCGTCTTTGTTGATCACCAGCTACAACGGCTGGGCGGCGATTCCTCAACTCAAGGGCAATACAACAACTGTACTGTTCCAGATACACCCGCATCCTTGGTTCCTGCGGGAGCTCTATCGGACCAACGCATTGGAAGAGGGCGATGCAGATCCCTTTCTCTCTGAAAGTGAGATGAAAGCTCCAGAGGATCTTTTAAGACGCTGGGGCCGGGAATCATTCGATGCGGATCTCGTAGTAGTGACCTCCAGCTTCACCCGGAAGTCCCTCTTGCACGTGGGTGTGAATCCAGAGAAGATCCACATCGTCCCATACGGGGTCGACTCTTCCGTGTTTAAGAATGACGGAACCGCGCCGACTGGAAAGCCAAGAATTCTTTTTATTGGCCAACCCACTGCTCGTAAGGGGTTCACAAAACTCCTCGAGGTATGGGAGAGATTGGGCAGCCACGAGGGAGAACTCCACATCGCTTCTGGATCGATGGCTCACAAGCGCGAGGTGGGCGGCGGACCTTTATTCTGGTATGGACGACTTACATTGACAGAGTTGGTTGCGTTGATCAATCGCTCTGACCTTCTGGTGCTTCCTTCCATCGCGGAGGGCTTCGGCCTGGTGCTGCTCGAAGCGCTTGCTTGCGGAACCCCAATCCTGTGCAGCGATGCCACCGCTGGCCCCGATCTCCTGCGGGGGTGGAACGATCAATTCTTGTTCACGGCTGGAGATTGGGAGGGTTTGGCTTCGCGGCTCGATTATTGGCTCAGTCATGTCGACCTCTTGAGGGGATTGAGAGGGGCAGCACGAAACTTAGCCGAAGCAATGACGTGGCGCAGATTTCGTAGTGACCTCAGGGCGGCATGTAATGCAGTGGTCGGCTCGGAGCAACGTGTCAGGGCAACGGCATTGACCATGTGATCTTACAAGCGTGAACAGTTCAAGAGCACATTGAACAGCAGCATGAGGTCCGATCAGTTTTCAAAGGGTTGAGAATGAACCTTGGAATGGCGTTAACGCTCGATGCTTTATTTGTTATTTCATCCGCCTGGTGTCTCTGGCTGGTGTCTGAGCGAAGCATATTCAATCCCAGTTTCTGGTGGCTTGCAATGCACGCCTACACTGTGACTTTTCGACTGGTCACGTTGAATCTTGGAGTTGAATCGCTTCCGCTACTCGGAATACGATCCGACACTGAACTGGTCAATGCAGCCATTGCCTCCGATATCAGCCTCATCGGAGTGATGGCCGCAACCCTTCTTGTGGCTCATCAGGCACAACGGAACCAGCAACTTCATCGAGAGACGGGGGGTAATTCGACTCCGCTGGACCCATTCCTTGGACAGATCATCTCTGTTCTCTGCCTTGTGATTGGAACTTACGCGCTTCTCAAATTTGGCTACGTCTCTACAGCGCTAAAAGCGAGAGGACAGGACATCTCAGCCATCGACATCGGGCGCCTTGAAGAATCTGCTTATCCGATTGTGATTGCCGGGTTTGCCATGCAAGGCGCCATCCTTCAGCTCGCATTGCGAGGTTTTAACTTTTGGCGGACGGCCCTGTTTGCTGCGCTGTTGACACTGAGCTCAATCAATCTTGAGAGATCGGCTTTTGTGCTAGGCCTCCTCCTGGCATTTCTGGTGTATCAAACCTGGCGCAACCAGAATAATATCCCTCCGAAGGCAGTTCCGGTCTTGATTGCTCTCGCATTGGTGTGGTTCGTCTTCAAACCCGTTGCAAATGCAATTCGATCGGGGAGCAGCATAAGTGAGGCAATTGCGAGCGGGAATGACTACTTTCATGATTCCCTTAGAACCCAATCCCTCGGAGACCTGGAGTTCTTCGATATGCAGGCCAGCTACATGGCTGCTTCCGACGAAGCGGGTAAGCGTTTCTATGGAGCGACCCTTCTTCCGCTCCTGTATATTCCAATTCCGCGCTTCACTTGGCCCGATAAGCCCCGTATGAACGACTGGGAACTCGAATTGTCGAGTTCCCAGCGGCCATTTTATTATGGCGCGGTTCCAACATTCTCTGGCGAGTCGTATGTAAATTTCGGGTGGTTTGGATGTGCCGTCCTTCCGTTTCTTTATATCTTTCTGATGCAGGCGGGCTACGACCGGGTCCGGGCTCACTCAACCATCTCGTCAGGTCGCTTTTTGTACTTGGTATTCCTGGTATCCATGATCCAGGTTTACAGGGACGGTCTTGAATCAATCTTTACCTATCCCTTCATAACTTACCTGCCATTAACAGTGGCGGCTCTCATCAGCATGGGGTTGAGCAACAGCATCGTGCAGCGGGGCGAGACGCTGCGGCAGGCCGCGATGCATCCCGCAAGAACGAGGCCTATCTGATCATGCGCTTGGTCGTCCTTCACAACCACCCCATCCACTACAAGCATCTTCTCTTTACTGCCATGGCGCAATTGGGAGCGGAGGTTGATGTCCTTTTCGCTGCGCGATCCAGCAACCAGCGCACCGCGGCAATGCATCAAGTCGGTAGCGCCTATCGCTCCCATTTCCTCTCGGAAGGAAGCATTGAATCGTTGCCGCAATTCTCCACTGCTTTGCGAGCCGTGGAGGTCGCTTCACAATGTCTCCCGGATGCCGTCATTATCAGCGGCTACAACTACCTGCCCACCTGGTCGATGCTGGCGTGGGCCAAGATCATAGGCAAACCGGTAGCATTGTGGTTTGAGTCGAATGCCTTTGATCGTCCCCATTACCCGGTGAAGGAATTCTTAAAACGGATATTCCTGTATGGATGCGATGTTGGCCACGTATATGGGACCTCGAACCGGCAGTACCTGGAAGAACTCGGAATGAAGTCGTATGAGATCGTCGAAAAGAGAGCCACGGTAGATTGGGAGCTCTTTTCCAAGAGAAGAGCGGTCTTCCATTCGGACTTTCGCCGATTCATTTATGTAGGCCGGTTTTCTCCAGAGAAAAATCTGACTCGTCTCATGGAAGCGTTCCAGATCGTTCAAAGCAAGACCAGGATCAGGGCGGAGCTTCTGTTGGTCGGGTACGGACCGGACGAGTCAATGTTAAGGCAAAGGACGCGCGACTTGGGATTGAGCGAATCGGTCGTATTCGGTGGGGCCAAAACACAGGAAGAGGTATGTATGACGCTTGCCGAATGTGACTGCCTTGTCCTGCCGAGCCTTTCTGAGCCATGGGGACTTGTAGCGAACGAAGCCCTTTGTGTCGGCATGCCCGTGATTTTGTCAGATCGATGCGGATGTGCGATTGACCTTGCGCGAGATGGAATAGGGTGGATCGTTGGCGCAGAGGACACAAACGCGTTTGCCGAATCGATGCTTAAGGTTTGCAACCTATCCATCGAAGAACTGCGAACGATGGGCCGGAATGCCGTGAGCATTGCCGAGGAATACTCTCCTCAACAATGCGCCGCGAGGATCATGGCAAGTCTCGAAGACTTGGTCGCAAAGCGGCAAACCTCAAAGCCGCTACTCAGAGACGATTTCCGATGAGGATGCCGGACTACGGATCGCTTCTTGGAAAAAGAGCAGCGGTCGCGCCGATTGGCCCGCGAAGAAGACTGAGAGCGCATTGCTCAATAGCCGCGCTGTGCGGCTGGAACCGGGAGATCCAGAAAACAGGGATGGTGATGATTGATGTCTGATCAGGCTGGAACCGGCGCAGCGGCGCTCGATGGGGTCACCGTACTTCAAATGGTTTCGTCCTTCGGTCGGAGCTCTTTTGGGGCAGGCTACGGTATATCAAACTTGTCTGCCGCCCTGTGGCGAGCCGGGGTAAATGTCTTTTTGGTCTCGGTGGATGAGGAGAAAGATGCGTATGCGGCCTGTGAGGAAGCAGGGTTCCCTCGCGACAGGCTAATCAGGGCATCCTTAATCATTCATCCGCGCTTCCGTTTCTCGCCATTTCTGCTTAGTCGGCTGTTGAAAGTCACTCATGAACAAAAGGTAATTCTCCATTCGCATGGGATGTGGACATATATGTCGTATCTGGCGGGAAAGCTCAGGCGCCGATTGCAATGTCCACAGGTCTTCATGCCGCACGGAGAGCTGGAGCCCTATGCGCTCGGGGTGTCACATAGGAAGAAAGCTATCGCCTCGATGCTATTCGCGCGTCGAAACCTCCAGGAAGTTAGCTGCGTGTGTGCATTGAGTGAACAGGAACAGACTTCTATACGGGAGTTTGGCTATGCCGGCCGAGTGGCAGTGCTCCCTTACGGAATGAATCCAGCGTCGCCTTGCACTGAGACAGAAGTCTCAGCTTTTCGCGCAAAACACGAAGTTGCACCGGGCTCTCGAGTGATGCTCTTTCTCTCTCGGATTGCACCCAAAAAGAACCTGCCGATGCTGTTAAGGGCTTTCGCGGCCGTCGTAAAATCCACACCAGAATGGAAATTGCTGATTGCGGGCGGTGATGAGAAGGGTCATCTCCATGAGGTTCGGCGGCTCATCGAAGATTTGAAACTCGACGATTCGGTAAAGCTCATAGGGCCAGTGTATGGCCACGATAAGGCATGTGCGCTCACCTCTGCATCGCTGTTTGTGCTTCCATCCCACAGCGAAGGGCTACCCATTGCCGTCTTGGAGGCAATGGAATATGCCAAACCTGTACTGATCACCGACGGATGGACATTACCGGTCAAGACCAGTGCCAGATATGGTTGGAAAGTGCATGTCGACCTGGAATCAATCGAGGCGGCCTTGCGCGAGGCAATGGCTACATCAGAGGTTACGCTGAACGAAATGGGACAGGCAGCCAGATCGATTGTCCGCGAACATTTCGCCTGGGACTCGGTTGCCAAACAAGCATGTTCTCTTTATGCGTCGCTTCTCGATGACAGCGGCAAAGATTCCGATCGTCACCTTCACGGAGAAGCTTTTCAATGAACGATTCTCGCCGCTATATGCCGAGGCACGCTGATGGAACGATTCGAAGCAGAGCCAATCAGTTGTTCAACCGACTCACTTACGACCTCTGGAGACGCGAACTCAAGCATTTCAGCAGAACTCAAAACGACTCACGGCTTCGAATTGTTGACATCGGATGTGGTCCTGGCTTCCTTCTTCAATGTTGCGAAACTTGGGGGGTCGACGCGGATCTCATCGGCGTCGATCAAAGCGAGGCTCTGCTGTCAGTCGCAAAATCCCGCTGCAAGCGGATGACCGCTCTTAAAGGCGACGTTTCTTCAATTCCGCTGCAGGACGGATCGGTGGACGTTGCTTTTGCGCTCCACGTCGTGGAGCATTTGAACGAACCGGAGGTGTTTTTTCGGGAGGCGCACCGAATCCTGAGGCCACAAGGCCTCCTGGTGATTGCCACGCCAAATAGCGAGGGACTCGGCGCCAAAGTGATGGGAAAGCGTTGGAATGGATACAGCGATCCAACCCATGTTTCCCTGCACGGACCTTCCTTTTGGAGCGATCTGGTTGGAAAATCCGGTTTTCGCGTTACGCGGCACGGAACAACAGGCCTGTCCGGCATTCCTCCTCTAAACAAAATGCCGTTTGGACTTATACATTGGATTCCGAGCTTCTTTTGCGGACACTTTCCTTGGAGATTGGGTGAGGCGTACATCTGTGCCGCGGTTCGAATCTAGTCGAAGCCGACCGGAGCATTACTAGTGAGAGGCACGAGTCATGAATTTTCCCCGTTCCCAAAAAGCTGAGAGATCCGCGGCTGTCATCTCCTTGTACTTCTCGCCGGCGCATGCTTCGCACCTGTTTGCCTATGGGAAGCTGCTGCGCGCCTTTGGATTTGAAGTGAGTTTTGTGTTGGATAAGAAGTATTTCTCCTTCTCGGCTTTCTCTTCAGTAGGAGTGGAAATTGATGCCGCACACTATTTCTCAGGCGGCCATCCGCGTTTCGCGATTGCAATCATCTGCAATTCGGCGATAACAAATCCGAAAATTCTTGATCTGCTGCGCGCAAACCATACGAAGGTCTTCTATGTATTCCACGAACCAGAGCCATTGTGGAGTCCGAGCCTGATAAACACCGAAGGCTGGGTAAAAACCATAAAATTCATCCTCTCGACCATATTCTCAATCAAGACTCTACGTCGTTCATCAGGTGTTATTGTGTGTTCTTCATACGCACTCTCCCTGTACGAACGTCACTATCGAAGATATAACAGCAATGTTTGCGACGTGCCGCTCCTTTTCGATGATGAGACCGGCGAAAATCGAATCAGGCAGATACGAGACCAAAAGCGGAGCTTTGGATTTATCGGGACCGCTTGCCGAGCGCACAGCTTCGACGAGTTCGTAGCATTCGCAAAATATGCAATCAGGAAAGGAAGTTCCATACCGTTCAAGATCGCAACGGCGGTCGATTTGGCGCCTATATTGGCCTCTGACCGGGAACTCGCGCGCCTCGCTGAGGACGCGCGAATTGAAATACATCATGGCAGGAAGCTCTCCAACGAGGAGATTAACGATCATTATCTAAGCTCCTTTGGCGTTTGGAATATCTACCGCCGCTCCACTCAAAGCGGAGTTCTGCCTCGAGCGTTCATGGCCGGTACCCCCGTTTTAGCGACCAGAGTCGGCAGCTTCGATCAGTTCGTGCGCGAAGGCGTAACGGGGGAATTCGTGGGGTCCAGCATGGATTCAGAAGCAATACTGGATGCCGTTGAGAAATTGCGAAGCAAGTCGCCAGAATACGTGGACGGGTGTAGGAAAGCGTTTCGAGAAACCTTTTATTACATGGCGCAGGCGACTAGGCTTGGCGAGTTTATTCAAGTATCTCTTTGTGACGAACCAGCAGGTAGATTGAGCAGTATCTCTTCGTGAGCCTTCTCACGTCGGATCGCCGCACATCCGCTGTCAGCATCTTGGTTCCAATTCCTATGCTGTAACCGCGAAGGAGGGTTTTATGTTCGACGGACGCACCCTATTGATTACAGGTGGTACGGGCACGTTTGGCAATGCCGTTGTCGAGATGGCAGCTCAGACAGGATTCCGCGAAATTCGCATCTTTAGCCGAGATGAGAAGAAGCAGGATGACATGCGGGGGCGCTTGAAGAACGCTGCCGTAAAGTTCTTTCTTGGTGATGTCCGCAACTACGATAGCGTACTGCAGGCAATGCATGGAGTGGACATGGTGTTTCACGCGGCGGCGCTGAAACAGGTTCCGTCATGTGAGTTCTTCCCCATTGAAGCGTTGCAGACAAACACATTGGGCGCCGAAAACGTGATGAAAGCCGCGCTCGCTTGTTCCGTCAGCAAGGTAATTGTCTTAAGCACGGATAAGGCTGTGTACCCGGTGAACGCAATGGGAATGTCGAAAGCATTGATGGAGAAGTGCATGGTTGCTAAAGCACGCATGCATGGGGAAACCTCCACAATCTTCTGCGGAACACGATATGGGAATGTCATGGCTTCCCGCGGATCAGTCATTCCCTTGCTTCTGAGCCAGATTCAGGCCGGCAAGCCGCTCACTTTAACTGATCCGAAGATGACGCGCTTTATGATGACCATCGAGGGAGCGGTCGACCTTGTCCTATACGCCTTCTCCGAAGGAAAGCCGGGCGACATTTTCGTGCAAAAGGCTCCCGCCGCGACCATCGGGACGCTTGCAACTGCGCTCCTCAGGCTGTTGAATGCTGACAATCCCATCCAGATCATCGGAACGAGACACGGAGAAAAGCTATTTGAGACGCTGCTTAACCGCGAAGAGATGGCGCAGGCAGAGGACCTCGGCGCGTACTATCGCGTTCCAGCCGATATCCGCGACTTGAACTACTCAAAATTCTTCAGTACGGGAGAAACGGCCGTTTCGGCGGCGGCGGATTACAATTCTCACAACACTGAGCAACTTGACGTGCCCGCAATGATGAATCTCCTGCTGCAACTGCCATGCGTCCAGGATGCCATGAACGGAAAACTGGTGTACGCATGACCAGAATTCTCATTACAGGGGGACGCGGATTTTTGGGTCGTAACCTCGCTGCCCATCTTGAACAACGCCATGACTGTGAAGTTGAGATCGTCGGTCGCGAGAATATCGCTCAGGCATTGCCTGCTGCAACTCGCTCCGATGTCATCTTCCATCTGGCGGGCGTAAATCGCCCCCAAAATGCGGAAGAGTTTGAATCAGGCAACGTCAGTCTAACGCGCGAGCTTTGTGAACTTCTGTTGCAAGCAGGTAGATCGCCACGAATTATCTTCAGCTCGTCCATCCAGGCTTCTCTTGCCAATCCATATGGAGAGAGTAAGGCGCAAGCAGAAGCAGTGCTGCGTCAATACGCTGCTGCCTCAGGGGCCGCGGTTCGAATCTACAGATTGGGTAACATTTTCGGTAAATGGTGTCGCCCACACTATAATTCCGTCACTGCGACATTTTGCTATAACATCGCTCACGATTTGCCAATTCAGGTCAATGATCCCGCACGCCAGCTCGAGCTCAGCTACGTGGATGATGTCGTGAAAGCGTTCACCCTGGAAATTGAGCAAACCGGCGACTCGAATTCACCGTTGCGTAGCATTCCCACTTACAGAATCCAACTGGGAGACCTCGCGGGACGCATTCAAGCGTTTCATGACATGCGGACTACGCTTGCTCTGCCGGATTTTGCAGATTCCTTCAACCGAGCGCTCTATGCTACCTATTTGTCTCACGTTCCCGACGATTGCCGATTGAATCAGCTCGCGATTCGCGCGGATAGCCGCGGTAGCCTGGCTGAATTCCTTAAACAGCCGCATCTGGGACAGGTTTTTGTTTCGCGAACCAATCCCGGGATAACCCGAGGAAACCACTATCATCACACAAAGACCGAAAAGTTTTTTGTAGTTCAAGGAACTGGACTCATTCGCATGCGTGGAGTCTCCGATCGCGAGATTGCGGAATATCTTGTCAGCGGGCACGAGTACAAGGTGATCGATATCCCCCCTGGGTTTACGCATTCGATTACAAACGTAGGACCGGATGAGATGGTAACGTTGTTCTGGTCGAGTGAAGTTTTCGATCCGGATCATCCGGATACATATTTTCTGCCCGTTGACGTTCAGACTGAGGCAAGGGAAGTGACAGCGGAGAAAGCATGAAAGTCGCTACGATCGTGGGTACTCGGCCGGAAATTATCCGCCTATCCCGGGTCATTGCAGCCTTGGATCGTTATACTCAGCATTGCCTGGTTCATACCGGGCAAAACTATGCCTATGAACTGAACCAGGTCTTCTTTGAGGATCTGGAAATGCGTCCGCCTGATCACTTCCTCAGCGCGGCTGGTGCCACTCCCGCTGAAACAATCGCAATGGTGATCTCGAAATCGAGTGATGTCCTTGCAAAGGAACGGCCTGACGCCGTACTGATTCTGGGCGACACCAACAGTTGCCTCGCGGCGATAGCAGCGAAAAGACTGCGAATTCCTGTTTTTCATATGGAGGCCGGAAATCGCTGCTTTGACGAGCGCGTCCCCGAAGAAATCAATCGAAGGATTGTCGACCACATCAGCGACATCAATCTGCCATATAGCAGTATTTCTCGAGAGTATCTCCTGCGCGAAGGTATCGCGCCGGATCGGATTATCAAGACAGGTAGTCCGATGTATGAAGTCCTTTCTTACTATCGAGACAAGATCGACCGCTCCGACATCCTCAATCGGCTTGGGCTCGAAAAGAATGAATTCTTCATCGCAAGTTCACATCGAGAAGAAAACATCGATTCCGCTGAGAACTTTCAGAAGCTGGTGCAGGTTCTCGAGACGATCGCCTCGACGTACCGTCTGCCGGTTGTCCTGTCTGTGCACCCGCGCACTCAAAAGAGACTGGATGCAGAAGGTATCACATTTTCCGGGAGCGTCCGCCCGGTCAAGGCAATGCGGTTCTCTGAATACGTACACCTCATGATGAATGCCCGGGCCACACTTTCCGACAGCGGCACCATTACGGAAGAGGCTTCGATCCTCAACTTCCGCGCTTTGAATATCCGGGAGGCGCACGAGAGACCCGAGGGAATGGAAGAGGGAGCCGTCATGATGACCGGCCTCGATCCGAAGCGAGTTGTAGAGGCGCTGCGGATTCTCGACTCGCAAGCCACCGGATCCAACCGCACCGTTCGCATCGTGCCTGATTATGCTGCTCCGAATGTGTCGGAAAAGGTCGCTCGCATTGTCATGAGCTATGTCGATTATGTGAGACGTGTCGTGTGGAGAGAGTACGCGTCAGGGTAATACAGACTTTCATCTTTCTGAGCTACAGCATCCCTTCCAGACCTCCCTATTCCGGCATCATCGGTTCTCAGTGAAATCAGATTCCCATGGCAACGTGAGTTCCCTGCCAAAACGTCTCGACAAGAGGCGCGTTTGGGTAGTTTCCGAGCTCTATTATCCTGAATTAACATCAACCGGTTATTTTCTAACTGGCCTTGCAGAGGGACTTGCCGAGACTTATGACGTCGCTGTTCTCTGTGGGCAGCCAAGCTATTGGTCCCGCGGGGTGCGTGCCCCGGGCCGTGAAATAAGGAACGGGGTCGCCATTCATCGTTGCCCCGCATCCACGCTGGACAAGAATCGAGCCGCGTTCAAGATCATCAATCTCATTACGATTAGTCTCTCAACGTTTTACTGGGCGCTTGTTGAGTTTCGCCGCGGCGATATCGTCGTCATGGTCACGAACCCGCCCCTGCTTCCCTATCTCGTGTCCATCGCGATCCGTCTCAAGGGTGCAAGATCCATTCTTTTGGTACATGACGTCTACCCTGAGATATTGGTGCGATTGGGCATGTTGAAACCGAGGTCGATCTTCTTCCGCGCACTCGACCGAGTCAGCCGCTGGCTATACCACAGCACTGATCGCGTTGTTGTGATTGGCAGAGATATGCAGAGGCTGATCGCGCAAAAGATGCCGAGCAGGAACTCCAGCGTCTCTGTCGCGCCAAATTGGGCGAATACAGACGATATCTCGCCCACATCGAGATCTGAGAACTCTTTGCTTGCGTCCCTTGGCCTGACAGACCGTTTCGTGGTGCAGATTTGGGGAAATATCGGACGCCCTCATTGCGTCGAAGATTTGATCGCGGCAGCTGACATCCTGAAGCACGATCCGCAAATCCATTTCCTCGTCATCGGGTGGGGAACAAGGAAGAGTTGGGTCGTAGCAGAGAAGGACGCGCGCAAACTCGATAACATCACGATTATCGATCCTCTACCTCGCGGAGAGACGTGCAAAGTACAAAATGCGTGCGATGTCGTGCTAAATACACTGTCTTCTGGAATGAGTGGAATCTCTGTTCCGAGCCGGACCTACAATGCTCTCGCAGCTGGCAAACCTTTGGTCGTTGTCTGCGATGAAGATTCTGAGATCGCGATCGTTGTAAAGGAGGAAAACATTGGCTGGGTTATCCCCCCTGGGCATCCGGACCAGCTTGCCTCTGCCTTGCGCGAGGCGCATGGCGATCGAGAGTTACTGCGAAGAATGGGAGAGCGGGCGCGTCAGGCAGTCGAGAACAAGTACACAAGAAACCACATTCTCGAATCCTACAAGATACTGATCGAGGGCCTGCGTTCTTCATCATGAGAGATTCGCGCGAGTTACTGATCACAGGTGCTTCGGGCTTTATTGGCTCAGCCCTGGTTTCGCTTGCACTGACGTCGGGCTGGCAAGTGCGCACTCTTTGCCGAAGACGGCAGGCTTATGAGGAGAACATTCAGCAATTCGTGGGTGACATTTGCGATGTCTCTTTGGCGCAGAGGGCTTGCGCCGGCGCGGCGGCGGTCGTACATGCGGCGGGGTTGGCGCACGTCTTCGGTGCACGCGCGAAAGATGTGGAACAATTCGAAATGATCAATGGCGCGGGCACTGCCAATGTGGCAAAGGCAGCCAGAGAGAACAACGTCTCACATCTCGTCCTTCTCAGTTCTGTGTCGGTCTACGGTAACGGCAATGGATCGGTTCGTGACGAAACGAGAGAGTGTAGCCCTGAGACCCCATATGCTGTCAGCAAACGACAAGCTGAAGTCAGTGCGATCAATCTTTTTCCTTCCGATTACGGCGCTTTGACAATCCTTCGTCTTGCTACGGTGTATGGCGAGGGCGACCGGGGTAACGTATCTAAGTTGATTCGCGCGATCGAACAAGAGCGGTTTTTCTGGGCCGGGGCCGGACAGAATAAAAAGAGCCTCATTTACAAGAGAGATGCGGCTCGAGCCTGCCTGCTCCCATTGGATATCCCCGCTCGCGGCGTGCAAATCTTCAACGTCTCTCCTGGACCAGCGAGCATGCGAGAGATTGTAACCGCGATTTGCCAAGCCCTTGACTGTCCCGTCCCCCGTCGAAAACTACCCTTAGCGCTGGTCAAATCCGTTGCCGGTCTTTCCCGTTTAGTTATGGATCCTTGGAAATTGGGCGAAAAGATTGAGAAGTTTGTTCACGAAGATGTCTTCGACGGAACAACATTTGAAAGAGAGTTCAGCTTTTCTCCTTCCATATCTCTTGCTGAAGGCATGCAACGAGAAGTCGCCGCTCTCCAGCCGAAAAGGCGGCCTGGACTGCCCCTCAGTTCTCAAAGCGATGAGCGCCGCTCTCTTCTTTGACAAAGTCTCGGAGCGATTCAGTGACCTGGTATAAGAGGACTCTCGACATCGCATTGTCTTCTCTGCTCATTTTGTTGCTGGCTCCGCTGTACCTCATCGTCGCCTTAGCCATTAAGGCGACTTCGAAAGGGCCTGTCCTCTACTGGTCGAGCCGCGTGGGAAAAGAAAACAAACTATTTCTCATGCCAAAGTTCCGCAGTATGCGGACTGACACGCCACAGGTCGCTACTCATTTGCTCTCCGACGCATCAACTCATTTGACACCAATCGGTAGCTTCCTCCGGCGATCGAGTCTCGATGAATTGCCTCAACTCTACAGCATTTTCCGTGGCGAGTTGAGCTTTGTGGGACCGCGTCCCGCTCTGTTCAATCAGGATGACCTGGTCGCCCTGCGCACCGAGCGCGGCATCCATCAACTCGTTCCAGGATTAACCGGCTGGGCTCAAGTCAACGGACGTGATGACCTTCCGATCCCAACCAAGGTTGAATTCGATTATGAGTATCTGGTTCGACGGTCGTTCGGGTTCGACCTCCGTATCCTCGGCCTCACCGCGATCAAAATCGCTCGAAGCGAAGGCATCAAGCACTGAAAGCAAGAGTCCTGCAACTGACTTTGACGTGCCGGGTAGCTCAACCACTCGCCGCTCTGCATTTCTGCCGTAGACCAGTCTCAATAACGCATCTTGGCAAGCGCGTACTTAGTGTTGTCGTAAAACACTCCGATCGTGAAGCCGTGCGGATTGAGCGTGTGATAGCCAAAAAAGTCGGGCCAGAACTGATACTCATAATTGCCCCGGATCCAGAGCCTCTGGTAGGCCCTCACTTCTATACCGCCAGCCGGCGCATAGAATATCCTCGAATCTTTCCGATAGTATGGCAGGACACTCTCAAAATCCACGTTGCCGATACCGGTCAGGAACTTCACATACGGATGGAAAACTGGATCGTAGCGCCAGGCGTAGTTGAGCCCACCCGCGAAGGTGTACTGGCGAAGCGTCGGATCGTTTCCAGTGCGGTTGAAGCCCAAGTCCCGCGCTTCGGCCTCAATTTGAAAGCCGCTCCAGGAAGGCGGCAATCTCGGGATGTCATAGTCGATCCAAACTGCCGGGCCGCCTAAGCGATTACCGTCGGTGTGAGTCCGCGCCGGAGTACCTCCGTGCCAATCGCTTCCATAATTCGAATAACCGACTCCCAGCCTGATGGGAAGACCGAATTCCTGGGCTTCGGGAACGACCTGGGAAAACAGGGGAATCGCCGCGCTCAACAAAAGCGAAGCAAATAGCACCCTAAAACATCTCTGATACATTGCCGAATCTCCTTTTCTGCCGGATTCCGAATCGACTCCAGGGCTCGACGGCCCCTGGAAACACGAATTGCAAATCGGCGGAACCCGCGCGATGCTGTTTGGGGTCGTCCGCTCGTCCGGTGCGAGCCCTTCGGTGGATCGACCTCTGCCCTTAAAATCCGCAAATCTTCCTCGGCCAATATCGAAACCAGGATGCACAGAAAACATTATCAGAGCGGCAATATCGGAGAGAACCATTTGGGCACATGTGGCAATGTATTGGATGATCCAACCCGCAAAGGGTGATCGCGAACCACCCCAAAAGCAGGATCGGTGCGCCAGGGAAAGCGGTCGATCGTTCCGCGTTCTGAGCGTATCACCGCCCATGGGGCAATGGCCACAAATCGAACCTGATCGGGGGCAGTGACCTTTGGAGTGTTCAACCATCCGATCTTCGTTTCCCGCAAGCCAGGGATAAGTATACTTTCATCAAAGCGCTGCTTGGGTGGCTTCCCTTGCTCAAGTCCGAAAGGACACTTGCCCAAAGAGCGAAGTCCAGTTGCTGTGCGGCTCAAAACGTGCCCATCGTGACACGGACAATCAGTGTACGGTAAACGGGAATCAGTCGCGACCTGGACCTTGGATTGATCGCGCCGTTGGAACCCGCGAACTCAGTGGAGGACTGTCAATGAGCCTGAAAATACTTCTTGCAGCTCTCGTTGTGATTGCAGCCATTCCGGCGTACCCGCAGGTTGCGCCGGAAGCCTCAGCGAATGGTTTGCCGCTCACCGTGGGAGTGGGTTTCTCGAACTACAACTCCGACTGGACTGGTTATTTGAGGGGACCCATGTTTTGGGCAGATTGGAGCCTCTATCAGGTGCACGGGCTAGGCATTGAGGCAGAGGGCCGAGACCTCAATTACGGACGGAACGGAGGAGTCCCGAATCTGCGGATCGACGAGGCTGGTGGCGGCCCCATCTACACCTTCCGGCCCTTGTTCCGTGGATTCGTCTGGCCTTACGGGAAGTATCTGGCGCAATTTGGCAGCATTGACTTCACCATCCCGAATGTCCCAAATTATCACCACGACACGCGCGTTGTGCAGACTCTCGGCGGCGGCGCGACCGTACGCGCCACCCAAAGCATCTTGATCCGGGCAGACTACGAATATCAGTTCTGGCCAGACCTTGGCCATGGTGGATACCTCAATCCGCGCGGCCTCACCGTCGGCGTGGCCTACAACTTCAGAAGGCACTTCGATCGTTGATAACAATGTAAGATCGCAAGGAGCTTCGACGCCGCAGTCGCAGTTCGACCGGCTTGCGGCGAGCATCCTCGAATGGGTCGGCCGTATCGGAACATTGGCTGCAAAGCAAAAAAGCACCGATTGCGTTTCGCCGCGGCCACCCAGCAGATCATTCTTGGGGTAGTTGGTCCGCAACGTTGGATCGGCGATGATGGCGCTACTGCGTGAGCGTCTCGATAACCCGATCCTGATCGGATTCCGTTAGCCCCACAGAACAAGGCAAGCTCAAGGCCTGCCGGGCCAGGCTCTCGGCAACTGGCAGGTCCACTGCATACATCGAGGCATAAGCAGGCGATTTATGGATTGGCTGCCACAGCGGACGGCTCTGAATCTTCTTCGAGTTTAGCTTCCGCAAGAGATGCCTGGAATCCATGCCGAACTCGTGCTCGTCGATCAGCACGGTATACATCCAAAAGGTGCTCTGCGCCCACGGAGCCGCTCTCATCGGCACGATGCCACGAACATCCTTCAATCTCTCCTCATACCGTGCAGCAATTCTCCGTTTGATTGCCACATACGCATCCAGCTGTTCCATCTGCGCGCAACCCACAGCAGCTAGCAGATTGGTCAGGCGATAGTTGTAACCGATCGCCCCATGGATGTACTCGATCGGGTCGTCCTTGGCCTGGGTCGTCAAATATTTCGCTTTTCGCGCCAGCTCTTCGTCGTCGGTCACGATCATCCCACCCCCGCCTGTGGTGAGGATCTTGTTCCCGTTGAAACTAAAGCAGGACATCTCTCCAAAGCTGCCTATACTCCGCCCTTTATACGTGGCGCCCAGCCCCTCCGTGGCATCTTCAATCACCTTCAAACCAAATTTCCTCGCAACCTCAAGAATCGGATCGAGGTCAACGGGATGACCGAGCACATGCACGGGAATGATGGCGGAGACCCGGCGCCCCGTTCGCCTGTTATAGAGTTCTCCATCTTTGCTTTGGCAATCTCGTTCCAGGAATTCCAGCACACCTGAAGGATCCATTTGCCAATAATCAGGTTCAGCATCGATAAAAACCGGCCACGCCCCCACATATCGAATCGTGTTGACAGGCGCAATAAAGGTCAGGGTGGAGACAAGCACCTCATCATCCGGGCGCACACCAGCTACCAGCAGGGCCACATGCAGCGCCGAAGTGCCGTTCACGGTGGCCACGGCGAATGCGGAACCAACCTGCGTGGCCATCATCTGCTCAAACCGCTCTACATAGGATCCGACGGAAGATACCCACCCTGAATCAAGGCAGTCCTTAACATAGCGCCACTCATTCCCGCGGATTTCCGGCACGATCAGGGGGATCATGCCCTCCACAGGCGCGCCGGCAGCGTATTTCTCGGTCAATGACAACGGGGCCTTCTGTTCCGACATATCGCAATTGTAATGCTTCCCTCTTTCCCGCCCGGGCTCAGCTGTCGCCCCCCCAGCCCGCGGTTCTCGAGCGCGGGATGGCGCGGGGTGACGCGGTCTCGGCCAAGAAGCTACTCTAGAGTTCTGTATGGCAAGTGGTCCAACGGCACTCGAAGAGCTGAACGCGCTCATCATTGGTTGCACGCGTTGCCCGAGGTTGCGGGCCCACTGCGAGGAGATCGCTCGCGTCCGTCGCCGTGCCTA